>Ga0082212_10000176_pt1 | contig 94604 bp, 95 predicted proteins | sample TergutNt197P3_FD_71548 | JGI IMG/M metagenome (GOLD analysis project Ga0082212, IMG submission 71548) | Neocapritermes taracua P3 segment gut microbial communities from Petit-Saut dam, French Guiana - Nt197 P3 | ecosystem: Host-associated > Arthropoda: Insects > Digestive system > Gut ...
GTGATTCCAGCCATTGTCGTTTGTCACCCAGCCTTCAGTGTCGTAATTGTATAACTTCGCGGTGGCTGGATCACCTGGAACACCTGGGTCACCTGGAACAACGGGATCGGCTGGAGGAACATATGCAACTAACCCTGAGGAGACGACATATCCTCTTTTGATCCCTTCTGCTGTTGAGTATTCAATAAATGTATAGGTGTTAGGAGTGTCTGTTGGCGAACTCAGCCGTGTAACGACTTTCTCCTCGCTGACTGATCCCACCGTGGCATACTTGTTTGTGGGGCCGAAATAGACTGTTAGGGAGCTCGTGGTCTTATAAGATTCCTCGGTATAATTCAGCTCAGGAACATCGTCGGTATCCAGGAGCTGCAGAGAATCGTTAGCTACATATCCCCTTGTTCTGCCGTTTTGGGTGTTGTATTCAATGTAGGAGGCTGTGCTGTTTGTTTGTAGGAGTGTTACATATTCGTTAGCCCTGACTGAGCCGGATTGGGATTCGAAGCTGGGGGTGTAGTAGACACTGGTTCCGTTGGAGGCGATGGCTATGGCTAACCCTCCTTCTTTCCGGATTAGTTCGCTGCCTTGAATGTATCCTCTTTTGATCCCTTCGGGGGCGCCATATTCTATAAAATGCATGTTGTTTTCCGGCGGGGTGAATTCTGTAACGCCTTCTAACTCGGATATAGTTCCGATTGGTGCTCCTGTCGCTATATTGCTATCGGCATAAAGGGTGGATTGGGGATAGATGAGGTTGTTGTTGCCCTTAAAGGTCTTGGTCACATCCACAATTTGTATGAGGGGATCAATAGTGACTTGAGAAATATCAACATATCCCCGCTTGAGTTTTATTTTGTCCGTCCAATAACGGATAAAGAAGAAGTTGTTTTCTTGGTTGATAACTTGGACTTGTCCTTTTTTGAAAACAGATCCGATGGGCGCATACAGGGTTGTGCTGGGTCCTCCATAAACGGTTGCATCTGTATTCATCGTGGCATTCGCATAGTAGCTGTATTCGTATTCATGGGGATCTTCATAGATATTGGCGATGCTTGGCTGCATACCCAGGTGCAAATGTATCCCATTGGCACTGCCTGTTTCTCCGGTGTTGCCGAGTAATGTGCCTTCTTGGACTTCGCCTCCCGCTTCAACCTCTATATGATCCAAATGATAATGCAATAGCTTCTTGCCGAGACGTGGATAGTTGACCCAAATGTATTGAGCGCCGTCACCGGCAGTGCCGCAGCTGATAACGCTTCCCGGTTCTATGGCATAGAGCTCCCAATTTTGTTTGTGAGTCCCATAGTCGGTTCCATTGTGGAATTCGAGTGCGTTATTGACTTTGCGATACCCGAAACTGCTGGTGACATACCAATCAGTACGTCTAAATATTCTGCTGACTAATTTCATCATCGGGGGCAGCCTCCTCTCTCTCATTAAATCTGTCCAGTGAATTGGCGTTAGGCTGTATCCTCAGCCGGGATTCTTCAAGAGAGTGAGTTCGGGGGGCCTCTAATAATTCATTTTCGGGGGGTATCTTCCCATACAATCTTTCCAGTTCTTCTCTGTTGGCGTCAGTAATGATGATTTGGGTTTGGATGTTTTCCAGGCTCATTCGCGCATTCCTCCTTAAAAATATTTGCATTCTTGAGTAAATGTGTGTTGAGGAACAATACGATTAACCAACTTCTTCACATGCACACAGTTGCATCGCTTAATACAAGACACGGAATATGTCAGAATATGTCGAAACTATCGCATCCCCCTCTAACTATACATAATTTTACACAAAGAGGATCCTGTTGTCAAGTCACTCGTCAAGTCAAGTCACAGTCAAGTCACAGTCCCTCGTCACAGTCACTCGTCAAATTACTTGTGTTGAAGCATTTGTCTTTGCTATACTTATAGGAAAACAATGAGGATAAGGAGATATACTGAAAAAGGAGCAAAGATGAAAACGAAAGTACACCCTATAACATATATATTATTATGTGTATCTTTATTTGCCGTCGTGTTAACTGGTTGCAGCAGCTCAAAATCAAATGATTTAAAATTAACAAAAACCTTGCCAATAAGCAAAGGAAAGCTCAGCGCAAGTCATCTCGCAGATAATTCATTTATTTTCGAAAAGAATGGGAGAGAAGATAATGAAAGTATTCCAGACAGCGAAGATCTTGAAGTATGGGGTACCCTTCTCGAAATAATTGATGTTGATGGAAATATTTTAATATCATTAGGAAGTGACTCCAATAATCCATCCAAAAAATATGGCGCCTATTTAGGAGAAGGATATTATCTTCTTATAACAGACACTGGTGAAGCGGAGATCGTAAAGGACAGCAAGGAAATATATCATCTGAATAGCACGGAAAGCTTAGGATGCCTAATCGCTCTGTAAGAGTCTATGATAAGAATAAAAATGAGATCTCATCATTAGCATTGACTGAAAAGGAGAGAATGGTGGAAATTCTAAGTAATGGTATGTATGTAGTTGACTCCTGTTATATTTACGACATTGACTCTCAACTCATAGCCAATACGACATATTTTGAAGAGGAACTATTGGGAAGTAAAAATTACGCAGTTCTTTCGAGTCCAGCCTCAAATTGGTCAAACACTATTATATACAATGATAAAACGGCAGGAAGCGCTTATGTTTATGACTGGAAAGGACATAGAAAAGGCAGATATAATGGACTTTATGGCAACTATGTAGATCAATATTTGATTACCGGAGGCCATGCTAAATATGATCCATATTTTGGAATTATCAATTTGATAACAAAAGCAGGATATAGAGATAGTGGTGAAAAACGGTCTTCTTTACAAGACATATCCCCAAACCAAAAATATATAATTTTATATCATTCTGAAAGAAACCGCAGTTATCTCTATGATGAATACTATCCCCCATTCTCAATCTCAATCTGCCTTTTAATCACACTTCCTCCACTATAGTGAGCCCGAAGCTTAGGCTTCTCAATCTTGCCCGTCGCGTTACGAGGCACCTGATCAAAAATAATCCTATACGGCCGTTTATACCGCGGCAGCTGCGTGCAAAACTGCCGGATCTCCTCCTCGCTGCATTCCCTTCCCGGCTTTATTTCAACAATCGCCGCGGCAACCTCACCCAAACGGGGCTCCGCCAGACCAATGACAGCAGCATCCTTAATTTTATCGCAGCCCCGCAGGAAATCTTCAATCTGAACAGGGTAGATATTTTCGCCGCCGGTAATGATAACATCCTTTTTCCTGTCCACCAGAAAGATAAAACCCTCCTCATCCTCGCACGCCATGTCACCGGTATACAGCCATCCATTCTTCAGCGTGTCCGCGGTAGCCTCCGGATCTCTGTAGTACTCCTTCATAACACCGTCCCCGGCAAGGATCAGCTCCCCGACATCACCGGGCGTGACAGGGTTCCCGCTCTCATCCACAATTTGGGTCCGCCAGCCGTAACCCGCCTTGCCAATAGCCCCCACCTTGTGAATATTCTCCACGCCGAGATGAACCGCCCCCGGGCCAATAGATTCCGAAAGCCCGTAATTCGTATCATAGTCATGATGTGGGAACACCTTCTTCCAGCGCCGGATCAAACTGGGCGGAACCGGCTGAGCGCCTATATGCATAAGCCGCCAGGCGCTCAAATCATACTCCGCCAAGTTGATCTCCCCGCTTTCAATCGCATCAAGAATATCCTGAGCCCACGGCACCAGCAGCCACACAATACTCACGCCCTCACGCGCCGCCGCCTCCAAAATCCATTGAGGACGTATCCCGCGCAGCAGCACGGCGCTGCCACCCACCAACAAGCTGCCAAACCAATGCATTTTAGCCCCGGTGTGGTAGAGCGGAGGAATGCAGAGAAAGACATCAGAAGCTGTCTGGCTGTGGTGATTCTGTTCCACCTCGCAAGACATAACCAAGCTCCGGTGCGAGTGCAAAATCGCCTTCGGCCGCCCCGTCGTTCCCGAAGAAAAATAGATCGCGGCATCCTCCTCATCCGTCAGCTTTATGTCCGGCGCCTGAGGGGATTTGGTCCTTATGAGTCCCTCATAGCTCTCCGCAAAATCCGGACACTCATCCCCCACAAACCACAACGACCTCACACCAGAAATATCATCCTTAACAGCTTGTACCCGGTCGATGAACTCCGGCCCTAACACAAGTACAGAAACACCGGCAAGTCCAAGAGCGTACTCAATCTCATCAGAAGAGTATCTGAAATTTATCGGCACAACAATCGCGCCCGCTTTCAACACGCCAAAATATATCGGCAGCCATTCAATACAGTTCATCAGCAAGATACCAACTTTGTCGTCGCGCTTAACCCCCCGTTCCAAGAGCACATGGGCAAACTGATTCGCTTTCTCATCAAAAGAACGCCACGTCAGCTCTTTGCGGTAACGGACATTATGCGCGGTTTCCACCAACGCCAGCTCCCTCCAGGTCTGCCCGCTCTTTTCCTCCTGTTCCGGATTGATCTCCGTCAAGCATATTTTATCCCCATAAAGTTTCACATTTCTATCCAGAAATTCCGTAATAGGCATAAGCCGTTTCTCCCCTTCTTACTCGTTGCCCAGATCCTCGCTCACTTTCACACTGACCGTCTCTTCATAGCAGGAGAAGCAGGATTCAACCGCTTTCTTATCCGGCGTCTTTGTCAAGAGACTGACAACCGGCACGATAATAAATCCAGCAAGCATAACGAACGCTCCGGCGTTAATGGACGATTGTAAAATTGTCGGGAATGCGCTCTTGAAGAAGATATTCAGAATCATAAAAACACTGCTAAAGCCAAAACAAGACCAAACAGCGGCTTTACTCACACGTTTCCAATAGAGCCCGTAAAGGAAAGGCGCCAGGAACGATCCGGCCAGAGCCCCCCAGGAAATACCCATAAGCTGAGCAATAAAATCAATACGCCCTTTAAACTGTATCGTCGCGATAATAGAAGCAATAAGGATAAACACTACAATCAACAAACGAATACTTAAAAGCTGCCTTTTCTCATCCATTTTCTTGAAGATATTCCCTTTCAGAAAATCCAGCGTAAAAGTCGACGCCGACGTCATGACCAACGCAGAAAGTGTGGAAATAGATGCCGAAAGCACCAAAACCACCACAATCCCAATCAGCAGCGCGGGAAAGTTCTCCATCATCTTAGGAACAATGGAGTCAAAATTCGGCGATCCGTTCGCAACTCTGTCGATACCCTCCGCGTACAAACGCCCAAAACTGCCGATAAAATAGCTGCCGCCGGCAATCACCAAAGCAAAGACCGTCGATATAACCGCCCCTTTGAAAATAGTTTTCTCAGATTTAATCGCATAAAACTTCTGTATCATCTGCGGCAGCCCCCAAGTTCCCAAAGACGTGAGAAGGACAACCCCCAGCAAATTCAACGGATCAGGGCCGAAAAAGGACGTGAAGACACCAGGCGCAGAAGCCGCCGCCGGGTCAGCAGCCTCAGGCTGAACATGAGCCAGAGCGTTGAGGGACGACATAAAACCGCCGTGATCATTTAACACAACGCCAATAACCGCTATGATACCCACCAGCATAATGATGCCCTGGATAAAGTCATTGACCGCCGTAGCAAAATACCCGCCGGCAATCACATAGATCCCCGTCAAAACCGCCATCGCCACGATACAAATCGTAAAATCTATCCCATAGGCCATGGAGAAAAGCCGGGAAAGCCCATTGTACAACGAAGCCGTATAGGGAATGAGGAAAACAAAAATAATGACCGAGGCCCCAATTTTTATGGATTTGGAATCAAACCGGGATCCAAAAAATTCCGGCATCGTCGCGCTGTTCAAATGATGCGTCATAAGCCGCGTGCGCCGACCCAAGATAATCCAAGGCAGCAACGAGCCAATAAGGGCGTTGCCCAACCCAATCCATACCGCCGCCGTTCCAAATTTCCATCCGAACTGCCCCGCATACCCAACAAAAACCACAGCAGAAAAATACGACGTCCCAAAAGCAAACGCTGTAAGCCACGGCCCCACAGAACGCCCGCCCAACACAAAATTGTTTACACTTGACGCCCGCTTTCGAAAATAGAGACCAATAAAGATCGTGACAGCAAAAAACACCAGCAGCAAAGAAACCTTAATAAACACTGAGAGCACTCCCTTCCTAAGGGGCATATAAAAACGCCCCGGATATTGATTAAATCCGAGGACGACTGCAACGCAACCGCGGTACCACCTCAGTTTCGCGCAGCCTCACAGCACGCGCGCTCACAGGGTATTTTCATTTAATCTAAATATCAAATATTAATATACCCCAAATGCTGTAACGGGCATACCCGTCGCGTCCTACTTAATGACAATTTCGAGTGTTTGCACTCCTGCAATTCAAACTCCTGCAGTTCAAACTTCTACAGTTCACCCTTCTGCAGTTCAAACCTCGATTCTTTCTTACACTTGCGCGTCTCGAACCCGTCATTGTTCAAAGCGAAGCTCCCAGGATGTATTCGCTCCCCCGCTCCTCATCGGCTCGCACCAACCGCCGACTCTCTGAGAAGAGCCGCAGCCCTCCGAGGAGAGCCCCAGATCTGAGAAGATCCATGGAAAGCTACTTGTTCCCGATCATGGCTTTTATAAAGATATCTAAAATCATTATAGGACACAAAGATTGTGTTGTCAAAAAAAAATTAAGAAAGAAAAAAAATTAAGAAAGAATCAAGTCCGGCCAAACCGTTTCTCCAGCTCCTGCCGGGTCAACGGAATCAACACCGGACGGCCATGAGGACAACTATATGGGTTTCGCACCTGTCCCAGCCTGTGCAGAAGTTCTCCCATTTCCGCCAGACTCAGTGTATCAGAACCCTTAATAGAATTACGGCAGGCCAGGACAAAAATCCACTTTTCCATAAGATCCGGCAAACTGGGCACAGCCGCAGTGGTGAGCACAGCATCCAAAAACCGATGAAAATACTCTTCAGCGTCCATCTGTCCCGATCCTACAGGGACACCCCGCAGCAGATAAGTCCTCGTCCCAAACTCTTCCACCAAAAACCCCATTTGCCGCAACTGCGGCAAATACTCCAGCATGGCCTGCTCTTCGCGCAGCGTCAGATGCAGCGCCAAAGGCGTCAACAGCAACTGGCTGGCCACCTCACTCTGAAGCGCCTGTGCCAAAAACTCTTCATACCGGATTCTCTCGTGGGCAGCATGCTGGTCAATCACATAATAAACATCGCCCCCTGCCGCCAAAATATAAGTCTTAAACAATTGCGCCAAAGGGCGCAAGCTCTGAAAAAAAGCTTCATTTTCATTAACCGGCACAGAAAGTTCAGACGGAAAAAGCTCACGAGGCAAAAGTCTATCCCCGTCTACTGCCTCATCAGCATGCGCTGGCTTTTCAGAACCCTCCCCTTCAGCCTCCCCAGTCTCCCAAATCTCCCCATCTTCCTCCATCGCCTCTTCTTCTGTAAAAAATTGTGCAATGGAAACCCCTTCCCCAAAATGCACGCGCAAACTATCTTTATTCAATATCTTACGAATATCTTGAACAAGGTCAGCTGACATATTCTTTGGCAAAACCTTTTCTGCAAACGTTTTCTGACAAACCTCTTCGGAGACTTTCACAGCGGCTTCATTTTTACCTGAATCCATGGATGTATCAGCGTCTTCCCCAGGATTTACCTGGTATTCCTGCGGTGTCTCCGCCACATAATTTTGTGTTGTGCCGTCTGAGAGTGACGCATCCTTTGACACATCCTTTGACACATCCTTTGGTGTATCCTTTTGAGGCACAGCAAACAATCCCGGCGCAAACCGCGATGAGTGGGACACCCGCAAAGCCTGCCCCAAAGACTCACGCAAACGCTCAAGAATTTGGCGTTCCTGTTGAAATTTAACCTCAGTTTTCGCCGGATGGACATTGACATCAAGCAAGCTCGGATCCAGCTTCAGCACCAGCACCACCACAGGATGCCGCCCTGCGGGCACATGAGTATGATACGCCTCCCGCAGGGCCTGAGCCAGCACCTTCGCGCGCACCACACGCCCATTGACAATAAACGTCTGAGTGTTTTTCGACGACCGTACAACATGAGGAGGCGAAATAAACCCACCCACAGACAGCCCCTCATACATGCCCCCCACAGACACAAGAGTTTGAGCCAGCTCCTTGCCCAGCACCTGGCCCAAAACATCCCGCAGATCCCCATTTCCCGGCGTCTGCAAAATCACACGCTGGGGGTGAGCCAGAGAAAATCCAATATCCGGCCGGGACATAGCCAGCCTGCCCATCATCTCTGAAATCAACCCGAACTCAGTCCCTGCCGATTTCAGAAACTTCAAACGGGCCGGCACATTGGCAAACAAATTCCGCACCGTCACCGTCGTCCCCGGCGGACATCCACATGTGCCCTGATCCACACAGACTCCAGCTTCCCAACGGCAAAAAGATCCCGCCACACTCTCCCTCGGCCGGCTGACAATCTCCATCTCCGCCACAGACGCCATGCTCGGCAGCGCCTCCCCCCGAAACCCCAAAGTATCCAGGGAAATCAAATCCTCAAAAGCCCCAATCTTACTCGTAGCATGAGGCAGCACCGCCTGGGCAATCTCCTCCTCCGTCATTCCCAGGCCATTATCCCGCACCCTGATCAAAGGCACGCCTCCCGCCTCAACCGCCACATCAATCCGGGACGCCTGAGCATCAATAGCATTTTCCAGCAATTCCTTGACCACTGAATAAGGGCGCTCAATAACCTCCCCGGCCGCAATTTGATTGATACACCCTTCCGGTAACACATGAATGCGGGACGCCATGATTTTCTCCTCTATCACTTTTTGTGAAATCTCTTACACACTTACTATATCACACTGGTGCGTTCAATTCCAAATCCAAACAAACACATGCCAAACCCAAACACAGTTCCTCTCCTCACAATACATTTCAGTGATATTCTGTCATGACATGTTTAATACTCTATGGATTAGTCGATTAATATACCAAAGGATACTTATCATAAAGTGTAGTGTTAACGAAAGGATTTATTATGGCACTTTCAAAAAAATGGATCAGAAGCCTGCAGTCTTCTGATCCCACCCAAGATTCCGAAAGGGTTTTTGCCCGGAATATGTCGGCTCTGCAGGCAAAAGACATCTCCCTCTATCATAAAATCGCGTCTCTGCCCCACGACCCATCCTATGAGCTTTATCGGCAGAAACCCAAGGACCTCTATAATTTGCTTCTGAAAAATCATAACAGCCATGACGCAATTCACCCTTATTATGACCCCACTGATATCTTGGCGAGTGTCGAACACAGTCTCAGCAAACACGATACCCGAAACAGACGCTTCATCATCCTGTGCGGCATAGGTCTCGGATACGAGCTCCTAACTTTTTTGAACCAGTATTCCTGGAAGACATTTTCACAGACCCTGCTCGTCATTGAAAAAGATCCGCACATCTTTAAGACATGTCTGGAATCCATAGATTTAAGCGACCTCATCGCCGACCCCAATATTTCTTTTATGGTTGGACATGCTGCTCCGGATTTTAAAACAGCCTTTCTGGACTACATTTCCCCCATACCCAGATTAGCCTTACTCAAATCCATATGCGTCATTCTGCCTGATCCGTGTCTTAGAACGGACTCCCCTTATTATGTTGACATTGTCAAAGCCATCAAAGCCAGCTCCGTTTATATGATGCGTTTTTTGGGCAACTCTCCCGAAGACTCCATAATCGGCGAGAGACACATGTTCCGCAATCTCAAATCCATTCTTGAAAATCCCGGCATCACTCTCCTCTACGGTAAATTTTCCGGCAAACCAGCCATCGTCTGCGCCAGCGGCCCCTCCCTGACAGCGGAATTACCTCTTCTGAAAACCCTGCAAGATCAAGTCCTCATCCTGTCCGCCGAATCAACTTTCTGGGCATTGATAGCTCACGGCATCCGTCCCCACATCATATGCACCCTGGAACGGGTTGTGCGCCCTACAGGCTATTTCGATAAGTTCTCCCATGACGACGTCAAAGACACGTATCTCGCCGCAGTTCCTGTAGTCCCCCCCAATATGTATGAAAGCTATCTCGGCCCCAAGATCAATGTCTATCGCAATTTCAACCATTTTCACTGGCTGCCCTTTGATAAAGGCATTCTGGATATCAAACAATCCTCAGCCAGCATGGCCTTCAAATTGGCCCACATACTGGGCTGTTCCCCCATCATACTTTTGGGCCAAGACCTGAGCTTCGACCGGGATACCCATCTCACCCACATAGCAGAGCATCATTTTGGCGCCAACCAGACGCAATACCATGAGCAGGAATCTATTGAAGTTCCCGCCAACGACGGACAAACAGCTTTAACATCGCCCATTTGGCTGGATTTTCTCAGAGGCTATGAGGTCGACGTGCGCGCTTATGGCGGCGACGTCATCAACTGTTCCGCCAAAGGCGCTTATATTGAGGGCACACGCTATATGCCCTTCAATCAGGCTGCCGATCAGTACCTGAAGAACCCCTACGCCCCTCTCCCTATAATCCGGAAAGCCTTGGCCCCTTTCACCAAAGACACCATCCACAAAGACCTTATCCTCCTGATTGACAAAATCGACACCGCTCTGCCCGATCTGTCCGCCCTGGCAGAAGCCTGTGCCGAAGGCCTCCGCCTTATTGAGGAATGCGCCGAACTCTTTAGTGAAGCTCTCTCTGATATCAACTCCGGCGCCCATTCTGACTTCACTGCCTCGGCCTCCGGGCGCCAATCCCTGTCAAAATATTTAGATAAAATAAGTGCTCTGAAAAATCGCCTCTATGCATCAGACACCTATCAAATGATTGTTCTTCATGTCATGCAGTCTTTTATCGTTGCCTTTGAAATGAATCTCAACGAAGATTACCTAGAGTTGAATTCCGAAGACATCATGATACTCCACACAATCCTCAAACACCAAGAATACTTCAGTACCCACGCCACCTTCATCGATAAGATCACTAAAGAACTGGAAGAAGCCCAAGGCGGCATCACCTCTTCCCTCGCGCCTGCTGACCCCGTCGAAAATAAATCCCCTGATCAAATCGATCCCGACGGCTACCTGGCCGAAGTCGCCGGCTCCTACGAAGACCAAGACTTCCACCCTTATTACAGCTCCCCCTATCCCGATCCCTCCCAACCCGACTTGCCCCATCCCACCCCTGGGGAAACCCACCCATGAGCAAAAAAATCCTCGTCATTGGGGCCGACGGCTTCATCGGCAGCCATCTTGTCGAACACCTTCTGGGCCGGGGCTACGACGTACGCGCCTTCGTCCGCGATACCCCCTTCACCTCCTTCAACTCTTGGGGCTGGCTCGACACCCTGCCTGCCCAGATCAAAAAAGAACTTGATATCACCAGCGGCGATATCCGCGACCCCCAGCGGGTCAGAACCGGTATGAAAGGCGCGGCCACCGTTTATCATCTTGCTGCTCTCACCTCCACCTCCTACAGCTTCGCGGCCCCTCAAGCCTATGTGGACACCAATATCCAAGGCACCCTTAATATCCTGCGGGCCGCCCAGGATCTTCGCACAGAAAGCCTTATCCTCACCTCCACATCCGAAGTCTATGGCGCCGCCCGCTATACTCCTGTCGATGAAGAGCATCCGCTGCAAGCCCAATCGCCCTACGCCGCCAGCAAAATCGCCGCCGATGCCCTGGCCATGTCCTTTCACCACAGCTTCGGTCTGCCCCTGCGCATCGTACGGCCCTTCAATACCTTCGGCCCCCGTCAACCCCCCCAAGCCTTTCTCCCCTCCCTGATCCTCCAGCTATTAGGCCATAATCAGGATCCCGACACCGTTCAAACCCTCCCCAAAATCAGGCTGGGCAACTTAGCGCCCACACGGGATTTCACCTACATCCACGATACCGTACGCGGGTTCGTCAGCATTGCCGAAAGCACCGCAACCCTCGGCGAAACCCTGAACATAGCCACCGGACAAGAACTCAACATCGCCGATATCGCTCACCATCTCATCCGTCACATCCATCCTCATATCAATCCCCAAACCCACATCCTTCTGGACAAATCCCGTTTGCGTCCCGGACACAGTGACATAGACAGATCCGTCGGCAGCACTGATAAAATCAAGCGTTTGACCACCTGGCGGCCACAAGTCACCTTTGAAGAGGGGTTAATGACGACAGTTCAGTGGTTCCGGGAAAATCCGGATCGATACAACTAAAATAAATAAAACTGGGTACTCTATTATTGTAAAATAAAGATAAATTAAAAGGAGATTATTTTGATGAACCAAACACTACAATGGTCCGACTTAGGCGACATCAAAACCGGCCGCGGTAATTTGGGCACTGAACTTCCCGTCGAAATGTACCGCTTGCTGCAGTATACCATTATGGATGAATTGACCGAGCGCTTCGGCTCCGAAGATGCCGAACAAATCCTCCGCAGCGCCGGTTACCGGGCCGGAGCCGTCTTCTCTCAGAGCCTTCTGGAAAAGAAAGAGGATTTTTATGACTTCGTTTCAGAGCTGCAAGAAAAGCTGAAAACCATGAAAATCGGTATTCTACGCGTCGAAAAAGCTGATTTGGAAAAATTAGAATTAGTCATGACTGTCAGCGAAGACTTGGACTGTTCCGGCCTGTCCCTGCAAGACAATACCGTCTGTGTCTATGACGAAGGATTCATCGCCGGTATCCTTGACGATTACACCGGTAAAACCTTCGATGTCAAAGAAGTTGATTGCTGGGCCACCGGTGACCGCACCTGCCGTTTCAAAGCCCACGCCACCAATTAGGGCATGTTCCTGCTAAGGGGCTAATACAGAAGATCATGTAAGAGGAGACTTCTGAATGACCAAAGATCATGAGAGCGCTCTCCAACATCTCGCCTTAATTCTAGACAGTCTGCTGGAGAACAAACCCTTGCCCGCAGAATCCATCGATTATGCCTATCCGCCTGAATGGACCCCTCTGGTGGACTCCTGCCAGAGGCTTCAAAACGCTATTGATGAATTCAATGCCTATGTCCTGGCGCTTTCTCAAGGAAATATCGACGTGGAAGCCCCGCCGAGAAAAAATTATCTGGCCAGCAGCCTTAAACATTTCCAAGCCCAGCTGCAACATTTAACCTGGCAGGCTGAATGTATCACCCAGGGCAATTACAATCAAAAACTCGACTTCATGGGAACCTTTTCCGAAGTCTTTAACACCATGGCTCTCCAGCTGGAATTCCGTGAAAAGCAGCTGATCTCTCAGCAGGATTCTATGAAACGCGTTTTTGACAAGCTCGATCCTATCTTCATTGTGGAAACCCATGCGGGAACTAACAACGCGGAAACTATTCTCTACGCCAATCAACTGGCCCAAGAACGTTTTCACCTTCAGGAACAAACCCATCTCATGGAGTACAGCGCCACCCTGCCCCAAGACATTGCCCAGCTTCCCCGAGACGGCACGCCCATGGAATTCCCGGACGCTGAGAACACATACTGGTATCGCATCACAAGCTCCTATTTCCCATGGACGACCCATCACGAAAACACCCTGTTGTTTCAATGCGTCGATATCACAACCCAAAAACGTCACGCCGCCAAGCTGGAACAAGCTGCCAACACCGACGAACTCACCAAAGTTCTCAACCGCCGGGCTTTCGAATTCTCCGCCACCCATCTTTGGGAGGCCTGCCTCAATACCTCAAAGCCCTTCTCCGTATTGATGTTCGATCTCGATTATTTCAAAAGATGTAACGACACATACGGTCATCAATTTGGCGATCTCTGTCTGAAAACCTTTGCCGACATCCTGAAGAAAGTCTTCTCCCGTTCCAGTGATATTGTCGCCCGCTACGGCGGTGAAGAATTCGTAGTCGCTCTCCCCTTTACCCCAGGAGATATGGCTATTCTTCTGGGTGAAAAAGTACGGGAACGCCTGCAGGAAACCCCTATTCCTGATCCTTGCGACAATAGTCTGGATGTTCATTTGACCGTCTCCATCGGAGTCACCAGCCCCATCCCCGAACCCCACTATCCGTTAAACACCCTCATCGCCAGAGCCGATCAGGCTCTCTATAAAGCAAAAGAAGACGGACGCAATCGCGTCGTCTTTCTGGAGATGGAGACTGGCTAATTTGTAAGCATCGTTGCCAACCGTGTTCGGCCAACCGTATCCGGACAACCGTGTTGGACAACCGTGTTCGACTAAAAATCATAAAATTGCTTCTTGAGACTGCTCCTTTTGCGACCCAAAAACTCCGTAATCCCAGCAACAATCTTTTTCGACGCCTCGCCATCGCCATAAAGAGCCGATCGATATTCCATGCTTTTGAGAAATTCCGGATCCCGCGCCCTATGGATCGCGACATGAATCCCTTCCATAGTCGGCGGACAGTTGATGATGGATCCCGACTGCAGGCGTCCCTTTTGCCGATCTCCGATGTTGACTGTCGGTACGCGGAAAATTGGCGCGTCAAAGATTCCGCCTGATGAATTGCCAATCACCATTGTTCCATACTTGACAGCGCTTAAATACTGTTTTGTACTCAGAGAATCAACTCCCACCGCGTTGGCATGCTCCTTGACAAAACCATCAATCTTACTGTTAACCATTTGTCCACACACATCCGCGTTAGCGTGCAGAAAAATATAGTTGAGTTCCCGGTGCTTATGTAAGGCTTTCAGGAGCTGCGTACATTGTTTTGCCACATTCTCTTCTTCCAAAACCGCCGGACGGAAAGTCACCATCGCATAAGGCTGGTTCAGAGCAAATCCCAAGTTTTTTTCCAAGTCATCCTTGCTGAGAAGATGATTGACCTGCACAATATTATCCATGGCCAGTGCCCCCACATTAAACACGCGTTCCGGATCCTCTCCCAGCTGAATCACCCGTGTGCGGTAAATCTCTGCGCTCGTGAAATGCAGATAGCTCATCTTTGTGATGGCATGACGGATGGCATCGCCCAAGAACCCTTGCGTGATTTCTCCCCCGCCAATGTGGACTATCGGGATACGCTGATGCAGGGCGGCGCAGCATACCGCCAGCGTCTCATGACGATCCCCCAGTACCACCAACATATCCGGCTCTACCTCAGCAAAATAATCAGCGGATCCCACCAATCCCAGAGCCATAGATTTTGAGATGGCCGACGGCGAATCAGAAGCCAGATGAGTTTCCAAATATTTATGAACACTGAATCCATCCCGGCGAACATCATTCACCGTATGCGCAGCTCCAGGAGACTCCATCCCGCCCGCTGCAAGGATTTTTACATCAAAGATTCCTTCTTCTCTGAACTGAAAAATCAGAGGCCGCAAAAGTCCGTATTCAGACCGTGTCCCGGCAAATACGCCAACAACCTTTTTTTTCCTTCTTGCTTTTTCCATGGGTTCCTACTCCAGTTAAGGACTGTCCCACACTACCTTGGACAGTGAGGGACAGCCCCTTATGTAATTTTGGATGCTTCCCTCATTGCTCCATATGTGGCAACGATCCTTTTACGGTGTTAAACCAATACTTATAGAGTGGCAGCACTTCATCCTTAAGAGTATTGCGCACGCTGCTGACGTCCTTGTACTCATAGGCCTCGACCAGCGTCGCAAAAGCTTCATCCACTGACGAAAACGCACTGTCGGGCTCCTGGCTCTGTTCATCCTCTTCCTCATCAGACAAAGTCATGGGCAGCGCTTCCCCAATCGCATAAAAAGCTTCCAAAACTTCTGTCATAATAGGCAGTGTGGCTAACGCGTCGCCATCTTCCCGCTCCGCGAGAACGGCGGCATGCTCAATAGCCTCAATAGTAGTGTGTCCCAATTCTTCAATTTGACTCACAAGATTGATCTTATTTTCCATATTTTTTCTCCCTAGCTATTTTGCTCCTTGCGCATTGGCTTGGACAGCAAGCCCTTAATGTCCTCGGCCGCACCTGGAGAATGAGCAGCTTTGAGGTTTTGGTCACGCACTTCCTCCAAAATCTCCTGACGTATAATCTTGACCTCTTTGGGCGCATTTATGCCGATGCGGACTGCATCGCCGCTGATGGCCACGAGTGTGATCTCAATATCATCGCCAATGAGAATTTTCTGATCGACTTTCCGAGTTAAGACAAGCATACAATCTCCTTTACTAAATTAGTACATAAACAGAGGCTGATTCGAGCTGAACGCGTCATTATCGATAATCATCTGCACGCCCTTTTGCGCCCGTCTATTGATGAGGAGAGGAGCCCGCAGATTTGCCGTACTGTCGCGCATATCATCTTGCCCCAATGTCACAATCACCCACATGTCGACATCTTCCCCCTCATTGCAGTCTAACAAAATAGCGGCATCATCGTCAAGTTCAAGTGTCGTCACATACTCCTCAAAGAGCGCTTGGGGCTGCAGCAGCAAAAACCCGCAATCTTCATCATCCTCCACTGTCAAATGGGCCAATGGAGAATCCTCTTCCAGCCTCATGGAAAATTGGCTATACTCCTCAAACCCGGGAATTCCCTTTGGAAAGTCAATCACAAGAGTTTCTCCCTGCACAAAAGCTCCCTCTTGTATAACAGATCCTTCTTGCATAATGGTTCCTTCTTGCATAACTTCCTCCTTTCCTATGCCTATGCCTATGCCTATGCCTCAAAATCAAAAGCCCATCCTTCAGTTGTGATTTCCAGGAGAGGTTCCCGTTCTAAATAAACATCCACCACAGCCGGGGCATAGTTGACCACTTCCACCTTTCCTAAAGCCCCATTAATCTTGAGGCGCTCCAGCTGGACATCAGTTATAACCTCTCTAGGTTCATAGTGTATCTCAGGCGGCATAATATATTCCAAACACATCTCCGGCAGATCATTATCAAAATATTTGGCTTGGGCCGCCCATTGAGAAACGGTCATATGCCTGTGCAGCTGAGCAAAAGCATCCCCGGAATTCACCGTTCTCTTTAAATCAGCCTCAAAAACCTGCCTGGCTTCCGCAGCGATCGTTTGTGTGATAAATTCAGCTGACCCATATCCCAGAGAATTTTGCATCTGTGTATAATCAATGCGCAGATCTCCAGGTTCAATAACCATATTAACCGCCGCCGGTATCCGGTCGATGTTGATATCACACGGCGTGCGCTGAAGGTCAAACCGGCGCGGTTGAGTCTTCAAGCCGATTTGACCCAATTCTTGATGGATAGAAAGAGTTACCGCCATCTCGATCACCTCATAAAATCTGCATGATCTCATCAACTCTGCAGGACCTTATCAAACCCGCCTTATCAATTCTATCTGCATTACCTCATAAAGTCGACCAGCGACGGCTGAATAATCTGAGCCCCCACTGCCAGAGCAGCCTGGTAAATATTTTGAACCGACTTTAATTGCAGGATAGCTTCAGCCATATCCACATCCGCCACTGTGGAGAGACTAATCTGAACATTGAGAAAGTTTGTCTCCAACTGTTTTTCAATATTCTCCAACCTGTTGGATCGCGCCCCCAAGTCGCCGCGTACAGCTAGCAGATTATTGGTGACAGCCGTCAGTGTATACGGATCAGGATCATCTTCATTACCCAGAATAGCGCCGATCTCATCAACTTTGCTGGGATCTTTCAGCGCCTCGCTCAAACGATAGAGCGTCGTCAATAGCTGAGAGGTCTGCGGCGGCCCGTCTTCAATACCATACAGATCTCTTCCATTCACCGAGATATCGATCAGGAGACCCGGCCCCACTTCAATATTGATCGGCTTGCCGTTACCGCCCCAAGTGAGTTCAGCCTGCTCCGTCACGCCATTCCATGCGACACTGCCCGACACAATGAATTCATGATCACTGCGTGTTCCGGAAAAGATATATCTTCCATTGAATTGAGAATTCGCTGATTGCTCAAACTGTTTGATCAGCTGCCCCACTTCTTGTTCGATCTTGAGCCGGTCATCAGGCGTGGTCGCTCCGTTGGCTCCTTGTACGGCCAGCTCCCTCAGGCGGTGCATCATAGAGGTCATCCCATCGAGCACCCCTTCGGTACTCCGCATATACGTGATCCCTTCACTGACGTTTTGTTTCCATTGCTGCATGGACGACAGTGTGCTTTTCAGGCGCATGGCAATCTCAACACCCACGGGATCGTCGGAAGGTTTATTGATACGCGCTCCTGACGCCAGTTGATTTTGCAGATCAATCATGCGGGTTCCCGAATTGGAGAGATTGCGCAGCAGATTGTTCGTCATCATATTCTGTGTGATTCTCACAGGATCCCCTCGCTTTCATCAGAAATTTATCGTGTCATCCCCATTGCTAATAAACTCTCAAGCATGCTGTCAATCATCGTGACAACCCGGGCCGCAGCATTGTAACTCTTTTGAAATCTCATGAGGTTAGTCATTTCTTCATCCAGAGACACGCCCGACACCATTTCCCGTTGATTGGACGCGTTGGTCAAAAGAATCTCCTGACCCTTTGTCATCCTTTGAGCTTGCTGAGACTCCACACCCAAGGCAGAAATCTGCGACCGATAATAATCCATCAGCGAGCTTGAATTTTTCACATCGCTGGGAATGCCGGTAAACCCCGGATTTAAGCTCGCCCATCCCTGGGCCAGATTGGAAATGCGCAGGGCAATGCTGTTATCGCTGACAGCCACAGTAGTATCAATCAGTCCTGTCGCAATATTTTCCATTCCCGCCGTGCCCAGCAGCGCTGAATTCAGCGAAATCGATGTCAGGGTAAACCCGGCTCCGCCGTCATCGACAAAGAACGGAATTCCCGTTCCCGTATAGGTCAGGCCCTGTCCCTCCTCATGAATGCTGTTCACAGCCAGCGCCAAAGCCTCCACCAAAGTATCCATCTGCTGCCGGAAGCTTACCAGGTACTCATCACGCATATCCAATGTGGATTTGAGCTTGCCATATCCGTCTTTAAGCTCCAGAGGATCTCCGCTGTCTGCCCATGTGACATGAAGCAGCCCATCCATATCCGCGTCGGCTTGTAACTCATAGGTCTTATCGGCGTTCACCAGAGGCTGGAGGGTATCCCCCATAATATAAACTTGATAGATTCCCACCTGACGTTCCGTAAAACGCGGATCCTGAGATTCCATCACTCTGACCGGCGCCAGAAAAGACAGCTCATCCACCAGAGAATCCCGCATATCTTTTAAATCATTAGGATTATCTCCGCACACCTCTAAACGGTGAATTTCAATATTCAGCCGCTTGATTTGCTCCGCCAGGTCATTGATAGACCGAACGCTGGTTTCCACTGTTATATTCAAATCATTGGTCATCTCGTTCAGCTGATTATCTACATGACGAAACGTATCAATCAGGGTCAGCGCACGCTCTCTCACCACAGCGCGAGCCCCGCTGTTCTGCGGATTCTCCGCCAATTGGCTCCACGCGTTCCAAAACTTGTCCAAATCCCCGCTGATACTATATTGATTAGGCTCGTTCACAAGACCTTCCAAGACAGCTATAGACGTGGCACGGCTGCTCCAATAAAAATACTTCGCCGACTCATTGCGCCACTGATTATCCGTAAAAGCATCCCGGGTACGAAAGATCGTATCCACAGTGGATCCCGTCCCCAGACTCATGGTTCGGCCCATAGCCTGAAAACGCAAAGGAATTGCCGTTTCGATATTGGCGTTTTGACGCGAATATCCTACTGTGTTGGAATTCGCGATATTATGACCCGTCACATTCAAAGCCGTCTGTTGCGAACGCAAAGCATTGTTGGCAATCTGAAGGCCAAAAAATGTTGAGTACATATCAATTCTCCTTTTTATGATAAAGATGTTGTTTTCATTTACGCGTCGTGATCAATAACCCCCCGGGAAATCCCCGAACCGGGACTCGGCTTACTCACAAGAGTCCCGGGGCTGCCATACATCGGCTTGGTATCCCCAATAATACTCTGCAGCGAAAAATTAACATAGGCCAGTTGGCTGTCAATAAGCTGAGTATTGATACGGTTAATATCCTGCAGCTCCGTCATTTCTTCCCGCAGCCTCACTCCCAACCGGGTAAATTCAGGATAATCCTTTGCCAAGACAGAAAAATTAAATCCCTGATCCAGGGTAAAAGAAGCCGTTCCTTCTGCACGATCGGCTTCAAGCTGGTGCAAATTCTGTATGATCTGTTCCTCTTCCCCGACAATACGGTCAAGACTTACGTTGTCATGACTTATCAGAGCAGCTTGTTTATCCTTTTCCAAAAGAATCAGGTGCTGATGCAGCTCACTCTGATATTGTAAATTATTGAAGAGAAATGTCATGTCTCGCATACGACATCCTCCTTATTGACTTAGTTTATCTTTTATTCTCCCAGCATTTTGCGAGCAATCAGCTGGCTGTCTATAATAAAATTCCCGCTTTCAATTTTTGCGGCAATCTCTTGAACTCTCTCTTCTCTTATATCGGGTATCTCTTTCGTTTTCTGAAGAACTTTTTGCATCAATTGAGCCTGTCCAGAAACTTCTACATTATCCAGCTTAGAGACATGCTTCGTTTTTTCTGCTGCTGACACTTCTGCGCTTTTGGGATTCGTCATCAGATTAACCATGTTTACATTAACGCCGTCGATTTTCATTTATAAATACACCTCGTTAAATTATGTTTTGAAGGATAAGCTGAGTCGCCTTGTTCCTCCTAATGAATACATCGGCACGTTTTCAGTTTTCTTCAATCCAATTAATGACTAATAATGACTAATAATGACTAATCTTGACTAATTGAAAAATCAATTTTTGGATAAGATAATAAGCGCAGGCTGCACTCGTAAATAGCCAATGACTTACGAGAACAAACCACCTTGTTTTTCATTAATGTTTTGCAGACCTAAGCAGCCGACATCTTTTCCGGGAGGAATTTATTTTCATGCGCGTCAATCCTGCAGATAAAAACCCCATTATTGGAGCTCCCAACATCGTCACCTCCGAAAAAAGCCGGGGGGATTTCGATACCATGCTCATAAGATCCCAAAAGATCCAAGAACATGAACTCAGCTATTTCCTCACTCAGCTCGAAGAGCAAGGTAAAAAACTCTCCGAATCCATGTCCTCAAAAGATCTGATCAAATTTAAAAATATGATCAAAAGTTTTCTGCAATCCACCTTTGGGCAAAGCCGTCAGATGCAGGAAGAATCCATGTGGGATTTCCGCGGTCAGCCCAGAATCATGGCCCGAGTCTCCAAAGTCAATCAAGCCTTGGAAGAGCTGGGGGAACATGTGCTGTCCCGCCAGGCGGAACCCATGGAAATTCTTAATAAAATTGGTGAGATCAAAGGTCTGATTATTGATCTCTTTGGGTAAATTATCGAATATTGAACTCGGCGCGGGAGGGGAAAAGATGTCTTTCAGCCGGAAACCGGATATCAGCCAAATCATCACTCAGGTGACCACTTATGAGAAATTTAAAGACACCTATTTAAAGCTCAGTGGTTTGGATCTGACCTTTTATAAAGAAGCGCAAATGAAACGCCGTATCCATAGTTTTATGACATCCAACGGATTCGGTGATGATTATACAGGCTTTTTAAAAAAACTCAGCCTGGACGAATCCTTATTTGACCTTTTTTTTAAGCACTTGACCATCAATGTCACCCAGTTCTTTCGTGACACCAAGTATTGGGACTCCTTTGTCCAGAGCATCATCCCCAGCCTCCTGCAAACCCGGGATACCCTCAAGCTGTGGAGCGCCGGATGTTCCAGCGGCCAGGAACCCTATACCATGGCCATGATTTTTGCCGAGTATTTTCCTCGCGCCCACTTCTCCATTCTGGCCACAGATATTGATGTCAAAGTCCTCGATCAGGCCAAAGCCGGCGTCTATAACGAACGGGATTTTGCCACGACTCCCAAAACCCTGATCGATAAATACCTGACTAAAAAAGACGGCCATTCCTATGAGGTCAGCCCTTCTCTGAAAAGGAACATCACCTTCCAGGCCCAGAACCTTCTTATCGATACTTTTCCGCCCAACATGGACTTTATCGCCTGCCGCAATGTTGTTATCTATTTTACGGATGAGGCCAAAAGCACCCTCTATCAAAAATTCAGCCAATCTCTGTCCCCGGGAGGCATCCTGTTCACAGGCAGCACTGAACATATCTTTGGGGCGGCTCATTTGGGGCTGCACTCTAAAACACCGTTTTTTTATTGTAAGGTGTAAATTTACAGCCCACATTCTCCCCACTTTTCACCACCGCCACATAAGGCAGATTGCGGTAACATTCCGAACAATCCATGCCGTATCCCACGACAAAAGCGTCCGGAATAACGAACCCGTTGTAGTCAGCTGTTATGGGCGCTTCCCTTCTGTCAGGCTTGTCCAGAAAAGTGACAATTTTGAAGCTCAAGGGTTTCCGGCGCAAAAAGTTTTCCTTCAGATAAGCAAGTGTCAGGCCCGTATCCACAATATCCTCAACCATCAGGACATGGTAGTTCTCCAGGGACGCGTCAAGATCCTTAAGGATTTTAACCGCGCCGATGGAAGACGTCGCTTTGCCATAGCTGGACACCGAAATAAAGTCAAAGGCCAGCGGCAGATCGATAGCCCGGCACAGATCCGCATAAAAAGGAACAACTCCTTTCATCACGCCAATAGCGAGAATGTTGGGCTCATCGGCTTCCTTGTCCACCAAGTGCCGGTAATCCTGTGTAATCTGTTCCCCCAGTTCGCGTACACGTGTGGTAATCTCTGTCTCTGTCAGCAGCACCCGTTCTAATTCCAGTAGAGGCATAGTGTGTGTCCTTTCATGCCCGCGCCTCCTCTATTCTTTGACGATGTCGGGTTTTTATCTATTCTTCCGCGTCTTCAATCATTCGGCGAAGCTCTCCGGCTTCCCCCGCAGACAGTTTCCTGTCCTGTAAGAATGTTGCCAAAAGCGTAGGCAGTGACCCGTCAAAGGTGCGGTTAAGCAAGGCTTCGCCTTCATATTTCTGGACTTGTTCATTTGTAACTAACGATGTTACTATTGTGTTGACATTCTGAAGAACTCCCCGGTCACAGAGCTTTTTGAGCACTGTATAAGTTGTTGATTTTTTCCAGCCCAAGCGTTTATGGCAAATCTTCACAAGCTCGGTGGAATTGATGGGTTCAACTTCCCAGATAATCGTCGCAAACCTGTATTCAGCATCAAATAATTTGTATTTGTCCATAATAAACCTCTATAAACTTGTAAATGATAGATTCAATGTACATAAATTTATCATCTTAACCCCTGCTTGTCAACAAATTTTTCCGCGCAACATTTTCTTCGGCTTCATCACACATCACACATATTGACACATATTGACACCTTATATTGACACCTGTCGCATAAATGCTACAATTATTTTATAGAATCTGTGAAAAGGGGGACAAAAGATTGAAGAAATCTAACATCGTTATACTTGGTGTCATTGCGGTCGTGGTATTCGGAATCATTTTTGGAATTGTCTCATTTACGGAAAATTGGGGCAAAAGCAGAGACCAAGTTGACACCGAAGCCGCCATGAAAAATCTAGACAGACTGTACTCCCAACTCAATATCAGCAAACCAACCCCGAAAAAAGACGCCGATTATCAAGACACAGATGAAAACGCCGAAAAAATCGCGGTGTTACCCGACATCGGAGAGTATCCCTTCGTCGTCAATCCCACGACAGACAATTTTCTGACGATCTACTCCTCATTGGAAAAAATCGATTGGCTGATCGAAGCCGCGAATAAATTCAACCAAAGCGCTCCAACGGCCGACAACCATCCTATATCCGTAGGCATACGCGCCATTCCCGGCAATTTGGGCGCGGATTTCATATCCTCCGACAAATACAGACCAGACGTCTACGCACCGTCAAGCGAAATCTACGGCGACATGCTGATCGGTCAAGGCGTCAAAGCCGCCTTAGTCGAAAAAAGCCTTGCCGGTAACCTGACCGGCGTGGTCATGACCCAGAAAATGAATGACGACCTCACCAACAAATACGGCGCCCTGAACAGCGAAACAATCATCGAAGCTGTCTTGAACAACGGACTCACCCTGGGGTACACAACACCCCTGTCCAACGAAGACGGATTCAATTTCATCTTGACGCTGCTGGCCGACTCCGACAGCAACAACCCGTTGAGCGACAACGCCATAGAAAGACTGCGGAAATTTCAAGACAAAATTCCGTTCATCTCATATGACATCGACCAGCTAAAAGCGTCTCTAACCGGCGGCGCCTTAGACGCCATCATACTGAACCATCAGGCCTACACGAACTCACCCAACCTAGCAGGCCATTACACCTTTGTGCCGATCGGAATCCGACAAGACAACCCCGTTTATGAAATCGGTGACCTGTCCGCCCTCAAAAAACAGATAACCGCCCAATTCATAGCGTTCTGCAAGAACCCTGACTCACAAAAATCCGCCGCCGAAAAAGGGTTCAACAACTTACAAGACTACGTCGGCGCCGCCCCCATGAACGGCACAACAATCCTGCAAGCCCAAGAAATCTACAAAAAAGAAAAGAACGGTTCCAGCGATCTGACCGCCGTATTCGTCGCCGATATCTCTGGCAGTATGGAAGGCTCTCCCCTCTTGAACCTAAAAGCAAGCCTGAACCGCGCGGCCGGCATAATAGACTCAAACACAAACATCGGGCTGGTCACCTTTTCGGACACCGTCACCATCGACGTGCCCATAGCGAAATTTGACAACACCCAAAGATCGTACTTCTCCAACGCCGTAAAATCCATGCGTGCCAGCGGCAGCACAGCGATGTTTGACGCCATCGTAGTCGCGCAAAAAAATGCTTATGGACGCAAAAAGCCGCAATCCTAACACCAAGCTGATGCTCTTCGTCCTGACTGACGGCGAATCAAACCGCGGCTTCGTTTTCAAAGATATTGAGAACATAGCCAAAGGAACCAGAATCCCCATCTACACCATAGGGTACAACGCGGATCTCGATGTTCTGCAAGAACTATCCGACATCAACGAAGATATGTATGATGGCATCACCAAAAACCCTAACTCGTATGATGTCTTGGTACCCTCCGACTACACCATTGACCGCCTGATTAAAGAAGGAAACCTGGCCAAGATCGAAAGAGACAAAGTCCCCAACATCGCCAATGTTGCAGAAGAATATCTCAGTCCCGCCTACGATCCTGACAACGATTACGTTGTGCCCTATATGGTAGGAACTTTAGGCATCCTTTACAACAAAAAACAGGTTACAGAACCTGTTGACAGCTGGAACGTGTTGCTGGATTCCCGATACAGCGGAAAAACCTTGATGCTGGACTCTCAACGAGACATGATTGGCGCCACGCTAAAAATGCTGGGATACAGCATGAATTCAAGCGATGACTCCGAATTAGCCCAAGCCAAATCCAGTTTATCGACCATGCGATCCCTTGCCCAATCCCGCAATGAAAGTGACGAAATCCTCGACAAACTGGTCGCCGGCGAAGGAATTATGGGTGTTGTCTACTCAGGCGACGCCAAAATCGCCATAGACAGGAATCCCAATTTAGCCTACGTGATTCCAAGCGAGGGATCCAACAAATGGGTTGACGGATTCGTTATTTTGAAAAACACCCAGCACGCTGAAGCGGCGCAGAAATTCATTAACTTTATGTGCCGTCCCAATATAGCGGTCCGAAACATGTCGACAATCGGTTACACCTCGTCGATCAAAGGCGCCTGGTTCGAGTTCAATGAGAATAAAATCATGTTCCCGTCAGCGGAAGAGCTTGGACGCTGCGAGGCGTTTCTATACGACGCCCAAGCTACGCAGAAATACTCGAAGCTATGGTTAGAGATTCGTTGATTCAGAGACGATTTTGATAGTAAAATACCGCCAATTGCGTCCTATCCCGAAGCTCCAGCTTCTCAAGGATGAGGCTGAGATAATTCCTTACAGTCCCCTCGCTCAAATAGAGACTATCCGCGATTTCCTTATTATTCAGCCCCTTCGCCACATGTTCAATAATCGCCGTTTCGCGGTCGCTAATATTGTATCCAGATAAATTCAGTTTCCCCTGCCGGCTTAAAAAGGACGGAAGTTTGGCCACAATTTCATCCCCAAACACACTCTGCCCCGACATAACAGCCTTGAGGGCCGGGGCAATGGCTTCGGCATTCTGCTTGATCAGATATCCTTTTGCGCCCATATGGAGCGCTTTTACAATGTACTCATTATCAGAAAAAGTTGTCAGGAACAGAATCCTCGCCTTCGGATGTCTGCGCAAGATCTGCTCTCCTGCGCCCAAGCCGCCCAGTCCGTCCATCTGGATATCCATCAGCAGAATATCCGGTTGGGCGCTCTCATACAGGTCAATCGCTTCCTCGCCGCTGGTCCCCACAGCGACGACCTCAATTGCGGGGTCGGCCCGCAATATCGTTGTGAGTGATGCACAGATAAAGCTGTCATCATCAATAATTATAATCTTCATTGATCTCAATTCTCCTTATCATTATCATCAGAATGATCTCCCTTGGGGACAGATATGAATATCTTGAACCCTTTATCCTGTTCCGTACGAAAAATCCCGCCAAGAGCCTCCACGCGGTCAGCCATGTTCCTTAGCCCGATCCCCACCGGGAATCCATCCGCCTTGGCTTTATCCGCCTTGGCTTTATCCGCCTTGGCTTTATCCACCTTGGATCTATCCACCGTGGAGACATTCCGGGCAGTTCCGTTGTCTCCAATAATCATCTGGCAGAACGCGGGATGCTCAGTTACAGTGATATAAGCCTCCGTGGCATGGCTATGCCTTGCAATATTGCTGAGGGCTTCTCGCACAATAGAAGCAAAGCAGTATTTTAGAGCGCCGGGCAGCTCTCCGGCATCATAACGCAATTTGACCGGACAAAACTTGAATCCGTTGATCATGGTCTCCAGCTGAACTCTAAGATCAACGGAGTCATCATGCAAGTCATGGACACTGTTTCGGATGCTGTCCATAGCATCCGACAGCGTTCCTTTGATCAAATCCACTTCATTAACCAAGCTGCCATCTTCAGTACGGGCCACGCGCAGGGCCCCGAGCTGCAAAATGGAGCGCGTCAGCAAATGACCGACATTATCGTGTATCTCCCGAGCAATACGATTGCGTTCCGCCAGCGTTGCCAGCCGTATTTCGTAGTCCTGTCTCTCCATCAGGTCACGGTTCTTCTGTTCCATAAACGCAGCTCGTTCCTTTGTATCGTCCGTCAGCGCAAAAAACTCACTGCGGATTCTTAGGTGAGCAGATGTCCTGTATTGCAGCAGGAAGGCTGCTCCCGAGGCACAAACAACAACCGCCGGGAGGTGCAAATTCCCCGCGAACAAACAGGCCGGCAGCGCCACAATCCAACAAAGCCGCAATACCCATTTACGTATACGCAAAGGTCCTTCACCTGCGAGGTTTGTGAAGCTCGTACTTCCTCCGGCGCAGTCGTAAACAATCAATGGCAGAAAAGCAACACATTCGGGCACACATAAACATAGCGCGATATAGAAAACGCACAAATACACCGGAATCTTGTTTTCAAAATAACTGTTTAATGAACTGACAGCCACCGCCCCAAGCACAGTAATAACAGAAATCCATTGGATATCTGTGAAAGACAGCGCCAGAAGGCACAGCCCGAATAATATCAGCTTGTCAATCAAAATCAATATGTGCATACACGCTCTGTTCCTTTTTAGGGGCTGTAAGTCATTATAGCATATCACTGGGGAACTCCGTCATAACATTTCCGTCATCTCCGTCATGATCGTCATCTCCATCATGACCGTCATCTCCGTCATGATCTCCGTCATGACATTTGTCACAAAAAATACGGCCAATATCATGATAATAATCACTATTTTTTAATAGACATCTTGATATACTAGACTCAGCAACACTGGACTGAGGCAGAAAGGAGACTATCCGTATGATTCAAGTTCACAATTTAGTAAAACGTTACGGCGATCTGATTGCGTTGGATCACTTTGACCTGACGATTCACAAAGGAGAGATTTTCGGGCTTTTAGGGCCCAACGGCTCAGGCAAAACCACAGCAATCAACTGTATGCTCTCCCTGTTGAAATACAGCAAGGGCGAAGTCAAACTATTTGGCCAGCCCATGGGCCCGAATCGTTACGCACTGAAAAAACGCATCGGTGTGGTCATGCAAAATGTGGCCGTTTTTAACGAATTAACGGTGATAGAAAATATCAATTATTTTTGCGGACTCTATGTCCCCGACAAAGCCAAGCGCAAGGCTTTGGTTGAGGAGGCCATTGACTTCACGGGGTTGGGAGACTATCGCAAATTCTTGCCTAAGAAGCTTAGCGGCGGCTTGTTGAGGCGGCTCAATATCGCCTGCGGCATCGCGCACAAGCCGGAGTTGATCTTTTTGGATGAGCCAACTGTCGCTGTTGACCCCCAGAGCCGCAACCATATCCTTGAAGGAATCCGCAAGCTGAACCAAGATGGCGCCACAGTTGTTTATACTTCCCATTACATGGAGGAGGTTGAACAGCTTTGCTCGCGGATCATGATTATGGATAAAGGCAAGGCCGTCGCAACAGGAACCAAGGAGGAATTAAAAGCGATGATCCGCACCGGGGAGAAACTGACGGTGGAACTCCATGCCCTTCCCGAGTCTATCTTGGAGGAAATACGAGGCATTGAGGGTCTGGTTCAAGTGGATTATGCTGATAACACCTTGACAATGCGTTACGCCGCTGGAGGGCATCATCTCTCTACTGTTCTGGATATTTTAAGGCGCCATGATATCTCTTTTGGACGCGTCTTCTCTGAGCCGCCCACCTTGAATGATGTCTTTCTTGAGATTACCGGCACTGAGCTCAAGGATTAGGAAGGTGGGATTAGGAAGGTGGACAGCTATGTTTAGAAATATTTATTGGAAACGCATCCTCCGTACTCTGCGCGATAAAGCTACATTGTTTTGGACCTGGATCTTTCCCATCATAATGGCAACACTGTTCTACGTTGTTTTTGCCAATTTGGACGTCATGGGACAGCTTCACGAAATCCCTCTTGGCGTCATTGACACTGAGTCTTACCAGCAAGATATCTCTTTACACTCCGCCTTGGAGTCGGTTTCCGACGAAAACGGCGATACCTTGTTCACAGTGAGTCTGTTTGGCAATACGGATGAAGCGGATATCGCTCTGGAAAACGGGGACATCGATGGCTATGTCCTCTATGACCTTATGGGCGATGACCCCACACTGGTCGTCAGCGACGATGGTTTGAACCAGACCCTTGCAAAAAGGTTCCTCGACGGCTACCTGCAAATAAAAAACAGTGTCAGCATTCAGGCCACGGAACGCCTTTCCTCTCTGTTGGAAGAGGAGACCTATACCAAAGAAATATCGTTGTCAAACAATCCGCCCACAGAAAAGGTGAATTACTACTATGCCCTCCTGGCTATGATGTGCTTGTATGGAGGGTTTCAAGGGTTAATAACTGTAACCTATCTGCAATCCAACCTGTCGCCTTTGGGCGCGCGCCAGGCCATGGCGCCTGTCGGACGTATGCGTATGGTTGCTTATGATTTGTTGGGCGGTCTCACCATGCATTTTCTGTGTTTGCTTATCGCTGTAGCATATATCATTTTTGTGTTAGGAACAGATTTTGGATCCAAGCTCTGGCTCGTGCTGCTGACATGCTTCGTGGGAAGCGTTCTGGGCGTTGCCTTCGGCGCGATGGTGTCCCTTACCTCCAAACTCAAGGAAGCAGCCAAGGTGGCCCTCTTGATTACTGTCACTATGGTCTGCTGTTTCCTGTCTGGTTTGATGGTCGGCGGCGTTAACTATACTGTAGCGGAAAAAGCGCCGGTTGTTGCCTGGCTCAATCCCGCCGCACGCATCACTGATGCCTTCTACTGCTTGTATTACTATGATACCTATGAACGATTCTTTCTCAATATTGGGATCATCCTGATTATGGCGCTGGCCATGCTCACGGTGACAGCCCTTTTTGTCAGGAGGCAGCGCTATGACAGTATTTAAGGCTTGTTTCATGATAGTCAAACGGCATTATGCCGCGTTAGCGCTTTATTTCAGTATCTTCATGGTTCTGGCTGTGGCCATGACTGCGCTGTCAGCAGACAATTTCAGCACTGACTTTTCCGCCACAAGGCCCGCTTTCACACTCATCACCCGTGACGGCCACACCCCTCTGTTGGCCGGATTGGCCTCTTACCTGCGTGAACATGGCAATGAGGTTGTTCTCGATGATCGCACAGAAGCACTTCAAGACGCCAGCTTTTATCACGCCACCGATTATATTGCTATTGTGCCCCAAGGCTTTCACGACGCCTTTTTTGATGGCGAACCTTTAAAAATAGAGACGGTTCTGACAACAGAATCGGCTAAAGGGTATTATGCCGATAGATTGGTAACCCAATATTTGAATCTGGCGCGCCTCTATCAGGCGGCAGGGGACATAGACGAAGAAACGATTATTTCATCAGTATTAAAGGATTTGTCCATAGAGGCGCCTGTTGAAAAGAAACACTTTGGCGCCGGCGCGCCGGTCAACGAAGGGTTTCAACTCTATGCACAAATAGTGTGCTATATCATTATCGTGCTGATCATTCTCTGCATCAGCAATATCACGTCAGCTTTCCGGCGTCCCGACCTGAGAATGCGGAATCTCTGCGCCCCCACCAAACCCCGTTCCTTCAGCGGACAACAGATACTGTGCGGCGCCGTGGTCAGTATTGCCGCATGGCTGTTACTGATGACAATCGGGTTCGCCCTATACGGATCCCAGCTGTCTGGGACTGATGGCCGGATCATCGGGCTGATTTTGCTAAACACGTTTATTGTGACCGTGGTAGCCCTCTCCCTCGCATCGCTGGCAAGCTTATTTATTCGCAGTCCCAATTCCCAGAGTGCGGCAGCCAATTTGCTGGCCCTTGGCCTCTGCTTTCTAGGCGGCGTCTTTGTCCCACTGCATATGATGGGAGAGAGCATTCTAACCGTGTCAAAATTCACGCCAACCTATTGGTACAGTACAGCGCTAGAGCATATCTGCACCCTGACATCTTTTGGCGGAGATGTCTTGGCTCCGGTCTGGCAAGCCATGCTGATGCAGCTCGCCTTTGCCTTGGCCATCTTCTGCGTCGCTCTTGTAATCAGCAAGTATCAAAACCAGTCGGAACGCTTCTTCAGCAGTATACAGACGGAACTCGAGGCTTGATAGCTCTATTTTATAGCGCAACTCTTTTAGTAGGGCGTGTTTGCAAGCCAGCTACCCGCTTCGCTTGAAGCAAGTGCCTAACGATAACAGTGTGGTGTACGCTTTCATATGCTATAAAGCGGTGTTACAAAGCCGCCATAAGAAAGGAGATATGATTATGTATCCATCTTCATCCCATGACACCCGCGAACAGCATACGCCGCAAATACAATATGATATGCCGCAATCACACTATACACTGCAATCACAATACACACCACAATCGCAATACACACCACAATCGCAATATGGGCTGCCAACAGATCCTATTCCGCCGGTGACTCCGGGGCGCCATGTCCTGCCGCCGCTGCCATATGCGTATAATGCCTTGGAGGATATTATTGATGAAAAAACTCTGAGGATTCATCACGATAAACATCACAAAAAATATGTGGAAGACCTTAATAAGGCCGAACTCGCCTTGCAGACAGCCCGAAACAGCGGTGATTACACGTACATTAAACATTGGGAAAAAGAGGTCGCTTTCAACGGTTCAGGACATATTTTACACAGCCTTTACTGGACGTCGATGAGTCCGCCGGGCTCGGGCGGGCAGCCCCACCCCGCGACCCAAGCTTACTTGGAGCGTGATTTTGGCGGAATTTCTCACTTTTGGGCACAGTTTTCAGCTGCGGCCAACGCCGTCGAAGGATCGGGCTGGTGTGTGCTGGGCTACAACCCTTATTTCCGGTCCCTGGAAATCCTGCAGGCGGAGAAACACCAGAACCTGACCCAATGGGGCGTCATTCCCCTTTTAGTTTGCGATGTTTGGGAGCATGCCTATTATTTGAGCTATCAAAATGAACGGGCGAAATATGTGAAGAACTGGTTTGGGCTAATGAACTGGCCTGAGGTTGAGCATCGGTTGAATCAGGCGGAACCCGCTTCTTATTCTTTATAATGTATAGCCAGATACGAGACAGTCAGCGTATCCACTCAAAAACAATAGCCTCAGCCTGCTCAACAGGGTCAAACTCATGGTGGTCGCAAGTTAGCACAGCTGTGCCGCTCACGGATGCCTGCCCCAGTAGAATGGCATCGCCAAGGGAGATTTGATACGAGCCTTTTAACCGGCCCGCTGCCAGAAACACAGCATCCGAGATGTGTTCGATAATTTGAACATCACTGGCTAGCACATCGGCGATCATTTCATCGGCAAGGGCTTTCCCGCTCTCCCTATAAAAGCCGTAATAAACCTCTAAAAGGTTAATTTTGTGCATGAAGAGCGAAATCAGTCCCTTTTCTGAAGCCTGCAAACAATCAGAAACAACACCCGCGCCATGCTCATCGTTGAAAAAAGCGATCAATGAGCAAGCATCAAGGATATACAAGGATTTCATTCTTCAAGCTCCTTTTCGCGCTGTTTTTGAATCATAAACATATCCGTGGAAAGTATGTCCTTGTATTTCCCCCGCAGACCCATCGCGGAAGACTTGATCTCCGGCATGAGTCTATCTACACGGGTTTCCGGACGTAGATCAAATGGAAGCCCACCAACATTACGGGACTGGTAGATAAAGATATTAATCGCATCTGTCAGACTCATACCATAACGTTTGTAAATCTTTTCAACTTCCGTCTTAATTTCGGGGTCGATGCGGATATACATGCTTGAAGTTTTGGCCATAAAAATTACCTCCATGGGGTGTTGTTAGAGTAATTCTACCAAAAAATATGCACAAATGCAATACAATGTTATGAGCAGCACAGTCAGTCGAACATCTCTATGAGGATTGATTACCCGAACGAGAAAACGCACCCTCTCTCAAGAAAGTGCGTTCCCCTAAGTTTCCGAGAGCCAAGATGCTCTGTCACTCCTATGGAAAAACCAACCCAGACCCTGGGCTTATCCTAATTATTACTATTCGCTCGGATCAAGCTTAGGAATCCTTCCTCTTTAGGAATCCTTCTTTTTCTTTTTAGGCTTATCTTGAGGAATGCCAGTCTCCTGGGCTATCTCGTACTTGAGATTTTCGATCTCTTCCATACGGTTTTTCTTAGCCATGGTTGACCTCCTTATCTCTTGATAGAGTTAGTATCTATCATAACCGGGGAAAAATCCATGACATTTGTTGGCGAAACTTCAAGCATGAGCCACCGATTACATCTGTATTTTCTAGGGGACACTAATGAATCCCTATCTCAGCCGACGGATACACCCGCTCCACTTCCGCAAACACCTTCCCATAAGCCACCGGATCGGCCAGCGCGCGCACAAGAATGGCACGGCTCTGCTCAATCAACTGTCCGTCCCGACTCAAATCCAAAAGCCGCACCTCAGGAAATCCATGCTGACGCAGACCCATCACCTCACCTGGACCACGGAGCTTGAGGTCTTCCTCCGAAATCTTAAACCCATCTTCCGTTTCACAAAGAACCCGCAAGCGGGCATTATTCATCTGGCGGCTGACAAGAAAGCAATAAGACTGTTCCGCCCCACGCCCCACACGGCCCCGCAGCTGATGCAGCTGGGCCAAGCCAAACCGTTCAGCATTTTCAATCACCATAATGGTCGCGTTCGGCACATCCACCCCCACCTCAATGACAGTGGTAGCCACCAACATATCAATCTCACCCTGGCGAAACCCCTGCATAACGCTCTCTTTTTCCTGACTCTTCATGCGCCCATGAAGCAAGACAACCCGGTACTTGGCAAACCGTTCGCACAGCTGCTCATAGCGCCGGGTTGCGGACATAAAATCACTGGTCTCCGTTTCTTCCACCAACGGACACACCACATAAATCTGACGCCCCTGACTCATGTGCTGCTCCATAAACTCACACATCTGCCGCCCAACTCCCTGCACCAGGCGCGTGACTATTTTTTGGCGGCCGGCCGGCATCTCATCCAGAACAGACAGCTGCAAATCGCCATACACAGTCAAGGCCAGCGTCCTGGGAATCGGCGTCGCCGTCATTACCAGAACATGGGGATTCTCTCCTTTGTCCTGCAACAGAGTACGCTGCCTGACACCAAAACGGTGCTGCTCATCAGCCACCACCAGCCCCAAAGACGCAAAACGAACACCCTCCTGAATCAGGGCGCTGGTTCCCACTACGACCTGTATAGTCCCAGAGCGAATGTCCTCCAACGCGTGCCGGCGTTCTTTCTGCGTCTGACTGCCCGTCAACAGACACACACGAATCCCCCGAGGCGTAAAAAATGTGTCCAAAGTTTGAAAATGCTGCTGGGCCAACACCTCCGTCGGCGCCATCACCGTCCCTTGATATCCTGAAGTCACAGCCTGCAAAAGAGCCATCATAGCCACCACCGTCTTCCCTGATCCCACATCCCCCTGCAGAAGCCGCCGCATAGGAGATCGTTGCTTAAGATCAGCCGAGATCTCTTTGAGGGCTCTTCCCTGAGCCTCAGTCAGAGCAAAAGGCAGCTCCCTCGCAAAAGCCATCAGTTCCTCTGTCTCTCCTTCGAGAGCAGAAGCCGTCTCCGCTTTAGGCTGAGAACGCATACATGCAAAAGCCAGCTGCAACATCAGCACCTCTTCACAAATAAGCCGCCTGCGCGCGGAGTGCAAGCTCTCTTCATTGTCCGGCCTGTGCATCTGGCGGTAGGCTTCAGCCCTGGGCACACTCCGCAACTCCTCCCCCTCTGGCAAGATTTCCGGGAACAAGGATTCGCTATAGGCCAAGCCGTGACTCATGATGGTTCGCAGAGCCTTGGAATTGAGACCAGCGGTCTCCGGATAAACCGGAACAAGGGAACCCGCACTATCCCCTTGTTGAGCACTCTCAGCCCGCTGAGATGTAAGTGGCCTTTTCTCTATGTTCGTCACGAGAATTTCAGGCACTTTGTCATTCCATTGACCTGGCGAGCCAGTATCTTTCCACTGTGCCACAGCCGGTACCCTCCGGCCTGTTGATATATCCTCCAGCCGGATCTTCCCCGTAACAGCTACAGGCGTCCCCGAAGGAAAAGATTTAGGAATACGGATCTGATTAAACCAGACGCCATGAATCTGTCTTCCCTGCCGTCTTTCTTCCCCTTGTCCCTCATCTTCCTCTTCAATCAGAAGCCTGACAACTTTGACACGCCCTTGGCTCACATGAGAACCGGCAACCGTTCCCACCACAGTGGCCAATTCCCCGTCCTGCACATCTTCAATGCGCCTCGTCATCACCCGCTCATAGCGCCGGGGAAAATGGCACAGCAACTGCTCCATACTGGTGATACCCAGAGATCGCAGAAGTTTGAGCCGATAAGGTCCGACCCCCTTCAAATATTGAAGATCAGGAATGTCTTGCTTCATTGACTCCACACCGGTAAAGGCCAATCCTTTCTAGAATTTAACAAACCTATTTTCGCATGTTTAGAGGCTCTTTGCAATCATACTTTCGGATGATACCTTTTTGCTTGGATAAGATCTATAATATGATTAATTAGGCGCACTCCTGAAAAACACACGAGGGGGAATTCATATGAACGAAGTCGTTACCATTGTTGACTTGCAGAAAAATTACAAAGACCGCAAGGCCGTGGATGGTATCAGCTTCGATGTCCACAAAGGAGAAATCCTTTGTATTCTAGGGCCGAACGGAGCCGGGAAAAGTACCACCATCAATATGCTGACTGGCTCGCTGAGCTGTGGCGGCGGCGCCATCCGTTCGGAGCTCATCGGCGGACAGGACATCCACGCGAACCTGAACGTCTACAAACGAAATCTGGGCATCGTGCCGCAGGATCTGGCTATCTACGAAGACTTGAGCGCGCAAAATAACGTAGAGTTCTTTGCTTCCCTTTATGGGCTCAAAGGCGCGGAACTCAAAACCGGCTGCCACTTTGCACTGGAATTCGTCGGCCTGCTGGACCGGGCCAAGGACAAAGCCAAGACCTTCTCAGGCGGCATGAAGCGGCGGCTGAATATCGCCTGCGCCATCGCTCACAGGCCCGAACTGCTTGTCATGGACGAACCCACTGTCGGCATTGACCCGCAATCCCGCAGCCATATCCTCGCGTCCATCCAGCGCCTGCGGGATGAGGGCATGACCCTCATTTATACCACGCACTATATGGAAGAAGTCGAGGAAATCTCCACCCGGATCATTATCATGGATCATGGTAAAATCATCGCCACCGGCACAAAGGAAGACTTGAAGAAGAACCTTGAAGCGGAAAAAGTGACAACCATCGAGGCAGATGATCTGGACACATTCAACACCGATCTTCTGCACAGCATTGTGGGCGTGAAACACGTGACAAACCATGGCAAGCTCGAAATCACGACTATCCCTGATATCGAAAACCTCGACCGTATTATCAGCATACTCATTGAAAATGGAAAGAAAATCAACAGCATCACCACACAGACAACCAGCCTGGAAACAGTATTCCTCAGCTTGACCGGACGCACCCTGCGGGATTAATCAGGATTAAGGGAATAGACTGTAAGGAGGAATGAAAATCATGTACGAATTTCGCCAAATCCTGAAAACCGATCTCAAAAACCTCTACACCAATCCCATGTGGTGGATTGGCGCCATGGGTCTTCCACTGCTGCTGGCTCTTATCATGGGCTTCATCACCCAAGGCGCCTACGGAACCAACACTCCCTCTGGAACCGGCGTAACATCCTACAACTACTACGCCATCACCATGTTGATATTCGGAGCCTTGAACAACTCCACCATCGCCGCCAACAGCTTCATGGAAGGGCGCATCATGAAAGCCAACATGCGGCTGTGCAATGCCCCTATCCCCAATTCCTTTATCTTCCTTCCGAAAATCATCGCGTCCCTTCTCTTTGGAACCCTATGCCACACCCTTGCGGCGAGCGCGATATTCTTCATAACCGGCGTCAACTTTGGCGGAGGAAACGCCATCTTTCTCTGGCTTCTTTTGCTGGCAGTCTATTTCTTTGCCGTATGTTTTAGCGTCATGCTCTGCTGTATTCTCAAAAAAGAAGAAACCGTCAACATGATCCTGTCCACAGCAGTGAGCCTGCTGTGTTTGCTGGGCGGCGCTTTTTTCCCGATGAAGGGATTGGGCCGTATTGTGGAAGTCATCAGCAACATATCCCCCGTCACATGGATCAGCACAGCCGCATTCCAAGCGGTCTATGACAACAGGCTCATTCTGCTTGGCCTCGTATGTGCCGGAATGCTGGCGCTTGCCGGACTGTGCATAGCGCTGACCACAAAACTGTTCAACCGGGAGGATTACTTATGAGAGCGGTATTGAAAAATAACCTGCGGCGTCTTGCCATACACACAATTATCCTGCTCATCATTTTTATTGCTGCAGCCGTCGCAGCGGCCATCTTCGCGAGTACCGGGATTAAGCAAACATGGGATGTCGCCGTTGTTTCGGAATCATCTGCCGCATTTAGCCTCTATCAAAACACAGTTAACCCCGATTCGGTAAAAGTAACCTTGATGGACACAACACCGCTGCGTACCGATCTGGTGTCCGGTAAATATGACGCCATCCTGACTCTGCATGCCGATGGGAGCCACACAGTGGATTCCATCAAAAGCGAAGATACAACGGCGAAACTGCTGGGCGCTTTGGAAGGTCAACAAAATACGGAAATTCTATTCAGCGGCCGGGGAACCGGAACCAATGTGCTGGGCTTTCTGATGACATTTCTGCTGCTCATGGGATCGACGTGTATGAGTATGTATGCGGACGACAAATCATATGGGCAAATCAGGCGCGTGGCGGCGGCGCCCCTCAAAATCAGCACTTACTTGTTCGCCCACAGCCTGTTTAATTTTTGCTTCCTGTTCTTCCCGACAATGATTATTCTCTCACTGGTCACGTTCATCAGTAGCGTGGATATTGGGTTCAGCTTCCTGCAGCTCATTGGATTGGTCGCGCTCCTGTGCGCGTTTTCCTCAGTCTTTTGCCTGCTGCTCTTTTCCCTGCTCTCCGACAAAAACGATTCAGCGAAAATGACTGGCAATACCATCATCATCCTCACATCCATACTGGCCGGGGGCTTCTTCGCCTTTGATCAGGGAAATCACGCGTTGAGCCTCATCATCCAAGTCCTCCCTCAGAAGGCCCTTTTGACAGTGGCCAACGGGTTGGAACAGCACCTGTCTCTCTCCGCCTTTCTCCCCGCCCTCGTCTATCTGGCGGCACTCATTGTTGCTTTCTATGTGATTTCGGTGATCAAGACAAAGCGCGCTTATGTCGGAAAACGTTGACGGCAGCAAAACCATCTACTCCGGCATTTGCTGCGCCGTCGGCTACAACGCCCCGGCGGCCTCCTGCGCGTTGCGGGCGAGCCTGGACAACTTTTCTGAAAGCGACTTCAAAGACAGAACCGGCGAACCCATCCTGGCCGCCGCCTTAATGGACGAAGCCCGCCTGTGGGGCTCGGCGCGGCTCGCCCAGTGGGCATGGTTTGCCATCGATGAAGCCCTGGAACCCTTCGACGAAGCCGAACACGCGGCCATCCCCATCGTGCTCTGCGTCGCCGGAGACGACCGCCCGTTAGGCTCGGCGGACGAACGGTTACACACCATGAAAGAAGCCGAACAGGCGCTGGAGAGGCCGATAGCAAAAACAATGGCATGATCTCCCTCGAATGCGCGGAGAATGTGATGAATATCCTGACCTTACTTTTGATCCAACTGTGCTCTCAGTTTTGCGATTTCAGCATCCTTTTGCAGGATCACCGATTGCCACTTGCGGTCAGATCGTTCTTCCCCACGCTTTTCCCCGCGTTTTTCCCCGCGTTTTTCCCCGCGTTCTTCCCCGCGTTTTTCCCCGCGTTCTTCCCCGCGCTCCTCAGCCTCTTTTTGCCATACGGCTTTGGCGTCTTCTATCTTCCACTCTTGTAATAACATATTTGACACCTCCGAACCATTATTTCTTAGATATTCTGTCAATATGTCCTGTTCTATGCACTCTTTTATGGCTCTCTCTACGGCTTTGGCCCGTTCCAACCCATTCTGTTCGTATTCCCGTGCTTTGGCGACAAGGAGAATGTATCCGTACAAGCTTTCGCTGCGCCTGACAATGTCTTCGTTGTGTCCTGTGTTGACGTTATAGACGGTTACGGTTAAGTCTAGGGCTGTCTCGTTGTTGTTGCGCCGGTTATATGAATCTGACAGGCGATAGACGGTTTTTTCTGGGAAGGGCTTCACACCGTTATACAACACGTAGAATTCAGGTTCTGGTATCATGACGCGCTTTTCGGAATACATCACCGCATTGTCAATGAGTTTTTCATAGATCCTGCCACAGTAAATAAGATCGCGCAGGGGCATGTTCTCATTCGGGGTTGACTGATGCTCAAAGAAGACGACCAGCTTATTTCCGATGCTAAAGGAAAGGTCGTTGACCCTATCCATATACAGGGCATCGGCGAGCGTCAGGTCTACCACGGGTGTATCCGGTGGAAACTGTACTGAAGAAAATGCGTTGTACAGTTCCAGTTCTTTCTCGGGTTCTCCAAACAAGTGCGTAAAGACACCTGCCTTGAAATTGCGGTTTACCTTGCTCATTTTGCCTCCGACGCTTTACTGCTGTTACTGAAATTCTAAGGGAGATCACAGTCTGTTGTCAATAGGGATAATGTCCAACTTAATTTATACCATAGGCATGGGGCATACCATGAGCATGACGCTTGGAGTTATTAATTATAGAGCAGCATCGCGATGTATTGCCGAGCCCAACAATAAAGTATATAATTATTTTTGGACAATCATTGTCTACCTTTGAAATTTCATGCCCAAACGCAAAAGCTAACGGAGGTTTTATACCATGAAAAGGTTCGCCTCAATTATTTTGGTCGTTTTATTGCTGTTAACAGCTCTGTCCGGCTGTCATCAAGGTGACAAAGCAGACAAGGTACAAGACAAGAAAATCAGCATCGTGTGTACGATTTTCCCGCCATACGATTGGGTGCGGCAAATCCTTGGAGATCAGGCAGATGATATGGATCTGACCCTTCTCCTGAACAATAGAGTTGATCTGCACAGCTATCAGCCCTCGGTAGAAGACATTGTGAAAATCTCTACCTGCGATTTGTTCATTTATGTAGGCGGCGAATCCGATCAATGGGTGGAAACCATGTTAAAAGAGCCCTCTAACACAAGTAGGGTTGTTATCAATTTCTTGGATACACTTGGAAATACGGCGAAAACAGAGGAACCCCTCGAAGGAATGCAAGAGGAAGAACATGAAGATGAGGCTAAGGATGAGGCTAAGAAGGAAACCGAATATGATGAACATGTATGGCTCTCCTTGAAAAATGCCAAGACATTTTGTTCTGTCATTGCCGGCGCACTTTCATCATTAGATCCTGATCATGCCGGAGAATATAAGAACAATGCGGACGCATATACCATGAAGTTGTCAGATTTGGACGCAGAATATAATACGGTCATAGAAGCGTCTCCTGTTAAAACCTTATTGTTCGGCGACCGGTTTCCGTTCCGCTACCTGACAGATGACTATGGGCTGACTCCCTACGCCGCTTTTCCTGGATGCTCTGCTGAAACAGAAGCTAGTTTTGATACTGTTATAGGTTTGGCGAAGAAAGTGGATGAATTAAACCTGAACACCATTATGGTCACCGAAAGTTCAGATCAGTCCATTGCTCGAACCATCCTCAATAGTACACAGAATAAAAACCAACAGATTCTCGTACTGAATTCCATGCAGTCGGTTACACTAGGAGATGTGAGGAACGGAACAACTTATCATACCATCATGGAATCCAACTTGAACGTGCTCAAAGAAGCTCTGAAGTAAAAAGTCACCTATGGAGACACAGACCGCCAGGTTATCATACCGGGATATCACCGGCATTCGCCAATGGCAGTATGGATGGACAAAACTAAAGGAGGAGGCGCCTTATGCCGCAGTTATCCTGTCAGAATTTGACCCTTGGCTATGAAGGCAAAGTGGTAATTTCCGGTTTTTCCTTTACCGTAAATACCGGAGATTATCTCTGTATTGTTGGGGAAAACGGATCAGGCAAAAGTACATTGATGAAAACCCTGCTGCGCCTGAAGATGCCGATGTCCGGGCAGATTGTGATGGGAGACGGTTTGACTCCAAACGAGATCGGTTATCTGCCCCAGCAGACCATTGTGCAAAAGGATTTTCCCGCGTCTGTAAAAGAGGTTGTCCGCTCCGGTTGTCTGAACCGCTGCGGGTTGCGTCCCTTTTATAATAGAAAAGAAAAGCGAATGGCAGACGAAAACATGGAAAAACTTGGTGTTAAGAATCTCGCCCACCGCTGTTATCGAGAACTCTCCGGCGGGCAGCAGCAAAGGACGCTTTTGGCAAGAGCTCTGTGCGCCGCCCAAAAAATTCTGCTCCTAGATGAGCCGGCAGCCGGGCTTGACCCCAAGGCGACAGATGAGCTGTATACTCTCATAAAAAAATTGAATGACAGTGGCATGACCATGATTATGATTTCTCATGATATCGCCGTTTCCTTAAAATACGCTTCCCACATCCTGCATCTGGGAACACAATCTTCATTGTTTTTTGGAAAAACAGAGGATTATGTAATCAGTGAAACAGGTCTTATATACACCGGATTAGAAGGGGAGCAGACATGATCGAGATTATAGATAAACTCGCTTCTTATTTTCAATATCCGTTCGTGCTGTATGCTATGATTGCCGGCGTTCTGATAGCGCTCTGTTCCTCTCTTTTGGGTGTAACTCTGGTATTGAAGCGCCTTTCTTTCATCGGAGACGGCCTTTCCCACGTTGCCTTTGGCGCTATGGCAATTGCTGTAGCAGTGAATGTCGTTGGCAAGCAATACTTCCAGGCAAGCCAAGACGTCCTGCCACACAACTTCTTCTTGGTTTTGCCCATAACGATTTTTGCTGCTGTCCTGCTGCTGCGTACAGGGCAGAACACAAAAATCAAGGGCGATGCGGCTCTCGCCATGATTTCAGTAGGATCCCTCGCAATCGGCTATCTTCTCATGAACCTTTTTTCCAAGTCCTCGAATCTCTCAGGAGACGTTTGCTCCACATTATTTGGATCCACTTCCATTCTGACGTTAACCGAGACAGAAATGTGGTTGTGCGTTGTTTTTTCGGTGCTGGTGACAGGTGTCTTTCTGTTTTTTTATAACAAAATCTTCACTGTCACCTTTGACGAGGATTTTGCCACAGCCACCGGCACCAGAGCCAAACTCTATAACCTGATCCTTGCCATTGTCATTGCTGTTGTAATTGTGCTGGCCATGAATTTGGTCGGCGCGCTGCTGATCTCCGCGTTAGTGATATTTCCGGCTCTGTCCGCCATGCGAATTTTCAAGAGCTTTCAGGCCGTCACCCTATGTTCAGTGATTGTGTCGGTGTTCTGCGCTGCTCTTGGCATCCTGATCTCTATTGTAGCGGGGACGCCGGTAGGCTCTACCATTGTCGTCGTCGATATTGTGGTCTTTTCTCTTTTCAGCGCAACCAGTCTATTAAAGAGGAGGTTCTGACACCATGAAAAAATATGTATTGCTTGGAGGAATCCTGTGTCTCCTATTCTCATATACCTTAGGCTGTTCCGCACCGGCCGCCGATGCAAGTGTCGATGTGGATTTAACAGTCTTAAGCCGCACAATGGTTTATGCCGAAGCCGCTGACATGACCAATAACCCTGATAATTATATAGGGAAAACAGTGAAAATGAGCGGCCTTTATGGGTCATCTCAGTATGATCAAACCGGCCGGCTTTTCCATTACGTGCTTATAGAAGACGCAGCCGCTTGCTGCCAACAGGGTTTCGAATTCGTATGGAACGGAGAGCATATTTACCCGGATGACTACCCAGAGGAAACAACACAAATTGAAATCGTTGGGGTGTTCCAAAGTTATGAGGTATCTGGTAACACGTATTACTGTTTAGCGGTTGATAATATACTTGTTTTAAACTCTTCTCAATAAAAGTCATTACAAGAGAAGTCATTACAAGAGAAGTCATTACATTATGAAGCGACTGGTCATTGAAGCATTAAGCTATCCCCACATATCCCGCAATTCTTCAGTAATCTTCGCCATCCGCTCCGGAATATCAATCATCTGCGGACAAAAATCAACACAGTGACCACAGTCCGTACACCGATCAGCCATCTTCTCCGGACCCAACTGCTCTAACCCAATAGAATATCCTATCTTGTCGCCAGAAGTGAGCCACCCGTTGTGCAAGCCAAAAACCCGCGGAATATCTACTCCCGACGGACACTCCATACAATACCCACACGCCGTACACGGTATGGGACACGCTGCCCTGAAAGCATCCAGCGCCAGCTGAATCACATTCTGCTCCTCCTGAGTCAACGGTTTAAAGCCACTCAACGTCGCAATATTATCCTTCAGCTGCTCCATCGTAGTCATCCCACTCAAAATCGTCAACACATTGGGTAATGACGCACAGTAGCGCATCGCCCAGGACGCCACACTGGCCTTTGCCTCCGCAGCCCGGAGAATCTCCCGGGATTTCTCACACAAAGACGCTAATCCCCCACCCCGGACCGGCTCCATCACAATCACCGGAATATTCCTTTGCGTCAAAATCTCATACTGCCTCTCAGCATCCTGAAGTTCCCAGTCCATATAATTGAGCTGGAGCTGACCAAAATCAAACTCGTAGCGGGTCACCAATCGCTCCAAAAGTTCAGTCCCCCCATGGAAAGAAAACCCCAGATGACGGATTTTTCCCTGGGCCTGCTTCTTCTTCAAATAAGCATAAACCTTGAACTTCTCCATGACAGCCAGCAATTCCTCATTCATACTATGCATCAGGTAAAAATCAAAATAGTCCGTCCGGCAGTTCCTCAGCTGCTCATGAAAAATCCGATCCACATCCTTACGTTTCTCCAAGGAAAACAAAGGCATTTTCGTCGCCAAAAAATACTTGTCCCGCGGATACGGCGCTAAAGCCTCCCCCACAAAAGCCTCCGAGGTTTTCCTATGATAAGGATAGGCCGTATCAAAATACGTCACCCCATGAGCCAGCGCATAGTCCAGCATCTGCCGGGCTTTTTCCTTGTCAATACACTCTGCCTTCCCATCGATCACCGGAAAACGCATACACCCAAACCCCAGCAAGGAAACCTGTTCATTTGTCTTTTTATAAACTCTCGTATCCATATGATTGCCTCCTGATCTGGCTGTATTCCTTCCCCAAAAAATTTCAGGGCAAACTTCGCAGCACACATTCTTTTATTCTTTATTTATTCTATGTTATTCTATCCTTTTCTTAAATAACCTTTTGCCCTTTTTAGGGTTCTATTACATTAATTCAGGATTCAGATGAGGCAATAAGCCTCAGGTAACAATATTTTGTTGCGTGAAGAGTGTCAAAATGCTACAATTTCTTTAAAAAATACATTAATCAAATTCATGGACGGTGTCATGCAGGCACAGGTTTCGTAAGGAGATAACCATGAGCGACATCAAACACTACGAACCCCTATGGGGCACATGGTACATAGACTCCCTGCTGGGAGAAGGAGGGTTCGGCAAAGTTTATAAAGTCCGCCAGGAACAGTTTGGCAAGACCTACTATTCAGCTGTGAAAATCATCTCCGTTCCCAATAACGACGCCGAGCTGCGGCAGATAAAAAGTGAAGGACTGGATCAAGACTCCATAGAAAAGTTTCTCTACGCCTTCGTCACAGACATCATCACAGAAATCGATTTGATGGGGCAGCTCAAAGGCAACAGCAACATAGTCACCTTGGAAGACCACCAAGTTATCCCCAAAGCCGATGGCATCGGCTGGGATATTCTGATGCGCATGGAATTGCTCACCAGCCTTACCGACCATATTGAACGCACCCCCCCCCACCCCAGCCAACGTCATCAAGTTAGGCATTCACATTTGCCGGGCTTTAGAGCTGTGCGCCCAGAGAAACACCATACACCGAGACATCAAACCAGACAACATCTTTATCTCCTCCTACAACGAATACAAGCTGGGCGACTTCGGGGTAGCCCGGCATCTGGAGCGCACCTCGTCCGGGCTTTCTAAAAAAGGCACATACACCTACATGGCGCCGGAAGTATTCCGGGGAGAACCGTACGGCTCCAACATAGATACCTATTCCCTGGGCATCGTCATGTACCGCCTGCTCAACCAGAACCGAGCCCCATTCCTGCCAAACTTTCCTCAGCTCATCATGCCCAACGATCGGGATGACGCGCTGCAGAAACGTCTGCGTGGTGCCCCTATCCCCACTCTAAAGAACATAACACCAGAGCTCAATCGCATTGTGCGGAAAGCCTGCGCATTTGACCGTCATAAGCGGTTTGCCAGCCCCACCAAAATGCGCGAGGCTCTGGAAGCTGTGGCCAAGAGTCAGGCTTATGAGGTCATGACGCCACAGACCATACTTGCAGAAAATCCCCCGATCCTGGCAGCAACGGAGACCCCGTCCCAGCCCTTGCCGGAACTATCCGCAACATACATGGCGTCCCATACCCTGACAAAACCATCGGCAGCACATATGGCGTCCCAACCATCGGCAGCACACACGGCGTCCCGGGCCGCACCTTCCCCCATACCTAGCCATAACGCAAGGAAGAAAAACAGAACCAAGCTTATAGCCCTCCTCAGCTCTTGTGGCGCAGTGGTCATAGCTGTGATTATTGGCCTTTTTGTGTGGGTGGGAAGTTTGAATAATTCGGGAGATCTGAACGTTTCGGAAGACCAGGGGGATCCGCAGGGACAGGAGCAAAGCTCCACCCTCTCAAATGATGATCTCACCATTATTAGCGTAGGTGGAGGGTTCAACCATACGATGGCGATCAAACACGATCACAGCCTCTGGGCCTGGGGAGAGAACCAGTACGGGCAGCTCGGCGACAGTACGAAAACGAACAAATCAACTCCAGTGAAAATCATGGATGATGTGATGTGGGGTTCGGCAGGTGGTGATCATACATTTGCCATCAAAAAAGACGGCAGTCTTTGGGGCTGGGGCAGGAATCAGTATGGACAGCTCGGTGATAGCACGAAGACAGACAGATCAACTCCAGTGAAAATCATGGATGATGTCGTCCAGGTTTCGGGATCCTTTCACTCACTGGCAATTAAAAAGGACGGCAGTCTTTGGGCCTGGGGATGGAACATTGGCGGACAACTCGGCGACGGCACAACGACGGACAAATCAACTCCGGTGAAAATCATGGATGATATTGCCCAGGTTTCGGCAGGTTCCGGTCATACATTGGCAGTCAAAAATGACGGCAGCCTTTGGGCCTGGGGAGCTAACGCCAGCGGACAACTTGGCGACGGTACGATAGTGAACAAATCAACTCCAGTGAAAATCATGGATGATGTCGCGCAGGTTTCGATAGGTGTTGATCATACATTGGCAATCAAAAAAGATGGCACTCTTTGGGCCTGGGGAGCTAACCACAGCGGACAGCTCGGCGACGGTACAATGGTGGGCAAAGCAATTCCGGTGAAAATCATGGATGATGTCGCGCAGGTTTCGGCAAACGTTGCTGCTCATACATTGGCAGTCAAAAAGGACGGCAGCCTTTGGGTTTGGGGAAATGGCGAGGATGGACGTCTTGGCGATGGTACGACGGTGGACAAAGCAGCTCCGGTGAAAATCATGGATGATGTCGCACAGGTTTCGACAGGGCACTATCATTCATTGGCAATCAAAAAAGACGGCAGCCTTTGGGTTTGGGGAGGTAACATGTCCGGGCAGCTCGGCGATGGAATGACAACAAACAGGTCAACTCCGGCAAAAATCGATCTATGAATACAAAACCTCATCAATTATGGCGTAAGCTCTCATGAAACTATTGTCCCGATTTTCCGCGTTCCTGCGCTCCCTTTTGGTTATCTGCTGGGCAACGCAGAGGGTAATGGGAAAATCCTATTTTAATCAGAATACGTTGAACCTACGCCGACTCTTCCTTCCCCAACCGTCCCGCCGGCACAGTCACCAAATGGGGCCGGGTCCTTTGCAGTACAGCCTCACGGGTCACCACACATTTGCTCACATCATCCCGAGACGGCAAATCGTACATCACATCCAGCATAATCTCTTCCAGAATCGCCCGCAGCCCGCGGGCTCCTGTATTGCGGTGTATCGCCTCATCAGCAATTGCTCTCAAGGCCCCTTCCTCAAATTCCAGATGAACCCCATCCATCTCCAGCAGTTTCTCATACTGTTTAATCAGAGCGTTCTTAGGTTCAATGAGAATACGTACCAAGGCCGCGTTATCCAAAGCGTCCAGAGGCACAATCACAGGCAGCCGCCCCACAAATTCAGGAATAAGGCCAAACTTCAAGAGATCCACCGGAAGAATCAGACGCAAGACTTCGCCAATGCTGGTTTCGCTCTTCTTTTGAATCTGGGCGCCGAAACCCATAACCTTGTGTCCCGTCCGATTTTGGATGATTTTATCGATCCCATCAAAAGCGCCCCCCACAATAAACAGCACATTAGTCGTATCCAGCTGGATAAATTCCTGGTGAGGATGTTTGCGGCCCCCCTGGGGCGGTACACTGGCCACTGTTCCCTCTAAAATCTTCAGCAGAGCCTGCTGCACCCCTTCCCCGGACACATCCCGGGTAATCGACGGATTCTCAGATTTGCGCGCGATTTTATCAATCTCATCAATATAGATAATCCCCCGTTCCGCACGCTCCACATCATAATCAGCCGCCTGAATCAGCTTCAGCAGAATATTTTCCACATCTTCGCCCACATAACCGGCTTCCGTCAAGGATGTCGCATCGGCGATAGCAAACGGCACATTCAACACTTTCGCCAAAGTTGAAGCCAGCAAGGTTTTTCCCGACCCCGTCGGCCCCAGCAAAACAATATTGGATTTTTGCAGCTCCACATCGTCCACTTTCATCCCGGAACCAATTCTTTTATAGTGGTTGTACACAGCCACTGACAAAGCCTTTTTCGCCTCTTCCTGACCCACCACATACTGGTCAAGAATCTCATGAATTTGCCGCGGCTTGGGGATATCCAAAAAGTCCGCCGCCGCACTGTCATGAATCTCCTCTTCAATAATCTCGTTACAGAGCTCTATGCATTCATCACAGATATACACGCCCGGCCCCGCAACAAGCTTTTTCACCTCATCTTGGTTTTTTCCACAGAATGAACATTTCAGTTGAGTTTTATCATCCTGATATTTTGGCATACCGTCACCTCTCGGAGTTTTCAATATAGGGCAAGGCACATGGGTCACTCGTTACTCTTGTTCAGAATCTTCAGTGGAATCGGATTTCTCATGATCATCGGATTTCTCATAATCAAGGAGGTCAGGTAAGTTCTTGGAAATCAAGAATTTTACCACACTTTCCCTTCTTATAGACTTCTTCAGTCCCAACAGTTCTCCATGATCCCGAAACCTTTGAACCACCTCTTCTACAGAACATTGACGGGCCTCAGCGACCTTCTTCATCTGTTCCATAAAATCATCCTCGGGCCACGCAATATCCTCTGCCTCAGCAATCGCATCCAGGACAAGATCGCTCTTCACAGCCTTTTCAGCTTCACTCTTGAATCCGTTCATGAAGGTTTCAGGCTCCATCCCAAAGTATTGACAATATTGGCCTAAAGTCATACCTTGCTGGCTTAAACTTGCTTTCATATCCTCTACCATCATCTGATACCGGCTCTCAACCATCACAAGCGGAATATCCACCTGAGCGTTTTCAACAGCTATTTTGATCACTTCAGCCCTGCGCTCTTGGTTCAACCGCTTGAGCAGGTCTTCTGCCAGGTTCTTCTTAATGTCCTGCCGGTATTCCTCCAAGGTATCAAATTCGCTGACGTCTTTAGCAAACTCATCATCGAGAGGAACCAGTTCTTTCCGCTTAATGCTATTCACAGTAACTTCAAACACCACCGGCTGATCCCTAAGATCCTCCTGATGATACTCTTCAGGAAAAGTCACATTCACCTGAACAGACTCCCCAGTTGCGGCCCCGATAAGCTGTTCCTCAAACCCCGGAATAAATGTTCCTGACCCCAGAACCAGATTAACATCCTCTCCTGTACCACCGGTAAAAGCAATTCCATCCTTATATCCCACAAAATCAATATTAACAGTATCCCCATCTTCGGCGGGAATATCTTGCTCAAGAACCACCATTCTGGCGTAGGATTCTTGCCGGCGTTTTAGTTCTTCCTCCACCTGTTCCTCTGTGGTGTCCGGAATATCTTGATCAATGGCAAGATCCAGATAGGCCCCAAGCTCCACATCAGGGGGAAGTTGTATTTTCGCTGTAAAAATGAGTTCCTGTCCTTCCTCCACCTGGACAAAATCCACTTCCGGAGGCGCAATCGGATCCAACTCCGCTTCACTCAAGGTCGCAAAGTAGGCCGGAGCAATTAAAGGCTGGGCGGCTTCATCCAAAATATAGTCTTTTCCCACATGCCTTTCCACCATATGACGAGGAGCTTTCCCTTTGCGAAACCCAGGGATGTTGACTTGTCTCCCCAGCTTCTTCAGCGTCGATTGTATAGATCTTTCATATTTTTCCTCGTCAACGGAAATCTGCAAAGTCACCCTATTTTTTTCCTCCATCTCCAATTTGAACCCCATTTTGACCTCCTCAATGATATACATACTGACCTAGATTCTGTACTAGACTCTCTAATCTCAGTACCATAATATGTTATTCGCGACACACCCCAACTGTTAGAAACTCCGGATGTCAATTTCCATTCAGTTGATCATACCAAAACCCGCGGTAACAATCAAGTCATCACCGTAAATTTTAAGGTGTCCATTAAATATCCCAGAATAAATTCTCTAAAACCCTGAACTCTCCTGCTTGTTAAAAATATTTTTATTAGTTTTTTTTCTCAATTGGACCCTATCTTTTACAACATGGCCACAACTCCCTCATAAATTACCCCGGTAATGGCATCCACAGTAATAAACTGCCCCTCCTGAATCTGGCTCAACGCCCCTTGAGCCGCGACCACGGCCGGAATTCTGTACTCCAGAGCCGCAAGAGCCGCGTGAGACGTCAGCCCGCCTTCCTCCACCACCAGAGCCCCCGCCTTGGCGATGACAGGTATGTTCTCAACATCCGTGGACGTGGCCACATAAATATGTCCCTTTTCGAAGGAATCGGGATCCGCGCCCAAACTGGCCGTTCCGCACAGCACAGATCGTCCCACACCCATACCCAAAGCCAGAACCTTTCCCACCACCTGAACCTTAATCAGGTTTGTATTCCCTGTTTGCCCGACAGGCACACCGGCGGTCAGCACAACAATATCCCCGGTTCTGATCAGACCGCTTTTTTGGGCATAGGTCACAGAAACCGACAGCAGTTCATCCGTCCCCTCCACATCAGGCACAAGGACAGGATGAACCCCCCAGGTCAGCGCCAGCATACGCGCCGTTTTGGCAAAAGGCGTTGTCGCAATATTGATGGCTTTCGGCCGGTGCATCGCAATAAAACCCGGCGTCAATCCCATCTGAGTCGGCGTAACAATGGCCGCCGCATTCAGATCCTGGGCAATCGTCGCGCTGGCATGGGCGATGGCATCGGAGATAGACTCTACCTCTTTGACAGTTCTCCTCCTCTGAAAAAAAATCTCCTCCGACCGCCTCGCCAAACGATCCATCATCTCCAAAGCCTCTCTTGGAAACTTGCCTGACGCCGTTTCGCCGGACAACATAATCGCATCAGCGCCGTCCAAAATCGCATTAGCCACATCACTGGCCTCAGCCCGCGTTGGCTGAGGCTGCCGCATCATAGAATCCAGCATTTGCGTCGCCACAATAACCGTTTTCCCCATCTGGTTGCACTGACGGATAATATCTTTCTGATGAATAGGAACCTCCTCCACAGGAATCTCCACACCCAAGTCCCCCCGGGCCACCATAATCCCATCCGCCACATTGAGGATGGAGTCAACATTCTCCACCCCTTCACGATTTTCGATCTTAGCAATAATTTTGACCCGGGCCTGCCGCCTTTCCACAATCTTGAGAACCTCCAGAATATCGGAAGCCTTCCGGGTAAAAGACGCCGCGATAAAGTCCACATCATTGTCCAGGCCAAATTCTATATCCTGAATATCTTTCTCCGTCAAAGCAGGAAGACGCACCGCGCCGCCGGGAACATTCACCCCTTTGCGCGATTTGAGCAAGCCGCCGTGAACCACCTGGGCCGCAATTTGGCCTGCTGTGATTTCAACCACCTTCAACTCAATCAGCCCGTCATCCAGCAAAATGGGAGATCCCACCGCCACTTCCTGCCACAATTTATCATAAGTGATAGAAACCCTTTGGGCTGACCCCACCGCCTCATCCCGATCCAGCAGAAAATCCTGCCCCTCTTCCAGCATGACCCCCTCTTCCGGCACTACCCCCGTCCGGATCTCCGGCCCCTTCGTATCAAGCAAAATCCCTACCGGCAAATCCAGCCGCATTGCCTGCTCTTTAACCGTATCAATCATCATTTTGTGCTCTTCATAAGTCCCATGGGAAAAATTGAGCCGGGCCACATTCATGCCCGCCTCAATCAGCTGCCGTATCGCCTCCGGAGATTGTGTCGCAGGTCCCAAAGTACAAATGATTTTAGTTCGTCTCACAGTGCCGCCCTCCTGTTGTATAGTGGGATAGCAGTGGAACCTCGAAAACCCCTATTACGGAGTGCTGATTCCTTGAAAAGCCCACTTCTAATCAAGGATTCAGCTTACCCGATAATCTCTTGGCAGGGTTTTCGAGGTTCCCTCTTTTTGGTCACACTCCCTTGTGAGTTTAAATGAGTTTAAAACCCCTTGTTAACAATATATCCCATCAGATCCACAACGCGGTTAGAGTATCCCCATTCGTTATCATACCAAGACAGCACCTTCAGCATTCTATCCCCTATCATCATGGTTGATAAGGCATCCACCGTTGAGCTGTGATCATCCCCATTGAAATCTTGAGACACCAACGGCAGCTCACAGAAAGCCAGGATCCCTTGCAAAGGCCCTTCCGCCGCAGCTTTCAGCTTAGCGTTGACCTCCTCTTTGGTCGCCGGACGACTCAGCATCACCACCAAGTCTACCACCGACACATTAGAAGTCGGCACCCGAATCGCCATACCATGCATTTTTCCCTTCAGTTCAGGAATAACCAAGGACACCGCTTTCGCCGCCCCCGTAGTGGTGGGAATCATCGATTGAAAAGCCGCCCGGGCCCGGCGCCAGTCGCTATGTTCCAAATCCAGAATCCTTTGGTCATTGGTCACAGAGTGACAGGTTGTCATCATGCCCTGCTCAATCCCAAACTCCTCCATGATCACCTTGGCCACAGGCGCCAGACAATTCGTAGTACACGACGCGTTGGAAATAACATGATGCGCCTTGGGATCATACATCGCCTCATTGACCCCCATGACGACAGTGATATCCTCATCCTTGCCCGGGGCAGAAATAATCACCTTTTTCGCTCCCGCTGCCAAGTGTTTGCTCGCGTCCGCCTTCGCCACAAAACGCCCGGTAGATTCCACCACCACATCCACATTCAAATCCTTCCAAGGCAGCTTTTCCGGATCCCGTTCAGCCAGAAGTTTAATGCTCCGGCCCAGAACTTTCATAGTATCCCCCTGCAGCTCCACCTCATAAGGCAAGTTGCCGTGAATGGAGTCGTACTTGAACAGATGGGCCAGCAGATCCGGTTTGCCCAAATCATTGACTGCCACAATCTCCAAAGGCTCCTTCGACTCCAGTGCGGCCCGCAGCGTCAGCCGCCCAATCCTGCCAAACCCGTTAATCGCAATCCTCGCCATAATTTTCTTCCTCCTTAATATTTTTTATTCCTGGTCATCATAGTGCCGCTTTCGCGCCGAAATGATAAACACCGGATTGATCGCTTGGGCAACATGGAAAGAATCCACCTCCGGCCAACGTACCGCTTGCAGAGACACAATCTCAATCTCCTCAAAACGCAGCGCTTTCAAAAGCGCTAGGGCGCCCGTCACCTTCTCCACACTGACCGCCCTCATCACAATACGTCCCCCCGGAACCAGCGGGGCTTCCGTCAACACCTCTTTTAATCTTCCCCGAGTTCCGTTGATAATACATATATTGACAGGAGGGATTTTGGAAAAAACTTCCGGAGCGGTCCCGGACACCAACTTCAAATTAGCCACAGCAAACTTTCGCATATTCGCCCGGATCAGCTGTTGAGCCTCCCGATTGTTTTCGATGGCAAAAACCATCCCTTCCTTCGCAATCGCCGCCGCCTCTATACTGATGCTCCCCGTGCCCGAACCCACATCCAGAATAGAGTCATACAGCGATATCTGCGCCTTCGCCAGCACCTGAACCCGAATCTCCGCTTTAGTCATCGGCGCGTCACCCCGCACAAACTCCCGATCCGGAATGCCAATGCGCAGCACCCCATTGTATCCGAGAGGCTGATACTGGCCTGCATGGATCAGCAGCATCACATCGTTCAGAACCTCACTATAGTTCGCCAGGGCCACCGCCGAGAACGTTTGAAAAAACTCATCAGGCTGCCCCAGATTTTTCCCCACAGAAATCGTCGGGTTCTGGGACCTCTCCAGAAAAATCCGCGCCACCTCCCGTGTCGTGGTCTCTCGGGTGAGCACCACCAACGGCCTCAAAATAGCCCGTGGCAGAACCGCCACATCCCTGTCCTCAAGATCAACAAAAGACGCATCATGCCAGGAAATACCCACTTTGGCAAACAACAACTGGACAGAACTTATACCAGGGTGCAGCTCAACATCCTCCGGAGGAAAAACCTCCTTGATATGCGGCAGAACCCCGTAAAACCCTGGATCCCCCGCCGCCAGAACCCCTACGCGCCTCTCGGATGTATGATGGGTTTTTAACAACTCTATCGTTTGTAAAGAGCTGCCGGAGAGAAAGAATTGTTTCCCTTTGGACTCCTCCCGGCACAAGTTCTTCATGCGTTGGCTCCCAATGAGAATATCACAGGAAGCAATCACATGATGCGTGTACTCCGTCATCCACTGCGCCTGCTCCGGTCCCATGCCTATAACCAAAATCATAACCTTTTCATACCTTTCTCCTGAGTTCTGTGTCTGATATAATAATAAGCTGCTAAATCTCTGCCTCCATCTGGTTAATCAGCGAGGCCAAGCGACCAGCCCCAAAGCCATTATCAATATTGACCACCCCCACTCCTGCCGCACAGGAATTCAGCATAGTCAGCAGAGGCGCCAGTCCGCCAAAGTTGGCCCCATACCCCACACTGGTCGGCACCGCAATAACCGGCTTGTCAACAAGACCGCCCAGCACGCTGGGCAGCGCGCCATCCATCCCCGCCGCCACCACCACTACTCGAGCTTGCCGAATCACCTCCATATGGGCGAACATACGATGCAGTCCCGCTACACCTATATCATACAAACGCTCCACTCGATTGCCCATCACCGATGCTGTCACAGCCGCTTCCTCCGCCACCGGAATATCGGAAGTCCCTGCTGTCACAATAAGTATGCGCCCCTTTTCCGCTTGAGACCCCCGGCGCCAGACAAGAGTCCGCCCCAGAGAATTGTATTCCAGGGTATCTTCTGATCTGTAGTTTAAGGCATCCTCCGGCCTGCCCGTTGGAGTACACATCACCTCGTCTTCCGTGCTCTTCAGATGTTCGGCTACATAAGCATACAGAGCCGGATCCACTCGAGTTGCCAGGATATTGCCTTGGCATTTTCGCAGCAGAACCTCCAGGATAGAGACCACCTGTTCCTGGGTCTTTCCCTGGCAAAATACCACCTCCGGAAAACCCTGGCGCACCTGTCGTTCCACATCCACATAGGCAAATTCCAGCTCCGGCCCCTGTTCTCCCATACCCTTCTCTCCTTTGATATCTTTCAGCTTTATGATCCAGCATAATTATATTTCCCCTGCTCGATCCCATCCCAAAGCGGGTTCAGTCCACAATAGCCATTATAAATGATTTCCAGAAATCTAGCAATCATGGGTGGCCATCACAGGCGCCATACACCTGAGCGTCATGCACCATGCACCATCCCCCCAGACCCCAGAAAAATAAAAAAAATAAAATTGAAAAATTAAGCAAAATTCTTGTGGCGTTAAGAACAAATATGGTATGATATTTGTAATTGAATATGCTTTTTAGGAGCCGATTTGAATTTGGCATTCACTGCGGGGTTTTTAAGGTTATTCTTTTGTGAATTGTGAATTTATATGAAGCATACTGATCTTGACGATATTCTTGTGACCCTTCCCATCCGCATGGCACGTTGGAAGTGCCATGATCGACATGGATAAAGGTTGAATCAGCCGATTACTGATCAAGATAGGAAAATAAGGATCCTGCTGCTGTTATCTCAGATGATCAGCGCACAGGGCGCGCAGGAGGAGACGAATTGTCTCGAACGTGGAGGTATGCTAATTTGATGACACACAAATCTGGGTCTGTAAAAATGCCTTTCAAATATAGAGCTTGGTGTGCTGAAATATATGGAAACACAGAAGATACTGGTGGCTTCTATGTTACCGCTCGAGTTGCTCTCCAGCAGTTGCTCTATCCTGTAACTGATGTTACCATTATTAACAATTTTATTATTGGTGATACACACCGTTTACACTAACTTCACGATACTCCCGTTCTTTGCTCTCGAATGGTGTATTCGACAGCCGACATTTTATGTTCTAACGTCTCAACGCGGCTTTCCAAACCTATAGCTAAATCCAATTTATGGTTGAGTATTGCATGCCCGTCCATTGTTACTTTTATGGCTTTATCCATGTCATGTTCGACTTTGAATTCAAGTTTTCTTAATCGTTTGCTTACCTCTTCCAGATCGGCTTTTGTAGCCATATCTTTCCTCAATGATTTTTCCATCGCGGTAAGCTTGGAATCCATAGCTTCTTCCATCGTGGTAAGCTTGGAATCAAAAACCTCTTCGGTTCGGGCTAGTCGTGTTTCCACAACATCTACCAGCACTAATTTCAATTCTTGCATTTCTTCTTTTGTCATTTGTTAGCCTCCTGGATATGAAGGTCGATGCGTCTGCTTGCACCTTGGTCTTAATTATAACATATCGGAATATGTTATCAAATTTTTATGTGACTGAACAATTCAAGGATATTAATTAAATATGGAAACATTAATACATTGACACTTACACATCATATCGCGACAATAAACCTGAGCGAAAAGTCCAATTACAATTTGATCTACGAGATCGATTGCGAATTTGGAGGATTCGAAAGAAGGGGTGGCGTTTATGAATGCTTTTTATGAGGAATTTTCCAATCGACTTGTTGCAGCGCTATTGGTAGATTTCCAAGAAATCTTTTCCTTGATTCAGGGCGAAACACTCTACACGATGGCACTAATAGTTGACGATCGTGCGTCTGCCTTTTATTTTGCCTTAAATACGAAAGAATTTGCTGAAAGGAAAATTGTCCAAGATCCTGATAACAAAGTATGCTACGAGTGGGAGCCGGACAACTGGGGGTATTCTGATAGTTCTATCCAAAATTGCAGACTGCGGGAGGTAAGTGATTTCCTATCAGAAAATGCACCGCTCCACGAAAGTTTTGACGACTTTGAGAAAAATATACACCAAGAAATGATAAAGGCCATGCTGCAACTGAAAAGGAATAACAGTGAGCTTGAGCATGTCTTTTGTTTCATTTCTGTTTCAGACAATAGCGATACGGAAAAGGTCGAAGACAACTCATCCATGATATTAAATAGTCGTGAAATGCATGAGATATTCATTGATAGATTTTTCACGAATCAGGATTTTCGAGAAAAAGCCAGCAAAGCTTGGGCTAAAAAAGACTATGTTAATTATGTGCGATTGATAGAGAAAATATCTGATACCCTTTCAGACTCGGAGAAAAAGAAATTGGATTATGCTACACAAAAGATAGAATCTGCATAGAAGTCTGGGGAAGCACATGCAGAACTGGGAACACAAAACGGAACGATTTTTGGGCTTTTTGAGCAGATGTTTTTATAAAATCCAGATTATAGGAGGAAGATGTGCAGTTATGACAAAAGAAGATTTGAATGAGGACGAACTTTTTGAGGCCCGAAACCAATTATATGAAGCGGTCAACGAAGGTGATGCTGCGAAAGCGCGCGGTGGCGACGCAGGCGCCACAATTGCTGCACGAAGGCTGGTTAGGCGGGGCCGGCTCGACGTTCTTGCACTTGGCAGCAGGAAAAGGGAAGACTTCAATCTGCGCGGTACTGGTTGAGATGGGTATGGACGTGGACGTGCCAGATCCAGACAATTATGGAACACCGCTCGAATCCGCCGCTGGGGGCCACCTTGATACTGTAAAGTGGCTGCTCAAACATGGCGCATGTCCGAACGGATGGCCAACATCAATCGCTACCCCTTTGATCTCGGCTGCAGTTGACGGATCTGTTGACATCGCACGCGCACTCGTTGATGCCGGCGCCGAAGTGAACCGTGAGCATTTGCGCATGCCACAGACAGCGCTTGACTTTGCAGAGGCATATAAGGTTAAGGGATCAGGCCAAGACACTGTCGCCGATTTTCTTCGCGAGAGAGGCGGGATACAACCATATGTTGACCCGCACGACTGGAGCAAGGTTCCCGGAGGCGCTTATATTCAGCATATCGAGCAACAGATCGGGTCAATCAATCCGATTCGCATCAAGAGTCAAGCCACCGAGGACTGCTCGTTCACGGTTCGGAAATGCGCCATCTCACCGATCTGCCATGGCAGAAAACGTTGGTCGAATGAGGAATATAAGTTGATATTGACCGCTGGACTCAGTGATTCAATTGGCGCCGAGCTGGCAATGTGCCTGCCATGGGGATGGCCGCTTAACACCGATAGTCTGAAAATGCCGCAGTTCAACTGGCCAGTGACTCTGCTTACACGTCTTGCCAACGCGGCAAAGGATGATGGGTTGAAACTCGAACACGGCTTCATTATTGATATTATGCACACAGCCCTAAAAGAGGTTGAGGAAGTCGCATCTGTCCCGCAATGGGTGTTTGTGTACCACGAGTCGTTGAACATCAAACGCGACTCCACTGTGCCTGACACACTGCTGTTGACACCTATTGTCAGAAAGAGTCCGATTCCGGTATCTGCTGGCCTGTCTACTGCCGACAAAAAGAAGAGCGCGAAATGGAAGGCCCTGGCTGTGCCTCTTGATAAATAGCACAAATTATAGATTTGGGATAAAACTTTTTCCAGGAGAAAGAAGGTGAGCCGGAAGGTCTCCACGAATAATTCCATGAAGTTTGTTCCAATAAGCGCGGGTGGTAAATCCCTGTCCGTCGGGCCGTACCAGTTGCCGCTGTCAGTGCCGGTGAAAGGCGGGGGTAAGGGCGTGTGTCTGCATATTGACCCGATGACGTATGATCACGGGTGAGACGCAAAAAGGAGTTTGGTGATGGATGAATTGAAGACTATCAAACCCATTTGTTTGACTATTGAAAAGGGGTACAGGATACCTCATGATATAGAGAAGGTCGCGCAAAGTATTTACACATTTTGTTTAAATAGTTCCAATTCTGCCGAGTGCGAGAGATTGATTTCACTGTTTCTAAAAAGCGTCAAACAATCAAGATTTGAAGACATATTTGAGAGGACAGCAGCCTACCTATTTAAGCTGGCTAACTCAGAGAAGTTATTGTATGAGGAGTTCTTTAAAGCCATTCATTTGTATGACTCCCTTAAGCGATTTTCTTATCTCGGGCTGACTGATGAGACTTGCTGTATGGATAGGGCCGAGGAGTGTATTAGGAGACTTTTTTCCAAATACCCAAAATGGGCAGGGGACCGAGTGAAGGAGCTGCGCAAAAAGACTAAAGCGGATACAACGGAGTGCAAAAAGGCTCTTGCGGAGTGCAACAACGATGTGGATCAAGCCTTAGCTTATATGCGCAAAAAGGGATTGGCTGGAGTGTCGCGAACGGTCAAAGGGCTACAGGGGTTAATAGAAGCAAGATCAGACTTACCAGAGCTTGGGTGGATTTCTGTCGACTCTCGTGTTGATAATACTTTAGTGCAGCTGAAAACACTCAGAAGTCAGGAGTTTCATGTTTTAGACTCTAACGCTGACGAGATCTGGGATTTAACTCCTTTTATGAAGATCTCTATGTTCTTATCTGTTCTTGAGAAGTGCGAAGAAAAAACTACAAAACCCAGCCTGGAAGACTATACCCAAGCAATCGCCTTGGAAATAGAAGCAAGGCTAAACGAGATTGATACCTTAGCCCAAGAAATAGTAAACGCGGCAAAACCATCATTTCTTGATCTTTTCTCAAACGGGGAGCGCTATTATTACTGCACCTTGACGACCTCGGGTGAAGCGCATCCTCCAACGATTTCTGCATGGTCCTGGGAGGCCTTAGACAGAGAGGCGCAACGCCAGAATCTGTCACAGGATGATAAAGAGTGCCTAAAGTGGTCTTATAGCGAGTCCCCATACTTTTGCCATGGTGAAGACACATTTAACACTGTCCGTAGGATCTTCTATGAGCGTCCTTCTATAGATGACCTTACCGATGCCGACTGGGTAAATGAATATGACATAAGGCTAAAAGCTATGGAGTTGGCCATGAAAAAGCTTGATGGAGACAAAATTTTCGAACTCAATCAACCAAGGAATCAGGTTGTTATCAATGCAGAAGTCATGCCCCCTGATGGAACAAATACAGCACGAGCAAAGAGATTGAATAACTCAAAATCTAAAGCGATGAAGATGTGGCTTCGTGAAGCAGCGGAGCCGGATTAAAAGAGCCGCCCCAGCGGCGAATCCCTACGCATATTTCAAACCCGCGTTCCATTGGCCCTGTCTATGTGCGCCTTTTAATCAGACCGAATCCTATACCTGCCACAAGGATGATCACCCCAGCAATAAGTAACACTTTCGCAGCAGAATTCAAGAAATTGCTGGCGCCCCAAATCTCCTCAGGACTATTGGGATTATAATATATTTCAATTTCTCTTCCTTTATCCGTATTGAAAGGCAGTCCCTCAACCAAACCTCTCTCATAGGCTGTGCCATCCACTTCATATGAAACCGTCACCCCACTGATGAAGCTATATTTGACCCTTGCTGCCACAAAAGGTTCCTCGGTGATGACCGCTATGGTTTTGACCCCCTTTGGGTGATTAAATGAAGGATCTGTATAAAACATAGCAACCACTGATATTATGATGATTGTCATTCCCAACAGCGCTACACTTTTATTCATAATCGCCCCTTCATGATTATGACCATCCTCTTTACAGCCCCAGCAGTTTCCGCAGCGCAGGCTCCGGCCAGTGATTGCTTGGGAAAATTTCTATGTATGTATTACATATTCGCGTGTCCCATCAGCAGATTCTAAATAAGCCTGTTTTTTAATTGCATCATACCGCGCCGTCGGATATCCATTCCGCTGATTTTTAGCGATCTCACTTTGAACGGCAGCCTGAAAAGCATTTGTGATGTCTGCCGAAAAATGACCTGCCCCAAAACCTGTCCTTTTCTCGCTGATGGGAAAAGGAATAGCGGACTCATCAACAGCTTTGCGTAGAAATACGTTAAGCGCTGTGCTCATATTCATTCCCAGTCGGTCAAACAGACTTTCTGCACGTTCTTTTAGATCTTTGTCAACACGGATTGTAATCCGCATGTCGTTTTGTACTCTCATAACTGTGGCTCCTCTCATGGCTTTATGACTTATTATATGTCATACGCGACAAAATATCAACCAAAACACATCTTATGTATGCTTTTTGGTGCCAAGACCCAAGACTGACAAGCGACAAAAGGGTAGAGTTTTCCAAAACCCGTCTTTTTCTCGCCATTTTTGTCCTTTGTGTAGTTGGCTTGCCGATGCGTTGAATTTAAAAACACGGAAAGCCCTCGTCTGTTGACAGGAAGCGTGCACAACGAATGATCCTTGGTGCTCTGAATCACCTTGCCTTGTTACGGCGATTGTTATTATACTATGAGACAACGGCATAATAGTTGACATTTGCGGATGTTTTGTGTACACTATCAGCAGAGGTGATTGTTATGTCTAATACACGTTCAAGTGGCATGCACATCCGGGTTAATCCCGAAATTAAAGCAAAGGTTGAGCCAATTCTTTCCGCAATCGGTTTATCTTTTAGCGATGTTTTCAATCTCACACTCAATCAAATTTACCTTAAACGCAGAATTCCCTTTGAGTTGTCCTCCATACAGCTAACCGAAAACGGCTATACCACGGACTTCGAAGCGGAACTTCTCTCAACATCAAAGAAATCCCATGCCGCTGTTGCGAATGGAGCTAGAACCTATAAAAGCGCGGCTGACCTCCGTGCAGCATTAGACTCGGAGGAAGATGATGAGTGAGGATTATGTGTACTCCGTTTTTCCGTCCACCAAATACAAAAGGACACGCAAACTCGCAAAAAAACCAGGAGATATCTTCACCCTCACTCCCGCGGCTTAAACGTCACCTCCACCTGATCCCCCACATTAACAATTGTCCCCGGCGCCGGCGACTGTTCCGCCGCCAAGCCGCTCCCTTTAAAGGAAAATCCCAGCCCGCGCCGGGCCAATTCCTGCCCCGCCTGCCGGATTGTCAATCCCTTGAGATTAGGAACACACGCTTCCCCACTGACCAAAGGCCGTGCCGGCTGAACCTCCACCGCAGGAGGAACATTCCCCTCCCCCGCCACACCCACATCATTAATCGTGCCGGGCGTCTCCTTGGCCACCGGAATCCCCATGGACTGCAGAGCCCCTTCCAAAATATGTTGAGCCGCCGGCGCCGCCACTTGCCCCCCCTGAACCCTATCGCCCTGAGGCGTGTCAACCACCACCAGCAGAGCCATCTTCGGATCCTGGGCCGGCGCATAAGCCCCAAAAGACACAATGTACTTATCCTGATAATACTCTTTCGTCTCAGGATTAAGTTTCTGAGCCGTTCCCGTTTTGCCCGCCACCCTAATCCCCTCAATTTTAGCGCGGCTTCCCGTCCCCTGATTCACCACCCCCTCCAAAATCGTATTCATAATCCCGCAGGTTTCCTCAGAGAGAATTTTCCGCCGAACCTGAGGTTCGTTCTTGCGCACCACATTATTTTTTTCATCAAAAACCGTATCCACAATATACGGCTTATAAATCGTACCCCCATTAGCCACAGCACAGATTGCCGTCAGCATCTGCATTGGCGTCGCCAAATTCGCCTGTCCAAAAGACATGGTGGCCATTTCAATCTCACGCACCTTGCCTTTCTCCATAAGCTGACCCCTCTCCTCCCCAGGCAGATCCACTCCCGTTTCCCTGCCAAACCCAAAAGAATCCAAATACAAGAAAAACTTCTCCTTCCCCAAGCGCTGCCCCACCTGAGCCAAAACAACATTGGAAGAGGCTTGCATCCCCTGAGCAAAGGTAATCGATGTTCCCTCAGAACTCATATTGGAATCCCAGTTAGTAATCGTCATAGGCCCCACATTCAAGTATCCTGGATCATGAAACAACTCCCCTTGGGTAAACACCGCCTCCTCTATCGCCGCACTTCCCGTAAAAATCTTAAAAACCGACCCCGGCTCATAAACCATACTTACAGCCAGATTCTTTCTCTGTTCCGGATCCGTTTTTCCATAGGCATTAGGATCAAAGTTGGGATAGGACCCACTTCCCAGAATTTTTCCCGTCATCGGATCCATAGCCAGAATACAAACCCGCTGCGGGCGATACTCATTGACCAGCTTGGTCATTTCTTGCTCAATCAAAAATTGAATCGTCGAATCCAGCGTCAGCTGCAAAGACTTCACCCCGGATCCCTTGCCCAACAACTCATCATTGTAGCGATACTCAAGTCCCTCCGCGCCATTGCCATCCCTCTGCACAATGCCCAGGGTACCGGCAGCCAAAGTTTGCATAGGATACGTGCGCCGATAGGTTGGGCGGCCCCCAACCCCTTCAATCTTCAATCCCAACACCTGCTGCGCCAGCGTCATCTCCACATTGGGAGCGATCAAGACGTATTGTGAATTCTTCTCCAGTTCCTCCTGCAAGTAAGCCTGATCCAGAGACAACATCTGTCCCAGGGTTTCCGCCACTTTGTCCAGCGTCCATTCCTGAGTATTCCGCGGCGACGCGAGAAAATCCCGAACAATGTCCGGATCGAGAAAAATTTCCCGTTCTTCAACGCTGTACGCCAAAGAATGTCCCTGAGCATCAACAATACTGCCACGGTACGGTGTCCCCACATCCCAGGCCACCAACGCCAGCCGGGAGGACGCCTTCGCCTCAATCTCCGCAGCATTGATCAATTGAACGTACGCCAACCGGCCCACAATAACACAGAACAAAAGAGCCAAGGCCGTATAAACAACAACATCCCGGCGGAAATACGTGTCCTTATTTTTTTTATCTGATCTTTGCCTTTGGGCCATCGGCTTTTTAGACACTATAAGCTCCTTGATAGTTCACCGTGCTTCGTCCATATAGGCAGCGGCTTTAAATCATTCTCGTTTTTTACTATGTAATCCTTCAATTAAATAATATGAACACATAAATAATATGAACACAGAAAAAGCTCACCGTCTTAACTATCGATAAAAATGACCGAGATTTACCTTGCTAAGACAAGTGAGCTTCATTCGATATTCTTCCCCTCCTCTGCAAGAGCATGCGATGAAATTATTGCCTGTCTCTTTTCTGAAAACCGGCGGAAAGTCAGGACACAGGGCGCTGAAAGAGCCGAAAAACACCACCGATTACCAATCCGGAAATCAACCCGCCAATATGTCCGGCATTGTCAATATAAGGCATAGTAAAACCAAAAATCAAATTGATAATCACAAGCACCACCAAAGACGAAACAATACCGCTGCTGCGGAATCGCGGGTCCTTCCATGCATACGCCATCAGAGCCCCCACCAGTCCAAACACTGACCCCGAAGCTCCGGCCGATGTCGCGTCCGGGTTAAAGACAAGGCTGGCCGCCGACGCCCCAACACCGCTGAGCAAAATAAGCAAACCATACCTGACCTTGCGAAAGAGAGTTTCCGCCAGCCCCCCGAGAGAAATCAAGGCAACCATGTTCAACACCAAATGCATAAAACCGATATGCAAAAAATTACACGTGATCAACCGCCAATACTCGCCGTTCTGGATAGCCGGCTTATATTTGGCCCCAAAAGCAATAAGAACCCATGTCTTTTCCGATCCTCCTGCCAGCGTCATCAGCAGAAACACAAAGAGAATCACCCCAATAAGACCACAGGTAATCGGATAAGTTCTTATATATGTTCTAAAGTTCATTCTTTCTTCCTGTCCTTCTACGTTGCAGTAGAATCAAAGAGTAAGTGCGTTGCAAAAAGTATACCTTTGCATGCAAGCGTCTTGCACGCGTCTTGCATGCAAAGATAAGGATGTATGAGCTAAAGCTAATTAATTCAAATTTGATAAATAAATCAAATTTGACGAATCAAAATCCCGGTCTCGGAATCTGAAGATACTGTCCCACATAAAGTCCCTGGGAATGATCCAGGTGGTTGTAATACATCAGATCCTGCCACATGATACCATGGGCTTGAGCAATCGTGTAGATCGTATCCCCCTGTTTGACAACATAAGAGATACCCTCCGGCTCTCCGGCAGCAGTACCCGCGCCAACTGCGGTGGCCGCGCCGGCTGCCATAGGCTCAAAACCTCCGCCATAATACCCCATATACGCCGGGTCATACATCGGCACAGGATTTCCCTGAGGAACACCCTGAGGAACACCCTGATATCCATACATAGCTTCTGACCCATAAGGAACATAAGCGTAAGGATCATACCCTTCATAGTCCTCCGGCGGCGGATACGCCGACTGCCTTTCACAGTACAGCATCGGCTGGGGCTGGCAGTAAAACATCATCCGCGGGTAACAGCAATACGTCTCCTGCTGACAGCATGGCTCCGGCTGCGGCGGACAACACGGCTGCGGCGGACAACACGGCTGAGGCGGTGGACAGCATGGCTGCGGCGGTTTAGGCTTAGGCGGACAGACTGGCGGTTTCGGTGGCGGACAGACCGGCTTTTCTTCCGGTGGTTTTTTATCCGGATACATCTTTCCACACCCCCTTACCATATGATATGGGAAAATGTCCGGAGAGTGACCCCCTGCCGCCTATTTCTTCCGCAAATACCGCTCAGCTTCCACCGCCGCAACAGCCCCGTCTCCCACCGCTGTCGCCACCTGGCGCAGCACCGTGGTACGAATATCCCCCGCCGCGTAAACCCCAGGAATATTGGTTCCCATAGACGCATCCGTCTTAATATATCCTGAGGAATCAATCTCCAAACCTGCAGCGGCAAAATTAGCCCCTCCCTGGGTTCCTATATAGACAAAGACACCCTCACAGGGCACAAGTTCGATGCTGCCATCAAGCCGGTTTTCCACCTCTACCCCCGTTACCTTATCGTTCCCGACAATACTTTTGGGAATGCAATTTAGGCGAAGGTCAATCTTCGGATTTTGACGCACCTCCGCCACAGCGGCAGGGGAAGCCCGGAATTCCTCCCGGCGGTGAACCAACGTCACCCGAGAGGCAAACCGCGTCAGATAAGCCGCCTCCTCCAAAGCCGCATTCTTTCCGCCGATCACCACCACCCTCTTCTCCTTAAAAAAAGGAGCATCACATGTAGCACACTGAGAAACCCCGCGCCCTTGGAAAGCAGCCTCCCCCGGAATATCCAGCGCGCGCTGCCGCGCGCCCGAGGCCACAACAACTGTTCGGGCCAAGAGCTCCCGCTCAGGAGTACGCACCTTTTTGACGTCCCCCTCCAAGGAAACATCCCGAACCTCCTCAAAGAAAAACTGCGCCCCCACATTGACCGCCTGTTGATAAAAATCATTCATCAGCTCAAACCCTGAAGCCCCCGAAGGAAACCCCGGGTAATTATCAATGCGATCCGTCAACGCCGCTTTGCCTCCCGGCCCGGCAGATTCGAACACAGCCACCATCAGCCCGCTGCGAGCCGCGTATATAGCCGCTGTTAATCCAGCCGGGCCGGCCCCGACAATAGCCATATCCAATGGCTGATCAGAGGTTTTTTGCATTACCTTAGACCTTCTTCCCCATGTTTCTTCCCCGTTTGATTCATATTTGGGGAGGTATCCACAAGTTTTATTGTAAGGGCTTTTGCGTAAAAAGGCAAACGATGGCTCAGGTTCAGGCAGGTTTGGGGGGCATGTCAAATTTGTAGAACTAACACTCTCTATAAATTTGACATACCCCCCACAGGTACCCAAAGAAAAAACCGCCGCCTCCCTCTGTAGGCCTCTTCCCCAGATAGCATTCCTGTCTTGCAAGATCCCATCTTGGAAAGCACCTCATCAAGTTCTGCGTCGGTTCATAGTTCATAGCATATGATCCTTAAAAAAAACCGGGTTGACGTATATTCTTGCGAATTTCGTTGGCCACACGCCAAGTCTCTTGCAAGTGAGGCGTGAGCATTTGAACACGCCCACTATACCGGTCTATCACAAGATCAGGAGAATCAAAATCATCATCAAACATTTCACGTTTAATATCGACCACAATCTTATCCTCATTGATCTTAGGAGGAGCCACATTTTTAATAGACTTTTCAGTCGTATCTATAAGTTCATGCACATCTTTTTCCGGAAATCCTTCATGCAACAAAATCTCACGGACTTGTCCCAAAGAATAATCCAACGTCAGCAAAACTTGGGCGCGACGCAAAAGCTCGGTATCGTTCTGCATTATGCCACCTCTTTATATATCCGCCTTTCATCAAATTGCGGATATTACTCTCCTTCTCCACTATTTTTTCCGGCGCTGCCGCCCCTATACCGAACGTTTTTTTACTCCATTCTCAAATGCTACCTGCACGCCCAGAGATATCTGCTAAATTTATAATAATAGAATAAACTTGTTCACTAATAAGATATTTATTAATCTCCCCCTCAGCCGCCGTCAGCATAGGTACAGTCCCTGGAGTCTCCTGAGTCCGACAATCCTTTTCCACAACGGACATGACAAACTCAAAGCTCCTGGCTGACAATTGCAGTTGCTTCAATTCGTCATCCCCCACATACATAATCCAATACCCGGTAGAAATTGTCGTATCCTGATACAACCCCGCAAAGACATTGGGCAGTGAGAGAGAATCTGACGAAGAAATATCTATAGCCGCAGAATCTTCTGTGTCTGACGGCAAAACAATTTCGCCCAGGGCCGGACTAGCCTCATCGTCGCCTTTAAGGAAGCTTAAAATATTAGGAAACAGCAGATAAATTACGACCCCAATAATCAATAATCCCAAAGCAACCATCTTAATATCCGACACAAAACTTTTCTGCGGAGGACGTCCCCACGCCGTACCCATAGGTTCACCCCCATTTTCTTCTCTTCAATAAATACGTGAGTGCGATGATGAATATCACAGGTTTGCGGGTAGTCGTACGAATTTTGTATCTCGGTCCTAAATTCTCGATCATGGGCTCTCTATCATGAACAGGACATATCTTGATCACAGGACATATCTTGATCATGACAGTTGACATGCGGAAATGTACACTGCACAATAAGAAGGGATCAAGCGTCAATTCCTAGGAACGAGGTCAATATGGAACATAAATCATCCAATATAAATATAAAACCTGAGATAACAATATCGGAAAACAATCCAGCAGATCAGACTCAAGCCCCGTCAAAGGCTCCTGCTCAGTCCCAGGATCCACCACATCTCCCAACCCCTCCCTCCTCCCCCGACACCCTCCAAGCCAAGCTCACCCTGCTCCCCAACGCCCCCGGCGTCTACCTCATGCGCAACAGCACCAACCGCGTCATCTACGTCGGTAAAGCCAAAATCCTCAAAAATCGCGTCCGTTCCTATTTCATCGGCTCCCACGACTCCAAAACAGAACGCATGATCAGCGAAATTGCCGATTTCGAATACATCCTCACCCAATCCGAAGTCGAAGCCCTCGTCCTCGAATACAACCTCATCAAAAAATACCTCCCCCCCTACAACATCCTTCTCCGCGACGGCAAATCATACCCCTACATCCTCATCACCGCCGAAGCCAACCCCCGCATCCTGGTCACCCGCCAAATCGAAGGTCAAATGGCCGCCGCCAAACCTCAGCGTTCCAAAGCCAACCAGCGTATCCTCGCCGGGAAATACTTCGGCCCCTACCCCAGCGCCTCCGCCGCCCGGGAAACCGCCGCCCTGCTCAACCGCCTCTTCCCCCTGCGCAAATGCCGGCAAATCCCCAAAAAAGCCTGCCTCTACGCCCACATCGACCAATGCCTGGCCCCCTGCGTCACCCCCATCGCCCCCGAAACCTACGACGCCCTCATTGAAAAAATCACCGCCTTCCTGCGCGGTCATCAAAAAGACATCGTCAAACAACTCGAACAGAAAATGGCCGCCGCCTCAGAAGCCCTGGAATTCGAAACCGCCGCCGGCTACCGCGACCTCCTGGACGCCCTCCGCCTCATCCGCGAGAAACAATCCGTTTCCTCCACAGACTACACCATTCGGGACATCGTCGGGTTCGCCGCCGGCGACGAAGCCCTCAGCATCCAAATCTTTTATTTCCGTTCCGGCCAGCTCTCCTCCCGGGACAGTTTCCTTCTGCCCTACTACAGCGACCCCGAAGACGCCTTCATCTCCTTTCTCCTCCAGCGCTACACCGACAGCATAACCCTGCCCGAAGAAATCTGCATCCCCCCTCTGAGCACCTCCCTTTGCGAACTCCTTCCCATCGTCATCCCCAAACGCGGCCGCCTGCACGATCTTGTCCTTCTGGCCAATGACAACGCTCAAAATCAATTAGACCAAAAAATCTCCCTGGCCCAAGAACACCTCACCGCCGCCAAATGCGCCCAAGAAGACCTGGCCCAGCTCCTCAACCTCCCCCCCATCCATGTCATCGAAGCCTTCGACATCTCCAACCTCCGCGCCTCACAAATCGTCTGTGGCATGGTACAGTTCGCCCACGGCAAACCCGTCCGTACCAATTACCGTAAATTCTCCATCAAAGACATGGACCATCCCGACGACCGGGCCTGCATCAAACAAGCCGTCAGCCGGCGCTACCACCGCCTCATCGAAGAAGAACACCCCCTTCCCGATCTCATCCTTGTGGACGGCGGTCTCTCCCAAGTACACGGAGCCGAAGAAGCCCTTGCCTCCCTCAACCTCACCCTCCCCGTCGCCGGCATGATCAAAGACGACCGCCACCGAACACGCACCCTCGTCACCCCCCAAAATCCCCAGCTCACCTTAACTCCCGAAGTCTTCCATCTGATCGAACAGATACAGGAAGAAGTCCATCGCTTCGCCATCACCTTCCACCGGCAAAAACGCCAGCACGACTTCCTTATCTCCGAACTGGACGCCATCCCCGGCATCGGCCGCAAACGCCGCCTGCTCCTGCTCAAATATTTCGGCAGCCTCGACGCCATAAAAAAGGCCTCCTGTGCCGATCTGCAAGGCGCCGGGCTACCCCTCAGCACGGCTCAGAATCTTATCGATTATTTTCATCACTAACGCGGGCTGCGCCCGCAAGTGGTCAGGGGTTAGTGGTTAGTGGTCAGGGATTTTCTTGTTTTTTTATTGTCACTTCGCGCCCATAAGTTACTAATTATGGGTTTTTGTGCACACTCATTTTTTTTCATTAATATATAAATTAATGAAAAAATTATTGATTCTTAAGTCCTAATTACGGATTAGAGATCCGTCGTCATCACCCATATATCCCAATAATATAAAAAATATTTTCAATTAATTTATAGAATAAATTGAAGCATGTTGTGTTCTATCTCTGTGTACACATGATCTCCCCAGATGAATCATGCTATTATTACTATTATGGTTATGGTTATGGTTATGCCATAGAGTTAGTCTCCATTGCCTGATCACTGTATAGTCAACCTCATAAGACAACTAACTGTTAGTAACTTACAGACGCGAAGCATCAATGAAAAAACAAGAAAATCCAATACTGACCACTAACCACTAATCACTGACCACTTGCGGGCAAAGCCCGCATTAGGGAGGCAAAACATAAAAATGAGCGCACGAAAAATCATTTCTCCTTTAATGGCCATAGCTTTGCTATCAGGTTTTTTTCCATCTCCGGCCTTAGCCCAAGCTTCCTGTACCCACTGTGGAGCCGACATCAATACCCATGTGACAGTCAAAATACAAGTGCTCTGGCAAGGCGACGAACCCATTCAGGATCAACGCCCCCAAAGTGTAGAAGTATCTATAGAGAGAGAAGTCCAAGATGATAACGGCCAAAGATCTATAATACCTCTTGATAGAGATCGCATCACAGCCACATCTCATGCTTCCCCTTATATGGGATGGGCAGTCAGCTTTACCTGTTGCCCCGACGGCAAAAAAACTATAAAATATGATGTCAAACAAAATGAAGGCGCAGACATCCCCGGCTACCACACCGAAATCACGAGCGCGGATGGCGTGAATTTCACGATCACAAACGTCCTGCAACAGAACCATCCTTCACAAACCGATTCTCAGGAAATCGTTTATGTGACAGTATTCTGGAACGATAACTATAACGCCAAACATCTGCGCCCCAAAAATGTAGAAATCACTTTGCACCAAGACAACGGCACTCAAATGACAGGCCTCGCTACAAGTGCCAATGGATGGGCCTGCCGATTTAGTGGAAGTGGCTTCGATACCGACACCCCAGGAAAATATTATGTTGTCAAACCGAATCTCATCGCCTATGACACCCTCGTGAAACAGGATCCGACAGATCCTGCCGGCCAAACATTCACCATAACCAACACACTTAAAGCACATATCGTTCCTAAAAAACATACTACAGCAAAGATTCAAGACAAGAAACCTGCCACAACAGGAACTGCCGTACCCGTGCCAAAAGTTCCTCTTTTCTGACTGCACCTAAATAACTTTATCTATAATTGCATAATCCTGTAAATTCTGCAAACTATATGGAAGGAAAAGTCTTCCTTGTCTGTTCAGAATCCTAATTCCCGTTGTCCGTATCAGATTGGAGTGATAATTTGAAATCCCAGAACGATCTTTTTTTTCTTCCTTCTGCCTTCGTTTCCCCGAGCCAGAAACCCCATCCCTGTATTCTCTCCATATCCTCTGCCTCCTTGCCCCAGAAGAAGAAATCCAACAAAATGATGCTGCCCGATAAGGTCAAAGTACTTATCTCACTGAGCGCCATCGGCCTCACCCTCCTGTTAGGAACCATGATGGCATACAGTATGTCCCAGAGACACTATATCCAGCAATTCAAACCCCAAATCGCTTATATCTCAAGCATAGAAAAACAAATCGAAGACAAAAACAGCGAAATTACCCAACTCAAAGGGCAACTCGACACCATCAACATGACCTTGGACTCCATCGCCAACATGCACAACAAAATATTCGCCATGCTCGATTATACCTCCGGCCCCGTCGCATCCCTCTCTCCCCTCCCTTCCAAAAGCACATCCCACATCATCAACCTTGAAAACACTCCCACAATTGCCAGCAAAGTCACCTCTCTGGATGAAGCCTCAGAGCAAACCCAAACCTACCTCTCCTCCATGGAACCCTATCACGATCAACTCGTTATCGCTTACAATGATAAACAAAAACACATGCCCAACAGCTTACCCCTGATCGGGCCGATTTCCTCCCCTTTCGGGAATCGGCCCGATCCTTTCAACCCCCAAGTCATTGAATTCCACCACGGCATTGACATCATGGCCCCCTATGGTACACCCCTCAAAGCTACCGCAGACGGCATCATCCTCTCCGCCGCTTACGACTCCGGCTGGGGCTATTGCATCACCATTGATCACGGCTACAGTGTCACCACCCTTTACGCCCATCTCTCCCAGATGGACAAACATCCCGGCCAGGAAGTCAAGCGCGGCGCCATTATCGGATACACAGGAAATTCCGGCCGCAGTACCGGCAGCCATTTACACTATGGCATCTTGATCAACGGCCAGGCTGTTGATCCGTTGAAATTCTCTCAAGAAACACAATAGAATAGGGAGAGTTACTCTCCCAGTAAATGCCGAACAGGAGCCAAGAACGCCTCCTCCACCCGTTCCCGCAGCCGGGGATCCTCACCTGCGCTCTTCAGCGAATAATAGAACTTAATCTTAGGTTCCGTCCCCGACGGCCGTACCATGACAAAACCGCCCCCCTGCAGCGAAAACCGCAGCACATCAGCCTCAGGCAGCGTGATCTCCTCTTGTGTCCCCGCCGGCAAATCGCGCGAAATCCGCGCCTTATAGTCCTCAACACGTTCAATAGTATATCCGGCCAAAGACCTCAGTGTGCTGCTGCGCATAATCCTCATGATCTCTTCCATTGTTTGGCGTCCGTTTATCCCCGTCAACGTAATAGATCTCTGGGTATCGTCATAATATCCGTACTGCTCATGAAGCTCCTGCAGAACTTCCCACAAAGATTTCTTCTCCACACACTTATAATAGAGAGCCGCCTCACTCAGAAGCACCGCCGCCCCCACAGCATCCTTATCCCGCGCATATGTGCCCGCCAAATACCCGAGACTCTCTTCAAAGCCCAACAAAAAATGGCCGCGCCCGGTCGTTTCCATGTCCATAATCTGCTCCCCAATAAACTTAAACCCCACATGGACATTGCGCACCTCAACCCCAGCCTGCCTGGCAATAGGCTCCGCCAAGTCCGTGCTGGCAACCGTTTTAACCACCACCGCGTCCTCCTCCAAGTGACCCAAGGCACGCTTTTGCCGGATCAGATAGGTCATCAGCAGAATACCAATCTGATTTCCCGTAAATCCCCGGTAAACCCCCTCAGCATCGCGCACCGCAAGCCCCAAGCGATCCGCATCCGGATCACTGATCAACACAATATCCGCCTCCCGGCTTTTCGCCAAGTCCAACGCCATAGCAAAAGCCCCCGGATCCTCCGGATTCGGCACCCGCACCGTAGGAAAACTTCCATCCGGCAATTCCTGCTCCGGCACAACATGAACCTGAGAAAACCCCACCCAGGCCAACATCCTGCGCACCGGCACATTGCCCGTTCCGTGCAGCGGAGAATAGACAATACTCAGGTCATGGCCCCGTTCACGAATCAGCTCCGGCTGAACCAGAGTCTTTTCCACCGCCTGCATATAAGATTCATCCATGTCCGCTCCCAGTAGAGTGCGCCACGACTCCCAGCTTCCGGGAGCCGGGACATCAATCCTCCAGCTATCCCGCTCACTCATATAGCGCAGAATTTCATCCGCCTTTTGCGCGCCCACCTGGCTGCCGTCTTCCCAATACACCTTGTAGCCATTATGCTCCTGGGGATTATGGCTGGCCGTCACCATAACTCCGGCCATAGTGTTCAACTTGCGCACCGCAAAGGACAATTCCGGCGTTGGACGCAGCGCGTCAAAAACATAAGAACGAATACCGTTAGCCGCCAGCACACGGGCCGTTTCTTCTGCAAAAACATCGGAAAAATGCCGGCAATCATAAGCAATCACCACACCTCGCGCACAGGCCTCCGGACCGCATCTTTTGATCGTATCACTGAGCGCCTGGGTCACCCGGCGCACCACATAAACATTCATGCGGTTGCTGCCCGCCCCCAAAACACCACGCAGTCCCGCCGTACCAAACTCAAGATCCGCATAAAACCGATCAAAAACCTCCTCCGGCGACTCTGCCAATCCAGTCAGCTCTCTGCGCGTCTCCTCGTCAAAATAGAGATCCTCTCTCCACAAGTGGTAAAGGGCTGCGACTCTTTGGGCTTTCTTTGCGTCCATGGGGAAGCACTCCTTTCTGCTGACAATTATCTGTCTTCTGACAATTATCTTTTCAACCTTATTTCTCCAAAATCTCTCACCAAACTTATTGTTCCAAAATTCCTTGCCAGATACACACCATACTCTGTATAATGAAGCGGTGAATTGAGGTGACCCTATGATCCTCGCTGTTGATATCGGCGGAACTAAAACACTCGCCGCCTTGTTTGAGTATGAAGAAACATCCCAAGGCCCTTCTTCGTGGCGCCCAACCCACTTGGCTCGTTGGCCCAGCCGGGATTTTCACTTGGAGTTCATCACTGATTTTCTGACCAACTCCCTGAAGGCCCACCCTCCAAAATCCCAATCCCAGGCCGTCAAAGCCGCGGGATTCAGCCTGGCAGGTCCCATCCTGAACGATCAATGCCGTTTAGTAAACCTTGAGAGGACACTGGACTTCTCAAAGGTGCGGCAACACTTCCCTCAGATCAGCTCCATAGTTTTTGCCAACGATGTGCTGGCCACAGCTCACGCGCTCATGGTTCTTCCCTCTTCCTCCATAGTTTCCCTAACCCCACAGCCGCCTCTTTTTATGAGGGCTGACAGGGACAGTGCTGCCGGCACTCCTGACACTCCCGGAACTCCTGACACTCCCGGCAGTGCCGGCACTCCCGACACTGCCAACATTTCTGACAATACCAACACTGCCAACATGACCAACACGCCCACATCCCCTTCCGACCCCTTTCCCATAGCCGTTCTGGCCCCCGGTACCGGACTCGGGCAGTCTCTTCTCCTGTCTCCAAGCCTCGCATTAGAGTCGGAAGGCGCACACACAGATTTTGCCCCGCGCACAGAACAGGAAGTCAGGCTGTGGCGCTTTTTGCGGGATCGTTTTGGTCACGTCAGCTACGAACGCGTCCTCTCCGGCCCCGGCCTCCACAATATCTATTCCTTCCTTGTCCAGGAAATTCCTGCTGATGCCGCAAGATATACTCCCATCCCCTCCCCGCCGGAAATCACTTCCCACGCCCTGGCAGGAAGGTGTCCCTTGTGCCAAGCCAGCCTCGATCTCTTTATTGAAATCCTCGGCGCCCAAGCAGGCAACCTGGCCTTACAGACCATGGCCACAGGCGGAGTCTGTCTGGCCGGAGGCATTGTTCCCCATATCCTTCCCGCTCTGCAACATCACAGATTTTTGCAAGCCTTTCTCGATAAAGGCCGCTTCCACACTGTTGTCTCACAAATCCCTATAGCCGCTGTCTGCACTGATCAAGCCGCTCTCTGGGGCGCCGCCTCTTTGGCCTATATAAACTCTTCTTCACCTCCCACCTCCCACTTTCCACACCGCATTTCTTCTTCGACCGTCTCCAACTCCGCCAGCGGCTCCTTCGCCGAAATCCCCATATCCTGAAAACGCCGCACCGATACCAACACACGGCTTTCCAGACTGCCAATCATGGCATTGTAAGACCTCGCCGCTTTCCTTAACGCGCCCCCCATATCTTCAATATGATTCAGCATCCCCCCCATGCGCTCATACAGCTCTTGCCCCATAAGCTGAATCTGACGGGCATTTTCGGTCAGACGCTCATGCTGCCATCCATAAGACACCGTTTTAAGCAGCGCAATCAGCGTCGTCGGTGTAGCCACAATAACCCTCTGCTGAGCGCCATATTCCAACAGACTGGGATCCTGTTCCAAAGCCGCGCTGAACAACATCTCCCCCGGCAGAAACATCACCACCATCTCCGGCGTAAACCCCAGCCCCCGCCAATACGCTTTTCCCGTTAAATTCGTAATATGATGACGAACCTGGCGGGCATGCATCTGCATCTTAGCCCCCTTCAGCTCCTCATCATCCGTTTCCACAGCCTCCATATAAGCCGCCAACGGAACCTTCGCGTCCACCACAATCCTCTTCTGACCCGGCATATGGACAATAAGGTCAGGCCTCTGACGAGACGCCTCAGCCGCCGTCCCCAGAGCCCCTTGACCCTCAGAAGTTCCTTGCAGCTTAGACCTCTCTTGAAACTTAGACGTCACCGGCTGCTGCTCAAAGTCACAATACTCCAGCATCCCCGCCAATTCCACCACGCGTTTCAGTTGAATCTCCCCCCAGCGGCCCCGCACCACAGGAGTTTTCAGAGCCATGACCAGACGGGACGTTTCCCGCTGCAGCTTTTCCTGACCCGCCGCCATGGACACCACCTGCTCACTCAAGCCGTGATAGGCGCCGACACGAACCCTTTCCATCTCAAGGATTTTTTCATTTACCTGAGCCAACGTCTCCTTAATCGGAGCCACCAACTCCCCCACAGCCGTTTCCCGCTTCTCCAGTTCAGCCTTCGCCCGATCCTGATAGAGAGTCAGAGAAGACTTCGCCATGTCCACAAACATCTGATTATTATGTTGGAGCGCATCAGAGGCCAAGAGACGAAAAGCCTGATTCATCTCCTCCTTCGCCTGCATCAAAAGCTCAACCTTTTCCCTCTGTTGATCCTCCGCGACCTCCAGCCGCACCAAAAGCTCAGCAATCGTCGCCTTCTGTTCAGTCCCCAGACGATCACTCGCTTCTTTTTCTTGGCGCACGCCGGACAAAGCCATTTCCAGATCCGGAATACGGGCGATCCTTTCCCGCAAGACCGCGTTTTCCTCAATCGAATGACTCTGATTCCTCTTCCCCCAAGTGATAACCCCCAGAGCCCCAAGAGTGCCCCCCAGAAGCAATCCCAAGGCAAATATGCCAATATAGAATCCTTCCATATCCATCCTCACTAGTACTTCACGAGTTCTCACTCAAGCCTCAAGTCTAAATAATAGTCTTCCGGCGGCTGCGCCAGAGGCCCCAATCTCTCCATAGGCCAGGGACGGATCCACACGCGCCCATGCACCAGATTTTGCTCCAGGCACCCCCAGTTGTGACTATCATTGCTCCCTTCACGGTTATCCCCCATCACAAAATAGTATCCCTCCGGCACGGTAACCGGTTCCATCTTATATTGAGTCAGACCCTGAGGGTTGATCACATAAGGTTCATTCAAAGCCCGTCCGTCAATCCAAACATGCCCGTCTCTTACCTCCACCGTTTCTCCCGGCAGCCCAATAAGACGTTTGACCAGATCCTCCCCCTGCAAATCCTCCAGTTCCTTCCTGGCCGGCGCCGTAAAAACGATAATATCTCCCCGCTCCAAAGATCCCATCTTATAAAACAGACGATCCACCACGACACGATCCTGCACCTGAATCGTCGGCGCCATAGACGGTGTCGGCACCACACGCACATCCACCACAAATTGACGCAGCAACATCGACACGCCAAAAGCTACAGCGATAATAACCACCCATTCTATCAAGCTTCTCACGATTTTTCTCATAGATTACAATCACCTTTCCGAATCCAAAGAACCTTCTCTCCAAGAGTCTTCCGGCGGCTTAACCAACCCGCCAAATCTGTCAAAGGGCCAATACCGAATCCACACACGCCCTTCTACCCTCTTCTGATCCAAAACCCCCCAGCTCCGGCTGTCACCGCTATTCTCGCGGTTATCCCCCATGACAAAGTAGGATCCCTCCGGCACCGTAACCGGTCCGAACCACCCTATCGTGCGGCCTTCCGGATCAATCACATAAGGTTCATTCAGAGCCTGTCCGTCAATCCAAACATACCCATTTTTCCACTCAACCGTCTCCCCCGGCAGCCCAATAAGACGCTTAACCATAAGTTCACCCCATTTGTCCTTCTCGATCCCCGGGTGCTCCGGCGCCTTAAAAACAATAATATCCCCGCGCTGCAAAGATCCCATCTTATAGAACAGACGATCCACCACGATATGATCCTCCAGTTGAATCGTCGGTACCATCGACGGTGTTGGAACATGGCATGTGAACACCACAAATCGAGTTAACAGAAACCAAACCACAGCAGCCACAGCAATAATAATCGCCCATTCTTTCAAGTTCTTCAGCGTCTTCTCCTTCATCATGACCCCTTTCTCAATGACCTCAATAATTCCTCTTCCCCACAAACTGCGCCAACTCCTGCAAGTTTTTGCGATGCCGGGTATTCGGAAAAACACTCAAACACTGCTGGGCCCGCGCCGTATACCTATCCACCAATTTCTGAGCACGCTCGATCCCGCCGGAACTCTTAACCAACCAGATGGCCTCAGCCACAAGAGCCTCATCCTTTTCTCTCATACAAAAAATCTCAGCAAACCGCCGCCTCTGCATTTCCGGCAGCGTCTCCAGCGCATAGATCATGGGCAGCGTCATAATCCCCTGACGAAGATCCCCGCCGCAAGGTTTACCCAACTTACGGGGATCCGCCGTCAAATCCAAAATATCATCAACAATCTGGAAAGCAATCCCCAAGCTGTGCCCAAACCTCCGCATCCGCAGCGTCTCCCCTTCCGACGCCCCCGAAACCATAGCCCCCGTCTGGCAGCTTACCCCCACCAGAAGAGCCGTCTTGCGCGAAATACGATAATAATAATTTTTAAAAGACTGATTCACATCATAGGCCGCCCGAATCTGCTGGATTTCCCCCAATGTCATTTGCACACACATCTTCGAGAAAATCGTCCAGAGAGCCGGATCCCCCATATCAAGAATCAAGTCCATCACCTTGGCAAACAAATAACTGCCCATGTTAATAGCCACCGTATCCCCCCATCGGGCCGGAATAGAAGGCCGGCCCCGCCGCGTCAGCGACCGATCCACCACATCATCATGAACCAGCGACGCCATATGCATCAGTTCAATCGCCATGGCCAGGGGCAAAACCTTCGCGAAACTATAAGTAAAAAGCTTACCCGACAACACCACAAAACTCGGGCGAATCCTTTTCCCGCCCGCCTCCAGCAAAAAGCGGCCCGTTTCGGCCATCACATCATCGTCATCCCTCAGATACTCCTGTAAAGAACAGTTCACCATATCCAGATCCTCTGCCAGGTCACGGAGCCATATCTTTTTAAGCGCAGCATCCATAGTTTCACCCCCTCCTTTTAAGGTGCCTTGCCGACACCCTTCGTATACGATTCTCTCTCTACTCTATCATCCATCTTCGCCTTCACGTTTATCCCTGACCAACTCCCGGGGAAGAGCCTCCAGAGGATTAGCCGCCTTAGGGGCGCTCCGGGAGGCATTCCGGCCTTGAGCCGATTCCTTGGGATCCTTGGTCAAATCCTCATAGCGCAGCAAATTGTCCAAATCAAGATCCACATCAACATCCATATTCAGACCTGTAACTTCTTTTTTGATCTCATCCACAGGATCCTGAAGCATACTATTAAAATCCTTTGTCACACCCTGGGTAAGCTTACGGATCTGGGAAAAAGCCTTCCCCAAATTCCGGGCAATTTTAGGCAGCTCCTCCGGACCAAAAACAATCAACGCCAAAACCAGAACCAGAATAATATTACCCATCGTTCCCATAGACAGACACCTCCTCAGCCTCCTCAGCCAGACGCTCCCGTCTGGCCTTTCTCTTGACCATAACCCTGCCAATCCAGATGCTGACTTCATAGAGAGCATATACCGGAACAATCATAAATCCCAGAGTCGCCAAATCCGGCGTAGGCGAAATAATCACAGCCGCCAAAACAATGATAAAAAACGCATACTTGCGGGCCTTCGCCAGTGCCCGAGGAGACAATATCCCCCACCCTATCAGCGCCAGCAGCACCACCGGCAACTCAGCAAACAAGCCAAAACTCAACACAAAAGTCAATATAAAATTAACATAAAAATTCACAGTCCAAATATTATCAGAGCTGATCCCAATCCCTTCCTGGTTCAGCGTAATAAAGAAATCAAGGCACAAAGGCAGCACCATAAAAAAGCAGAAAGCCGCTCCCCCTAAGAACAAAATCACAGACCAAGGCACAACCCTATAGACATATTTTTTCTCCGATCTTTTCAGAGCCGGCAGGAGAAAGCTCCACAGCTGCCAAAAGATGATAGGCGCCATCACAAAAATACCAATCACCATCGACATCTTCAGCTTGACCATGAGCCCTTCCGTAGGCGTCAAAGTCTGAATCGACACTACAGGCTTTTCCGGGTCAGTAAGAGTAACCCTTTCCCGCAAAATCAGGCCGGTATTCGGGTCAATGATATCAACTGTTTTTTGGCTGGCCAAGTTAACCTTCTCCCGCAAAACCTGGCGATTCTCCGAGTCGGCAATATCCACAGTCCCATCCGTGTTGTCAACCAGAATAACCTGGTTATACACAATCTGACCACTATTTGAATCCATAATATCAACCGGATTCCCCTCGCGCATCGCATCCTGTAACAGTGAATTCGCCTCAAAGCCCCCCTTCTCACCCAGAGCCTCCTGAAAGGGCGAAATCGGCGACTGCATAAACTCAAGCACATAAGGCGCCAAAAACCATCCCACCAGAGCGCCCGCAGCCACCGCGTACACAATGACCATTAAAACCTTGCGCAGCTCCTTCAGGTGGCCCAACAAAGGCAATTCATTCGCATTCGACTTCCTCCGTTTCATGACACCCCTCCCTCACCCGCCAAGAAGACAAATTGATCAGCTATAAAATCTCTCAGCCGCACCAACGCCGTCACATCATCACATATCAAATCCAATTCCCCAATCAGGGCATCCGCCTCCGTTAGAAACGATTCCGGAGTAGGCAGTTGAGCATAATCTAGTGGCCATTGGCCCTTATCCTCAATCTTTGCCGCCCACGCCATCCCTAAGCATCGGCCAAACCTTTCAAACAATCGAACACTCTGCACATCCGCGCCAAGAACCTCCGCCGCCAATCTCCCGCAGAGCGCCACCAAGAGCCCCCGTTCCCTCTCCCAAACCAAGGGCAGCTCATAAGAAGCCGCCTGTTTTTGTGTCAGCTTCCACCGCAGAAGAGCTCCCTTTTTCATAGACTTCACCAAATCCGTCAAAGGCCGCAGCTGGGCATAGATCTCATGAGAAATCATCTGCAAAAAAGATTCGCTCAGCCAATAATCCCCCACCAAAACAGCATATTGACGACCTGACTGCTGAGACTCCCCCTCATAGTCCCGGAGCTTGTTATGAACAAGATCAGATAAATAAATGCACATAATAACATCAGCCAAAACAGGCAAATTCTTATGACTGCGCCCCAAGGCGCGGCCCACAGACTCTACCATAGCCGAACACAGTTTATGCTCAATCTCAGTGAGAGTCATATTCAAAACATCTTGAAATTGCTGCAAAATAGCAAAAGACCTTTCCATAATCCTCCCCAAAAAATATGATTATTCTACTATTTTACCGTCAAATGGTCTCATTATCAATATTATTATTTATATTGATCCTAGAAAATCAAGAATACCCAAAACGAGTGTTTTATATAATATGTCAAAACCCTGCAACCGCTACGATCACAGGGTCTTACACCACGATTCGGAATAAAATAAATATCCCTCCTACATATTGGCAGCATTTGGAATTATCTGGCCCATTCCCCTTTTGTACTCTTTGGCCGATACTCTTCCCGATTCGAAACTCTCCGACACATAATAGCACGCATCCCATGGATTAACCTTGTCTCCACAGGTGAAGACGTCAACAGCGGCGTATCCCAGTTCCGGCCAAGTGTGAACAGCGAGATGAGACTCAGAAATCACGACAACCCCGCTCACACCCTGAGGGCTAAATTTATGGAATACCACCTCACGAACCTCTGCGCCCGCTTCCAGAGCTGCATTGACCATAATCTTTTCAACTTTGTCCACATCATTAAGAAGATCAAAGCTGCACTCATAGATCTCGGCCAATACATGACGTCCCAAAAAGTTTTTCATCTGTAAGTCGTCCCCCTTTTTTGTTCATATATTCTCCGTTAAAATATTGTAGCACAATACACTCCTTTGTCAATAATCACTCCTTTCGCATACTTTCGCATACTTTCGCATAATCACTCCTTTCGCAGGGTTAACTGCCCCTGACAAAACCGCCGCACAATCCTTATCAGGTGTGACGGCGGTATTGTGAGCTTCCTGTTCATATTTTTGGTCGGAGCGACACGATTTGAACGTGCGGCCTCTACCACCCCAAGGTAGCGCTCTACCAAGCTGAGCTACGCCCCGTCACAAGACAAAACACCTGTCTAATCTATCATACTTGCGCGGAGAAATCAACCTGTGCAAGAAGGGAGAATTTTCTTTTGCCCCAAAATCTTTATGTGCGTTCTTTCGCGCTGCGCTCACAGACATATTGCAAAAACCTCTGATAATCGGGTATCGCAACACCACCGGTAACCGTGTCAAGCTCCTCCACCAACAATGCATCACCGGCCGCTCCCAATTTATCCGCTTCGGAGACCGCCCTAAGCAATGCGTCTATTTTCTTGGCATCTATTTTCCTCTCCGCCACATCACCATTTTTTCCCATAATAGCCCCTCCATCTATCCTATGATAAAATCTATATATGAAGTATATACACATCAAACGTCAATATGTTACAGCCCTTTGAAGCCAACCCATAAAAAAAAACAAGCGCCCCGGCAGAGAGCAGCCTCCCTTACCAATTGGGCGCCTATCCTGATTTGGAAAACAGAAAGGAATTTACCATTATTCAACCCTTGAATTTGCCATCATGCAGCCCTTGCCGACCCTTGCCGACCCTTGTCGGCCCTTGCCAACCGTCGACCATCAAATGATGATACAGATCAATCCTCCATTCCCGTCATTAACAATGCGCTGCAGCGTATCCTGAAGCTTAGACTGAACATTGTCAGGCATTTTATAGAGCTTCGTCTGAATCCCCTCGCGCACAAGATCATGGAGAGATTTCCCGAAAATATTCGACTCCCAAACCTTCTTAGGATCAGATTCAAAGCTGTCCAGGATATATTTGACCAGCTCTTCCGCCTGCCTCTCGGTACCGATCAGCGGCGTAATCTCCGTGGTCACATCCGCCCGCAAAATATGCAGAGACGGAGCACTGGCTTTGAGCTTAATACCATAATGACCGCCAGATCTGACCAGTTCAGGCTCTTCCAGAAGCATCTCTTCAATTTGGGGCGTCACCACACCATACCCATGCTCCCGCACCTCTTCAAAAGCCTGAGCCAATTTATCCCATTCCTTTTTAGCTTTTGTATAATCGAGAATCATGCGCAGTAGAGTATGATCTCCCTCAATCTCCATGCCCGTCATCTCTTCCATAACCTGTTTGAACAATTCCTTTCGGGCCGTCATGCGAATTTCAGCACGCCCTGTGCCCAGATCCGTCTCCACAAGAGTCACCTCTTCAGCATACGGACATTCCGCCAAGACCTCCAAGGCATTATCAATGTCGCGAATACGTGTAATCTGACCCACAGCAATACCGATCGACTCATCAAAGCTGCTGCGGACACCATGGCCCATGTCCAGCTCCTCAACCCACTTCGGCAGCTCTATGTTCACTTCTGTTACAGGGAATTCATAGAGCAGCTCTTCTAAGAATTGAGAAATATCCTGGCTCGTCATTTCCATACAATCCATCGGAATAACAGGAACCCCATACTCCATAGCAAGAGCTCTGCACAGTTCCATTGTCATTTCCGCAAAAGGACGCGTTGTGTTCATAAGCACAATAAAAGGTTTGCCCATATCCTTCAGCTCAGCCACCACGCGCGATTCCGCGTCAATATAATTATCCCGCTCAATATCCGAAATCGATCCATCGGTAGTCACCACAATCCCCAAAGTCGAATGATCACTGATCACCTTACGCGTCCCCATCTCCGCCGCTTCCTGGAAAGGCATAGCCTCTTCACTCCAAGGCGTATGAATCATGCGGGATCCCTCAGCATCTTCCTCTTCGAAGCCCAATGCCCCCTCTACAGCATATCCCACACAATCCACCAAACGAACATTCATACGCAGTGTGTCCCGAAAAAGAATCTCCACAGCCTCCGAAGGAATAAACTTGGGTTCCGTTGTGGTAATCCTCTTGCCCCCTCCACTCTGAGGCAACTCGTCCCGCGCTCTCTCCTTCTCAAAAACATTCTCAATGTTCGGCAGCACCAGCAGTTCCATGAAACGCTTGATGAACGTCGACTTCCCAGACCGGACCGGACCCACTACGCCAAAATAAATGTCCCCCCCCGTCCTCTCAGCTATGTCGCTGAAAATGTCATAACTTTGCATGCCCTTCCCTCCCTAACTTTCTCCCAGATAAAATGTCTTCGCCGAACCCATTAGGCTTCACCAAGCTTATCAGCCTTGGCCAAATCCATAATTAGGACTAGCACCGTAAGCATTATATCTATACGGGAGAAAATAGGAATTTATGTCTGTCGGCGAGAATTTCTTTATCAAGCCGCAGACAGCGCACCACACAGGAACTATAGCGGGCGCAGAAAGGACAGGACAGAACATAAGTACAGTCCCTAAGCTACAGAAGGGGGAAGCGCATAATACAGAAACAATAAAGAATAGTTACAGCCGTCATCACAATCAGAATCGGCCAGCTGTAAATAACCACATCCTTAGTTCTCAGCCAATCCTTGTTGGCCGACATCACCATACCCGCCGCAGAAGAAGAGGGCGTCATCCAGCCAAAGCAACACAACACAATGAGAAAAAACCCGACCAGTTCCAGAGAAATACCCTTGTTCTCCAGAATCGTAAAAGCAACAGGCAGCATAAGCATGCACACCGGAATATTCGCGATAAAATTGGTCAGAATCATCATCACAAAAGCCAAAATAGCCAATATACCCAATACTGGAATTCCTTGGAACAAAGGCGCTACATGGTTGGTAAGAAAGTCGCAAATCCCTGTCTTCTCATCAAACAAGCTCTGTCCCAAAGGAACCGCAATAAATAACATTGCAACAAGATTCCACTGCATCCCACGGGAAGCCACCTGAGTAAAGTTGAAAATCGGCTGCCTGTCAACTCTGACCATTGACAAGAGAACAAGGATAAGAATAAGTTTACCCAATTTCCCAATAGCACTAAAAGACTGAAGGACCCCAGGCGCAGCCGGATTCGCCAACAAAGGTTCAGACAACATCAGCGCCACAAATACCAATAAGGAAATTAAGGCAACAGCTTTCGTTGGGTTCATCTTACGATCCTCAACACTGATGGCGCCCGGATCCAACCGCTTAATCCCACTCACATCAAGGCGGAAAAGAAATTTAAAAAGAAACAGCAAAACCAGGATCGTCAACACTCCCAGCGGAACGGTAAACAAAACATACCGGATAACATCGGGAGGCGCCGACAGAAAGCTATGTCCAGGGGACGCAGTCCCAGGAAGCAGAGTCAACAGCACAAGGGAACTGCCCCCCCAGGGCATCGCGCTCAAACTCATCGCCCCCATAATACTCACGCCCAAGCCCAACAGTGTCGGAAACTTCTCATAGGGCTTATTCCCCAGCGCCCTGGAAATACTCGTACTGATCCCCCACATCAAATAAATCCCGACAAACATGTTGATCAAACTCGACACAACATACGCCGCCAAGAATAAGGAGAACAGAAACAGCCAGGGCCGGCCTCGCAAAAACTTTCTGCCCAACATCCAGGCCGCCAAAAAACGCCCCACTTCCCGTTCTTCCAAAAACTTAAGAAACACACAGAGAAGAATGAAAAAGAGAATGATTTCGGTATTCCGTTCGTTTAACAAAACATCCGAAAAGCTCTGAACCGCCGTTAAAGGCAACAGGAGAAAGCACATCAAACTCGGCCAGATTTCATTGGTCACAGTCCAGGCATAAGCAACGCCAATACAAACAGCCAAGACCCTGATTCCAATGGTTGTAATCTCCCCCAGAGAACCGGCCTCAGCCAACCAAGACAGCACCGTCCATCCCACGGCCACGATCCCCGCAAAGACAAGAAAAGCCTGTAGATTTCTATTCTTCAAAATAGTAATCACCCCGCATCCAGCATTAATTAATGTTGGTTTTCCTAATCAAATAAGTACGTTCCCTATTTTAGTCGAAAAACCCGGAGATGTAAAGCTGTATATTCAGCGTGTGTGTATATTCAGCGTGTATATTCAGCGTGTATATTCAGCGTGTCTTCCGGTCACACTGAAATAAGTCCATTAAGGGACTGTCCCTAATAATCCAATAATCCAATAATCCAGTGCGGGTATGCCGTCACCTATGACCTAGGATTCAAGGAGGTTCTCGAACATGGCCAACAAACCCCTCTCCAACGGCGCCAATTCTTCCAATCAGAGCCAAAATAACGCCCATCGCAAAAACAAACCCAGAGGCTCAGAGCGCCCTTGGGGCCAAAGTCCGAAATTATTATAGCCCGGAAATCCGTCCTCCTCCGCGTTATTAGCACCTTACAGACGCGAAGCGTCAATAAAAAACAAGAAAATCCAATACTGACCACTAACCACTGATCACTGACCACTTGCGGGCAAAGCCCGCATTAGAGCAGCTTCATCTCTTCCAACAGAGCTTGAACAGCTTTCTTTTCAATACGCGACACATACGAACGCGAAATATTCAGCAGTTTCGCAATCTCCCGCTGAGTTTTTTTCGATGTCCCAAAGAGCCCAAACCGCATCTGCAGAACCATTCTCTCCCGAGGACTCAAGTGACGGAGTTTGGAAAGAACCTCCTTCTGTTCAAACTCCTTTTCCACCTGTTCCGAAATCGAATCCGCGTCCGTCCCTAAGATATCGATCAAATTGATAGTGTTCCCTTCCCGGTCCACACCAATAGAATCATACATAGAAACTTCGCCCCGGGATTTTTTCAGAGTTCGCAGATACATGAGAACCTCATTCTCAATACACCTTGCCGCATAGGTAGCCAGCCTCGTCCCCTTATCACCATTATACGTATTGATCCCTTTGATCAGCCCAATCGTACCAATAGAAATCAGATCATCCATCTCCTGGCCGGATCCTTCAAATTTTTTGATCAGGTGGGCCACAAGGCGCAAATTATGTTCTACCAGTTTATTGCGCGCCCTCTCCATATACAGACGATCTTCCTCCGTCGGATGGGAATTCTCCCGGTACTCAGCTAAAACACTCAGGTACTCCTTCTCCTCATTCTCCTTCAACGGTTGGGGAAACGTATTGTTATTGATATAGGAAACCAACAGGGTAGCACCCTTAAACACAGAAACAATCAGGCCAAGCACAAAAAATTCCGCAAACATTCGGCCTTCCCCCCTCATGGGCTCCATCCCTCATATCTATTGTGAGAAAGGCCTAAATATGCTTCAAAAATTTAGGCCGCGATGCTGCAAAATCTGTATTTAAGAACTATTTATTGTGAGTTCTACCAGTAGGATGCCATTTGAAATATCAGCATCAGCCAGAAAAGAATCACCAGTATGTTAAGAGCAAGGGACACAATGCCGAGGATAAATCCAGCTGATCCCATCCCGTTTACGGCACCGGAATTTTTAGCTTTCCTTCCCATGATTATGGCAACAATTCCCATAATCAAGCCGATGAACGGAAGACAGCATAAGTCCGTGACCACTCCAATAATGCCGCAGACGAAGGATCCTACACCCGTGCCATTGCCAGACTGACTGGAGGGATGAGGGTATGGAGGCCCTTGATAAGGCTGCTGCGGATATTGAGGATACGGAGGCCCTTGATAAGGCTGCTGCGAATGTTGAGGATATTGCGGATATGGGGGCCCTTGATAAGACTGTTGCGGATATTGTTCATAAGTCTGTTGCTGCCCGCCAGCTTGCTGTTGACCCAAGGCCTGCTGTTGATCCAAGGCCTGCTGTTGACTGTGGGCTCTCAGGATTTCAGCCGCTTGCTGTCCCCCAGTAGTCTGATCATCAGAGATCCCCCTATCAGCCTCTAAAGATAAGTCTGGAATCGTCTGTAAAGTATAACCGCATCTGTTACAAACCTGTTCCGAGCCCTGAGTTTCCGCTCCGCATTGTGGACAAGCCATGAACTCACATTCCTTTCCTGATATGTCTCCTACATATTTTTATCTATTAAACTCTATATCCTCATAAACCTCATTGTAAGTCTCTATCATTTCTTGTATGAAATCAGGATTTGCAATTATCGCAACAACAATATAGACCATCATCAACACAGAAATCACAATAGCAAAGCTACCAAGCACCATTCCTGCTGTGGCCTTTCCTCCGGTATACCCAAGTTTTTTTGCCCTTCCTCCCTGAATCGCAGAAATGATACCCAGGATCAATCCGGCAGGCATCGTAATAATACAACAACAGAGCACAGTTGTTGAAGCTAACCCTATGATTCCACATATAAGAGATCCCGTGGCACTCCCAGCGCCAGGTTGAGGCTGCTGTACAGCAAAAAAGTCTTGCTGGGAGCCGAATCCTTGTGGAACAGGATCAGACTGGGGTTGGGGTGAGAAACCAACATCAGGCTGGAACTGCGGCGCTTCAGAACCTTGCGGGGAGCTCAGATGTTGCGAAACCTCAGGCTGAGGCTGAGGCTCAGGCTGAGGCTCAGGCTCAGCCTCGGCCCCAGGCTGAGGTGATTCAGAGTCTTGCCGGAAGCCCAGATCTTGTGAGCTTGGATCCAATTTACTTGTTAAATCATACCCGCACCTTGTGCAAATGTGACTCCCCGTATTTTCTTGTTTTTGGCACTGTGGGCAAACCATAAAATATAACCCTCCATTTTATTGAGAATCACCAAATTAGAACATTCACATATGTTTTCTGTAACACTCATTAATCATCCATGTCCTTTTCCGTAAGACGATGCTTTTCAGCAAGCTCTCTCTCCGTAAGTTGGAGCTTCTCAGCTGCCCCGGCCGTGCTGTCCTCCATCTCAAAGAACCCCTTCGCCGGCTCTTTATCCGTATCCAGATTCCCAAGGATCTTGGCCAACCACGAACGATCCCGCAGCCTATCTATAAAATAGAGTTCCTCGTTGGTCAGCGCTATATTCGCCGAGTTGGTCACAATACTAAACTCCCTCTTCATCTCCATTCCCTCAATCTTAACCGCCTTCAACGCATGTCTCTTTTGAATCGTCAAGCTCGAGAGAATGCTCACGCCCAACCCCGCCACAACCACCTTTTTGATCGATTGCATACTGCCCAATTCCATGGCCACCTTAAAGTCTGAAAGAGCCCTTCCCTGCTGCCGCAAAAACTGTTCAATCACCTTGCGCGTTCCCGACCCCACTTCACGCAGAATCAAGTTAGTCTCCGCCAATTCAGCCAAGGAAACAGACCCCTTCTCCACCCAAGGGTGATGGCGGGGTACCACAACCATCAGCTCATCTTGCCAGAAACTCTCCACCACCAAGCCATGGGCATCCGGAACAGGCCCTTCCACCAGCCCGATACGCAGCTTCCGTTCCAGAACCTCCTGGGCAATCATCTCCGTGTTAGCGATCTTCACATTAAAATCAATATTCGGCTTCTCCCTTGACAGACACATCAAAATATCCGGCACCACATAATCCCCAATGGTCAGTGTCGCCCCAATACGAACCTCACCGCGGCTTTCCCCAGACAGCTTGCCAATCTCCCGTTGAACCTTTTCCAGCATTTCTAACATATTACACACATATTTGTAAAAGACCTTGCCCGCCACAGTCAGAGTCACACCCTTATTGCTCCGGACAAAAAACTTGACTCCATAATAATTTTCAATATTCTGAATCTGCAGGCTGATAGCCGGCTGGCTGATGTGCAGCCTCTTGGCCGCTAAAGTAATATTGTTAGTTTCTGCCACAGTTTTGAAAACAATGAATTCATCTTCAAACATTAATTCCCTTCCTTAAAAAAACATTAATCCCCTCCGGGCAAGGTAAGTTCTCCTCTTATTTTACCACAGTTTTGGCATTAATAATGTACAAAGTCATAAAATTCAAATCTTTTTTCCTGGCAAATTTTCCCCCGAGGAGTTTTCTCTCAGCAAATTGTTGGCCTCAGCCCTTTCAATATAAGAGTTCATTCGGCTCAGTGGAATATAGATAACCGTGATATTCAGCAGCACCAAATGAATTCCCAATAAGAAATCCGCTTGAAAATCAGCCGAAAATCTGAACACCTGCGCCACCGCATTACGAGCCTGCATAAAAGTTAAATCGCCCCCCCACAGCAATACCCCTGTCACCAAAGTCACAAACGACAGGAACAGCACCAAGAAATCGTCCATCTTCGCAAAATCTTTGAGCCCAGGATCATACATACGCTTCAGAATCATCGTACCCACCCCAAAAGTTGTCAGCGTCAATCCGCCCACACCTGCCGGAATGGTCAAAAAATAGAGTACCGCCCCACCCAGCGTCCCTTGGGCATCCACCGTCACCCCAGCCAGTATGGCCAGCCCCCCTATCACCAAGAGCACAGTCCAGATGATCATCAGAAAAACACCCCAACGCACTGTTAAGGTCAGCCAAACCATAGATTTTTGAGATCCAGGCACCCCCTGGGAATCCGCAAACCTTCGCGGATCAACAAACCTCACCATAAGCAAAAGCTCTTGTTTGATCGCGCCCCACCAATCCACAGAGCTGCGTCCCGACCCCGACATGCGGGCGTATCGCCAAGCCCTATAGGCCGCATAGAAAATAATCACAACCACCGTCACACACACACATATCCCTAACATAACGTTCATCCCAACTCCCTCCCAGCACATATTATTTCGTCATAAGATCGCTGAACCGTTTTATCGCAGTGTTGTCAGTTCCTGCCCTAAAACCTGATAGACCTCATGAAGCGTCAATCCCCGCGACGCGGCAATCCTATGGCAATCCTCACACTCCGGCTTGCCGTAACTCTTCCCCCCTCTATAAACCCATTTGACACGCACCGGGCCAAAAGACGTTGTCTCAACACTTTGCTGCCGCACAATTTCTGTTTTCGTAACCGCATAAGATCGCAATCCCAGGGTTGTGGTATGCGTCAACAAAACATCCTGCACAAGCCTCAAAGCAGACACATCCGGAACCAGCACACTCAGCTGCACAGCCCCGCGGCCTTTTTTCATCAGGATCGGAGTACGGAAAACATCAACAGCCCCCGCCGCAAAAATCTTCTCTTCTATAAAAGTGTACCATTCCGGATTCATATCATCAATATTTGTTTCAATAATAAAAGATTTTTTTTGTGTTATATCCACATCCGGACCCCTGTCCAAACCGTCATTCCGTTCAGCGCCCAATACAGCGCCTGACCCGGCATCCGGCCCGGCGCCCGCTCCGACACTGTCTCCGTCTTCCGCAGTCCCCAGCCAGACACGCAGAATATTCGCTCTCTCCTCATCATCACGCATGCCCAAGCCATAGCCCACCCTTTCCGGTGTAAAAACCCCATAGCGGCAATTCCGGCCCCGCAAACCTTTCAGCAGCGCCGCTCCCGTCGGCGTTGTAGCCTCGAAAGGCATTCCCCCCATATGGACCCTGAATCCTCGCATGAGCTCAGCCACCGCCGGCGCCGGCACTGGCAAAGAGCCGTGGCTGCATACAGCTACTCCGCTCCCCAGCTCCACCGGTGACACCCACAGTTCCTCGGCCCCCAACTCCTCCAAGCAAATGACGCCTCCCACAATATCCACCAACGCGTCCACTGCCCCCACCTCATGAAAATGCACCTCATCAGGCGAGCATCCATGGATCTTGCCCTCCGCCTCAGCCAATACTCGAAAAACATCCAGGGATTTCCTTTTTACCGCCTCCGGCAGCGCCGATCCCTGAATACTCCTCTCAATATCTGCCAAAGCACGCAGAGGCTGTGCCTCTTCCGTCACACGCACCACAGTCCGTGTGCCCTCAATACCCCCCTTCACGCCGCGCTCCACCCGCACTTCAAAAACCTCACCCAGCCCCAACAGCGCCAAGCTCTGCCTCAGTTTTTCCGGCGCTACCCCCAGATCCAGAAGAGCCCCCAAGTTCATATCACCGCTTATCCCCGCGAAACAATCATAATATAAAATTCGCATCGTTTCATCGTTTCCTTCCTTCTTTCCTCATCAGAGACATGGCGATTCTGCCAAACCGACACGAGTGAGCCCCCAGACCTAAAACTCCTCCGCCGAAAAAACCGGCTCCGTCAGACAGCTCACCCGCCCCTTCCCCACAGTATGGCCAACCTCCCGGCCCGACGGCAAGACAAGATCCGGCGCCATTTCCCGCAGAGGCGCCAACACAAATTCCCGCTGCTCCAACCGGGGGTGCGGCACTATAAGATCTGCCGTGTGAATGCATTCCTTCTTCTGCCCCGCACCCCTAAACAGCATGAGGATATCAATATCCATCGTACGCGAAACCCAGTTCGTGCTTCGCGGTTCACCCTTCATGGCTCGAAATTCGTCATTCCCGATCCATGATACGTCTTTGGCAGATTCAAACTCCGAATCTCCAATCTCCGGATCTCCAATCTCGACCCCCGGCTTCCGTCTCCCACACAGAGCTTCGATCCTCTGACATTCTTTCAGTAAAGCAGCCGGCGGCAATGGCGTTTCCAGCTCCACCACCATATTATAAAACCATTGTATAGTATGTACATTGCCCCCCTGCGGCTCCGTCTCATACTGCGTTCCCGTCTCATACTGCGGCTCCGTCTCATACACACAGGACATCTTCCTCAAAGCCCCTAAGCCCCCCAGCAGGCCCAAAGCATCCCTCAGATAAGCGCCCCGGTCCCCCAAGTTGCTTCCCAATCCCAAATACGCCCGCCAAACATTGGAGCGCACAACCTCAACCGAAACATCCCCCAGTACCCCCTGAATAGGCGCTCCCGGCTTATGGACCTCAACACGAACCCTCACGCATGGAAACTCCGTAAGAAGCTCCCGGGCAATCCCCTCAGCTACATACTCTATGGTTCGGCATGTACGCGTCATCACATCAGCAATCTTCGCATAAACACAGCTATAATCCACCGTCAGCGCAAGATCATCCCGATCAAAAGCCCCCTCTTGCACCAGCCTCAGATCCACATCCACCATAAACCGCTGCCCCAGAGTCCTCTCTTGTGGCATAACACCATGATAAGCAAAAAACTCCATCCCCCGCAGACAGATTGTGTTGCTTGACGCCCCACTTTGCACTACTTCCCCCAATAAAGTCATATCTTCTCCTCCAGACTCTCTCCCTCAGTCCAACCCTCTTGACCCAGAACAGCGTGAGCCATTCTCAAAGCCCGTTTATTCTCCGCCACATCATGGACACGAAAAATCGACGCCCCCCCGGCCAATCCCAAAACATTGAGGGCAATAGTCGGCGCCAAAACCTCCAGGATCCCCCGCGATCCCCCCAAACCCTCATCCGGCAAACCCAACGTTTTGCTAATCAGAGATTTGCGGGAAACCCCCAGCAGGATAGGGCAACACAACGATCTCAGCCCAGACAAATTGCGGAGAATACTGAGGTTCTGCTCCACCGTTTTGCCAAAACCAATGCCCGGATCCACAATGATCATCTCCTCCGGCAGCCCTTTCTCAACAGCCAGATCTATACTGTGCTCCAAGAAAGTCAGTATATCATCCATCAGATCCTGATCCGAAGCATAAGTCCGGATTCCTGATTGGTTGTGGCTCAGGATCACAGGCGCCTGAAAATAAGCCGCCACATCAGCCATATCAGCGTCCTTCTGCAAGCCCCAAATATCGTTGATAATATGCGCGCCGGCATCCAAGGCTTTTACAGCCACATAAGCTTTATGGGTATCCACAGAAACAGGTACCGGACACTTTTCCAACACCGGCAGCAGCACAGGCTCCAAACGAGACCACTCCTCCTCATGTGTCACCTCATGACATCCGGGGCGGGTTGACTCCGCGCCAATATCAATGAGATCCGCCCCTTCCTCCAGCAGCCGATCCGCATATCGCAGCGCATCCTCCGGATCCAGATAAAGACCCCCGTCGGAAAAGGAATCCGGCGTGACATTAAGAATCCCCATCACCAACGGTTTGCCGTCAAAAATCAGGCTCCGGTCACGACAAGGCATTTTCCATACCCTAGGCAAGCGCCGGCTTGAAACCGGCCTTTTTTTCTCAGGAGCTGATGTCCTGGGATACTTTGAGACCGGTGTCCTCAGTCGTGCAGTATGATAAGCAAGCAGTTCCCGCAGATCTTGGGCCAGATCCGGCAGTCCCGAGTAAGGGCGCTCAAGGGCAAGGCTGCAAAACTCTTCTAAAATTTCCGCCGACCCCAGTATCGCTATGTCTGTCATGTCACTGACCTTCTTCGCCCCCCCGGTATCCACATCCTTAATGGGAAAGGCAATAATAGCCCCCCCAAGTCCATTCACAACCTTCTCGAGAACATAAGCAATATCCACAGACACATTGTGCAATTTCACCGCACATGTCCAGGCGTTTCCTTCCACCCCGGTGAGTTTGCTTTCCACTTCGGTAAGTTTGGCTGAATCAGCTCCGCCACGCAGAAGATTATCCCGCAAGAGATCAAAATTCTGGAACTCCAGTATACTCATGTCATAGGAAAGATTCTTGCGGGTATCCATGATAGCATCAGCCTTTCTTTTGTAACGTATCAATTTGTAGCATACCAACTTGTAGTGTACCAACTTGCAGCGTACCAAAAATGGTGAATTGTCTGCCCTTTTTTATTATAAACAGTCTCCATGAAAATTCCAAGCACACTTTCATCAATATATTTTTTAGTATATTTTTTAGTAGGCAAAATAATTTCTAAGTAAAAATTATTTTTTAGAATTATCATGGAATTTCACGACTAAATTAAATCCTAATTGAACAATGGAAAAAATAAGGGCAAACATCTGAACAGCTTGAAATCATCTGATTTTGGATGTTCTTTTTTGATGACGGCATAGCATATT
>Ga0082212_10000177_pt1 | contig 94504 bp, 83 predicted proteins | sample TergutNt197P3_FD_71548 | JGI IMG/M metagenome (GOLD analysis project Ga0082212, IMG submission 71548) | Neocapritermes taracua P3 segment gut microbial communities from Petit-Saut dam, French Guiana - Nt197 P3 | ecosystem: Host-associated > Arthropoda: Insects > Digestive system > Gut ...
AATACAAAAATAATAATTATTTAATTCTTTTGTAATGTTTTTTTCTCATTACACTATATATTTGTTAACCTCCAAACTTTTATCTTGCGGGGAAAGAAAACACGCTTGTTATTTGCTATGCTGTGCCATAAATGACCGTGTGCCCCGCCGGATCAGGTCAAGGAACTCGTGCCTTTCAGAAATCGTTTATTTTGGGCATTTTATAATTCATATCAGGACGGTCTAAATTTCCGGCCTTTGGGCCCATTTTTTTCGGCAAAATTTTCTTTATGAGGCATCGCAGGGGGAAGCAAAAACATCCAATGGCATAGTTACCCTTTAATTCCCCCCATTTTTGCCGATACTTACTATAAGATGAATGGGCGATTTTTTCATCTTTTCTTCCTCCTTTGCCCCGTCCTCCTATTTAGTCAGGCAGGTGTGGCGCGAAACAATCCGGCCTTGGAAATAGGATCGGAGGATATCCGCATCGAACAGCAGGGGGACGGCGGCTTTCATTTGTATATCAGGAAAAAACCCGGCATGGGGTCGGTTTTGCTTACCGAATCAACCCGGGATCCGGCCCTTAGGGCCGCCAACTATGCCTACCGTGCCCCTGAGTGGAACCCTATAAACGGCGATGAAATCCGCATTTTAGACGGAAAACCTATCCCCAAATCGTCGCTAATCTGGTCCCTTATTGATTCGACCCCAGAATACCACAGCGAGTTGGGCGAAGCCTTTCATATCTTTATTCCCTATATCCTTTACTACGGCTATGAGCATTCCCGGCACGGCGAAGTGTACGTTACGTCGGGAACCTACCTGAACATCCGGGCCTTTACCCTGCCCTATGGGGATTACCGGGGCAGCTACCGGGACAATCCCTTTGTTCTGGAAGTAAGCAGTCAACAGCCCCTGCCGGGTGCCCTGGAAGGGCGGTACATGAAGGAAGCGCTGGATGCCTATACGGAAATCGCCAGTTGGGGAGGAACCTTGGTGCGTTCCACTGGGCCCGATGTGGTGGAGCGGGTCAAGGATGTTCTGGAACGGGAAAGGGGCAGAACCATGGATATTGTGATCTGCCTGGACACCACCGGTTCCATGAAAAATGATTTTGCGATAATCCGGACAAACCTAGTTCCCATGCTTGAACAAGTCATCGGCGGTTCATCTTTCCGCATCGGAATGGTCCTTTTTAAGGATTATTATGAAGAATACCTGACCAGGGTAATACCCTTTACCAATGATCTAAACCAAATCCAACGCACACTGAACAGCATTACCCCCCGGGGCGGCGGAGACATCCCCGAAGCGGTTTACGAAGGGCTTTATGACAGTGCAACGAAATTTACCTGGGAAGCGGAAAACCGCCTTATTATCCTTCTCGGGGACGCTCCCCCCCACCTTAGACAGCGGGGAAGAATTTCCAAAGAAATGGTAAGAGCCGCCGCCGCCGAACGGAATGTACGGATCCACGGAATCATTCTCCCTCCGTGAAAAAAAGAACCGGCCCCGCTCTTCTTATTGCAGCATTATACTTTCTAGCCCTGATCATCCTGGACTCCTGTGAATCGGCTGTGCCAGCCGCTGTTCCATCAGCCACACCGGCGGCCCGGCCTCCGTCCCAGCCAGATCAGCCCGATTTTCACCTAGTTCAACCGGCGATCCCGCCGCCGGAGGCTGTGCCGGAAATAATTCCTGAATCCGCCGGTACGATTTTCCTGCTGTTGGATATTTCGAATTTGCTGGGACAGGGAGATTACGAAAACGCCCTGTCCCTTTTTGAAAAGATCGAGCCGGAGGATGGGGAACAAACTACCATTGAACTTCTTAGGGCTTCAGCCCTGATTTCCGCCGGCAAAAGCGCCGCCGCCCGGACCATCGTCGAAGAAATCCTAAAAACCAATCCTAATCTGGTCCCGGCTCTGCTGGTCCTGGCGGAGGTAGAAGGAGCTCAGGGCCGGAACAGAGAACAACGGGCCGCCCTGGAACGCCTTCTTAAACTGGAACCGGACAATGTTCCTGCCCTGGTTTCCATGGGGAACCTTATGATCCGCAGCAATGCCACTCCCCAGGCGGGATCTTATTTTGACCGGGCCCTGAGAGCGGATCCCGAAGACGGCGAAGCCCTCCTGGGCCGGGCCTGGGTATACCGGAACAGCCGGGAACCGAAAAAAGCTGAAACGCTGCTCAACAAAGCGGTGGAACTGTACCCCGATTGGGCCAGGCCTATTCACGAACGGGGACGGCTCTACAAATCTGTCAGGGCCTATCCAAAAGCATTGGCGGACTTGGACAGGGCAAAAGATCTGGAACCGGATAATTACTTCATTGCCTGCGACCGGGGGGATACCCTAAGAATCATGGGCCGGAAAACCGAAGCCCTGGCGGAATACGAGCGGGCTATCAAACTTGATCCGGATTATTTTTTGGCCTATGTACACAGCTCAGATCTTAAAGATGAATTAGAAGACTACGATGGAGCCGCCGCCGGGTATGCAATTCTTGCCCGCCTTAATCCGGACTATTATTTTGCCTTAGAAGGATTGGGGATGCACCTGATGCGCCGCCGGCAATGGCTTGAAGCAAAGGACACTTTTGTGGAAGCATATAAGCGGGCTGCCAAAATGAACAGGGGCCAGGCCGGAACCGGCGAAGGCATATATGCCCTGCTGGCGGCAGTATGCTGGATGCGGAGTGGGGGACGGGAAGAAGCGCGGCCTTTCCTGGATGAAGCACTAAGGCGGACAGAACGGAATTCTGTTGAGTACCGGCTGCTCCGGCTTTACCGCGATTCGACGGGAGATACGGACCTGGTAACCCAAATTGACCGGGAAAAGGACCCCGCAGTAAAAGCGCGGATGCTCTATTATCTGGCAAACTATTACGATATCCGGGGAAACAAAAACCTGGCAAACAGGTTTTTTTTACAGGTCAGGGATTTGGACGTGACACACATACGTGAGTGGCGGCTGAATGAATGGACCCTGGAAGAACGGGGAATACGATGAGCGAAACAAAACAAAACAAAACAACACAAACACGTATGATCATCGACGCCGGGGGCAAAACAATAACCCTTATCGGCACGGCCCATGTTTCCATGAACAGCATAGAAGAAGTACGGCAGTCTATTGTAGAAGACCAGCCCGACATGGTTTGCATCGAACTGGACCAGGGCCGTTATGATGCAATGACCAGCAATTCCTGGGAAAAACTTAATATGGCCAAGGTTTTTAAAGAAGGGAAAGGGTTCCTTCTAATGGCCAATTTGGTGCTGGCAGGTTTTCAAAGACGGCTGGGAAGCGAACTGGGCGTTAAGCCCGGCGAAGAAATGAAGACCGCCCTGGAAACCGCCAAAGAATTAAATATCCCCCATGCCCTCTGCGACCGGGAAGTGCAGATAACTCTGCAAAGGGCCTGGTCAAAATGCGGCCTCTGGAGCAGATCAAAACTCCTCGCTTCCCTTCTTGCCAGCGCCTTTACTACGGAAAAACTTAGCAAGGAAGAAATAGAAAACCTAAAAAACCGAAGCGAGCTGGATGGGATGATGAATGAATTAGCATCGTACCTTCCGGCGGTAAAGGAAACCTTGATTGACGAGCGGGATCGCTTTCTGGCGGCAAAGATTTGGTCTTCCGGCGGAACACGGCCCCTGGCGGTTGTGGGGGCCGGCCACATGGAAGGAATCAAAGTCCATGTGGAAAAAATCGCCGCCGGAGAAGAAAGCGCCGATGTGGAAGATCTGAATCAAATCCCCCCCCGGGGGTTCTTTTCCCGGCTGGTCCCTTTTATAATTCCTTCGATTATTCTCGCCATGCTCGCCTATGGTTTCTACAAGCTGGGAGTTTCTTCCAGCCTCTCCATGATACTCACCTGGCTGTTCTGGAACGGCGGACTTGCCGCCCTGGGAGCGATCATCGCTCTGGGCCATCCCCTTTCCATTCTGGTATCTATGCTGGGGGCGCCTATCACATCCGCCACCCCTGTTATAGGGGTGGGAGTCTTATCGGGCCTTACGGAGATATATCTGCGAAAACCCCGGGTAGAGGACGCCCAATCAATTAACGACGATATCGGCAGTCTTAAGGGCCTATACCGCAACCGCATTATCCACGCCCTCCTGGTGTTTTTCCTTTCTTCACTGGGGAGCATGGCCGGAACCTTTATCGCCATCCCTTCCATCGCGGGGCAGCTATTTAAGTAGCGTTGAATGGATATTTCTTTTTTATAAAAAATGTCTTCCCGAGTTATGTTTAACTTGCTGACATTACGGGGCTTTGGCCGCCTTTGCGCCTATATGTGTACAATCCTCTAAAATATTTATCAGGTCCATTCGGTAATACTCTTGTGCGACATCTCCCATGGCCGGCAAAATTTACCTCCGCCGTAACCTATTATGCAATATCTGCAAAAAGGTTTTGGTTTGGACAAGAAGCGCAGAATTTCATCTATCGTATGTTTTTCATATACGGAAATGTAATCATCCTCTGTTACCTCAAGGTTTGTGCCAAAATATTTGTTAAAATGGCGTATATAAGCCGTCTGGGCACACGTAAAAAGTTTGCCTTCTTCTAACTGGATACATTTCTCCCCTTCATTGCAAAGAATAAAACTTCTTTTTTTATTTTGTGATCCTGTCAAATCCAGGGGTTTTACCCTCCAGTCACTTTCCTTGTCCGAAAGAATTATATCAACAGAAAATTGTTTGGCGGTTTTTTCTATCAGTTCCATATCCAGTTTGATGGGATATTTGCTGATAAACACTCTTATTCTATTCTCTTTACAAACCTGCCAAAATTCAGCGGATTGTTTTGGCAGCAAGATTCCATTTGTAACAATCTCAACATAATTATCCCCGTTAAAAAACTGTCTGCTTATTTTTAGAATCTCAATAAGCTGCGGGTGCAATAACGGTTCTCCTCCCATCAGCCGTATTCCTCCAATGCGGTCGAGACCTAAACCTGAAATTCTCGCGCAGTCATTTTTGTAGGATTCAATATCAAGATAATATTCATCGGCAACAGGTGAGAAATGGGAACAGTTCGCGCAGTTAAGATTACAATGATCGGCAAGGTGAATTTCAAGCCGTAGGGTTTTTTCGGGTTTATATTTACCCTTACCCCAATAGGATAAATACTTTCTAAATCTCCACAGAAAATCTCTTACGGGTACAGGAAGCGTTTTTCTGTATACCTGTCGTATTTTGGTTTTACGCATACATTATTTTGCTGTTACTTCTTTCCGGAGTAAAGCGTAAATTTCATCTGATCCTGATTGGCCTTGATCAAATTAAACCACAGTGCCTTTTTTTTGGTGATCACCGGACTTTTGCGGCCCATCACTTTTAGTTTTTCGTAAATCCCTATGGCGTTTTTGGATGCCTGGTAGGCTTTTTGATACTGGCCCTGATAGATCTGAAAAGCCTTTTCCTCTATTTCCTTATCGATGGTGGTTTCGTATTTCGAAAGAAGCAGTTCATATTTGTCTGCCACGCCCTTTAGGTAATCCAAAACAAGCCTGTCAAAGTTGGGGATCTGATCAGCCAGGGCGATAAAATCCCTTAGGTACTGCACCGCTGCATCATAATCCTCGTCCTGGGAATAGGCTCGTATGGAAAGCCTGCAAAGCTGCATAAAGGAATCGTTGGCAACGCTAAGCATGCCATGAATGGGTTTAGTAGGAATAATGGAAAACTTCGGCATTACTGCGGCCATCTTGGAAAGAAGGCACATCATATCCAGATATATCCGCTGTTCCCACAGATTATCCTTGATGGACCCGAAAAGCGCCACCAGTTCTTCGCTGAACTGCTGTTTGTAGCGTTCCTCATCCTTAAATACCACTTCGCAGGTAGGGATCATCACTCCCTTAAATTCAATCTGGCCCGTGTCAAAGAAATAAACCACATTGTTTTTTATCAGGGAATTTTTGGAGCTTTGGTTCTCTTTCATAAAATTCATCTGAACCTGCTTGGCCACCATAATCCGGCTTTCCTTGGAAGATAGTTCGTTGGCCCTGGTCTGAAGCCTGGCTCCTGAATTTAGAAGGAACCCTGCCAGGTTTCCTTTTTCGGTAATGATAAGGGGGCTTTGGGTATTGCCCCCGGTGATCCCCGCGGAGCATTTAAAAACCGGCAGGGCTTCGGCATTTCCCTGACGCTTTGTCATAATTTCGGGATCATTCACATAATTGGTTTTTCCAAAGTAATCCATGATCGCCAGGGTTACCGTCAGGGCATCGGTGGCGCTGGCGGCGACCACTACCATTTCGTCCCCTCGCTCACGCTGGCTTACCGCCTGGCAGCAGGTAGAAATCCTCCGGACTTCGGTATTCATGGCCCAGTCCAGGGTGTGCATCATGGATAGGTTTTTCCGGGAATCCATGCAGAATTTGGTATACCCGTGGATGTCCAGCATGGCAATATAGAGGTTGGAGATTTGAAGGGTGTCTTTTAGGTCCCCCGCTTCGGGGAAGTGTTGATCGGGGATCACGAGCTCCTTCCAGAGCCGTCTGTGGTTTTTAAAGGTCATGTCGGCAAAAAAACCCCAGTTAAGGCGCTTAAGCACTTCAAAGCAGCGCATGATCACCGGGTGGACACGGTTCTCCCGAACGATAGGTTCGATATAGGTTTTTAGCCCCTTAAAGGTAGTAAACTCCTTTCCAACAACCTTGTCGCAAAGAAAAGAAAAGAGTTCAAATTCCGAGGTGTTGTCGTTGTATTCACCAATATCTTTCACAGCAAACCTTGCATAACTGTAGCATTATTTCTGATTTTGGCCTAGTATGGAAAACAGAGGAAGTCAAGATGAGGGTACTAACCGAAAGAGAATGCCGCTGGGCCATGGAAAAGGGCGAATTTGATTTACTGGAACTGCTTGGCACGGAAAAAGCCGGCCCGGCGGCGATTATTCTAACCCAAAGCTGGTGCCCACAATGGCAGGTTATGAACAGCTACCTTCCGGAGGCGGAAAAACGCCTTACGAACCTCAAAATTTTCTATGTCCAGTACGACGAGGTGCCCTGGCACGAAGAATTTATGACCTTCAAAGAAAATACTTTCGATAACCGGGAAATTCCCTATGTCCGTTATTATAAGGATGGAAAATGCACCGCCTGGAGCAACTTTGTACCTTTGGACGGTTTTTTGCACCGCCTATCTGGCTAAACCCGGGTAAATTACTTGAGTCTTTTCTAAAACTCCAGTTTTTGGAAAAGGAACCTTAAATTTATGGGGAAACCCAGCCAAAAAATTGGTTTTTCGAAAGCTTTTTCCAAAACTAACAGAGTTTTGGAAAAAGCTCACATAAGAAAATTGCTCTATTTGAACAAAAAATATACCGCAGATGTGATTTCTATCACATGTTACCCTTGCCAAAACTTCATTTGCTCCGTATAATTAATTCAAATTTTCTCTATTTTGGGGGTTTTCATGGCTCAAACGGCGGTGAAGGAAGAAATCACCTTTCCTCCTGAATTAATTACTTTTATTGACGAATGGAAGGTAAAACCAGGTAGTCTCATCATGATCCTGCACAAGACCCAGGAAACCTTTGGCTATATATCCCGGGCAGCGGCGGAGCAGCTATCCTTGCTTACAGGTATTCACCTGGCCCGCATTTACGGGGTAATCAGCTTTTATCATTTTTTCAAGACCTCCAAACCGGGAAAATACAAAATTTCCGTGTGCCTGGGAACCGCTTGTTACCTAAAGGGCGGTCAGGACCTTATGGAAGAAGCCCGGAGTCTTTTGGGAATAACCGAAGACGAGGTAACCAAAGACGGGCTCTTTTCCATCGATCCGGTCCGATGTGTGGGATGCTGCGGTCTGGCCCCGGTGATTGTCGTGGGCGGAGATACTTACGGAAAACTGAAAAAGAGTATGCTGCCAGAAATTATCTCGAAGTATAAATAGAAATCGGGGTTTTTTTGCATTTTTGTTTAACCGATTTGACGGCGGATATTACCCAAAACTGCGCCGAATCGGGGGCCAGCATGATAAGGCTGGAGATACGGGAAACCGGTGATTCGGGTAATTCCGCAGGATCAAGCAGGGCAAAAACAGAATTCCGGTTTATTGCCGGAGATAACGGCAAGGGGATGAGCGCCAACGGACTGGACCGGGCCATGGATCCTTTTGTAACCGATGGGGTAAAACACCCCGGAAGAAAGGTAGGGCTGGGTATCCCCTTTCTAATCCAGACCACCGTAGATTCCGGCGGCGGCTGGAGGATCAGTACCACCCGGGGGGGCGAAAAGACGGTCCGCTCCGGAGGCATCGGCAGAGAGGGTTCTGAAAATTCGACGGAATCCGAAAGTATTTCCGGCGCTTCGGGAACCACCGTAGAAGCCTGGTTCGACCTGACCAATGTGGATACCCCGCCGGTGGGGGACATTCCCGGCATGTTCCGGTCGGTACTGATGTTTGCCGGACCGGAAGAAATAGCCCTAAAGAGGCGCCGTGTATCCAGCTCTGCGGATCTGGATTACGAAGTAAAAAAAACCGAGTTGGCGGAAGCTCTTGGCGGTTTGGAAGATGTTTCATCCCTGGTATTGCTGGGAAAATACCTCCGTTCACTGGAGGGTATTGAGGATGAAGAGGAAGAATAAAAACTTTTGAAGGAGTTTTGGTTATGGCAATGACATTGGAAGAGCTTCGGAAGCTCAGGGAATCCAAAAAAACGGACATCCAGCGGCGCGAAGCCGAAGGAAAGGACATTCAGGTTATTGTGGGCATGGGGACCTGCGGTATCGCCGCCGGAGCAAAAGGCACCCTGGACGCCTTTATCAATGCCCTGGACGAGAACAAGCTGGTGGACAAAGTATTGGTACGCCAAACCGGCTGTATGGGACTTTGTCATTCCGAACCAACGGTTGAGGTAGTATCTCCCGGCATGCCCAATGTAATCTACGGTACCGTAGATGCCGCCACGGCCAAAGAAATTGTAGCCAAACATATCCTGGGGCATGAACTTCTGGATAATCACATCCTTAACAAGCCCGCAGCGGACATAATGAAGTAGGAGTGGAATATGGCATTTAATCATTTTATATTGTGCTGCGGCGGTACCGCCTGCGAGTCCAACAAGGGAGTAGAAATTTACGAGGAACTCCGAAAGGAAGCGGCGGCCCAGAATGTCTCCGGCGAAGTTCAGATCGTACAGACCGGCTGCTTTGGTTTTTGCGAGCGGGGCCCCATTATCAAGGTTCTTCCCGAAGAATCCTTTTATGTGGATGTAACACCCCAAGATGCAAAGGAAATTATCGCCGAGCAGATCGTCAAGGGCCGGGAAGTAAAACGGCTTCTCTACAAGGAAGATTCTTCTTCCAAAAAAGAAACTGCCGTCGAGGACATCCAGTTCTATCAGAAACAATTCCGGGTGGTTCTCCGCAACTGCGGCGTCATCGATCCCGAGAACATCGACGAATATATTGCCCGGGAAGGCTACAGCGGCCTGGAAAAAGTTCTTTTCCAATGGACGCAGGAACAGATTATAGAAGAAATAAAATCATCGGGCCTCCGGGGGCGGGGCGGAGCGGGTTTTCCCACCTGGCTTAAATGGGATCTCTGCCGTAAAGCCCAGGGAAATACCAAATACATGATCTGCAACGCCGACGAAGGGGACCCCGGCGCCTATATGGACCGATCCACCATCGAAGGTGATCCCCATTCGGTTATCGAAGGTATGATCACCGCCGGTAAGGCCATCGGAGCAAACCAGGGTATTGTATACATCCGGGCAGAATATCCCCTGGCCATTGAACGGCTAAAGATCGCCCTAAAACAGGCTCAGGACTACGGTCTCCTCGGAAAAAATATCCTGGGTTCGGGTTTTGACTTTGACATAGAGATACGTCTTGGCGCCGGGGCCTTTGTCTGCGGCGAAGAAACGGCACTGATTCAATCGGTAGAAGGCAGCCGGGGCATGGCAGTGCCCAAGCCGCCCTTCCCGGCAAACAAGGGACTGTGGCAGCAGCCTACAATCATCAACAACGTAGAAACCTTGGCCAATATTCCGGTGATCACCTCCAAGGGCGGAGCCTGGCTTTCCAAACTGGGAACAGAAAAATCAAAAGGCACCAAGGTATTCGCCTTGACCGGAAAAATAAAAAATTCTGGACTGGTGGAAGTGCCCATGGGGACAACGCTGCGGGAAATTGTTTTCGAGATAGGCGGCGGCATCAAGGACGGCAAAAAGTTCAAGGGTGTCCAGACCGGAGGCCCCTCCGGCGGGATCCTGACTGAAAAATCCCTGGACCTTCCCATCGACTTTGAAACACTGGCGGCCAACGGATCCATGATGGGCTCCGGCGGCATGATCGTCATGGACGAAGACGACTGTGTAGTAGACGTGGCCCGGTTTTACATGGATTTCTGCGTGGACGAAAGCTGCGGTAAATGCTCACCCTGCCGTATCGGGACCACCCAAATACTGCACCTGCTGGAAAAAATTGCCAAGGGGAACGGTGAGGAAGAAGATCTGACAAAACTGGAAACCATAGGTACGGCCATGACCAAGGCTTCTCTTTGTATGCTTGGCGGTACGGCGGCCAATCCCACTTTGTCGACGATCAGAAATTTCCGCGATGAATACATGGAACACATCAAGGACAAAAAATGCCGTTCCGGCAAATGCAAAAACCTGCTGCGCTTTATCATCAATGCATCCGCATGTACTGGCTGCAGCCTCTGTGCCAAGAAGTGCCCCGCCAACTGCATAACCGCTGAAGATGCAGCAAAATACCCGGATAAGAAGAAGCCCCCCTATGTGATCAACCAGGAGGCATGTCTTAAATGCGGGGAGTGTTTCAATGCCTGCAAATTCAACGCAATCTCAAAAGGCTAAAGGAGAAATACGATGATTAACCTTAAAATAAACGGCATTCCTGTCCAGGCAGAAGAGGGAACCACGATCCTTGAAACGGCTAAGAAAGCAAACATAAAGATCCCCACCCTGTGCTATAACCCCGATCTTCCCCCCTGGGCTTCCTGCGGCATTTGCGTTGTCCGCATCGCAGGCAGCCCCAAAATGGTCCGGGCCTGCACCACTCCGGTAGACGGCAGCCTGGAAGGAAAGGAGGTAATCACCCACAATGCGGAGATCATCGCCACCCGGCGGACTATTTTGGAATTGATCCTTTCCAATCATCCCAACGACTGTCTCCAGTGTCCCCGGAACGGCAACTGCGAACTGCAGGAGCTGGCTGCAGATTTTGGCATCCGGGAAAGCCCCTACCGGAAAGTGCTCAACGGCCTTTCCGTCGACGATTCCAACCCGTCCATTGTACTGAACCCGGAAAAATGCGTCCGCTGCGGACGCTGCGTTAAGGTCTGCCAGGAGATGCAGAATGTCTGGGCCCTGGAATTTCTGGGCCGGGGAATTAAGGGAAAAATCGCCAGCGCTGCGGATGCTCCCCTGGGCGAAAGCCCCTGCATCAAATGCGGCCAATGTTCAGCCCACTGTCCGGTAGGAGCGATTTATGAGAGGGACGATACGGCCCAAGTATGGGCGGCCCTGCATAATGCTGATCTTCATAAAGTGGTATCAATTGCTCCGGCGGTTCGCGTCGCCTTAGCGGAAGAATTCGGCCTAAAACCCGGTACTGTGTTCACTAAAAAAATGTATGCGGCGCTCAGGCGGCTAGGTTTTAACACCGTCTTTGATACCAACTTTTCCGCCGATCTTACCATTATGGAGGAAGGTACGGAACTGGTAAAACGCCTGACAGAAAAGGGCAGCACAATTCCCCTTATCACCAGCTGCTGTCCGGCCTGGGTCGATTATATGGAAAAATATTACGCCGACATGATCCCCAACTTCTCCACGGCGAAATCCCCGCAGCAGATGATGGGTGCCATGATCAAGGCATATTGGGCAGGAAAAGCCGGAGTAGCCCCGGAAAAAGTATACTCGGTTTCGATAATGCCCTGCACAGCGAAAAAATATGAAATCCACCGCAACGACGATATGAAAAGCGCAGGAAAGTTCCTTGGCAAAGACACAGGTTACGATAATGACATTGTAATCACCACCCGTGAACTTGCCCGGATGATCAAACAGGCGGGTATCGACATTCTCAATTTACCTGACGAGGAAGCGGACAGCCCAATGGGGCCCTACACCGGCGCAGGTACAATCTTCGGTGTCACCGGAGGTGTCATGGAGGCCGCTGTTCGCAGCGCTTATTTCCTCGTAACTAAGAAAGAACTTCCCGATGTAAACTTTAAACCGGCACGCGGCCTTGACGGGGTAAAAGAAGCCGAGATTGATTTCGGCAATGGACTTAAAATTCGCATTGCCATTGCCCACCAAATGGGGAATATCGCCGATGTGCTGGACAAGATCCGCGCCGCCCGGGACGCAGGCAAGGAACCGTTGTATCATTTTGTAGAGGTTATGGCCTGCCGCGGCGGCTGTATAGCGGGCGGCGGTCAGCCCTATGGGGCCACCGACGAAGTCCGAAATCAGCGCACGGCGGGACTTTACACGGATGACGAGAAATCTCAGTACCGCTGTTCACATCATAATCCCTTTATCGGCCAGGTTTACAAGGAATTCCTCGGTGAGCCCAACGGACACAAAGCTCACGAGCTCCTGCATACCAAATATGTACCCAGGGAACTGTATTTAAAATAACTGAATCTGCTTGCATTAAAGGGCTGCCCATACTTTCTGGGCAGCCTTTTTTATTAACAGACCGGGAATGTAAAAAACCAATGGATACCATGGGAAGCGTTATTTTTATCAATCATGGTACAAATTTGCGTGTAATGATCAAAAAGCACTGCTTTGAGCTTGTACTTTTATACGCGGGAACACAGCACGATAGAAATGTGCATTGAAGGGGTTGATTTGCAACTAACTATCATCTATAATGGCTTGTTAATAATTAGTATACTGAATTGAGAGTATTAGTAATGGCTGAATTACTAGCTTTTTCTTATAACTTGGATGGCATGACGACAAGAATAGCTTTTGAAATGGATATAGACAAGGATAGCAAGGAAAAAGAAAAATGAAACTGAAATTCAAATTGAGCCTTTTGGTGATCGCTATTGTAACGGTCATTGTAGCAGGGATCGCAATTTTGCTTTTGCGTGCAGCTTCCAATATAAGCCTGTCGTTGAGCAAACGGAGCATTGAACATGTGACCAACCTTCAGGCTGAATACTGGAAGGCCCGGGGAGACGGTCATATACGGGCGCTACGCACAATAGCCGATATAATGGCTGATTATGAAAACGTTCCGGTTAGAGAAAGGCGCGATCGCTTTGACAGTATGCTCTTGAGCGCACTCGATTCAAATGCCGCCTGGACTCTCACCTATACAGTATGGAAACCAAACGTCCTTGACAATATGGACGCTCAATATATAGGAAGGCCGGGATCTACCCCCACTGGGCAGTACGCCATGACCTACACCAGAGAAACCGGCGAACTGCAAACCCGGGCCGCCGCCGATATTGAGGGTACCATGGAGCGGCTTGCCGGTCCCAACGCGAGGAGAGACCGTATAGATCACCCCATGCTTAGAATGGTGGAAGGAAAGGAAATTTATGTGTTTATAATGACGGTTCCCATAATCAATAAACGCACCAATGAAGTAGTTGGAAGCGTGGGGTGCCTGTTATCTATTACCGGGATACAGCCTACGATAATAAATGCAATGGATGCAAATGAAGAAATTACAGCCATGGTGATTTACTCAAGTAACGGGTTCATCTTGGGGCATTTTATCCCTGATCGGGTTGGTAAAATGATGAGGGATGTCGATGTAGAATACGGCCAATATCGGGAGGAGGCCAGTCAGGCAATAGCTCAGGGGAAACCTTTTGAAACCAGAGTGTATGATCCCACTCTTAATGTAACCCTGGAACTTGCGATGGTTCCTATCCAGCAGGGCACTTCGGAAACAACATGGTCGGTAATGATAGCAACTGCAGAAGACATTATTATGAAAGATGTAAATGACATAAGAAAATTTACCATAATAATAGCGGTGATAGCCATCCTCGCGGGGGCGGTAATCGTCTATCTTGCATTGCACTATGTAACAAAACCCATCGTTAATGTAGCGGAAACTCTTAAAGACATTTCCGAGGGTGAAGGCGATCTGACCAAACAGATAGCGGCCAGTTCCTCCGACGAAATAGGAGACCTTTCCCGGTACTTTAACAATACATTGGAGAAAATAAAAAATCTTGTTCTCATTATCAAGAAAGAAGCAGCAAATTTATCCGACATCGGCAATGATCTTGGCAGTAATATGAACGAAACCGCCGCTGCAGTGAACGAAATTACTGCCAATATCCAGAGTATCAAGGGCCGCATACTTAACCAGAGCGCCAGCGTAACGGAAACCCATGCAACAATGGAACAGGTGGTAACAAACATCAACAAACTTGATGGATTGGTAGAAAATCAAACTAACAATGTATCCCGCGCTTCTTCTGCCATTGAAGAAATGGTCGCTAATATCAAGTCTGTTACAGGAACGCTTGCCAACAATGCGGTAAATGTACAAACGCTGCGGGAAGCGTCAGAAGTTGGCCGGGCAGGATTGGAGGAAGTGGCCGGGGACATACAGGAAATCGCCCGCGAGTCCGAGGGACTTATGGAGATTAACTCGGTTATGGAGAACATTGCCAGCCAGACGAACCTCCTTTCGATGAATGCCGCTATAGAGGCCGCCCATGCGGGGGAAGCGGGGAAAGGTTTTGCCGTTGTCGCCGATGAAATCCGCAAGCTGGCGGAAAGCTCCAGCGAACAGTCAAAAACAATCGGCAATGTGCTGAAAAAGATTAAGAGTTCAATCGACAAAATAACATTGTCAACCGATAACGTACTTCATAAATTCGAGGCGATTGACTCAAGCGTCAAGGTGGTGTCGGATCAGGAAGACCAAATACGCTGTGCTATGGAAGAGCAGGGAGAGGGGAGCAAGCAAATCCTTGATGGAGTAAGCGAGGTTAATGAAATTACCCGCCAGGTTAAAGCCGGCTCCAATGAAATGCTTGAAGGTTCTACCGAAGTTATTCGGGAAAGCACTGAACTTGACAAGGCAACACAGGAAATCGCTTCGGGCATTAACGAAATGGCCTCCGGCGCGGAACAGATGAATGTTGCGGTACATCACGTTAACGAATTAAGCGGCAAAACCCGCGAAGGCATTGAAAACTTAATGAAAGAGGTTGAGCGCTTCAAAGTTGATTGAAGCACAGACGGACACAAAGCTCACGAGCTCCTGCATACCAAATATGTACCCAGGGAGCTGTATTTAAAATGATGAAAATGCATGCATTTTCATCATTAGGAGTTTTGCAGAATAAAACTCCATACTGGTTTTATTAAATGAATGGCCGTCCATACTTTCTGGACAGCCATTTTTATACTCAAATACCTAGTTTTTAAGAAATAAAACCTGCTTGACACTGCAAGTTTTATAATATAGTTTAGCAATAATGTAGAAAATGCCCAAATAATTGAAAAATAAGGAGGGTTTATGAAATTACGTTACCGGTTAACTATCATCATTACTATTTTGACTATGGTGATAATAGCCATGATATCAGTAACACTTCTGCGGCAGGCCCGTATTCTGCAAACCAAGGTGGCTTTTGAAAATACGAAAAATCTATGTTATTCGGAATCACTTCGAATACAGAAGGATCTGGAAGTATTCATGAACGCCATTGATACCATTTCCAAAACATATAACTCATTTGATGCCATTGATATGCCCCTCAGGAGACACTATTTCGATGAAATTCTCCGCAGCACCGTTGCATCCAACCCCACTTTTGTCGGGATATACTCTGTCTGGAAGCTTGGCGTAATAGACGACGGACCTCCTATTTACAGCACCCTCTATACGCGGGAACACAGCACGAAGGACCAGGATATCATTACCCGTTACGATTTTTCCGAATGGAACAAGCCCGAATACGGCCGTTGTCAGGATGCAATCGCGGCAAACGAAGCCTGGCCGTGGATGATCCCTTTTCCGGTACCTTTTGTAAACCGGGGGAATGATATATACGCCGTCTTTATGACTGCCCCGATTATTGATACCCAAACGAATGAACTCTACGGTTTTGTGGGAGTTGGGGTGGATATTACCCCCATGCAGGAAAGCATTATCAATTTGAGACCTTATGGCACCGGTATGGCGCAGTTGATTTCTGCCGACGGCATTATCACGGCCCACGCTGATACCGGCGAGATTGGCAAAAACTTTCATGAGGAAACCGGGGCGAAATTGTTTGGCTCCGAAGGTATCAAGGATCTTGAGGAAACCATGAGAACCGGACTCTATCATCAAACCACATACAACGGGAACATTATTGTAAGCTGTCCTATTCAGATAGGGAAAACAAAATCATACTGGTCGATTGTTGTAGAAGTTCAGGAAAAGACTGTATTGACCGAAGTGTACCAAATGCGGATTTTTACCATTATATTTGCTCTGACAATGGTGTTTATCGCTGCTATCATTGTTTTTATTATCATAAAATATTCAACAAAGCCGATATCGAAAGTCGTTCTTGCTCTCAAAGATATTTCACAGGGCGAGGGAGATCTAACCCAGCGTATCCCAGAAAAAGGCAATGACGAAATTACCGATATGTCCTATTACTTTAATCTGACACTGGAAAAAATAAAAACCCTTATCTTTGCCATTAAAAAGGAAACAGGAGTGTTATCCGGCGTCGGCAATGATCTTGGCAATAATATGAACGAAACCGCCGCTGCAGTAAACGAGATTACCGCAAATATTCAAAGTATTAAGGGCCGCATACTTAACCAGAGCGCAAGCGTAACAGAAACCCATGCAACAATGGAACAGGTGGTAACAAACATCAACAAACTTGATGGATTGGTAGAAAATCAAACTAACAATGTATCCCGCGCTTCTTCTGCCATTGAAGAAATGGTTGCCAATATCAAGTCTGTTACAGGAACGCTTGCCAACAATGCTGTCAATGTACAAACACTGCGGGAAGCATCAGAAGTTGGCCGTGCAGGATTGGAGGAAGTGGCCGGGGACATACAGGGAATCGCCCGCGAGTCCGAGGGACTTATGGAGATTAACTCGGTTATGGAGAACATTGCCAGCCAGACTAACCTGCTTTCAATGAACGCTGCGATTGAAGCGGCTCATGCGGGGGAAGCAGGGAAAGGCTTTGCTGTTGTCGCCGATGAAATCCGCAAGCTTGCGGAAAGCTCCAGTGAACAGTCAAAAACAATAGGCAATGTGTTGAAAAAGATAAAGAGTTCAATCGACAAAATATCATTATCTACCGATAACGTACTTCATAAATTTGAAGCAATTGACTCAAGCGTTAAAGTGGTGTCGGATCAGGAAGATCAAATACGCAGTGCTATGGAAGAGCAGGGAGAGGGGAGCAAGCAAATCCTTGACGGAGTTGGCGCAGTAAATGAGATAACCCGTCAGGTTAAAGCAGGCTCCAATGAAATGCTTGAAGGTTCTACCGAAGTAATCCGCGAAAGCACTGAACTTGAAAAGGCAACACAGGAAATCGCTTCGGGCATTAACAAAATGGCCTCCGACGCGGAACAGATGAATGCTACGGTACATCGCGTTAACAAGCTAAGCGGTAAAACCCGCGAAGGCATTGAAAACCTAATGAAAGAGGTTGAGCACTTTAAAGTTGATTGAAGCACAGAGTGAAATCGCTGCCGTGCTTACACGGGCATGATCGAAGCAGTGAGGAAACGTCGTATTAAAGGTACGCAGGTATAATACCCTTTTTATTGTTCGTCCTCACTCGGCAATGCGAAAACAAGCTTTTGAGCGGCCCTCGCTCGTCCTCCAATAATACAGCACTTTTAATTAAATTCCAGTCATTTTTGTACATCATCATATTATCTAATCGCACTTGACACTTCCAATTAAAACTGAAACAATATCTTGGTGAGGTGAAATTCCGCTATCCAATTAAAAAAGGAGAAACAGGAATGAAATTGAGTTTGCGGATACCTTTGCTTATCGGAGCAGTTGTGGTAATAACGGCTGCCAGTATTATTTTTACTGCTGTGTTTATTGCCTCCGGAAACTTGGAAGAAGCCAATTACAATGAACTTTCCGGCGAGGCCGACGCAAACGCTGAGCTTATCGTAGCCAAGCTGGAAAACCAGAAGATTCAGCTTTGGGAAGTAGCCAACCGCGCCCGGACCCGGTCCATGGACTGGGAGGGTGTTGTAAAACGGAACCTCATGCCGGATGTGGATCGCATCGGCAGTCTTGAGCTGGGTTTGGTATACCCCGGCGGCGAAACCCACTATGTACGCGATCCGCAAGTAACCAACCTGGGCGACCGGGATTATATCATCTCGGCTTTTGGCGGGGAAAATTCCGTCTCCGATGTACTTATCAGCCGGGCTACCGGTAAGCCTGTTGTAATGTTCGCTTCCCCGGTGTTTGAAAACGATAACCCTGGAGCGCGTGTTATCGGTGCAGTTATTTCCCGCAGGGATGGCGGCCTCCTCACCGAAATGACCTCGCATATAAAACCCGGTAAAAGCGGTTATGCGTTCATGGCGAACAAGCAGGGTATTATTGTCGCTCATCCCGATAATGATCTGGTACTCAAACAATGGAACCCTGTAAAGGAAGCTGAAAACGATCATTCCCTGAAGCCCCTGGCAGATATGCTCAGACTGGCCTCCAGTGAGAAATCCGGCATTGCTTCCTATGATTACAAAGGACAAAGCAGAATATGCAGTTTTTCGGAAGTTCCCGGTCATCCCTGGACATTGTTTGTTACGATAGAAAAAAAGGATTTTGCAGAAGTGGTCTCCGGGATGCGCAATATTATACTTGCGATAGGGGCAATCTGTACCCTCGCGGGCATTGGCGTTGCGATACCCATTGGAAAATCGATTGCCAAGCCGGTAATCCGTATAGCCGGAACGTTGAAGGATATATCCGAAGGTGAGGGCGATCTTACCAGAAGCATTATTATCAATTCAAAAGATGAATTTGGAAACCTCGCACATTACTTCAACCAGACATTGATAAAAATCAAAAACCTTGTCATAAACATCAGGAAAGAAGCGGGTGTATTATCCGACATCGGCAATGACCTTGCCAGTAACATGAACGAAAGCGCCGCCGCTGTGAACGAAATCACCGCCAATATCCAGAGTATCAAGGGACGCATAATAAACCAAAGCGCAAGTGTTAGCGAAACCCATACGACAATGGAACAGGTTGTAAACAATATTAACAAACTTGACGAATTGGTGAAAAAACAGAGTACCAATGTTTCACGAGCTTCAAACGCTATTGAGGAAATGGCGTCCAATATTCAGTCGGTTACCTCAACTCTTGCCAACAATGCAGCTAACGTTCATACCTTAAGGGAATCTTCGGAAGCCGGACGCTCCGGGCTGCAGGAAGTAGCGGAGAATATTCAGGAAATCTCCCGCCAATCCGAAGGACTGATGGAAATAAACTCTGTAATGAAAAAAATCGCAAGTCAAACAAACTTGCTTTCGATGAACGCCGCCATTGAAGCGGCCCATGCGGGGGATTCGGGCAAAGGTTTTGGCGTAGTAGCCGGTGAAATCCGCAAGCTGGCGGAAAGTTCCGGTGAACAATCCAAAACCACCGATGTCGTTCTAAAAAAAATAAAAGGTTCAATTGACAAGATAATGAAATCTACCGAAATTGTGCTGACCAGGTTTGAAGCAATCGACTCAAGTGTCAAAGTAGTGTCGGATCAAGAAGAAAAAATTCACGGTTCAATGGAAATGTATGGAGTCAGGAGCAAGCAAATCGTTGAAGACACTGTAGAAGTTAATGAAATAACCAAACAGGTAGGAACCAGCTCCCATGAAATGTATGAAGGGGCTAGCGAAGTAATCAAGGAAAGCAATGAACTTGAAAAAGTGACACAGGAAATTGCTTTGGGCATGAACGAAATGGCAAGCGGCGCCGATGAGATTAACATTGCCGTCCACCAGGTCAATGAGATAAGCGTTAAGAACCGCGAAGGCATTGAAAACTTAATGAAAGAGGTTGAGCGCTTTAAAGTTGATTAACGAACGGAGCGAAACAGCGGCCGTGCTTGCACGAGGCATGATTGGGGGAATGAAGATTTTGGAACCCCATAAAATCTCCCGGCAGAAAAAAGAGAAAATATGCGGGTTTCTCCATAATTCTTTTTTTGATATTTTTTTTATTGGGAGGTTTTGCTTTTTTCCCTTCTATGCGGGAAATCCGGCATATCAACGCCGGCCGGGATCTGTCCCAGGCGGCGGGCTATGAAATGCTCAGGCTGGAAGCGGCGGTAAACAGGGGAGTGCTTATCATGATATATACGGGAAAAATTAACAACTAAACAGTTACAGGTTAATAAATTCCAATAACTTACCGAAAATATAGGAAAGTATAATAAATTTGTGGCAATAGTAAAGAAGGGAAAAGATGAAACTAAAATTTAAGTTGAGCCTTTTGGTAATCAGTATTATGACAGTCGTTGTAGCGGGAATAGCTATACTGTTGTTAAGCGAATCTTCTCACAGCACCAAAGAGCTGAGCCTTGAGAGTATGCATCGGCTGGCGGCTGAACAAGCCGAATACTGGCGGGGCCGGGAAGAAGGGTATATGAGGGTATTACGGACCCTTTCTAATATAATGTCGGATTTTGAAAGTATGCCAGCCAATGAAAGAAGAGACAGCTATGACACCATGCTGGAGGGCGTGCTGCTTGCGGAACCTAACCTGGTTGTAATTTATACTATTTGGAAACCCAACGCCGTGGACGGAATGGACAGCCAGTACATTGGCCGTACAGGATCCACCCCTGCCGGGCAATATGCCATGACCTATACCAAGGAATCGGGGGAAATGCTCGGAAGGGCAAGCACCGACGTGGAAAATACCATGATCCGTTTGAATGGCCCCTTGGCGCGATTTGACCGTGTTGATCACCCGGTACCGCGGGTCATACAGGGGGAAGATGCATTGGCTATCATCATGCAGGTTCCTATTATTAACCGCCGCACCGATGAAGTTGTTGGGGCGGTAGGCCTTCTTTTAAATATAGCAGCGATACAGAGCGGCGTAGAACAGGTTATAGGCGATAATGATGAAATAACCGCCATGGTAATTTACTCGGGGAATGGAATGATTATGGGGCACATTTTTCCCGAACGGGTAGGAAAATTTCTGACCGAGGTAGATACGGTATACGGCGATTATATGCAGAGTGCAAATGATGCCGTACTTAATGGCAGCAAGTTTGGCTGCACATCATATTCAGAAGCTCTAAAAACAAGCCTGGAAATCGTCTTGATTCCAATTAAAATAGGCACTTCTGACAATAATTGGTCAGTAATGGTTTCAACAACAGAAGAATACATTATGAGGGAAGTAAAAAAATTAACCACAACTACCATGATTGTATCGGTGATAGCGATTCTAGCTACGGCGGTAATATTGTTTTTTGTCCTTGCCTCTGTTACCAAACCTGTTGCCAAGGTGGCGGATACTCTTAAAGATATTTCCGAGGGTGAAGGGGATTTAACCAAACAGATAATTGCCAATTCAAAGGACGAGATAGGCGATCTTTCCCGTTACTTTAACCTCACCCTGGAAAAAATAAAAAACCTGGTCTTTACCATAAAAAAAGAGGCCGGAAAATTATCCGACATCGGCAATGACCTTGCAAGCAATATGGAAGAGACTGCATCAGCGGTAAACGAAATTACCGCCAATATACGGAGTATTAAGGGACGTGTATTGAACCAGAGCGCCAGCGTCAGCGAAACCCATGCGACCATGGAACAGGTTGTGATTAACATCAATAAGCTTGACAAACTTGTAGAAAATCAGGCTGATAATGTATCCCGGGCCTCGTCCGCCATAGAAGAAATGGTAGCCAATACCAATTCGGTTACCGGGACACTTGTCAATAACGCCCATAACGTAAAAACACTGCGGGAAGCCTCGGAAGTAGGGCGTGCAGGATTAGAGGAAGTTTCCACGGACATACAGGAAATCGCCCGTGAGTCCGAAGGGCTCATGGAGATTAACTCGGTTATGGAAAATATCGCCAGCCAGACAAACCTGCTTTCGATGAACGCAGCGATCGAGGCAGCCCATGCCGGGGAAGCCGGCAAGGGTTTTGCCGTAGTAGCCGACGAGATACGCAAGCTGGCGGAAAGTTCCAGCGAACAGTCCAAGACGATTGGTACAGTGCTAAAAAAAATAAAAGAGTCGATAGACAAAATATCCGGGTCAACCGAAAATGTGCTTAACAAGTTCGAGGCCATTGACACAAATGTCAAAATTGTCTCAGAACAGGAAGAAAACATACGCCGTGCAATGGAGGAACAAGGGATAGGGAGCAAACAAATCCTGGACGGTGTCAGCGAGGTAAACGAGATAACCCGGCATGTACGCAGCAGTTCCCAGGAAATGCTTGAAGGTTCAAAGGAAGTAATACAGGAGAGTCAAAACCTGGAAAAAGCAACCCAGGAAATCACTTCCGGCATGAATGAAATGGCAACGGGCGCCGACCAGATTAACATTGCAGTGAACCACGTTAACGAGATAAGCGGAAAAAACCGTGAAGCAATTAACACTCTGATAGCGGATGTCTCGCGGTTTAAAGTTGAATGATAAAAATGTTGTACAAATTTTTATCATTCAACTTTTTGCTTCGCATTTTTAGTTTAGGGGTTTTGCTGGCTTAATTTTTCCAAGAGCGAGACAATTAAATGGTAATCGTCCATTAGTTTTTGATATCGTTCTTCGGCATCCTGTTTCTTGCCGGTTGTCTTTGCCTGTATTATTGCCCCTGCTGCCAGGTGAAACTTTTTATGTTCCTCTTCCAGCTTTTTATACATATCGTTTTCGCTTAACCGTTTGCCGTCTCCGTAAATCCATTTCCCCAGATCACATTTAATATGATCCTCAGGGGTGGCTTTTAGTCCTTCTTTCCGGTCATCCAAAAATGCCCGTAACTGTATCAGCCAATTCCGATGCATAATAAGAATCAGATCAAAATTGAACAAAGCGGTTTCTTTTTCCAGTTGTCCGTGGTCTTCCATTTTTTGGAAAAAACCTTCCATGGATTTATTGGTATCCACAATATATTGTGCTACTCCGCTCTGCGCCCCGCTTATGTCGGTGGCTTTTTTTTCTATAATTCCTATATCCTGTAAAAGCTCTGTGGAAAAATTGTTTATACTTCTTAAAGCCTTTTCCACATTGCCAGTGCCGATGACTATTTCTTTGCTTCCGCTGGATATTTCCTGCGAAACCTGCTTTAAATCTTCCATTGTTTTTACAATCAGTCCCGTCCCGATGGATAATTCCGATGTTGAAGTAGATATTTCCGCAAACGCATTGACGAAGATTTCAACTTCCCTTTGAATATTTGTAAAGGTATTGCCTGCGGTTTGTCCTGCATCCTTTGCTTCTTTAATCTGACTGATGATTTTTTTCAAAGAGTCACCTATGGCTTTCGAGTTTGCCGTTGTGCTTTCGGCCAGTTTTCTAACCTCCGTTGCTACCACAGCAAAACCCTTTCCAAACTCTCCGGCATGGGCCGCTTCTATGGCAGCATTCATGGCCAAAAGGTTGGTCTGCGCCGCTACATCATCAATAACTTTTATTACATCGGCTACTGCGTTGATAGCCGCCGTTACTTCCGTTATTGCCGAAGCTGTCTTCATGACGCTTTCCCCGCCTTTGCCGATTATCTCCTGAAGTTTTCCCGCGGCTTCCGTTTTCTGTTTTGTTACTTCCGTTACGCTGTTCACAGACGCAGACATTTCTTCTACTGCTGCAGCAGCCTGCATCAAAGCTCCATCCTGTTTTTCTACCATCCCGTTAAAATTACGAACATTCGCCGTAATTTCTTCAATGGCGGCGGATGAGTTGTTTATCTGATCATGCAGGGTACTGGTTTTTGTCTGAATGGCCTTAACCGTCATGTCCAGTCCGCCGGCAACAATGGCGATGTCCATTGGAGCGGAAACCTGGCGGTTTGTTTTCCTTGCCATATTTCGAACATTTGTTATAAGTTCAGCAAATACATTATCTCTTTTGTTAGAGTTTTCATTAATCACAGCATTGGTTGAAGAAAAATCAAAAAATTTCATGTAGACTCCCTTTTTATAATATAAGAGTTCTATCGGTACTTTTCCATTCATAAACGGATTTTTTTCTTGAATTTTCCCCTGCTTTCTGTGCTATCCGAAACGTATGTCATAGATAGTGAATAACCGTTAAACCAGCAGCAAAGCGGTTTGAATTACCGGATCCGCCGCGGCAGATTCTATACAAGATAACAATTATATGATAAGCTGTGCTTATGAAAATTGTGATCATCGGCGCCCAATGGGGCGATGAAGGCAAGGGCAAAATTGTTGATTACCTGGCCAACGAAGCACAGATTATCGTCCGTTTTTCCGGCGGCGCCAATGCAGGACATACCATCGTCATCGACAACGAGGAATACGCTCTGCATTTAATCCCTGCGGGAATCCTCTATCCGGACAAGCTGGTGGTTCTGGGGGCGGGAATGGTGATCGACCCCATGGCACTTTTTTCAGAACTGTCCATGTTGAATAAGCGGGGCATCGAAACCACCGGCAGAGTTTTTATTTCCGACCGGGCCCACATCGTTCTTCCCCGGTACATCGAAATCGACAAGGAACGGGACGCAGCCCGAAAAATACCCATCGGCACCACCGGCCGGGGTATTGGGATCACCTATTCTATGAAAAGCAAACGGGATGGCATTCGGCTGGCGGATCTTTCCTGGAAAGAAAGAATGGACGAACTCGAAGAAGCAGATCATGAATTCCTCGCCCCTTATCTGGATCAACTTTTGACCATGACCATAGACATGGCCTCGTTTATCCAACACCGGAAAAACGCCCAAACCCTCTTCGAAGGAGCTCAGGGGGCGCTGTTGGATCTAGATCTTGGAACATATCCCTATGTATCCAGCGGCATGTCCAGTGCTTCCGGGGCTGCCCTGGGCGGATGTGTTGGGCCCCGGGCCCTGGATAAAATATTGGGTGTCTTTAAAGCTTACACTACCCGGGTGGGAAACGGTCCCTTCCCCAGCGAATTTAATGCCAGTTCCGAGGATGAACTCTGCGGTTTTATCCGGAAAACAGGCCGGGAATTCGGAGTAACCACGGGCCGCCCCCGGCGCTGCGGCTACCTGGATCTGGTGGCCCTCCGCTATGCTTGTTTTACCAATTCCATCGACGCCCTGGTAATGACCCATTTGGATGTATACGATACTCTGTCAGAAATCAAGGCCTGTGTAGCCTACCGTATCGGAGATAAAATGGTAGAGGACTTTCCTTCTTCCGTTCAGGCCCTGAACACCGCCAGGCCGGTACTTCGCAGCTTTCCCGGCTGGAAACAATCCTTGGCTGACAGACTGACCTACGAAGAATTCCCCCTGGAAGCCATGGAGTATATTGAGTTTATTGAACGGTTCTGCGAAACTCCCATTCACATTGTTTCTGTGGGCTATGAACGAAAAGCAACGATTATTCGAAAGAGTCCCTGGCGGCAATAGCACAGTTAGCAGCGTTCATGCTAATAATTGATAATTCTGGCTGCGATCTCCCAATCGGAATCATCAAAATTAAATTTTCTGGCAATAGCTGTCCGGCTCTGCCCCTGAGAATGCCACAAAGCAAGTTGAACAGGAATTGTTGAATCATCATCAAAGTTATCTGCCATATATCTGCTGATTTTTGAGGATATTGATTTTAGGCGAGAAGGCATGGAAACATATCTAAAACTCTCTGCTGCCGTCGGATTTTCACGTTCAAAATTAGCGCAAAACGCGTTAAAAACAACTTGAACAGATGCATTGGGAGCAAGATTTATATACCGCCCGCCGCTGGCCCTGTCAATATAATATCCTCCGTCAAAAAGAAATACTTGGGCTGCGATCATATTCTGGCCGGAACCGGAATTACGTAAATAAACTCCGCCGTTTAAAATCACATTGATCCGGATTTCATTTTCCGTATTATTTTTCAAGCTGCCAAGGACCGCAGTGCCTGAACTGCCGCCGTTTCCGCGGGCGGTCAATGTAACGGCGCGGCTGGAAATCGCATTACTCAGCTCACGGGAAATTACAGGGGTTAATTGCCCAAATAATGCGAACGAAATAAAAAACATCAGAACCGCAGCAGCAAAATAAAATTTTGTTTTTATCATTATAAAATTGTACCATTGGATTTATTTGATTGTCAAACCAGCTTGCACAATTTCCGCCTGGAGTTTATGCTATTTATATGAAGAAAAAAGAGTACCAATTCCAGGCGGAAATTCGGAAAGTTCCCGACATTGACGGCGCATACATTGAATTCCCTTGCGACATAAAAAAGAAGTTCGGCAAGGGCAGAGTCAAAGTACACGCTGAATTTGACGGGGAGCCTTACGACGGCAGTGTGACAAACATGGGATTCAAAAACAATAAAGGTTCAATCTGCTATATAATCGGAATTCGTAAAGATATACGGAAAAAAATAAATAAACAGGCTGGAGACACAATCAGCGTAAAAATTGTTGAAAGGGAATAGCCGCCATGTTGACAGTAATACTATCCATCGGCGGCATGACCTGTGTAAACTGCCAAAACCGGATTAAACAAAAACTCGAAAATACTTCCGGAATTAACAACGCTTCGGTAAATTACAACACCAGCACGGCAAATGTAACATTCGATCCTACGGCAGTTACGTCAGAAGAAATTACTGCAATGATAGAAAGCCTTGGATACACAGCACAAATAAATAACGATACCCCTCCAGCTTTGTCTTACAAAACCGCTTTGCAAACCGCCGGGATAATGGTTATCATCCTTGCCCTGTCCATACTTCTGCGGGCATTCGGGAACTCGAGCCTTGTCAGAAATATTCCCCTTGCCCAAATGAACCAAGACACAGGACTCATGCCGGGAATGATATTCATCATCGGTCTCCTAACCTCAATTCATTGTATTGCCATGTGCGGCGGGATTAACCTTTCCCAATCGCTTGGCGGAGGGTTGATGGCGGAACCCCCAGGCGGGAGGGCAGCGGAAAATATACAAACCGCATCTAAAACGATAGAGGGGCTCCCCCTTTCCAAATCCGCCCTTCTTTTTCCCGGTATTCTCTACAACGGCGGACGGATTATTTCGTATACGGTGGTAGGCATTCTTGCCGGTGCCCTTGGCGGGGCGGTTACCTTATCGGGGCGTTTTCAGGGAGCGTTGCTTTTGGCAGCCGGGATTTTTATGATACTCATGGGGATCAATATGCTGGGCTTGTTTCCGGCATTAAAGCGCATTACGCCGAGACTGCCGAGTTTTCTGGTAAAAAAAATGGCTGGACAAAAGGTCAGTCGGGGGCCGGTTGTTATCGGTTTTTTGAACGGCTTTATGCCCTGCGGCCCCTTGCAGGCCATGCAGCTCTATGCCCTTTCCACAGGAAGCCCGGTTTGGGGCGGCATATCCATGTTCTTTTTCTGTTTGGGTACCATTCCCCTAATGTTCGCCCTTGGGACGGTAAGCAGCATATTAAGAGGAGTAAGAGGCCGCACTTTTTCCCGCCGGGTGATGCAGGCTGGATCGATTGTCATAGCTGCGATGGGCTTGACCATGTTTTACAACGGCTGGAATTTTATGGGCCTTGCCAACCCCCTTGATCGGACGGCAGCTTTCTTTGGTCCCGCTTTTCTCAAGACAGAAAGCGGAGCCTTTGTACCAGCGATTCAAAACGGCGTACAAATTGTCAATTCCATCCTATACCCCAGCCGGTATCCGGCGATAACGGTCCAGCAGGGTATTCCTGTGCGATGGATCATCAATGCTCCGGCGGGCAGCATCAACAGTTGTAATAACCGCATATTCATCCGTGAATATGGAATTGAATATACCTTTAAGTCCGGGGAAAACGTGATTGAGTTTACTCCCGCAAAAACAGGGCGGTTTCGTTACTCCTGCTGGATGGCCATGATCCACAGCACCATTACGGTGGTTGCCGAGGGACAGAGCGCCGCTGATCTGCCGGAACCAATAACTGCACCCACACTGGCGGGAGTGCAAATACCTACGGACACCGTCGCCGTGGCGCAGCTAATTTTTTCAGAAGAAATCGGAAATTACCAGGCAGTAACGATAAATCTGGGCGGCGATGGTTTTGAACCGGCAATCGTGGTGATGCAAAGTAACCTGCCGGCATTATGGACCATCAATGTGAATTCTCTTAATGATCCCGGCAACAGCAGCGTTATTTTCCCCTTCTATTATACTATTCTTGACATGAGAATTGGCGGTAATACAATACCAATTATCCCGGTTATTGATTTTGATTTTTCCACCGGGAACAATATCTTCTATGGTTATGTAAAAGTAGAGGACGATATTAATCAGATAGATATCGATGTACTAAAAAGAGAGGTTGCAAATCACAAAACATTGATTTATCCCGAATCGCACTTTGAGCCTTCCTCAGGCTGTGCCTGCTGTGGAACACCATAATGATTGAAACATTATCCATCGGCGGTATGACCTGTGCGGCTTGTTCCGCCAGGGTAGAAAGAGTGCTTAACAAGCTTGAAGGCATTGAAAGTGCCGTGGTAAACCTTGCCACGGAAAAAGCTACCGTAATCTACGATCCCCGATCCCTGCAGCTTTCGGCGATAAAGGAAGCCGTTATAAAAGCCGGATATGCCGTACTGGAAATTTCCAAAGAAACCCTTTCTTCTTCTGAAAGTTTTGACAAGGACAAGCTCCATAAGGAAAGGGAAATAAAAATCCTTAAAACAAAATTCACCATCGCCTCCGTCTTTGCAGCTCCTTTGCTCTATATTGCTATGGCACCCATGATTCCCTGGATCAGCCTTCCTTTTCCCAAAGCATTGGAGCCCATGGAAAATGCCTTTCTTTACGGCGTGATTCAACTGACGCTGGTCATCCCTATTCTTATCGCAGGTAACCGGTTTTATACTGTGGGTTTTAAAAATCTGTTCCGCCGCAGTCCCAATATGGATTCTCTAATTGCCGTTGGAACCAGCGCGGCAGTGATCTTTAGCCTTTATAATGTATGGCAGATCGTTCATGGAGATCACATGGCCGTGGATTCCCTATATTTTGAAAGCGCCGGAGTTATCATCGTTCTGATCCTTTTGGGAAAAACCCTGGAGGCAATTTCCAAGGGGCGCACCAGCGAGGCGATAAAAAAACTCATTGGCCTTGCACCGAAAACAGCTATCATCATTGAAAACAGCAGTTCCGAAGGAACCGATTTCTTCGGAACATTGGAAAAAGAAATTCCCGTCGATGAGGTTGTTCCCGGAAATATAATCATGGTAAAGCCCGGAGCGAAGATCCCTGTGGACGGCGTTGTCACCGAGGGACAGAGTGCAGTGGATGAATCAATGCTTACCGGGGAAAGTATGCCCGTGGACAAAAAGCCGGGCGACCGGGTATACGGGGCGACGATCAACGCCAACGGCATACTTTATTTTAGGGCGGAAAAGATTGGCAGCGAAACTGTCCTGGCCCAGATCATCGGGTTGGTGGAAGATGCCCAGGGGTCCAAAGCTCCGATTGCACAGCTTGCGGATATCGTTTCCAGTTATTTTGTCCCCATTGTCTGCGCCATCGCCCTTACCGCCGGAATTGCCTGGTTCGCCGCCGCATCCGCCGGCTTTATTACCCTTCCCCACGGAAAATCTGCCCTGGAATTTTCCCTTACGATTTTTATTTCCGTACTGGTAATTGCCTGCCCCTGCGCCCTAGGCCTTGCCACACCCACAGCGATCATGGTGGGAACCGGCAAGGGCGCGGAAAACGGAATCTTAATAAAGAACGGAGAGGCGCTTGAAACTGCCCACAAGGTTCAAACCATTGTGTTCGATAAAACCGGAACCATCACCGAAGGCAGACCTGAAGTTACCGATGTTATAACGAAAGCGGGCATGGAAAAAGATTATCTACTGCAAATGACAGCCTCCGCCGAAAAAGGAAGCGAACACCCGCTGGGTCAGGCCATTGTTAAGGGAGCTCAAACTAAAGGACTTGAATTGTTTAACGCCGGAAAATTTTTGGCTATACCAGGCCAGGGAATTGAGGCAGTTGTTAACGGTATTTCGATATTGGCAGGAAACCGCAAGCTCATGGATGAACGCAGTATCGCCCTTGAGGGATTTGAATCGATTTCCGATCATCTGGCGGCGGAAGGCAAAACGCCGATGTACGCTGCCTTCGATGGAAAACCCGCCGGAATTGTGGCAGTAGCAGATGTGCTGAAAAAGAGCAGCAGGGAAGCCATTGAACGGCTGCACATGATGGGAATTGAGGTTGCCATGATCACCGGAGATAACAAAAAGACCGCCGATGCTATCGCCAAACAAACAGGGATTGACCGGGTGCTTTCCGAAGTATTACCACAAGACAAGTCTGCTGAAATAAAAAAATTACAAGAGATCCCTCTGAAAACCCGTACTAGGAATCGCAGGTTTATAGCAATGGTTGGAGACGGGATCAACGATGCTCCGGCGCTGGTTCAGGCGGACATCGGCATTGCTATCGGAAGCGGAACGGACGTAGCGATGGAATCGGCAAACATTGTTCTTATGCGGAGCGATTTGATGGATGTTCCCACGGCGATCAATTTAAGCAAGCAAACTATCCGCACAATTAAACAAAATTTGTTTTGGGCTTTTGGTTACAATGTTTTGGGCATCCCCATTGCCGCAGGGCTCCTGTACCTTTTTGGCGGCCCACTCCTTAACCCCATGTTTGCCGCCGCCGCCATGAGCATGAGTTCCATATCGGTACTGACCAATGCATTGCGTCTTAAACGATTCAAGTCTTAAATTAAGGCTTTATTGGGTATTACACTCTGCTTTCCACTGGTGAACTACTCGTACACTTCCACCGGTACCGTTATTTTTACTTTTTCCAATGCTAAACGGAGCAGTGCCGCTCGTTCTTCCAGCAAATCAACAGAAACTGTCCCGGCCAAAGGGTCCTCAGGAGCGGGCCGGGCCTTGCCGTAAATCTGCACTGCCCTGAGCCGGGGGAGGGACATCATTCCGCCTGTACGGCCCGCCGCAGAAAGAGCGGCCAGTTCCGTTACCAGTTGTATCCAAGCGGCGGTTTCTTCCGGCGGCGGCAAAGCACCCTTTACTGCACAGAGCATGGTCTGGATGGTAAAGGGTGCAGACGAAACGGCAAAATTCCGGATGCTGGAAATCAGTTTTTCATAGGGAATATCAGAACGATCCATGACGCGGTACCATGCTTCCGTCCCGGCATCAAATTTAAGCCAGATATGAAGGTCCAGGTCAGACAGCGCCGCAGTTTTTAGAAATTCAAACAAGACCGGGTTCAACAGCCCCGATCCGTTGGTGATCAGCACCAGTTTTGCTTCGGGAACTAGTTTTGCTCGTATGGCCGCCGCTTCGGCAGTGACTTCCATAAAAAACGGCGCCATGGTTGGTTCACCGTTACCGGAAAAACAAATATCTTTTATGGCGATGCCATTTTTCTGCGCCTCGATGATTACCGAAGCAAGAACGGCCTTCATTGTCTCCATGTTAAACGTAATGTCCGATTCAAAGGGAAAGACTTCGCAATAGGGGCAGTCAAAAGAACAAATTTTGCGGCCGGGAAAGAGATTCACGCCAATGGAAAGCCCTCCGGAACGGCGGGAATAGACAGGATAGATTATAGCACCCTCTTCCCTTTCCCGATGATCCGTAATCAATCCGATCATCATGAACGCCGTATTGCTGCGGCCCGTACATGCCCAGCAAGACCTTCGGCCTGGCCCAGAATTTCCGCCGCCCGCCTTGCAGCCTCAAAGCCAACACCGGGAACACAACGCAGAGTGGTAACGGTTTTAAGAAAGTGCCGTACCGAGAGTCCCCCGGTGTAACGGGCGCTTCCCGAAGTGGGCAGGGTATGGTTAATCCCCGCACTGTAATCTCCTAATACCTCTGCGGCCAGGGACCCGGCAAACAGGGATCCGTAATTTTTTAGGCCCCTAATTTTTCCGCTGGAAATCCAGGAACCGGGATCTTCAGAATGCAGTTCCAGATGCTCAGGAGCAATAGTATTGGCAATGTGAATAGCCTCTTCCTTCGTTTGGTAAACAATAATAAGGCCCCCCGCATCCAGGGAAGTCCATATTGTTTTCTCTGATTCTTTCTCTGATCCCTTGTAATGGTCAGACAATGATTTAAACTGTTTTTCCAGGGCTGTCTTGATTTTTTCCGCCATACTACGGCTGGGAACCAAGGCGCGGGCCCTGGCATCTGGATCATGCTCCGCCTGGGCCAGCATATCAGCGGCGGCCAGGTTCGGCATTCCTGAGTCCGGCTTTCCGTCACCCCCCGCCTCTGCTGAGTTTTCATCAATGATAACCAGTACATCCGTAGGACCGGCTACCAAATCAATTCCCACTTCGCCAAACAGCATACGTTTTGCCGCCGCCACATACTTATTTCCCGGCCCAACGATAACGCTTGCTCTGGGAACTGATTCAGTCCCAATCGCCAGGGCGGCGATTGCCTGGGCACCGCCTGCGGCAAATATCCGAAATCTTGTATCGTTTACAGTCTGAGGAAATTTTGCCTTGCCGATCCTTGCAGCCAGGGCAGCGGCGGCAAGGATACGCCGGTCGGGAAAACCGTCTTCCATGGGCGGCGATGCAAGAACAATTTCTTCTACTCCAGCGGCCATGGCGGGAATCACACCCATCAACACAGAAGAAAAAAGAGGGAAACGTCCGGCGGGCACATAAACCGCTGCCCTTTCCACAGGAATCACTTTTTGCCCGGTAAAAAGCCCTTCTTCCATTTCGATTTCAAATTCTGTAAATTGTTTCCTCTGTAGTTCCGCAAATGTACCAATATGGCGGGCCGCCAGTTCCATTGCTGCGGATGTTTCTTTTTCTGTTTCGCAAAAGTTTTTCCAGGCAGCCTCCGCCATGCTAAAGGGAACCTCAAGTTGTTCCGGCGAACTTTTTTCAAAACGTTCTGCATAGCGGCGGATCGCAGCATCGCCTTCACTGCGGACAGTTTCTATAATTTCACGAACAGTGGAATCAATGGAATTCGATTCAGCAATCCGGGCAGAGTCAGGCCGGCTTTGCTTTTTCCAGTAATCATCAAACTGCGCTGCATCTATGATCTGCATATTATGGCCTTACAGGCGGCAAGAAACGCATCCATATCATCATCAGTTCCTATGCTTACCCTCAGATAATCGGCGGTACGGTGCTTGTTAAAATGGCGGACCAGAATACCCTTGTCGCGTAGCGATTGAAACAACGCAGCGCCGCTTATGCCGGGTTTTGTTATAAACAAAAAATTTGCCTTTGAGGGGATTACTTCAAAACCCATCGTTTCAAGAGCGGCCGCAGTCCGTTCCCTGGCTGCAATTACCTTTTGGTTTATTCTGTCATAGTAGGGCCTGTTTAAAACCGCAGCAGCTCCTCCGGCCAGGGCCAGGGCATCCATGGTATAGGAATTAAAGGAATCCCGCACCCGGAAAAGCCCTTCTATCAGTTTTTCGCTGCCTATGGCAAAACCAACACGGAGTCCTGCTAAAGATGCGGACTTAGACATGGTGTGAACAGTAAGCAGATTAGGATGATCCGCAATATGAGGAACCATGGATTCGGCGCCAAAGGCAGTATAGGCTTCGTCCACAATGAGTACCTTATTGTCTCGCTCAAGATTCCGGGCAAGCTGCAAGAAATCTGATGCCGGAAGGGCGCGCCCCGTGGGAGCATTGGGGTTGGGGATGATCACTCCTCCGGCAGGGATAGCATAATCGCCCAGATTGATTGAAAAATCTTCCCGCAGCAGAATGGTCCTAAATGGAATACCCCAGAGTTGAGCATAGACCGGATAAAAACTGTAGGTAATATCGGGGAACAGTATCGCTTGATAGTCCGCCGAACCGATCAGCGAATTTGAACTCGATTCAAAAAAAGCGCCAAAGGCAAAGGCCAACACTTCATCGGAGCCATTGCCGGGAAAAACCTGGGACGGCTTAACACCGTAGGCATCGGCAACGGCTTCCCGAAATTTTAAACAAAGCGGATCGGGATAAAGCCGTAGTGATTCCCCTCCGGACAATATTTCTTCTATGGCGGAAATAACCTTTGGCGAAGGAGGATAGGGATTCTCGTTGGTGTTGAGCTTTATTAACTTCCGGTCCCGGGGCTGTTCGCCGGGCACATAGGGCGATATTCCGGCGGCCCGGCTGTTCCAAAAAACGCTCATTTTTTATGCCGCCGGTCCAGTTCATCAAGAACTTCCGCCGCCGTTACTCCTTCCCGGGTCATAAGGGCCGTAGCAAAAAAGATTAGGTCCGCCGCTTCCCAGACCTTTTCATCATGGGTTTTGGCAGTACAAAGTTCTTCCGCTTCTTCCATAATTTTTTCGCGAACCAGCCGGTCATCCAGGGTGGCAGTATAGGAACCGGGCAGGGGATTGCGGAACCGATCTGCTATTATTGACTGCAAAAAGTCCCAGGTGAAACGGCGATCTACACCGAAGCAGGACCACGCTCCGGTATGGCAAACCGGACCGGCGGGTTCCACTACGGCCAACAGAGCATCCCTGTCACAGTCCGCCCTAAGGCGAAGCAGTTTTAAAGTATGGCCAGAGCTTTCTCCCTTCATCCACAGTTTGTTCCTTGTCCGGCTGTGAAAGCAAAGATTTCCCCTTTTAAAACTTTCGGCCGCCGCTTCCCTATCAGAAAAGCCCGTCATTAAAACCTGACCATCGGAACCTTGAGCAATCACCGGTAATAAGCCTTCAGTTTTTTTCCAGTTGAGGGAACGAATAAAGGCATCGGCCAGGTTTATCTTCCCCGTATAGAGGCCCATGCCAAGCTGTACATCACAACCCATGGCGGCCAGCGCTTCAATCTCTTCCAGAGTAGAAACACCCCCCGCAGCGGTGATTCGGCAGTTCTCCCCCGCCACATCACAAAGCTGCTTAACCGGTTCCAGATCCATGCCTTCCATGGTTCCTTCCCGGTCCACGCAGGTAAAAAGCAATTCCGAAGCATAAGGAGAGACTTCAGCGGCGGTTTCAATCAGCGGAAGACTCGTGGAAGTTTTCCAGCCGTCAACGGTGATTTCATAACCCGGTGCTTCGCCGTTTTCCGTTTTTTTTGCGTCCACCGCAATAATAACCCGTTCCCGGCCTATTTTTTTTACCAGCGTTTCCAAAAAATATTTATTCAGGGTAAACTCGCCGCCGGGTTTCCCCGTGCCCTTTTTTGCCGGATCACGGAAAGCCATAGATCCAATGATGATTTTCCGCGCCCCAAGGCTTATCAGTTCCTGTGCCTGTTCCGGCGTCCTAATGCCGCCGCCTACCCTGCATTCGGCCTTTCGGAGCAGCCCCTTGATCAGCTCCGCATTGTTTCCCTTTCCCATGGCGGCATCCAGGTCAATCACCGCCACTTCGCCGTAACGGTCAAATTCTTCCGCCAGCTCTACGGCATTATCCCGCTGCAGAACCAGATCCGATCCCTGCCGGAGCTGTACCACCCTGCCATCCTGTACATCAATCGAAGCAATCACCATCTGATACAAATTCCTTTTAAGTCAAGATATTTCTTTATTTCCGGTATGGTAGTTTTCCCAAAATGGAGGATGGATGCCGCTAATGCTGCGTCCGCTCCATCCGCACCATTGCCGCCGAGCAGTACGCTGGTGATCTGATCCAGGGTTCCAGCACCGCCGGAAGCAATAACCGGCAAGGATACCGCACCAAGGATCATCCTGGTAAGTTCCAGATCGTAGCCTTCGCCAGTACCATCAGCATCGATGGAATTGAGAAGTATTTCACCAGCCCCCAGTTCCGCTGCCTGCACCGCCCACTGAACAGCATCAATACCCGTATCGGTTCTGCCGCCGTGAGACCAGGCATGCCAGCGTCCCGGATCGGCCCGGGCAGCATCTATAGAAAGAACCACACACTGGCTGCCGTAGGCTTTTGCCATTTCACCAAGAAGTTCGGGCCGCTGGAGTGCCGAAGTACAAACCGAAACTTTATCGGCGCCGGCGTTCATTGCCTCCCGCATATCATCCACCGTGCGAATTCCGCCGCCGACGCAGAGAGGTATAAATACTTCCGCCGCAACCTGCCGCACTACATCCAGCAAAGTTGCCCGGCTCTTGTACGATGCGCCGATATCTAGAAAAATTAGCTCATCGGCTCCTTCATCGTTGTACCGCCGGGCCAATTCCACCGGATCTCCCGCATCCTGAATACCTTTAAACTGTACTCCCTTAACGACCCTGCCGTCATCAACATCAAGGCATGGGATGATCCGTTTAGCCTGCATTACCAGACCAGTCTATCAAAAACCGGTGCTTTTTTCCAGATGAACTTTTTCCAAAACCCTGTTAGTTTTGGAAAAACTCAGATTAAATAGTTTTGCCTTACATTTGTATCCAGTTCTCCAGCAGCTTTAGTCCTGCGGTTCCCGATTTTTCAGGATGAAACTGTACTGCCGCCAGGTTTCCCCATTCCACCGCGGAACAGTACCGCACATAGTATTCGGTTTCCGCAGCGGTTACAGAATCATCAGCCGGATCGGCATAATATGAATGAATATAGTAAAAAAATGCGTTTTCTGGCATCCCCCGGAAGAGTTTAGAGTCCGGCATATGGGAGGTCTGGTTCCAGCCGATCTGGGGCACCTTGCGGCCCGGAAAACGTTTCACTATTCCCTTTAGTACTCCCAAACCTTTAACTGCCCCTGCGGTTGAATTGCTGTCCGCCATATAACCCGCTTCCTCTGAGTATTCAAACAAAAGCTGTAAGCCTATGCAGATTCCCAGAAAAGGCCTTTCCGCGGAAATCCATTCCCTCAGTGCCTGATCATAGCCGGAATGTTTCAGACTTTCCATAACCGTTGCAAAGTGTCCGTCTCCGGGAAAAATTATTTTTTCAAAGGGCGTTTTCGACAAGACAAATTCTTCCGGTCCTGCGGCAAAACGAGCCGGCACTCCCAGCCGTTTTAAAGCGTTCATCACCGAGCCAAGATTGCCTGCGCCGTAATTTACAATTCCAATCACACAAGAACGCCCTTGGTAGAGGGGATGGTTTCCGCAGCCCGGCAGTCAATCTCGCAGGCTTGCCGCAGGGCCCGAGCCGCCGCTTTATAGAGGGCTTCGATTTTGTGGTGATCGCTTCTGCCCCGGAGTATTTCCAGGTGCAGGGTAAGAGCAGCGGCGGAAACAAAACCCTGCCAAAAATCTTCCGCCGTATCGGTTTGAAAAGCGCCGGTTTCCGTCATTTCTCCTGAATTGGTTTCCTGAGCCGCCACCAAGGGCACACCGGAAAGCTGCGCATCAAACACCAGGAAAGCCCGGCCCGAAATATCTACAGCCGCTCTGGCCAAGGTTTCGTCCATGGGGTAAAGGCAGGAAGCGCAGCGAACTATGCCCCGCTTGTCCCCCAGGGCTTTAGCAAAACACTGACCCAGCACAATACCGGTATCTTCTACCAAATGATGCTGATCCACCTCCAGGTCTCCGGATGCCATTATCTCCAAATCAAAAAGGCCGTGCCTGGCAAAGGTATTGAGCATATGTTTCATAAAGCCGATTGGATAATCAAGCTGTGCTTCGCCGCGGCCGTCTAAATTCAACATAATAGAAATATCCGTTTCTCCGGTGGTCCGTTTTATTGCTGCTTGTCTCAATTCAATCTCCTCTCTTTAGCGCCGGAATTTCCTTTAAGGAACAACTTTCCGCAAATCGTATTCTACAATGTCGGCGGCACCAAGTTTTTTTAAGCGGGGAATCAGATCAGGAATTTCGTTCTTTTTTACGGCAATTTTTACCGCATAACCCTTTTCGCCGTACAGGGGAGAAACGGTGGGGCTGCACATGGCAGGAAGGGATGCAGCGATTTCTTCAAAATTGTTTTTGGGAAGATTCATCTCCAGCATCACCCTTTCCCTTCCATCAAGGACTGATTGAAAAAGCATGATCAGTTCTTCTATGCGGCTGCGTTTCCCCTTGTCTGCCATAGCCGTTTTGGAAGCGGCAAAACGGGTGGATGATTCCAGCAAAGTATCCACAATACGCAGGCCATTGTCTTTAAGTGTCCGCCCGGTGGAAGTATTATCGATGATCATGTCCGCATCATCCGGCGGAAATACTTCGGTAGCACCATAGGTGCGGAGTATACGGAATGAGTAACCTTGTTTTGAAAGCCATTCTTCCGCTAGGTTTACATATTCGGTGGCAACCACCAGTTTCTTTTGCCGCAGCTTTTCCTTGTCGTATATCGAAGGAACCGCCGCTACAATCCTGACCTTGTCAAAACCAAGGTCAAGCAATTCTTCTACATCGGCACCACTTTCTTTTACCCAATCGATACCAGTAAAACCTGCATCATGACTTCCCAGTTCCAATAGTTCCCCCACATTTTGGGGTTTCATGATCTTGATGTCCAGCCAATCCGCGGAAACAACCGGCCTATAGGTTCTGTCCGTCATAGCCAGGGGAAATCCTGCATCCGCAAAGAGCTGGGTTACATTTTCACATATACGACCTTTGGGAAGAAGGACTCTGAGTTTTTCCATGCACACGCCGATCCTTGCTCTTAAAATTGCTGCACAGCAGCTTCTCTGCAATAATTACATTACGCTCGCAGGCTGAAGAGCTGCACATACTTTTACCGTATCACAAAGACCGGTCTTTGGGTAGGAGATCGTAGAAGGTTTCCGTCCGCAGCCCTGTCAAAGCCTCGAATTCTTTTTGCAGTACAGCACTGCGCCTGCCGAAGATGCCGGGGTTTGCCGCAAGAAATGCAGTAAATGCACCGGTATTGCCTTTGTGGAATGCCGAATACCAGATCATGATATAGTCCCGAAAGTATTGGTCCGTTTCTTCGGGGGGCTGCTGGAGCAGGTATGCGGCGGTTTCGAAAGCCAGAAGCTGCGGGTCTTCCAGAACATTGTATTCCCGGTAGGTCAGGGCATCCCTCAAAAATTCCTTTTCTTTGGTGCTTAGGGAATCAAAAAAATTCACAAAAAAGTCCTGCAGTTCAGGCATGATAAAAATCAGTCCGTGAACAGTTTCATGGGCAAAGTACACCGGAAGCCTGTCCCTGGATTCAATGGAAAAGCCGAGCAGGGCTCCCTCCCCTTCCGTATAGCGGCCCCTTTCGTTTCTGATGATCCCCTGGGACACAAGCAAATCCCTAAGAAATATCTCATCTTCGTTAAGGGGAAAGATCTGTTCCCGGGCCAGGTCAAAAAAAGCCGCCAGGTCCCTGGCGCGGTAATCGTGGGCAAACCAGTCCCGCAGTCCGGAAATCTCTTCGTCCCGGGCCAGCCTTCCGGCAAAACCGGGTTTTTCCGTAAAAAAAGCGATGCGTTTTAAAAACCGGGATTGGACAGCAAAATTTTCTGTAATAAGGTATAGTAGGCTAGGGTACAGGTTATGGGAAAAAATTTCATATTCGGGATTACGCCAAAATGAACAGGGATGGTGCAGCATAGTTTTCAGATCAGCGGCGATGGGAATACTGCCTTCGGGCCGGATCTCAATTTTGAGATTGGGGTCCGCTGTCGGAGTTTCGCCCGCCGCTGTTTTGTCATCGGTACCGGGAAGAGGTTTTCCACCGCAGGAAAGAACTACTGCCAAAAACAGCGCTGTAAACAGCAGTTTCATTCTTCGGTTTCTTCCGCTTCCTGTTCTGGTTCCTCCACTCCCTGGCCTACCATCATTTTTTCTTCTTCAAGGGCCTCAAATTTCCGTTGTTCCAGAATTTCCTGCATTTGCAAATCTAGATCCTGGGAGTCTTCATCAAAGAGCTTAACCGCCCGGTAGCGTTTCATGCCCGTCCCCGCGGGAATGGGATGGCCGATGATAATGTTTTCCTTGAGTCCCCGCAGGGCGTCGGTGGAACCAGCAATGGCCGCATTGGTAAGAACCCGGGTGGTTTCCTGAAAACTTGCCGCAGAAAGGAAGGAGTCGATATTAAGGGAGGCCTTGGTAATCCCCTGGAACATGGGCCGGGCGATTGCCGGCTGGCCTCCTTCGGCGATAACCCGGTTGTTTTCCTCGTGAAACCGGTACTTGTCCACCATGGCTTCAAAGATAAACCGTGTGTCTCCCACTGCGACAATTTGTACCTTCCGCATCATCTGACGGATAATCACACCGATATGCTTATCGTTAATAGAAACACCCTGGAGCCGGTAAACTTGCTGGATTTCATCCAGCAAATAACGCTGTAGGGTAGATTCTCCCAAAATGTGGAGGATGTCGTGGGGATTAATTGCGCCGTTACAGAGCAGTTCCCCCGCTTCCACTAAATCACCATCGCGAACTAAAAGCCGCTTGGCCATGGGGATTAGATGTTTGTATTCTCTGCCAAAAATATCCTGCACAATTAGCACCCGTTTGCCCTTGACGATGCCCCTGAAATATACCGTCCCGGCAACCTGGGCCAGCACAGCAGGATTTTTGGGTTTCCGGGCTTCGAACAATTCACTTACCCGGGGAAGGCCGGAAGTAATATCCATGGCCTTGGCACTTTCCTTAAGTATCTTGGCGATAGTTCTGCCCGCGCTGATTTTTGTTCCTTCATCCACCAGAACATAGGCGCCGCCGGGGAGAAAGTAGGAAGCCGCTTCATTTCCATCATCATCTAAAATAATGATTCTAGGCTGTTTGCTTTCCAACTGGAATTCGGTGATCCGCTTTTCAGTGTTTCCCGTATCTTCATCCACTTCTTCCTTAATGGTAGTCCCAGGAATAATGTCTTCGTAAGTAACGGTACCCCCTGTCTCGGCAATAATCGGATCGCTAAAGGGATCAAATGTGGCGATGGTTTTTTCCGAGCCCACCACTTCGCCCTTCCTGACCATAAATTCTGAACCATTGCGAATTTCGATTTTTTGATCCTGTCCGATAAGGAGAAGGGTGTTTGTTTTAGATCGTCCCTGTCCATCCAGCACCAGGGCATATGCGATTTCCGGAGAAAGAATATCTTTGGTTCCATGCCTGATGATTGATTCTCCCCGGATGATCCGTTTGCCGCTTTCTACCAGAAGTTCATCCTTAGCTTCCAGTTTGTATTCTTTCATTACCTTGTTGACCACCGCATAGCCCCGGCGGGTAAAGAGCCGGCGTCCATTTTCCAGTTCCACATGGGCTCCGGACACTTCCCGGACGTACACGGGATATTTAAGGAAGATACGATTTTCTTCGCTTATCTTGGTCGCAGCTCCGCCTATGTGAAAGGTCCGCATGGTAAGCTGGGTTCCGGGCTGGCCGATGGATTGGGCGGCAATGGTTCCCACCGCTTCCCCTATATCCACGGACCGGTTGGTGGCCAAGTTTCTCCCATAACATTTCCTGCACACTCCATGTTTGGCCTCACAGGTAAAGACCGTTCTAATCCGCACCGATTCTACCCCGGCATCATCTATCTGGATTGCGATGTCTTCGGTGATCTCTTCGTTTACATCTATGATCAATTCCCCGGTAATGGGATGCTTGACCCGTTCCAGTGTATAACGTCCTACAACGCGATCCTTCAAGGGTTCCACAATATCCTCGCCATCTTTGATGGCCGCAGAAGCAACGCCATTGATCGTTCCGCAGTCATCCTCGTTGACTACCACATCCTGGGCGATGTCCACAAGACGGCGGGTCAGGTAACCGGCTTCGGCGGTTTTTAGGGCCGTATCGGCAAGTCCCTTCCGGGCGCCATTGGTTGAGATAAAGAATTCGATAACTGAAAGACCTTCCTTAAAGTTTGATCGGATTGGAAGTTCAATGATGTCGCCGGAAGGCTTGGCCATTAGGCCTCGCATACCCGCCAGCTGGCGAATCTGGTTGCGGCTTCCCCGGGCTCCGGAGTTGGCCATCATCCAAACCGAGTTAAAGCCGTCCCGGTCCGCTTCCAGCGTCTTCATCATATTGGCGGTCAGCTCGTCGTTAGTTTTGGACCACACTTCCACCACCCGGTTGTACCTCTCTTCCTGGGTAATATGTCCCAGCCGCCACTGAGCCTGGATATCTTCGACCTTTTTGTTGGCCTCTTCAATCATCGCTGGTTTTTCTTTTGGCACCACAATATCATCTACTCCGATGGTGGCGCCAAAAATTGTGGCATAGCGGTACCCGGTGGCCTTAATTGCATCCAGCATCTTTACTGTGATCCAGGATCCTTTCTCGGTAAAGACATATTCAATTAACGCCCGCAGTTCCTTGTCTTTCATTTCGTAGTTAATGAAAGGAATTTCCCGCGGCATTTCTTCGTTAAACACCAGCCGGCCTGCGGAGGTTTCGATAAACTCAACATTCTTCTGTTCCATCGGTTTGCCAACCCGTTCCCAGACGATCTTTTTAGTTGGCTTAACCTTGATCGCCGCTTCCCAGTCCAGGGCCTTGGATTCCACCGCCATAAGAGCTTCTTCGGTGGAGGTATAGCGCCCGCCTGTACCTTTGGCGTTGGGTTTGATCCTGGTAAGAAAGTTGATCCCCAGCACCATATCCTGGGAGGGAAACACGATGGTTTTGCCGTTAGCAGGATTAAGGAGATTTTTTGCGCTGAGCATCAGTGTCCAACATTCCATTTGGGCGGGCTGGGTCAGGGGCACATGGACCGCCATTTGATCGCCGTCAAAATCGGCGTTAAAGGCATGACAAACCAGGGGGTGGAGTTTAATCGCCTTCCCCTCCACCAGCACCGGTTCAAAGGCCTGAATTCCCAGCCGGTGCAAGGTCGGTGCCCGGTTAAGAAGTACCGGATGTTCCTTGACCACCTCGTCCAGGATCGCAAATACTTCCGGCGTTTCCTGTTCCACCAGGAGTTTTGCTTTTTTGATATTATAGACCACATCCTTGTCCACAAGTTTCTTCATGATAAAGGGCTTAAAGAGTTCCAGGGCCATCTTGGTCGGAAGACCGCACTGCCACATCTTTAAATCCGGTCCCACGGTAATCACCGAACGGCCCGAATAATCCACCCGCTTGCCTAGAAGGTTCTGCCGAAATCTCCCCTGCTTGCCTTTGAGCATATCGCTGATCGATTTAAGAGGCCGGTTACTGGCACCTTTGACCACTCGCTTTTTTTTGGAATTATCAAAGAGTGCGTCCACCGCTTCCTGAAGCATCCGTTTTTCATTGCGGATGATGATGTCCGGCGCATTAAGAGTTTGAAGCCGTTTTAGCCGGTTGTTTCGATTGATCACCCGGCGGTAAAGATCGTTCAGGTCGCTGGTGGCAAAGCGTCCGCCGTCCAGTTGCACCATGGGTCGCAGGTCCGGGGGAATTACGGGGATCACGTCGAGGATCATCCATTCGGGCTTATTGGAAGAACTGCGGAAATTTTCTACGATTTCGATGCGTTTAAGGAGCCGCTTGTTGGTCTTGGCACCCTTTTCGATCATCTTGGTCCGAAGTTCTACCGCCATTTCATCAAGGTTAATATTTTCCAGCAGGGTCCGTATCGCTTCGGCTCCCATACCGGCGGAAAAACTGCCGCCGTGCCGCTCCTGTGCTTCGTAGTATTCTTCTTCCGTTAAAACCTGGTTTTTCTTTAAGTCCGTATCTCCGGCATCGATAACCACATATTTTTCGTAGTACAGAATTGAACGCAGAGCCGCCATAGTCAGATCCAGAAGCAGCCCCATGCGGCTGGGGACGGAACGGTAATACCAGATATGAGACACAGGAGCGGCCAGTTCAATGTGACCCATCCGCTCCCGCCGTACCTTAAAATGAGTTACTTCCACGCCGCAGCGATCGCAGATTACGCCTTTGTAACGGATCGATTTGAATTTGCCGCAATAACACTCCCATTCCTTGGTGGTACCGAAGATCCGTTCGCAAAAAAGACCGTCCTTTTCGGGCCTGAGGGTCCGGTAATTTATCGTTTCCGGTTTCTTTACTTCTCCATACGACCAGGCACGGATCATATCCGGCGAGGCCAGTTTGATCATAATCGAATCAAAATCCTGTATGTCCCTCATTCAAATCCCCTTTAGCTTTTTAATTCGGCTACCAGTTCCATCAATCCCGTTGATTTCTCCAGCAGTGCCCTAAGATCGCCGTCCGCCAGAGTTACAAGCCTGTCGTTTTCAGAGACAATGCCATTTACTTCGTTGACCAGTGAAGTAACAGCCCGGCTGGATCCGGCCTGCTCTTCGGCCTTTTCCAGTATTGAATGAACCCGAATCATGGTCTCCCGAACCGATGATCCCGCTTCTGTTAATGATCGCGCTGCTTTATCTGACAGTTCAGTTACATGGCTAATGGAAGAAACTGCTTCGGACATCGCATTAATGTTATTTTCCGCCAGTTTTTGCATATCAGTGATGCTGACTCCTACTTCTTCGGCCGCAGACTGCGTTTTTTCCGCCAACTTTCTGACTTCTCCTGCCACCACAGCAAAACCTTTGCCCGATTCACCGGCATGGGCAGCTTCAATGGAAGCGTTCATGGCAAGCAGATTTATTTGAGCGGCAATATCGGTGATCACGCCCATTATATTTCCAACCGTCTTTGACTGTTCATCAAGTTTGCCTACATTCTGCTTAAGGTTTTCTGTAAGAGTAAAAAGTCCTTCCATGGCCTTGCCTGACTGGATGGCCATTTCCATTCCAGCTTCAACTTTCTGATTTGATTCCTCAGATTTGACAGCTGCCTCTCCTGCACTGCCGGAAATCTGTTCCACCCCGCTGCTAAGCTGCTGCATTGAATCGAGTATACGAAGTATCTTTTCAACCTGGGTATCACTGCCGCTTTTAACACCGGTAACACTGCTGGAAATATTGCTCACGGCATTTTCCACTTCCTGGGAAGCGGTTTCCACCCGGGCTGCCACACGCATCACCTTGTCGGCAGTTTCTTTGGCTTCCGTAGCACGGATATTCGCCTCATCCTCCTTGGCTTTAACCGTTTCAAAACCCCTGCCAAGATTTTCCGCCATTCGCAGAAATGCCTGCTGTAAAACGGTAATTTCATCCCGCCCCTGAATTTGGAGTACCGTTTTTAGATTGCCCTGAGCCATCTGTTCTGCCGCCGCTACCGTTATCTTAAGAGGTGCATTGATCGAATGCATGGTCATAATGCACATAGGACCCAGGATCAGAAGGAGTATCACCGTGGCGGCGCCTATAATAAGATAGAGCCGCTTTTTTAGGGCTTCTTCCATATGGGCAGTAAGTTCACCTTTATGGATGTCAATATTATCAATATAAATGCCGGTAGAAATCCAAATATCCGTACCGGGTATGTATTCCACATAAGCCATTTTAGGAGCGAGGTCCATACTCGGCGGCTTGGGGAATACAAAATATACAAAACCGCCCCCTTTCTCTGCGTTTTCGTACAGTTCCCTTACATAGTACACCCCGTTATTATCCGCGGTCTCTCCAAGATCCTCCCCTTCACGGTGGGGCAGGGTTGGGTGCATAAAAATCACCGTGCCAATATAGGTAAAGTAGTAGCCGGATTGATCTTCTTCAAAACGGTAATCCTGAATAAAACTCTTAATAATGTCATGCTGTTCTTGACGGACTGTTATCCCGTTTAATGCCGCAGATAGGGCAATTGCCATGGATTGGGTGCCAAGCTTAATCTTCTCCTGCTGCCCCTCAATCATCGCCTGCTCAGTTTCCATTATCCCCTTGTCTTTTGCTTCTTCGGCTGTAAACAGCATAATTACCGTAAGTGTCGCCGCTGAAAGAAGCAGAATAAGGATTATTGCCACCAATCTAACACCTATTGGTATATTCCTTAACATACATTCCTCATTTTTTAAAAGTTACTTCCCGATTTGGTGATTAACTCTTCATCCCTTTCAGTAAGGGGAATTTGTTTTCCCTTGGCATCGTAAATAGTCATGTCCAGCGCCAGTCCGCGCAGTTCCTGAACCAGTACGTTGAACGATTCGGGAATTCCCGCAGTCGTAGAAGGCTCGCCCTTTACAATTGCTTCGTAAATTTTGGAACGGCCCGTCATGTCGTCAGATTTGATTGTCAAAAGTTCCTGCAAGGTATTGGCCGCTCCGTAAGCTTCCAGGGCCCACACTTCCATTTCACCAAGCCGCTGACCGCCGAACTGAGCCTTGCCTCCCAGGGGCTGCTGGGTTACCAGTGAATAGGGACCGGTGGATCGGGCGTGCATCTTGTCGTCAACCAGATGATGGAGTTTAAGGAAGTAAATTATCCCGCAGAAAATTGGATTGACAAAGGGTTCGCCAGTCCGGCCATCCCGGAGTACGGTCTTGCTGGTTACCGGAAGTCCCGCTTCTTTCAGTTTTTCTTCGATGTCTTCGGCAGAGGGAGACTGGAAGACCGGAGTGGCGTACCATTCATCCAGGGTACTGGCGGCCCAGCCCAGTTCGGTTTCCAGAAGCTGTCCGATGTTCATCCGGGAAGGGACGCCAAGGGGCGTTAAACAAATATCAAGAGGAGTGCCGTCTTCCATGTAAGGCATATCTTCTTCGGGCAATATCTTGGCCACAACGCCCTTGTTGCCATGGCGGCCTGCCATTTTGTCCCCTTCGCGGAGTTTCCGTTTGGTGGCGATAAGGACTTTTACCACTTCGTCCACACCAGGATTAAGATCGTCCCCTTCGGATCGCTTAAGCCGTTGTATGTCGATGATCGTTCCTTCTATACCATGCGGTACCCGAAGGGAAGAATCCCGAACTTCTTTGGCCTTTTCGCCAAATATGGAATTGAGGAGTTTAAACTCAGGGGTAGTTTCTGTCTCGCTTTTGGGGGTTACCTTGCCCACAAGGATATCCCCGGACCAAACTTTGGCACCCACGATTATGATCCCCTCGGCATCAAGGTTATCCAAACTTTTTTCCGAAGTATTGGGAATGTCCCGGGTGATTTTTTCCGGCCCCAGCTTGGTTTCCCGTACTTCGGTAATAAATTCTTTTATGTGAATGGAGGTAAACATATCTTCCTTTACCACTCGTTCGGAAATCAGGATCGAATCTTCGTAGTTGTAACCGTTCCATGGCATAAAACCAACGAGGATATTCCGGCCCAGGGCAAGTTCGCCGTCCCTGGTGGCCGGTCCGTCGGCAATAACTTGTCCCGCGGTAATCTTGTCTCCCACCTTAACAATGGGCCGCTGGTTGTAGCAGGTATCCTGGTTGGTTCTCTGGTACTTGGCTAAGCGGTACAGGTCCAGTCCGTCCGTTGTCGTCTGGGGACCCGCTCCATGTTTACTGTCCGGTTTGATAACCACTTCACTGGAACTTACCCGGATCACCATCCCGTTCCGGCGGGCCTTAACCAGAACGCCGGAATCATAGGCACATTTTCCTTCCATGCCGGTTCCCACCCGTGGCGCTTCGGGAAACACCAGGGGCACCGCCTGACGCTGCATATTGCTTCCCATCAGGGCCCGGTTGGCATCATCGTGCTCCAGGAAGGGAATCAGCGAAGCGGAAACGGAAATGATCTGTTTGGGAGAAACATCCATGTATTGAATGTCTTCTGGTGTCCTGGTGGTATAATCCCCCTGGCGGCGGCACGAGACTTGATCTCCGGCAAAGGTCCCATTATCGTGAATTTTTGCCGAAGCTTGGGCAATGTAATACCGGTCTTCATCCATGGCGGAAAGGTATTCTATGTCGGAAGTGATCTTGCCTTTGACAACTTTCCGGTAGGGTGTCTCCAGAAATCCATATTCGTTCACCCTTGTATAGTTGGCCAGGGATACGATAAGGCCGATGTTCGGACCTTCAGGTGTTTCAATGGGACACATCCTGCCGTAATGGGTATAGTGGACATCCCGAACTTCAAAACCTGCCCGATCCCGGGAAAGACCGCCGGGGCCCAACGCGTTAAGGCGCCGTTTGTGGGTCAGCTCCGCCAGAGGGTTAACTTGATCCATAAACTGGGAAAGCTGACTGGAACCAAAAAATTCCTTAACTGCTGCCACCAAAGGTTTAATGGAAATCAAATCCTGGGGCTTAATCGTGTCGGTTTCTTTCAGGCTCATCCGTTCTTTGGCGATCCGTTCCATGCGGCTAAAGGCCACCTTCATGGCATTGGCCATCAGCTCACCTACAGAGCGAACCCGGCGGTTTCCAAGATGATCGATATCATCAATTGCCTCGTCTCCCACATAAACCTTGATCAGGTATTTCATGGTGGCAATCACATCCTGTCTTGTTAAGGTGTGTTCCTGCAGGGGCTGGGCATAGTTGAATTTTTTGTTAAGTTTATACCGGCCTACCCTTCCTAAATCGTAGCGGCGGCTGGTAAAAAACATTCCCAGAAGATCCTTTTCCGCCGCTTCCACGGTGATTGATTCACCGGGCATCAGTACCGAATACACCGCCGCCAGAGCATCTTCCTTAGTCGGTTCATCCTTGGTTGAATCATCCTTAACGAATTTTATTTCTTCCCGTTCAAAACAGTTAAGCAGCATGGATGAATTAAGAGAAAGATTTGCAGATTTATCATCATCGGGATCCGCAAGGTGCACAAACTTGATCACCTCAATGGATTTGACGTTATTAGTCAGAAGTTCGTCCACATTGTGGGGGTGGAGTTTTTCTCCTGTTTGATAGAGTTTTTTCTTGCCCTCAGGATTAGTTCCGGAACTCCCGGCTTCTCCCGTTATCCAGACCGGGGAAGCCAAAACCCTGCCGGTGATCTGTTCCCTGGTTTCCTTGTCGTCCTTTACCTTAAAGGTTTCCACGGTATAAAAGGCCCTGATTATTTCTTCCCTTGTATTAAAGCCCAGGGCCCGGAGGAAGATACTCCCCAGGATCCGTTTTTTCCGGTCTATCTTGGCATAGATCAATTCACGTTTCTGGTCGATTTCAAATTCCAGCCATGAACCCTTGTAGGGAATGATCCGGGAAGAAAAAATTCCCTTTTCGTGGCTGAAGATAACCCCCGGCGAACGGTGTATCTGTGAAACCACTACCCGCTCGGCGCCATTGATAATAAAGGTGCCCCGTTCGCTCATAATGGGGATATCCCCCATGTAAATGTCTTTCTGGCGAATTTCTCCGGTCTGCTGGAAGATCAAATTAACCCGGGCCTTTAGGGGCACCGAATAGGTCAAACCTTTCTGCTTACAGTCCAGTTCGGAAAATTTGATATGATCCTCATCCAGGGTATAGTATTCATACTCCAGGACCATATCCCCATTGGGACTTTCGATGGGAAAAGTGGATCTAAAAACTTCTTCCAACCCCTGCACACCAAGGGATCCGCCGGTTAAAAGTCTGGTACGTTGAAGAAAACGTTCGTAGGAACAAAGCTGAATGTCTATCAGATCCGGCAGTTCCATTACATCATGAATATCTTTTCTTACATAAGAACGTTTGTCTTTTCTCGTCTTTACCATCCCAACCTCACTAATACCAAGACCTGAATAACCCGCAAATCTTTTGCCTTGCAGAAAAAAATCTGCGGGGATCCCGCTTTTTTCAAAACATTGTTAGTTTTGAAAAAACTTTATCTATAGAATTTCCACCGTTCCGCCGGCGGCGGTAATCAGTTCTTTGATTTTGGCGGCTTCTTCTTTGGAAACCCCTTCCTTAAGAGGTTTGGGCGCTCCTTCTACCAGATCTTTTGCTTCTTTAAGGCCCAGGCTCGTTACTGCCCGGACTTCTTTGATTACCGGAATTTTTTTGGCTTCGTCAAAGGCCTTAAGGATTACGCTGAATTCAGTTTTTTCCTCCGCCGCTTCAGCGCCGCCGCCTCCGCCGGGGGCTGCTGCCGCCGCCACCGCCACCGGGGCTGCCGCGGATACGCCGAATTTTTCTTCCATGGCCTTGACCAGTTCGGATACTTCCAAAACGGTCATGGAAGCAATTGTTTCCAGAATTTCTTCTTTTGTGGCTGCCATATTATCTTCTCCTTAAGTAATAGTACATCCCTCATACAAAGGATGTTATTAACAAGCTGACAGGATCGGCAGCATCGAACAAAAGTTCGGCGAAGCCTGACAGCTTTTGATGCAATGATTTATTCTCGGTTGAATAATCCTTGTATCAGAAAGTTTTTTACGTCTGCGCTTTCTTGTCTGCGACAGCTTTCACCGTCCTCACCAGCCTCGAAGGAATATCGTTCAGGGCCGCCGCAAGATTCCGGGCAGGGCCGTTCATAACCGACATAAGCATGGAGATAAGCTCCAGTTTGCCGGGCAGCTTGGAAAAGGTTTCTACCTGCTTATCCGTATAGACAATGTTTCCTACCAGGCCTCCCTTAACCTTTAAGGTCGGCGCTTCTTTGATGAAGTCCAAAAGTATTTTTGCTACTTCGTTGGAATCTCTGGGAGCGATGGCTACGGCCGTGGGGCCCACTAGATAATTTGACACATCCGGCGTCTTGAGTTCCTCGAAGGCAAGGCGGGCAAAGTTGTTCTTTACCACCTTAAAAGCAGCTTCCTTTCCCCGAAGCTGCTTTCGTAAAACGGTGATCTGTTCCACCGTAAGACCCCGGTAATCGGCAAAAATAAAATCCGGTGTTGTCCCTTCGGCGGTACTGAAAGCGTTTCTTAATTCACCGATGGCCTTAACCTTATAGTCCTGTACTTTTTTGGCTACGATTGCCATGTGTTTCTCCTTATTCGTCTTTGTAAGCGATCCACACGCCGGGCCCCATGGTGGAAGCTATCGAAACGGTCTGAATAAACTCACCCTTGGCATCGGCGGGTTTTTTCCTTTTAACCTCGGTAATCACCGCCCGGACATTTTCCGCCACCTTGTCACTGTCCATGGAAACTTTTCCCACCGCCAGATGCACAACTCCGGTCTTGTCGGCCCGGAATTCAACCCGGCCTCGTTTTAGTTCCGCCAAAGCTCCTTTTAGGTCAAAGGTAACGGTTCCGGTCTTGGGGTTGGGCATAAGACCCCTGCGGCCCAGGACCATGCCGAGCTTTCCTACATCCTTCATCATATCCGGGGTAGCTACCGCAACGTCAAAATCCAGCCAGCCCCCTTTGATCTTTTCGATAAGGTCGTCGGCACCTACAAAGGCAGCTCCCGCATCCTGGGCTTCCTTTTCCTTTTCGGGCTTGCAGAATACCAGCACTCGCTTTTCGCCTTTGAATTGATTGGGAAGTACCACCGTATCCCGAACGGACTGGCTCTTTTTTAGGTTCAATTTAACAGACAAATCCACCGTCTCGTCGAACTTGGCAAAGGCCAGGGATTTAACCGTATCCAGGGCAGTCCTAAGATCATATGAGACAGCCGAGTCGTATTTCTTGACGCTTTCCTTGTACTTCTTGCCCCGCCTCATTGTTCCACCTCCACTCCCATGGACCGGGCAGTGCCGGCGATGATCTTCATGGCCCCTTCGATGTCATTGGCGGAAAGATCGGGCATCTTTGTTTTTGCAATTTCTTCAAGCTTTGCCTTGGGGATCTTTCCTACCTTGGTCTTGTGGGATTCCGCTGATCCCTTTTCCAAACTGATTGCCTTCTTGATAAGCACCGCCGCAGGAGGTGTCTTAAGGATGAAGGTAAAGGACTTGTCGGCATAAACGGTGATAACCACCGGTATGACAAGTCCCGGCTCCATCGACTTCGTCCGGTCATTAAACTGCTGAACGAACTGGGGGGCGCTGACGCCGTGGGGTCCCAGGGCTGGTCCTACCGGGGGAGCCGGCGTGGCTTTCCCCGCAGGGCACTGGAGTTTAATGTAGGCGGCAACTTTTTTCTTTGCCATTGCATTCTCCTTTGTAGTTGTACAATGTGCTCTGCACATTGCGGCGGGGTTTTACTGCGTAAAACTCCGCCGCCGGATTGCCACCCGGCTTAACGGAAACTATGTTTCCTCCTACGTCTTTATACTTAAACCTTTTCCACCTGCAAAAGATCAACTTCCACAGGAGTACTCCGTCCAAATATCTGCACCATCACCTTTAGCTTGTTCTTTTCCTGATTCACTTCTTCAATAGTTCCGGTAAAGGATTCAAAGGGACCATCGACAATCTTGACCTGCTCGCCGGAATTAAAAATTTGCCGTGTCCGGACAGGCTTTTCGCCCTTGATTTCCCCGGATTTCTGCAAAATATTCCGGGCTTCGTCCCCTGAAAGGGGCTGGGGCCGTTTGTCCGCCGGGGTGCCCACAAAACCTGTTACCCCCTGGATTTTCTTGATTTTGGAGCAAGTTTCTTTCCAGGCAAGGTCGGGAAGATCCATCTCAACAAGAATATAACCGGGAAAAAATTTTCGTTTTTGGGTCTTCTTCTTGCCGTCCTTAACCTCTACCACTTCTTCCTGGGGAACTTTTATATCCTTGATAATCTCCTTATCCAGGTCCCCCGAATCGAGCATGAGACGAATTATTTTTTCGATCTTGTTCTCGTACCCCGAATAGGCATGAAGAACATACCAGCCTGCCGCCATTCCCAATCCTTAGTCTTTTTCAAAACTAACAAAGCTTTGAAAGAAGCTCTCCTACTTAAATATGAACTGCACTCCATAGAGAAGGAGCATATCCACAAAACCCAGAACCGCAGCGATAATTACCGTAGACACGAGTACAATCCCTACGGAACTAACCACTTCGTCTCTGCCGGGCCATACTACCTTGCGGAGTTCAGCATAACATTCCTTAAAAAATTGAATTATCTTTCCCATTCTTCTTATTTCTCCTTACAACTAACGCCAAGCGCAGTAGGTTTCAGGCGCAGTAGGCTTCGAACCCACGACCTGCGGTTTTGGAGACCGCCGCTCTACCAACTGAGCTATACGCCTTTGGACATTATTATTACTTAATCTTGGTCTCCTTGTGCAGGGTATGTTTCCTGTCAAAGGGACAATATTTCTTGAATTCCAGCTTCTCCTGGGTATTACGCCGGTTTTTTTTGGTGGTATAGTTTCTCCGTTTACACTCACTGCACTGCAACGCTATAAGCTCTACAGCGGTCTTCTTACTGGCCATATCTACTCCTTAAACTAGCAACTTACAAATCTATAATGCTTCGGAACCGGTGTGGAGTTTTGCCTGGCAAGACTCCCAAGATAAAAATGCTTTGCATTTTTATCAGCCCTCGATCAGAATCGAACTGATGACCTTATCCTTACCATGGATATGCTCTGCCAACTGAGCTACAAGGGCATAATGCGACATGTTCCCTATAGTGTAAAGAAACTACCAATTTTTCAAGATCGTGTCAATAGGGCCGGAAAATTGAATATATTCACCATAAATATACAACACATACAACCAATGGCGTGTTAAAAAGTGTATACTTTTTTATACATATGGTGTCAAAAATACCCTCTCCAAATCATTTTGAATGCAATGAGGAAATTGAAAATTGGGAATATGAACTGTCTAATCACATAAGTTTTTTGCAATGTGTACTAACCGCCAAAATACAAAAAACTAGGGGTTATAATTTTTTTTTAGGATGCTATTATATTTTTGGAGGAAACCAATGTGGATTACTTTTGCCTTCTTGTCCGCCGTCTTTGCCGCCCTTACATCTATCCTGGCCAAGATTGGCATCGAAAACGTTAATTCCAATCTGGCTGTCGCCATTCGTACGGTGGTGGTGCTTCTCCTTGCCTGGGGCATCGTGTTCCTTACCGGAAAACACCAGGACATAGTAAATCTGGACCGGAAAAATGTAATCTTTTTGGTGTTGTCCGGCGCTGCCACAGGCCTATCCTGGCTTTGTTATTACCGGGCCCTGCAAATTGGAGAAGCCTCAAAGGTAATACCCATCGACAAATTCAGCGTGGTGATCGGAATGGCTCTTGCCTTTGTGGTCCTAAAAGAGGCTGCTACCATAAAAAAGATCATAGGCGGCGTATTGATCACCGCCGGAACTTTGACGCTGATCTTATAATTGACCCGCTGCTTGGGCTACAATAATCCCATGGTTCTTGAAAAGGGCATTCTATCCGGCAAAGTGGAAAACTGTTATATCCGGTTCAACACTATTTCTGATCCGGCGGTGCTGGAAATTTTTTCCCCAAAAATCTCCGACGAAGATCGCTGGAAGCTCAGGGACAATTTTAACAAACCATACATCATAGGGAAAGAATGGATCGATACAGGACTCCGTCTTTTTTATAAAGGGCTTTCTCCGGAAAAAGCAATAAAAACAGCTCAACCGTTAATCGAAAAAATTGCCGCCTATTTTTTCAAAAAATACCCGGACGATAAATTCCTGTGTTACAAACATTATCCCTGCGGCCAATCGGCCAGGGTAATCTTCCTTCATATTAACGAAACAATTATTTTAAAATACTGTGAAGATTTTAGGGTGGATTTTTCCAAAAATTACTGTAATGTTGTTTTTAGCGAAACTGGAAACTGCGAAAAAGTGTATATCAGCAGTTATGAAGCGGGAACTCTGGAATATAAGGACGGGGTTCTTGAAATGCACCGCTGGGAAAACGAAGACGAAGCCCAGTCGGTGTCTTATTTGAGCAGGCACTATACCCAGCGCCTGCTTGACGGCGTGGTAGATGGTGCGGATATCAAAGCCAATATGATCGGCATAATCAGATCGTCCATAGCAGAGGCCGCCATAGAAGCGGAAGATCGCCGTCTATTTGAAACAGCCTTGAATCTTTTGGAAAACATTCCAGAAAAATATCCATGAGTTTTCTCTTTATCAGGCTGGATTGACAATTATTTAAATTCGCCGGATACTTCAGAGAGGAGGCCGCCATGAAAAGGCTGATGTTCACATTTGTGTTAATCGCTGGGATTATTGGTTTTGCAAACGCACAGATGGGAGATACATGGAGTCCGATAACATCGGCATCAAGTTTAATTGGCAAATGGACAGGCACCCAGTCCATAGAGATTCCCCAGAATGATGAAAAGGGAATTCCCAACGCTAATGTAATTTTTTCCATATCCTTGGTGTATACCCGGAGTAATACAGATGTAACTGTCGAAATGAAAATTGATTTTACCGGGTTTTTGGATGAATGGGTTAAGGTGCCGGCGATGCAGAATCTTAAGCTGACCAAGGATCAGCTTTGGAAGCTGATAACGGATTTGTTGAGTAATATAATGGAAGAAGGCTTTGCTTTTGACAATAAATACAATATGTTTTATTCCATGACATCAGATGTGGATTCATTATTGAATTCTGATAACATTAGTATTAACCAGGACAAGACCATGATAAAACTCGTTTCTGATGTACTGATTACTTTTGGTTTGGGGGATGATGGTTTTACGGAACTGATCCTTACAAAAACAGACAATATATTATGATCGCAGGGATTATTGGCGCCGCCGGCTATGCCGGATCGGAGTTAATCCGGCTTTTATCGGGCCACCCGGAAATTACCGGCCTTGTTTTGGCATCGGTAAGCCGGCCGGGGGAAAACATTGCATCGATATACCCAAATTTTCTTGGCCCCGGCAAAATGAAAAATAATCCCGCCTTGGCAAAATTCGGAAATGCCGGATCCACCCTAACAACGCCAGAGGAACTTGTAGCGCGCTCCGATGTAGTCTTTGGCGCCCTTCCTGCAGGAACCGGGGAAGGCTATGCTAAAGCATCGCTGGACCGGGGTATTTCCTACATCGATCTTTCCGCGGACTTTCGTTTTGACGATGATGAAGAAACCTATCGATCCTGGTACGGAATACCTTGGCAGTATCCGGAACTGCACCGGCGTTCGGTTTACGGCCTTCCGGAACTGAACCGGAACCGGATTAAAGAAGCCGGAAGCCCGGTAATCATTGGAAATCCCGGCTGCTATCCCACCGCAGTAACACTGGCCTGCTATCCCGCCCTCGCCGAAGCTGGCGGAAACAACAGCAAATCCAGCATAAAACCCGTTTCTGCTCCAATCATTGCCGCCGCCGTATCAGGAGTTACCGGAGCGGGCCGGGAACCCGGCCGGGTCCAGCATTTTCCTGAATGCTCCGATTCGGTAAGCGCATACAAGGTTGGGTCCCACCGGCATATTCCGGAGATAAGCCGTACCATGACAAAGATAGCCGGCCGCACCATCTCCCTGGTATTTACTCCCCATCTGGGACCCTTAAACCGGGGGATCCTCGCCACGGTGTATATCTCCCTGGAGCAGCCGCCAAAAGCCGGTTCTGTCCAGCCGCAGACAAAAGAAGCTGCTGAAAAAGAAACGGCGATTCGGGAACAGTACGCTTTGTTCTACAAAGACGAACCCTTTGTCCGGGTCCTTCCCAAAACTGTGACTGCCGCCACCAACAGGGTGCGGCAGTCAAACTACTGCGATATGTCGATCCATCTGGATCATACCGGCTCTGTACTGATCGTTGTATCGGCCATCGACAACATGGTAAAGGGAGCGGCGGGCCAGGCGGTGCAAAATATGAACATCATCTTTGGTTTTGACGAAACTGCAGGGCTGACCGCAGTGCCAGCGCTGTTTTAACCAAGTACCTGTTTCCGGTATGCAATCCCAATCCGCTCCAGATTTTTCGCCGCACTTTTGCCGGGCTGCGCTTTTTGTTTAAAATCAATGGCAAACTGATTCATGGAAAAATGCCGGAAGAAAAAGATATGCTCTTTTAGCGCGGAATTAACGGCACAAAGGTTTTTCAGGGTTTCGGTGTATACTTCAAAGATGCCGCCTTTTTTCATTTCCGAATAACCGATGATCCACACGGTTATTAGTTTTTCCGTTTTTCCGGCCTTTGCAGAAAGAGCATTCCAGAATTCTTCCAGCAGTTTTGCCATGGTTCGCTGCGAGGAATGTACCGCTGCTTCCAGTTGAACGTCCCGGGCGCAAAGTTCCCTGAGTTCCGCCGTCCGGGGCGTATGTATGGGTGTCTTGTTAAGAATGAGAACATTTTTTCCAAAATCGATGTCCAGTTCGGGATGGGCCCGGAAAAAGTTTCCCGCCATTTTTCCCGAAGGGCCCACAAGATACCGGCGGTGTTCCTGTTCACGGCGGCCAGGGTTATCCCCCACCAGGATCATTTTTATTTCACTGTCCGGAGAAAAATCGTCCAGGGCAAGATTGTACACCACCGGAGTTTTTACCGTATAGGAAGGTCCATTCCGGTTGTCTACCACGTATTGAATTTGGGCGGCAATGTCCGGCACGCCGGCGTTGATTTTATCAATCAAAGAATGATAATGTTTTGTCGCCTTGAGGAAAGCAGTCCAGATTTCTTTGTCCAAGCACGCTCCGCCTTCTAGTATTTTTTATTCTAACTTATCCATCTATAATTAGAAGCCAGTTTAAGTACCGGCGGCATTTGCTGCCTTTTGAATTCGGCTCTTTCCACAGCACTGATAACACGAGCGGCCAGTTCCGCATCCACCCCCCCCTGGATGATTTTTTCTGCGGATAAATTATCAACAAGGTGCAGTTTGAGTATCTTATCCAATGTGTTATAAGGGGGCAGGGAGTCCTCGTCTTTCTGATTGGGCCGGAGTTCCGCCGATGGCGGCTTATCGATGATCACCTGGGGAATAATTTCTTTCCCGCCTGCGGATTTTTTCCGATCATTTATCCTTGTGCAAAGGGCAAAAATTTCGGTTTTAAAAAGGTCCCCAATAGGAGCAAGGCCTCCGGCGGTATCGCCGTACAGCGTACAATAACCCATGGCAATCTCGCTTTTATTTCCCGTGGTAAGAAGCAGGGAATGGAACTTATTGGCATAGGCCATAAGCAGGGTTCCCCGGATCCGGGCCTGAAGATTTTCTTCTGCAATGTCAAAGGGCCTATCTTCGAAGATCCCCTCCAGGACAGCAAGAAACGCCGTAAACACCGCTTCGATGGAAAGGGTTTCGTAACGGCAGCCAAGTGTGGCGGCCAGTTCCTCCGCATGATCTTTGGAACCCTGAGAAGAAAACCGTGAAGGCATACTGAAGCAAACGACATTTTCACTGCCTGTAGCTTTTACAGCCAGGTACGCTACCAATGCCGAATCAATGCCGCCGGATAATCCCAAATGAATCTTTTTAAAGCCGCACTTGGTCATGAACTCCCGAATGCCCTGAATTAGGGTATCTTCGATGGTATCCAATTCTTCGGCGCCCAAACCTGCATTATAGAGATTGTCCATAAGTATTAGAATAAACAACGGAAGGATGAATAGCAAGACAGGAATTTTTGTGATAGCATTTCATAATTATTCCCTGTTTGTCTTTTTTTATTCTTTCTTTGTTGTACAATATCATTCGAAAAATCGCCACTGCTTTGATATATTATTGCCATTTTTTCCGGCACAATATCAAAAAAAGCGTGTTGTGGAATGCCCAGAAAATAACCCTGTCCAAGGTCTACATTTAGTTTAATAAGAGTCTTTAATTCTTCTTCGGTTTCGATTCCTTCTGCAATTAACAAAATACCGGTATTCTTACAGAAACCAACCATTGCCTTGCACAAAAATTGTTTTATATTGTCCTTGTCAATATCTCTGATGAGGTTCATATCCAGTTTTATAATATTGAGTCTTACGTTTGTTATGGTATTAAGCCTCGAATAACCTGCCCCAACATCGTCTATGGCTATTCCGTAATTTTGCTTTCTATGAATGACTGATTGAACCTAAAAAAGCTTCACTGCCAATTATGGCAACACGCTCGGTAATTTCAAATATAATATTACGGAAATCAAGGCCATATTCACTTAGGCAGGTTTTTGCAAACCCTTCTCTGAATTTTTTGTCATGAATAATATTTGGGTTTACATTCAGAAAGAGCTTTTTTTCACCGATACAGGTTGAGTTTTTAGTGCCTGTGTTTTGCATAGTGTTTCAAGTTCCCATGACTTATTCATTTTGTCCGCCAGTCAATGATACAATCGGCTGATAGACCGGAGTTATATATTCGCCTTCCAAAATTTTGTAAAAAATATCGTAATCCGTTTTTTCTAAAACACCTATGGTTTGCATAGTACCTCTCTTAAATCCCAAAAAAATAAATTTCTGTATCTATAATTTATTTTGATTATGGTTTTTTCATTAATATATGGTTAAATAGCCGTAAAATTGACGAAAAAACGGGGTATTAAGCGCTGTTTAACAGCAGGATGTTTTTTAGTACAATTATTATAGAATGACCCGATTAGCTCAGCGTTTTGGTCCCCCCTCTTTTTACCGCGAAGCTCTGGCTATTGCTCTGCCGGTTATGATGCAGTTTTTTATTATGAGTATGGTCTCTCTGATCGATAACTTTATGGTCGCCAGTCTTGGAGATATCAGCATGGCTGCGGTGAACATAACCAATCACTTTACATTTGTCTACATTGTTATCATCAACACCGTCTGCCAGGCCGGAGGCATATACATTGCCCAGTTCAGGGGGACCGGTGACAGCGAAGGGATGAAACACGCCTATCGTTTTAAGGTTATTTTTGCTGCTGTTATGGCGGTGCTGTTCTTTGTTCTTTGCAGAGCCATTCCGCGCCTCCTGATTGCCATGATGACCACAAAAAACGCCGCCCAGGAAGAAATAACGATCATTGGTTCAGGTTACTTAACGCTCATAACATGGACCTTCCTGCCTTTGGCGCTTTCTTCGGCAATTGGAACCAGCTACCGGGAAATCGCCCGGCCCAAGGTACCGCTTTTGATTTCCGCTGCCTCAACTCTAATAAACACCGCCGGAAACTGGATATTGATTTTTGGCAATTTGGGCGCTCCCCGCCTGGAAGTTACCGGAGCGGCTTATGCGACAATTGCCGCAAGGGTATTCGAAGTTGCGGCATTTGTGTGGTACGCCGCCCGGACTAGGGCGCCTTTCTATGCGGGCTTTATCCGTCTCTTTCACATTCACCGGCGGCTTGTCCGCAAAATCCTTTGCAAGTCTGGAATGATTTTCGCATCCGAATTATCCTGGATCAGTTCGGAAACCATTATGATCGCCATGTACAATCGCCGGGGCGGATCGGAAGTTGTGGCCGGCATGGCGGCGGGCTGGACCATTGCCAATATTTTCTTTTTGATCTTCGGTGGAATCTGGACCGCCGCCGGGATACTAGTGGGCGGTGCCCTTGGCTCGGGTAAACTTGACGAAGCCCGCCGCCGGGCCGAATGGCTCAAATCGGGATCGATGGCCGCAGGTCTTATCCTTGCCCTGCCCGGTGCGGCTCTGGCGGCGCTGTTCATTCCTCTGGCGTTTTCCAACTTGAGCGATGTTGCCAGGACCACCAGTTTTGGCCTTGTTCTGGTGATCCTCGCCTACCTCCCTCTCTGGGGACTGCTGAATGTTCAGTTTGCCATTTCCCGGGCCGGCGGCGATACCGCCATGGGAATGATCACGGACCTTACGGTTAACAGCTTCCTTTTTGTTCCCGGCGCATTCATCCTTTCCTTTGCAACAACCATACCCCCAGTTCCCATGTTTGCCGTATTAAAACTCACCGATTTTATAAAATGGTTTATCTGCCGTCATTTTCTCCGGAAGGAACGGTGGGTAAAAAATCTGACGGTTACCCATGAAACGTCTTCCGATCCGTAATACCTGCATCATGGCATTTAATTTCTTTTTAGTTCATCTGCTTTTTTTTGAGCGGCAGTCATGGCTGCTTGTGCCTGATTTTCGCCTTCCTGTTCCAGTTTTTTAGCATTTGACTCACCTTCACTTCGCAGTGAGTCAGCTGCGGCTTGAGCTAATCTTTTTTCAATGGCGCTTTTTTCTGCAGTATCACTTGCCAGTTTGTCCGCCGCTGCGTTTGCTTCCTTTCGTACCCTGTCGGCAGCCTGTTTTGCAGTACTGCGAATATTGTCCGCCTGTTTTTGAGCTTCGGCCATTATTGCATCAATCTGACGGTTAATCTCTTCATTAACCTGGGTTCTTACTTCTTCTACCTTCTGGGTTACCGTTTCTGTTACCTGATCCCGCACTGCCCCAACAATGTTGCCGGCCATGTCGGCTACGCTCAAACGGATATCGGGATCTTTAACAGTCCCTCTAATCAACCCTGCTACTTTTATCTCTTTTAGGGTCGACCCTCCGGGTATGTTGCCTAAAATATTGGTTGCATTGGAGCCAACAGCCGATGTAGGTACAATTGCATCCATCCTGTAATTTAATGTCGTGTCAAGGCCAATATCCCCAATAAGTTCTACTTTAGCCGGCGGCATATTCATTACAATCGGGTCTTGTATCCACACCCGGCCATCTTTTATTTCGAATCCAATATTAATATTACCGGGAGCGGGGGAACGCCAGCTTTCATTTTTTAAAAGATCTGCCATCGTCCCAAAAAGTTTTGAATTATGTATTTCCAGGTTCTGTGTCTGCAGCCGTCCTTTTGAATTTACCTTATCCAATACAGGCGAAAGATGCTCGTCAAGCACGCTGTTCAGAACCAATGAAGCCGATACCTTGCCGGTATAATTCTGCGGTTCAGTTAATATTTTTTCGATCATGGAAAACGAAGAGATTGCAGAACTAATGTCGAATTGCCTTATGTTCATATCAAAATCAACAAATGGAAGGGCAATGTTCTGGGTGTTATATTCACCGTTAAGCGTCATGCTTCCTTCCAGCAGGTTCATGCCAAGGTTTTGCATTATCAACCTGCCGTCCTTTACCAATATCGCCCCGGTTGTATTGGAAATATCCAGTTTGTCAAAAAGAATATTCCCGATATTTACGGTCATGGCAAAGTCAATATTTTTGGGAACTTCGATAACACTTAACGGGGCAGCATCTGCCTGGACAGTATCAGTTTCTTTCGGCTCGCCGCCCATAAATTCATTAAGGTCGATTGTATTCGATCTCAGCGCAAGCGTTCCCCTTATCGTATCGTTCTTAAAAATAAAGGGAATAAAATTTTCCAGTGAACCATTCATCGCAATATCCGAGCGGCCTATTATGGCATCGAAATTGGTAAGGTCAACCTTTCGCGGAGTAAAATGAAGCTGTGTACTGGTAATTTTTACCCCTTGAGGAAAATCCGAACTTACAAAATTAAAACCGTTTATTTTAAGGTTCCCTTCTGCATAGAAATCTTCATATCGTTCATTTTCGATCATGGACATTCTTCCGGAAAGCGTAATATCGCAGTCCAATAAGCCATTTAACGTTATGTCATCCAACGGAACGATAGCAGCCACTGAATTAAAATCTATTTTTCCGGCAAATCGTGCAGAAACCTGCATATCACTTTCCGGTGTTTTTACATGAAGTTCCGCATAAAAAGGATTGCCTGCCATTTCAAAGTTGATCTTATCCACGTCCAGCGTAGTACGATCAAATACTTCGCCATCATAGTGAGCCTTTACATCAATGTTGATATTGTTTACAGATTTGGGAAGCGCAGGGTAGCTGAACATGGCATTATCTACAACCAATTCTACATTGGCGCTCGGCATTGTCTTTTCGTTGTAAGGCCCCTTTATCTCCCCGTTCAGGGCGAGGCTCCCGGCTGTCCTGACATCCTCAAAATCGTTCATATAAATAGCCGGAACAAGCGACAGGAGGCTTTTAAAATCTGTCCTTTCTGTTGCAAATGTAATATCTACGTTAATGTCATCTTCCTGGAGCCCGACAGAGCCGTCAAATTTTAACACAATATCGTTCAAATTAAATCTATTGTCCTTTATTAAAAAGAACATATTTTTTAGGTCGGCTGCAATTTCAGAAATAAAACCCACACCTGCCTTGTTCGCCAAACGGATCCCGCCCATCCAGAAATCTATCCCCTCAATTCCCAGTTCCATGTTAAGGTCTGCATTGTCCTGAGTCATATCTCCGCGCAGAATGTAATTAAGGGATTGTACTTCTGCAATCATATTATTAACTTCATCACGGAAGGTAATGTGCATATCGCGTATTTCAAATTTCTTTAACGCTACCTTAAACGCAGCCGGGGCAGCCTCTTTTTTTTCTGTTACTACTTCTTTTTTTTCTTCGCCGGGTTTTACAATATCCCAGTTTGCCCGCCCATCCTCCAGTATGTGGCCATTAAGGCGCGCCCGATCCAGCAGGATGGATTTTACTTCTATGTTCTTCATCCTGATCACGCTCATAATGTCCACTGTTACACTGAACCTGTCAAAAGCTACCAGCAGCTCGTCTTCAAAATCGTCCACTCCGGTTACTTCCAAACCATCCAGCGCTACGTAGGCACTCGGAAAATTTCGAATAAACGACAGTTTTAAGTCCTTAAAATCGACCCTTGCCATTAACATTTTGTTTAACTCTGTTTTGGCAAGTTCCATTATTTGATTCTTAAAGAGAAATGGGGTGATTAATAAAAGCATAACAATCACCAAAAGGACGCTGAAAGATATTAGTAATATTTTTCTCAACATTTTTACATTTTTAAACATAATTACCTCATTACTTTTGTTTTACATTTATTATATAATATTGTCAATAAACAAATGTGCATATGCTTATAAACCGGAGAATGCATGGATTTACAGCTGGACGAATTTGTTCACCAGGTAAATAAGAGAATGGAGGAGGTAGACGCTTCTTCCGGGCACATGGCGCTGGAACTACAGACAAGGCTGTCCGTATATATGACCGAACAAATAAAAAAATTGATGAAACAGGGCATACCGGTTATGACAATCCAGGATGCCCTGCGGACGGCAGTCAACGACAGAGTGGAACAGACGTACGCGCCGGATGCGGATGATAATGATGAAGAAACGGGTGAACGGCTGGAACCGCCCATCGGCGGAATTACCTATTATTTACCGATGGAAGAAGCGGTGATTGCCGCCTTCGCCGCCGGTGATCTGGACGGCATGGCGCTAGTGGAACAAATCCGCGAGTCGCCGGATATTACACTGCTTGAGATGACAGACGGCTTGGATTTGGTGTTGAGTGATTTTGGTAAAAACCAGAAGCTATGTGACATAACCTATGCAGGTGAAATCGTCGCAGGGAGTGACGGCGAAGCATTTATACCTGAATACTTGAATGTTAAAGAGGCGGACGGATATCAATACATTATCTGCGATCCGGCAGTTTTCAAATCTGCCACAGAAGTTAAATCCATTGCAGCTTTATTAGAGCCATTAAATCAAGAAGCATTTTCCAAAAAAGCCAATATCAAAAAACTGATTAAATCCGGCTGGCTTGACGCTTATGATCCCCGCTCAGTAAAAAAAGAGGCTTCTTTCATTATTAATGAATTATGGAATGGATTTGCTGTTTTACAGGAACTTTACCTTAAAGCGGCGGAACAGCAAAAAGGAATACTGATTTTTGTGGGATATCAAGGGGACACCGATTTGGATACGTAAAAAGGCATACACAAAAAAAAGACTCATAAAATAGAAACTATTTGTTTGCCGCAAATGAAGTACAGGGGCCTTATCTTTTGCTTTTAAAATAACTATACTTTTTCCATGAAAAGCCGGTATGGTGTTACGCCCTGGGGATCATGGTTTATTGATGTCCTGGACAGTTATCGAAAGGGAGCGCGCCTTGACCGGGAAGATCTTATGCCAATACCGGGAGGGTTCTTTCATTGGAACTTAATACAGGCAGAGCCTTGCAAAAGCCGAAGGTAATTATCGTCCTTTTTACGGCGTTGAAATTTGCATTCCTGTACTTAAAGATGCAGAACAGGCGTACCGGATGATCGAAGAGGATCCGCCCCTCCTTGCCAGCATTGCCGCCGGGGAAATAGATGCGGATCCTCATGTGTTTTTTCGGCTGAGAAACACGGATCTGTCTCCGCGGTTCGGCAAGACAACGGTTCGCAAAATAAAGCAGCCTTTTATAATAGTATTTGCCACAGAAATAAAGGCAGCACTGGCATGGAGAAAAATAGGATGGTAAAATTTCGTTTTGTTTCCCGGATCATGTTACTATTTTTACTGTCATGTTCTTCGTTAGCGGCACAGCATAATTCAGAAATAATCATCAATAGGGCAAAGACAGATGCCTACAAAATAGTAGAACGATCCGATTGGTCCCGGTATGAAAATGGAAAATACATAGGCCTTCTTCACCGGGAAGTTCGGGCGATCTTGTACCCTGCTGACACTGGCCGCGCTTTGCTATACCAGGGAAATTTTTATGTACTGGAAGAAACCTTAAGGGATATGCGGCAAAGCGCTCGTGCGGTGAACGATGTGATCCCCGTTAGTTTTGAGATGTTTCCCAGCGGGGATATTCAAATTGAAGATGATAGAGGTTTTCCTTCCCTAAGGGGTTTTCCGGCGTACCCGGAGGAACCGGTTCAGCCGGGCACAAAATGGATCGCCGAAGCTGTACGGCTGGCGGATCCCCTTAATGAGGGTTATCCGGTAGCGGTTCCCATTGTCGTGGAATATGAATACCGGGGAATTGAAATATACAGGGATGTTCAGGTTCACCGTATAACCGCCCAGTATGCCTCCCGTTTTCCCGGGTTTTCCCAGGAAGACTCCCGGGAAAACCTCTGGGAAAAATATGCAGATGAAAGGTACTTTAAGACACTCCAGGGAAACCATCAAGTTGAAATTCTCCTGCGCCTTTCCGACGGCCTTCCCCTGTTGATACGGGATAACCTGGATGAAACCTTTACCTGGGCTAATGGATATACCCTGCGTTTCCGGGGGTTTACCTTAACTTTTAGCGAAGGGGCAGTCCCTCTCGATACGGATCAGGTAGCTGCCGCCGTACCTGCAAAGGAAACAAGTATAGAATTAGCCGCTGTTCCCGGCGGCATCAGGCTTACTGTTAAGGATATACGATTTATTGCAGATTCGGATGTATTTTTGGCAGATGAATATCCCAGACTGGACAAGATTGCCGAGGCACTCAAAAAAATTCCCGATCGTACTTTCCTTGTAGAAGGACATACAGCTGCTGTGGGACGCCCCCAAGCGGAGATGGAACTTTCGATCCTCCGGGCAAAGCGAATGGCAGATGAATTAATCAAGAGAGGTGTCAGCGCCGGCAGCTTTTTATATAAAGGCTGGGGAGGAACGCGGCCTCTGGGGGATAATTCTACCGAAGAAGGCCGCGCCCTGAACCGCCGTGTGGAAATTACTATCCTTGATTAATTAATTCAAAAAATATTTTACTTTTTTTGCAGACTGGTATATAATTAATTCAGACTTTACCTTAGGAGGATATCATGATTTCTTTCATTGTAGGAATTATTGCATTAATTCTTGGTTATGTCGTTTATTCAAAAATTGCAGAAAAGATCTTTGTTATAAAACCAGAGCTTCAAACTCCGGCAATTCGGATCAACGACGGGGTCGACTTTGTAGCTATGCCAAAGTGGAAAACGCTGCTTATCCAGCTGCTTAACATCGCCGGTACGGGCCCCATTTTCGGCGCCATTGCAGGCTCTTTGTTTGGCCCGGCAGCATTTGTCTGGATTGTTTTTGGCTGCATCTTTGCCGGAGCGGTCCACGATTTTATGGTGGGGATGCTTTCCGTTCGGCAGAACGGCGGAAATATTTCAGAAATTGTCGGAAAATACCTTGGCAAGGGTCCGCTCTACATTATGCGGGTTTTTTCTACAGTGCTGCTTATATTTGTGGGCGTTGTATTTGTAACAACTCCCGCTCAAGTCCTTAGAACCCTGTATGAACATGCAAAAGACCTTCCTGCCGGAAGTAGTATGAATTTCTACTACATCATCATTGCGATCATCATTGGTTATTACATCCTGGCAACTATGCTTCCCATAGACAAGCTCATTGGCAAAATCTATCCTGTTTTCGGAGCCTGCCTTTTAATCATGGCAATCGGGATTACGTTTATGATGTTCTTCACCGGAGAAATCAGCAGTATTCCCGAATTTGCATTTGCAAATATGCGGCCCGATAAAACCACCAACATCATGGGGCGCATTTTCCCCTTCCTGTTTATTACCATCGCCTGCGGAGCAATTTCAGGATTCCATGCGACACAGTCACCTCTTATGGCCCGCTGTATAACAAACGAAAAAGAAGGCCGGCTGGTATTCTATGGCGCCATGATTCTGGAAGGTGTGATCGCCATGATCTGGGCCGCCGTTACCATGGCTCACTTTAATTTTGTAGGAATCGAAACTGCAGTTGCAGCACCAGTAGTTGTTACGAGGTCCTCCATCGATTATATGGGCTGGATCGGCGGAGCGCTGGCTATTTTCGGCGTTGTGGCCTGCCCCATTACTTCGGGCGATACTGCTTTCCGCAGCGCCAGGCTCACCATTGCAGATGCCCTAAAATATGACCAAAAACCCGTAAAGAACCGGTTGACCGTGGCTATTCCTCTTTTTGCGGCGGGTGTCCTGTTGGTGCTGTTTTCCCTTTCAAGCACCAAAAATTTCAACATAATCTGGCGGTATTTCTCCTGGTCTAACCAGACTCTGGCAACCATCGGTTTGTGGGCGGCCAGCGCTTACCTTGCAAAAACCGGCAAACTTTACTGGTTAACCCTGCTTCCCGCTGCATTTATGACCGTGGTAGTAACATCCTATTTTTTTACTTCTAATGAATGTCTAGGTCCTCTTATGACCGGGATCACCGGCAACGCTGACATAACCTATGTTACCGGCATTATTATTGGGCTGGTTCTGTCAACAGTACTGCTGGCCTTGTTTGTTCCATTTATTGGGATTAAACAAAAGGGTATTATCAAGGAGTAAACTGAGAAATCCCTATTTATCAAGCTGGATTATCCGAAGTATGATGGACAACAAGGAGTATCCATGTCTATCCACATTGCAGCCAAGCTTGGTGAAATAGCCGAGACAATTTTACTGCCCGGTGATCCTTTAAGGGCAAAATTTATCGCCGAAACCTTCCTGGATAACGCGAAACAGTACACCGGCGTACGTAATATGCTGGGGTTCACCGGGACTTACAAAGGCAAACTTGTCTCCGTTCAGGGAACCGGCATGGGAATGCCTTCAATTTCTATCTATGCACATGAACTTTTTCAGGATTACGGGGTTAAGCGGGCCATCCGCATCGGTACCGCCGGATCCATCCAAAAACACATCAAAATCCAAAGCATGATCCTGGCCATGTCGGCGTCCACCGATTCGGCGGTCAATTCCCGCCGTTTTGGGGGCCTTAGTTATGCCCCCACCGCCAGTTGGCACCTCCTAAAAACCGCCTGGGATATTTCAACGGCCAAGAAATTAGAACCAGCGGTGGGAAATGTGGTAAGTGCCGACCTTTTTTATACCGACGATCCGGATGAATGGAAACGCTGGGCCCGCTTCGGTGCCCTGGCCCTGGAAATGGAAAGCTCCGAACTGTACACTGTGGCCGCCAAATTCGGACAGGAAGCCCTGGCAATTCTTACCATCTCCGACCATCTGATTACGGGAGAACAAACCACTGCGGAGGAACGGCAGACCGCCTTTACCCAGATGATGGAAGTCGCCCTGGAAACAGCAATTTCATAAAGGCTCCAACATTCCGCAGGTGTTTCAAGGGTTACCTGTTCTAATCAGTTTGGCAGCATGAATAATAATATGGAATTACGGCAAATTGGGGCGTTTAAATATGGTTGACTATTAACCCGCTCTTCTCTATTATTATTCACAAGCCCAGATGGTGGAATTGGTAGACACGCTGGTTTCAGGTACCAGTGCCCCTAAAGCATGGAAGTTCGAGTCTTCTTCTGGGCAAAAAAAGCTCCCTGTATACATTCTTTTTACCCATTACTGCCCATAATAAGCATCGGGCCCATGTTTGCGTTCCCAGTGCTTTTTTATGATATGCTCCGGCAGGGGCTTTGCCATCGGATCGAGACGCAAGGTAAGAAGCGCCATTTTGCATATCTCCTCCAGAACCGCGCTGTGGTACACCGACTGAGAGGCACTCCCGCCCCAGGCAAAGGGTCCGTGCCCCGCCACCAAAACCATGGGCAGGAGGGCTGGATTCAATTTACTCTTTCTGAAGCTCTCTACGATCAAATCCCCAGTCTCAAGTTCATAGTCGTTTTTCACCGCCTCTGGACTCATGAATTCGGTGCAGGGAATCTCCTCTGTTCCGTGGTCCGCATGGGTGGTACCGAACACCGGAACGGGCTTTTTTGCCTGGGCCCAGGCAACAGCATAGGGTGAATGAGTGTGCGTAATGCCGCTGATACCGGTAAATTTCCGGTACAGCACCTGGTGAGTTTTGGCATCCGAGGAGGGTTTTAGCTTTCCCTCAACAACACTGCCCTCCAGGTCAAGGAGTACCATTGATTCGGGACTCAGTTTGTCGTAAGAAACCCCGGAAGGTTTTATGGCAAAAACCCCCTTGCCTGGATCAAAAGCCGAAGCATTACCCCAGGTGTAGATGGCAAGGTTTTGATTTTTAATTTCAAGATTCGCTTCAAAGGCTTCTTCCCGCAGGGTTTTATACGCATCCATGGTTAACGGTCCATCCAGTACGCCTCGTTCCAGCGCAGTTCATCCCTCAGCCGGTCTGGTTTTGTGCCGCGTCCAATAAACACAAATTCAATGCCGCTCATCTCCGCCCAGTCTCTAAAATATTCATCTGTCAGGGCTGAAGTGTACACCGAGTGGTGTGTGCCGCCGGCAAGTATCCAGGCTTCGGCGGCTTCGCCCAAATTCGGATAGGGCTTCCAGAGCGCCCGGGCCACCGGAAGTTTTGGCATGGCATCTTCGATTTTTACAGTCTCGATTTCGTTAACGATCATCCTGAAACGGCCGCCAAGATCAATGAGGGTTGCCAGCACCGCAGGGCCGGGGGCGGCATCAAACACCATACGGGCAGGATCGGCCTTGGCGCCGATTCCCAGGGGATGAACCTCAATGCGGGGCTTGCCTTGTGAAATGGAGGGGCATATTTCAAGCATATGGGCACCAAGGGCCGCTTCTTTACCCGGCTCAAAGTGGTAGGTGTAATCTTCCATAAAAGAAACGCCGCCCGCAAGCCCCGATGCCATGACTTTTGCGCAACGGGTGAGCATGGATTGTTTCCAGTCCCCCTCAGCACCAAAACCGTAACCTTGTTCCATGAGCCGCTGTGCGGCAAGACCCGGAAGCTGGGATAGGCCGTGAAGGTCCTGGAAGGTGGTGGTAAAAGCCCCGGCATGTTCCTCAAAAAGCATTTCTTTCAGGGCAATTTCAATTTTCGCCTGTTCCAGCATGGCACTGCGGGCTTTCCCCGGCTTGGCAAGATCAGGGGCAAGTTCGTAAGAAACGGCGTAATTCTTTGCCAACTCTTCTGCCTGCCCATCGCTGACTTTCGATAAATGTGCAGTAAGATCACCGATACCCCAGGTATTTACCTGCCAGCCAAACTTGATCTGGGCCTCAACCTTGTCCCCTTCAGTGACCGCCACTTCCCGCATATTGTCTCCCAGCCGAAGAACCGCGGTATTCATACCGTCAAGACGAGCGGCGGCGGCCCGCATCCAGACGCCCATGCGGCGGCGTACTTCCCTGTCCTGCCAGAAACCGGCCACCACCTTGCGGGGCAGCCGCATCCGGGCATGGATATGACCGTGCTCCCTGTCGCCGTGAGCGGACTGGTTCAGATTCATAAAGTCCATGTCAATCGCAGCCCAGGGAATGTTCCGGTTGAATTGAGTATGCAGGTGCAGCAAGGGTTTGCGGTTCATCGCCAGGCCTTGTATCCACATTTTTGAAGGCGAAAAAGTGTGCATCCATGTGATAATCCCCGCACATTTTTCAGAGGCATTGGCTTCTTCAAAGAGTCCCCGAATGGCATAAGGCGTAATTGCCGTGGGCTTCAAAACCACCGTACCGGAAATCAGCGAATCCTTGTTGAATTCATCCGCCATGATCCGGGCATGCTCGGCGACTTGTTTTAGAGCTGCATCTCCATACAGATCCTGACTCCCGACGATAAACCAGTATTCAAACTTTTTGAGATCCATGCTTGTCTCCATTTTTATTTGCTGCTTCTTCTTTTGGAATAGAGGTCAAAGGCCACTGCGGCAAGAAGTACAAAACCCTTTATCGCCTGCTGCCAGTCAGGGCTGACCCCCAAAATCGACATGCCGTTATTCAATACGCCGATAAAAAGGCCGCCTACGACAGCTCCAATAATCGTACCGATACCGCCGGTAACTGCCGCCCCCCCTACATAACATGCTGCGATGGCGTCCAGCTCAAAGCCTTGACCGGCCTTCGGCGTGGCAGCATTTAACCGGGCGGAAAAAACAACGGCGGCTATGGAGGCAAGAATCGCCATATTGGTATATATCCAAAACATTACCCATTCAGTTTTAATACCGGAGAGTTTTGCCGCCTTTATATTGCCTCCCAAAGCATAAATATGGCGGCCTTGTATGGTTCTAGAAGCGACAAATTGATATACGATGATAAGAAATCCCAGGATTATCAAAACATTAGGAAATCCCCGGTACAGGGAAAATACAATGGTAAAGGCCATAAGTATAACTGCAATAGCCGTAACCTTCACAATCCAGATGCCGCCAGGGAGTACATCAAAATTGTACTGCTTCTGTTTTTTGCGTCTTTTGATTTCGTTTACGATGATAAGCGCAATAATAAAAAGCCCAATAACAATGGAAAAAAGATGGAACTTTACTCCTGCTACGGTAAGACCTCCCAGAGGATCTGGAATATAACCGGAGGCTATGATCTGGAATTCTGCCGGAAAGGGCGCTTTTGTCTGTCCCCGTAAAATTACCTGTCCAAGACCACGGAATATTAACATCCCCGCCAAAGTCGCTATAAATGGCGGAACATTAACAAAGGCAATCCAGAAACCCTGCCACATGCCAATGACAGCTCCCATTAAAAGTGCTATAAACATTGTTAAAAAGGGATTAAAGTTCATGTCAACAATCATCACGCCGCATACCGCTCCGACGAAACAGATGATCGAACCCACCGAAAGATCAACATTGCCGGTAATGGTACAAAGAAGCATGCCGACTGCAAGGATCAGTACATAACTATTCTGCAATACCAAATTTGTCAAATTCACCGGACGGAAAAATATGCCTTTCGTCCAGATACCCAGGATAATCATTGCCGCTGCCAGCGCAAAAACCATGCCGTACTGCCGGGCGTTTTTCTTTATAAGGTCTAACAAGGCGTTCATCATTTCTCCTTGGACAAATGGTCCGATGTCAGTTGGACAGGATATGGCGCATAATATCTTCCTGTGTTGCTGTTTTGCCTTCCAGTTCTGCAGTAATCCGTCCTTCGCTCATTACATAAATCCGGTCGCTCATGCCGATTATCTCCGGCATTTCGCTGGAAATAAACAAACAGGCAATGCCCTGAGCCGCCAGGCCGTTGATGATTGTGTAAATTTCATGCTTGGCCCCCACGTCAATACCCCGCGTCGGTTCATCCAGAATGAGGATCCGGGGATCAGAGAACAGCCATTTTGCCAATACAACTTTTTGCTGGTTCCCGCCGGAAAGGTTCCCTGCGGACTGTAAAATTGATGGCGTTTTTGTATTGAGTTTTTTACAGTAATCTTCCGCCACAAGGATTTCTTCCTGCTCGTTGATAATACGTCCCGCCATTCCAAAGAATGGCTTGGCGATTTTTTCCAGTTTTGCCAGGGTTGTATTTTCTTTGACGGTCCCAATCAGCACAAGGCCGAATTCCTTTCGATCTTCGGTCATGTAGGCAAGGCCATGTTCAATTGCCTTTGGGATCGAGTTCAGATTAACTCCCTTGCCGTCGATCAGTGTCCTGCCGCTGATATTATCGCCGTAATATTTGCCAAAAATACTGGTGGCCAATTCGGTGCGGCCTGCCCCAACCAGACCCGCCAACCCCACCACCTCTCCGGATCGGACGGTAATGTTAACATTGTCCAGTTTTTTTCGTTCCGGGTTGTCGGGGTTATAGACTGTCCAGTTTTTTACTTCAAATACAACTTTCCCAACCGGTGTGTTCCGTTTGGGAAAACGATCGGTAATCTCCCGTCCGACCATACCTTTAATAATCCGCTCCTCGCTGATGGACGCTGGGCCGGCGGTGTTTCTTTTTACATGGAGGGTTTCAATGGTTTTACCATCCCGCAGGATGGTGATGTTATCCGCCACAGATGCGACTTCGTTCAGTTTATGGGATATCAACATTGATGAAATGTTAAGCTCGTCCCGCAGTTCCCGCAGGATTTGCAGCAAGTGTTCGCTGTCCTTTTCGTTGAGCGCAGAGGTGGGCTCATCCAGAATCAAAATTCTTGCGTCCTTGGCAAGGGCCTTGGCAATTTCTACAAGCTGCTGTTTGCCCACGCCCAGTTTATTTACCTGTAAATTGGGGTTTTCGTCCAATCCCAATTTTTGCATATATAAGAGCGCATCGTCCCGGGTTTTATCCCAATTAATAATATTATATTTTGCGCGCTCATCCCCGAGGAAAATATTTTCCGCTATGGAAAGATAGGGACTAAGGGCCAGTTCCTGATGAATAATAACGATGCCGGTTTTTTCACTTTGCTTGATGTCGGCGAATGCACAGCGTTTACCTTCAAAAAAAACATCTCCCTGGTAAGTACCATAGGGATATACCCCGGACAGAACCTTTACCAGCGTTGATTTTCCCGCTCCGTTTTCTCCAACAAGGGCGTGTATTTCCTTCTGTTTCACCAGGAGGCTTACATTGTCAAGCGCTTTTACCCCTGGAAAAGTTTTGGTGATATTTTTTATTTCAAGCAGCACTGCCTGATCTGACATAAATGTTCCCTTTTTACCTATAAAAAAGAGCGGTGAATGGCAGCGGACAATGGACTTGTGAGAGAATCAGGCTGGTCCTCTCACAAGTCTGGCATTCATTCTTTTCTTTGCTACAGGCCAAGCTCGGCAGCAGTATGATAACCGGTATCAACTACATCAGCTTGAAGATTATCCTTGGTAACAATTACGGAATCAAGAAGGAGAGACGGAACTATTTTTGCTCCATTATTGTAGCTCGTGGTGTCCAGGCCGGTAATGGTCTTGCCTTGCAGAATATCATCAACCAGCACTACCGTGGCGGCACCAAGTGAACGGGTGTCTTTTAAAACAGTGGCGTATTGCTCACCGGCAAGGATCGATTTACAGGAAGCTACAATGCAGTCCTGACCGCCTACCACCGGAAGGGGCTTGCCGGGGGTACTGCCGTAACCGACGGCTTTGCAGGCTTCCAAGCAGGACAGGCTGATGGGGTCATAGGGTGACAGAATGCCGTCAAGCACCAGATTGCCGGAATAATTAGCAGAGAGCAAATTTTCCATTCGCTTTTGAGCTTCCGCAGCGTCCCATCGCAGCGTTCCGACTACGGCCCTGTCCAACTGGCCGGAAGGAACTCTGAGTACGCCCCTGTCCATATAGGGTCGTAATTTATCCATGGCACCATCAAAAAAACCAACCGAATTGTTATCGTCGGGGGAACCGGCGAATAGTTCGATAATAACCGGCCTTGCGGCGGTGGCTTGATCCAGTTTAAGGCCAGTAATAAGAATATCACCCATCTGGCCGCCGACTTTGTAATTGTCAAAAGATACATAATAGTCCACATCGGGGGACTGCATCAAGAGCCGGTCATAAGCGATGACGGGAATCCCTGCCGCTTGAGCGTTTGCAAGCTGATTGGAAAGAGCTGATCCATCAATAGACGCGATAACCAATACCTTTACGCCCTTGGTAATCAAATCATCAATTTGGCGAACCTGGGTAGGAATATCATCATCTGAAAACTGTAGATCGACTGCATAACCCAATTTTTCCAGGCCTTCCTTGACGGCCATACCATCTTTGTTCCACCGTTCCTCCGAACGGGTGGGCATTACAACGCCGATCAGGCCTTTGCCCTGTGAGGTTTGACCGCACCCGATGAACAGCACGGAAGCAAACAGAGCCAAAACGAAAAAACCAATCTTTTTTCTCATTTCCTTTCTCCTCTCCTAAAAATGTTTTACACGCCAATTTGCGTTAACGTACACGCAGTATAGCATGATTATTTCCTTCCTGTCAACATATCTTCTCCAGATTATGCTGATTTTGGAGGAGTGTTCTCCCGAATATACACATCTAATGGAATTTCCAGTCTGGCCTCAACTTTCTGCTCCAGCACCACTGAGCGGAACAGACTTAGTATGGCTTCTCTGCCCTGTTCTTCGGGACGCTGGGCAATAATAGCATCAATGCGGCCATTAATCAGCAAACTCCGGTTATTAGGAATAAGATCGTAGCCTATCAACGGAAAAGGACAATTCCTTCGCCGCCGGCCGGATGCCTCCACCACACGGTGGGCCATGCAGTTGGTTATAAAAAGGCCCGAAAGTCTGCGGTTCTTTACTAGAAACCGGGATATTTCTTTCGCTGAAATTTCGGACCCCTCGTAATCTGAATACTCCTCCACAATCACCGGAAAACCATACTTGCGGGCATAACGCAAAAAACCATCCCGGCGGCGGGTGATATGATAATCATCTCCATGGGCATCCAGCACCGCCACAGGTTCGGATACATTGCCGGCAAAAAGATGAAAAAGCCGCCCGGCAAGATAACCTCCCTTAAACGGATCCTGCCCAATAACACACAGCGGCCTAATTTCCGGCATATCGGAATCAACAAAAACGAGAGGTATTTTTTCCGTAATGACCCTTTCGACAAAGGGCCGGGTTAGTTTTGGCATGATAGGAGCAAAGAGTATTCCATCAGGCTTTTCCGCCCGAATTGAACCGGATTTTTTTTTAAAGGATGCCGGATCATAACGGTCAAATTCAACTATCTTCGTCTCAATACCTAGAGCCCTGATCTCACAGGAGGCCCGTTCAATACCATCCATAATCTGTCCCCAGTAACCTGCATCCTGATCCCGCCGGGGGATAAGCGCACAAAAACGGCAAGGCCGGTTGAGTTTAAGACGCCGGGCAATGGGATTGGGAGTGAACTGGTATTGTTCGATAATCGTCTCTACTCTTGTCTTCGTTACAGCCGAGACCCGGCCCCGTTTGTGGAGTACCCGGTCAACAGTTCCAATAGAGACGCCGGCAAGTTCGGCAATTTCACGGACAGTCATGTCTGGTATTATAGTATGTTATGAAATACCTCTTGCATAGTATTTTTATACGGCAATTCCCTGTTTAATTCAGCGATGGCATTTTCTTCATGCCAGTTGACCATGCCGATATTTGTTTTGAACAGCATTTCCAGGACAGGATCAAAAAATTTGTGATAACTGTGATCAAAGTCCACCCGGAAACCACGGCGAATTTTATGAGGTGACCCTATACCGGGATCAAAGTAGAGGATCTTCTCTCGAATACAGTAATCCATGGGGGCATAGTAGCAAACCGCAAAATGCAGATCTCTTATATCTTCGCAGGCTCCCCAATAACGGCCCCATATACGGTTTCCCTTGCGGAACATCATGGCCAGGGCCAGGGGATTTTTATTCTCCTCCGGGACATCTTTTTCGGACAAAACCTTCCGCCGCGCCTGGGAAAATACCGTTCTATGCCGGAAATGCTGTTCTATCAGAGAAAAGAAAAATTTGTTTACCCAGCGGGCATCCCATGGTAAAAATTTATCGTTGGTTCGGGAGTAAAGATCAAAAATATGATCAAAGCAGCGGCGGTCCGCATCGTCTCCTTCTATTATAGTTAGCTCTATTCCCTGTTCTTCATGACGGTGGTATTCTTTCCGGATGTTCTTTCGCTGGTTTTTATTAAACCGGGAAAGGTATTCCTGAAAATCGGAAAATGTATTGTCCCAGACAAAACGGGAATGTTTCCAGCCGTCATAGGATCGTTCTGTAAGAGAACCGGACCAGGCCGCCCAGGCAGCATCGGCAAAGAGAAAGTGCAAGCCCCGGACTCCGCTTTTCCGGCAAAACGCTTCCGCCGTATCAAGCAATATCCGGTTCAGTGCCGCCGGGTCTTCATCGGGGGCAAAGAGAAAACGGTAACCCTCCGCCGGGGTTGCCGGAACAGTACCAATCAGTTTAGGATACCAGGGCCGGCCCATGGAGGCAGATGCTTTTGCCCAAAAATAATCCCACACAAATTCACCTTCGCTGTGATTCTTTAAGTACAGGGGAGCCGCGGCGAGGAGTTTGTCTTTTTTCCACAGCGATAAATGCAGAGGATACCAGCCTGTTATAGGAGCGGTACTGCCCGATTCTTCCAGCGCCGACAGCCATTCCCATTCCAGAAAAGGAATGATTTCTTCCGTAACCATGCTGTTCCAGTCCGCTTTGCTAAACTCAGTCATGGCCTGGGCGTATTTAAGAGTATAGGGGCCTTCCAGATTTAGAACCGGGTTTAACTCAACCACCGTTATCAGAATCATCCTCTTTGACAATGCGATCCACTCCGATCACAAAATCAGGCTCGTCGATAGTTACGATCCGCACTCCCTGGGCGGATCGGCCCATGATGCTGATTCCGGAAACCTTTAATTTGATTGATTTGCCCTGGCTGGTGATGCACATGATCTCTTCGTCATCAAGGACATTTACGCAGCCGGCGATTTCTCCGGTTTTCCCGCTGACTGTATAAATTCGCTGGCCCCCCGTACCCCTGCCGTGGGCGCTGAATTCGGAAAAATCCACCCGCTTGCCATAGCCGTATGCGGACAAGATTAACATTTTTTCTTCCGGGTGAACCTGGAGCAGGCCCGTAAGTTCATCTCCGCCGGAAAGCTTTATCCCGGTTACACCCCGGGAGGAGCGGCCCATGGAACGAACCTGATCCTCATGGGTGCGCAAAGCCTGGCCTTTTTTGGAGACGAGTACCACTTCGTTATTGCCGCTGGTAAGGAGGGCGCTGACCAGCCTGTCTCCTTCGTCCAGATTAATGGCAATAATTCCCCGGGTTTTGGCATTGCTGAATTCACCGGTGGCAACTTTTTTTACTACGCCCCGGGCGGTACCCATAAACAGAAAACGCTGGTTGCTGCCGGCGGTACCATTGTCCTCGCTGCTTTCAGAGAAATTGCCGGAAAAATCCTTTAGAGAAACAATGGCGGTAATTTCTTCGGTGGGCAAAATGGCAAGAAGACTCTTAATGTGAGCCCCCTTGGAAGTACGGCTCCCTTCGGGCAGTTCGTGAACCTTCATCCAGTAGGCTTTGCCCGCACTGGTGATAAAGAGGATGTACTCGTGGGTGGAGGCCACAAAAATTTGATTCACAAAATCATCTTCCGCCAGCTTGGCGCTCTGCATACCTTTGCCGCCCCGGCTTTGGTTGCGGTATGAAGAGACGGGAACCCGTTTCACATAACCCAGATTGGAGATAAGGATCATCATCTCTTCTTTTTTGATCAGGTCTTCGATGTTGATGTTTTCCACTTCTCCATCAACAATTTCGGTCCGCCGGGCATCGCCGTATTTTTCGGCGATAAACCGGATTTCATCCTTGATTACTCCCAGAAGTTTTTGCTGGTCTTCTAAGAGAGATTTGTAGTAGGCGATTATGCGCTTAAGCTCCGCCAGCTCCTGTTCAATTTTTTCGATTTCCAGGCTTGTCAAGCGGCCTAGCCGCATATCCACAATGGCCTGGCCCTGGATTTCCGTAAGACTGAACCGTTCTTGCAGCTTGTTCTTGGCCACAGCGATGTCCCGGCTTCCTTTGATAATCGTCACCACTTCGTCGATATTTGCCAGGGCGATAACTAGGCCCTCCAGGATATGGGCCCGTTCTTCCGCCTTGCGCAGTTCATAACGAGTCCGGCGGGTTACCACTTCAATCCGGTGTTCCACAAAATACTGGATCAGTTCCTTTAAGTTAAGGCACCGGGGCCTGCCATTGACCAGCGCCAGGTTGATGATCCCAAAGGTCGTCTGAAGTGTCGTATTGGAAAACAACTGGTTCAGCACCACCTTGAGGATCGCCCCCCGCTTTAACTCAATAACAATCCGCATCCCTTCCCGGTCGGATTCATCATTAAAATCGGCGATGCCGTCGATGATCTTGTCTTTTACCAGGACGCCGATTCGTTCCAGAAGCAGTTTTTTGTTAACCCCATAGGGAATTTCCGTAAAAACGATAAGTTCCCTGCCGCCCTTGCCAATCTCAATGGTAAACTTGCCCCTGATAAGGATCCTGCCCCGGCCTGTACGAAAGGCGTCCCGGATTCCCTGGCGGCCAAAGATAATCCCCCCAGTAGGAAAATCCGGCCCCTGTACATGGGATCCCAGGGCATCTATCGTTATATCCGCGTTGTCGATATAAGCACAGACCGCATCGCAGACTTCCACGAGATTGTGGGGAGCCATGTTAGTGGCCATGCCGACGGCGATACCGCTGGAACCGTTGATCAGAAGGTTCGGCACCGCCGCAGGGAGTACCGCCGGTTCAGAAAGGGACTCGTCAAAGTTGGGAACAAAGTCCACCGTCTCCTTTCCCAGATCAGCAAGCATCTCGTCCCCAAGTCTGGAAAGCTTTGCTTCGGTATAGCGCATAGCCGCCGCGGGGTCGCCGTCCACGGATCCAAAGTTCCCCTGCCCCTGCACTAAGGGATACCGGAGAGAAAAGTCCTGGGCCATCCGCACCAAGGCATCGTAAAGGGCAAAATCCCCGTGGGGATGATACTTGCCCATAGTATCGCCTACGATACGGGCGCTTTTCTTTGTTGCCGCATTGGGACGCAGGCCCAGTTCGTCCATAGAATAGAGAAGCCGGCGGTGTACCGGTTTAAGGCCGTCCCGTACATCAGGCAGAGCCCGGGCCACAATAACGGACATGGCATAGGTGAGGTAATCGGACTTAACTTCGTCCTCTATCGCAACGGGAATGATCCTGCCAGTCTGTGCGGGGGTATCGGCTGTATCGGGCATATCTAAATAATACCAGGTTTTGGAAGGATAGTCGAGTGCCGTTCGACCTTCCAGTCATGTTCTGAGAATAGTCTAAAAAAACATCTTTTTATTTTTTCTGGCTTAATTCGTAGGCCACATCCACTATCATGTCTTCCTGTCCGCCTACCATCCGGCGCCGGCCCAGTTCTACCAGTATATCCCGGGGCTGCAGGCCGAACTTTTCCGCCGCCCGCCGGGTATGCAAAAGGAAGCTTGAATATACTCCAGCAAATCCCAGCATCAACGAGTCGCTTGAGATAATCTGCGGGCGATGCATTATCGGTTCCACAACTTCTTCTGCTACATCCATTACCCTGTATACATCCGCTCCGATGTTCCAGCCTTCCCTTTCCAACAGTGCACACAGCACTTCAAGCTGTGCATTTCCGGCTCCGGCACCAAGACCCCGGCAGGTTGCATCTACATAGTCGGCGCCGCTTTCTACCGCCACAAGAGCGTTCGCCACCGCCATCCCCATATTATTGTGCGCATGAAAACCTACCGGCAGATCGACCGCCTCCTTCAGCGCCGTTATCCTTTCCCGTATGCCCGTTGGCGTCAAATACCCAGCCGAATCAGCGAGGTTAATGTAATCCGCCCCCGCATCCACGAATATCTTTGCCTGCTCCGCTATCTTTTCGGGGCTGGCCATGTGGACCATCATCAGAAATCCACACACAAACATTCCGTTCTGCTTCGCCCAGCCGATATGCTGTATCGCTATATCCGCCTCCGTCACATGGGTCGCTATACGAACCATGTTGGCGCCCCGGTCTTTCGCTTTTTTCAGGCCCGCAATGGTCCCCACCCCAGGCAGCAGAAGCACCGACAGTTTTGCATTCTTAATCACTTTTCCGGCGGCTTCGATCAAATCAAGATCCGGTTCTTTGGAAAATCCATAGTTGATTGTCGATCCCGCTATGCCGTCTCCGTGGCTGATCTCTATGATATCAATCCCGGCATCGTCGAGGCCCTTGGCAATGGCCGTAACCTGTTCCCTGGAAAAGGAATGACTTACGGCGTGGCTTCCGTCCCGGAGAGTGGTGTCTATTATTGTGATCTTGTTTGTCCTCATTATTTTACTCCCAGCATTTTTGCGGCCAGTTTTTCTGCCACCGCCACCGCCGCCTGGTTGATGATATCCAGATTTCCGGAATAAGACGGAAGAAAGTCCCCCGCCCCCTCAACCTCGATAATCACTGTTACTTTGTTTCCATCCACCAGGGGCGGAACCCGCAGGTGATAACCGGGCACATAGGCCTGTACTTCCCGGATAATGTCATTCACCGATTGGACAATCTTCTTTTCGTCAGGGTTTTTAACCAGCGAATATATGGTATTGGTCATCATGATCGGAGGTTCCGCCGGGTTAAGGATGATGATCGCCGTACCCCGATCCGCGCCGCCGATAACCTCCAGGGCTTTAGAAGTAGTCTCGGTGAACTCATCGATGTTAGCCCGTGTTCCCGGGCCGGCACTTTTTGACGATATGGAGGAAACTATCTCGGTATATTCGGAATCCGCTGCCCGGTTAATGGCGTAAGCAATTGGCACCGTCGCCTGGCCGCCGCAGGTAACCATGTTAAAATCAACCTCGTCGGTAAGCTTGTCCAAATTAACGCAGGGTACCACATAGGGTCCCACCGCCGCGGGAGTCATATCTACGGCTATAATACCTGCGGCCTTGAGGATCGGCGAATTGTGCAGATGGGCTTTGGCACTGGTAGCATCGAACACAATCTTGATATCCGAATCCGCCGCTACAGCATTAACGCCTTCGATAGAAGTTTTAAATCCCAGTCCGGCGGCGCGCTTAATTCCCTCGGATTCCACGATGCCCGACATCATGTGCATTTGCAGATATTTGCTTTTTATCACCTTGTACATCAGATCGCTGCCGATGTTACCAGGACCGATGATTCCAACTTTTATTTTTTCGCCCATACAAACTCCACCTTAATATATTTACCATATAACGTAATTTCCGGCATGTCAACGAAAACCGGCGGCGCATTACATCACACCAGGAATAAAACGGTAACGCACAGTATTAAAGTAATTTCAATAAAATCCAGGGGGGCCGCGTCCATAAAATCGTGAATAAAAAATCCCCCCATCGATTCGGCACCAAGGGAAAATATTTTTTGCAGTGTCAGAACGCAGCGTGAAGCTTCGCTTAAAATTTCCTGAATACGGTGCAATGCCTGTTCCCCCAGAGAATCAGCATCGGCCAGGGACCAGACATCGTAAAGGCGGCTGCGAATGGCCTCAAATCCCGCACTGTCCAGCCTTGGCAGAGTTTTATTGGCAATCAGTTCAAGGTAATGTTCATCGTCAAAAAATTCTTTTAAGCTTAAACAACGGTTATCGCCAAGAATAAAATAATATGTCAGCGCAAAACAGGAAAAATGAGGACATGTAAATTTTAAAACTGCATCTATAGCTGTTTTTCTGCAATATGGCAGCTTTGGCAAGATAATGATCCCGTTAAACCGCCGTTTTTGATTATTCCGGTTGTTCTTTCCAATCTCAGCGCCGCAGGCAGGTTAATAAGCGGATCGTATCACGATATTCCATAAAAAAGACTGTCCAATAAACGGACAGTCTTTTTTGCATATTTAATAATCAAGACGTTTAAGTGACAATCTCCAAGAAGCTGGGAATAACTTCGCCGGAGAAATAGAAAAGGCCGCGGCCCAGCTGATCTGCATCCCAAACCCTCTGTGGGCTGTCAGGATAGGCGGTATAGCCGCCGCAATAGGTTTCGATCCGGTTGCCGGAGGGCTCCCAGAAGTAGATCGAAAGACCGCGGGTAATGGCATGTCGCGTAGGGCCGATGTCCAGCTTAAGGTGATTAATGGCGATGTGGTCCGCCGCATTGAGTACGTCTTCCCAAGTGTTCAAATAGAAACCGATGTGATGGATAGTGTTGGGTTTGGGATACTCGACGAATGCCAGATCGTGGGGCTTGTTGTTGCCGGTGATCCAGGATGCCAGTCGTGAGCCATCAGCATTGTTACAAATTTCAGGTACATACATACCGAGTACTTCGCAGCAGAACCTTTCCGCTTCGGCAATGCCCGGTCCGTAGAGCAGGAAGTGATCCAGCCGAACTGCTCTCATGCCGCGGGGGATCTTATTCCAGATGTCGGGATTTTTAATCTGGGGATGATCCTTGGCCATTTCCACTTCAGCATAGATGTGGAATTCATGACCAGTACAAATGCTAAATTTGTACTGTTTGCCAAAACCAGGCTGTTCGGTATTCGGAGCGACTTCACTGACTTTGTAACCGAATTTTTCGACCCTGCCTTTCATCGCTTCAAGCTCGTCCTTGCTCACGACCTTGAACCCAACATAATCCAGTCCGGCGGTATCAGCTTTTCTAAGCACTACGCTGTGATGATCAAATTCATCGTAGGCTTTCAGCATGATGCGGCCATCACTAGTTTTACCAACTTCATCAAGGCCAAGGATGTCCTTGTAGAAGTTAAGGGTTTTGTCCAAGTCCAGCACTTTGAGCTGGATCAGACCCGGGCGAATGGTTGCATTAAATCCCATATACTTCCTCCTAATAAATATTTGTTTACCTCTTAGCGATAAGCATATCGCTTCGGGGTTGAACACAACATAAAAGGGCCAGGCCCTGTTTTTTTTCCGCCCCATTTACATGGGCAGCGCTCATGGGTTTAAACGCAAAAAAGTCGCCGGATACGATCCGAGCTTTGCAGACGCCGCAGCCGCCGCCGCAGCAGCCATGCACTACCGGACCTTTTCCGTGGTGAATCATCGCATGTAGAACAGCGGCATCTTCATCGCATTCGAAAGTGATGTCCGTACCCTGTATCGCAACTTTATGTTTTTTTCCCATGTTTCCTTTTGCCTTATTATTTTTTTTGACTTAGCTCGTAGGCCACATCCACTATCATGTCCTCCTGGCCGCCTACCATCCGGCGGCGGCCCAGTTCCACCAGTATCTCCCGGGGCTGCAGTCCGAACTTCTCCGCCGCCCGCCGGGTGTGCAGGAGAAAGCTTGAGTATACCCCCGCATATCCCAGCATCAGCGAATCGGTCTTGATCACCTGGGGCCGGTGCATTATCGGCTCTACAATTTCCTCAGCCACATCCATTACCTTGTATATGTCGGCTCCGATATTCCATCCATAGCGTTTCAGCACTGCACAGAGAACTTCCATCTGGGCATTGCCTGCACCGGCACCCAAGCCGCGGCATGTTGCGTCCACATAATCCGCCCCCGCATTCACCGCTGCCAGCGAGTTTGCCACCGCCATTCCCAGATTGTTGTGAGCGTGGAACCCTACCGGCAGATCGATTGCCGCTTTCAGTGCAATTATCCGTTCCTGAACTTCTTCCGGCGTCATATATCCCGCAGAATCCGCCAGGTTGATGTAGTCCGCCCCGGCATCCACAAATATTTTCGCCTGCTCTACGATCCTTTCGGGGTTCCCCATATGGGTCATCATCAAAAACCCGCAGACAAACATCCCGTCAGATTTCGCCCAGTTGATGTGCTGAATCCCAATGTCCGCTTCGGTCACATGAGTGGCAACCCGCACTGTATTCGCCCCCCGTGCCCTCGCCTGTTTTAGGTCCTCTATTGTTCCCACGCCGGGCAGTAAGAGTACCGCCAGTTTTGCGTTTTTTACAACCTTCCCGGCAGCTTCGATCAGGTCAAGCTCCTCTTCTTTTTGAAAACCATAATTGATAGACGTGCCGGCGATGCCATCGCCGTGGGCGATTTCGATGATATCTACGCCTGCATCGTCAAGGCCCTTGGCTATGGCGGCCACCTGCTCTTTGGAAAAGGAATGGCTGACTGCGTGACTTCCGTCCCGGAGGGTAGTATCGATGACATGGATTCTATTCGTCCTCATTCATTTACCCCCAGCATTTTTGCGGCCAATTTTTCAGCCACCGCTACAGCACCCTGGTTGATGATATCCAGATTTCCCGAATAGGATGGCAGGAAGTCCGCCGCTCCCTCAACTTCGACGATTACTGTTACCTTATTTCCGTCAATGAGGGGTGGTACCCGCAGGCGGTAACCCGGCACATATTTTTGCACCTCCCGAATAATGTCGTTTACCGAATCAATTATTTTTTTTTCGTTGGGGTTTTTAACAAGTGAGTAAATGGTATTAGTCATGATCAGCGGAGGTTCCGCCGGATTTAGGATAATGATCGCCTTGCTGCGATCCGCACCGCCAATAACCCGCAGGGCTTTGGCGGTGGTTTCGGTAAATTCGTCGATGTTGGCCCGGGTGCCGGGGCCGGCGCTTTTCGATGCAATACAGGAAACAATCTCGGTGTATTCGGAATCTGCGGCGCGGTTAATAGCGTAGGCAATGGGAACAACAGCCTGACCGCCGCAGGTTACCATGTTAAAGTTAAGTTCGTCGGTGAGCTTGTCCAAATTAACGCAGGGTACCACATAGGGGCCTACCGCCGCGGGAGTCAGGTCGATGGCGATAATTCCTGCGGCTTTTAATATGGGCGCTGCGGCTTCGTGGGCCTTGGCACTGGTGGCATCGAAGGCAATTTTGATTTCCGGGTCGGAGGCTATCCCCTCCGCCGCTTCAATAGAAGTTTTAAAACCCAAACCTTCGGCACGTTTGATGCCTTCGGATACCCTTCTTCCCGCCATCATCTGCATTTCCAGATGCTTGCTTTTCATCACCTTGAACATCAAATCGCTGCCGATGTTACCGGGACCGATGATACCGATTTTGATTTTTTCCACTATACAAACTCCGCTTCGACCTTTCCAAAAGAAGAAAACTGAGCCGTAAATGTATCCCCCTTTGCCGCCGCTGGCGCAGCAGAAAATGCACCGGAAAGGATTATTTCACCCGCTTTCAAGGCAACGTTGAAATCCCAGAGCCGGTTGGCAAGCCAGGCAACGGCTATACAGGGATCGCCTAGAACGGCGGCCCCCGTTCCTTCACCTACAAGCTCTCCGTTCTTGTAGAGCTTCATTGTTTCGGCGGGCAGATCAATTTCGTTTAACTTGATTTTTTTTGTTCCCAGTACATAACGCCCCGAAGACGCGTTATCCGCAACCGTGTCCGGCAACTTGATCTGCCAATCCGCCACCCGGCTGTCGACAATCTCGAAGGCGGCAACCACGTAGTCGGTATTTGCAATCACATCGTCCCGTCTTAACTTGCCGCCGGTAAGATCCCCTTTAAGAATAAAGGCAATTTCTCCTTCTATCTTGGGCTGCAGCAAAGCATCGGTTCTGATTTTGCCGTCCTTGCATTCCATGGCGGCAAAGAGGTGCCCGTAGTCCGGCTCATTCACCCCAAATTGACTTTGAATTCCGGGCGATGTCAGGCCGATCTTCTTGCCGGAAATAATATACCCCATGTCAACTACACGTTTGATATTTTCAAGCTGGATATAATACGCATCGTCCAACGAAATTGAGATGTCCTGCTCTGTCAGCGGCCCGATAGCCTTGCGGTTTCGCTCGGCGTTAAAGAGTTTCTCTGCAAAAACGGGAATTTTTGCCGCATCCATAATTACCTCTTATTTTTTGAAGTTAAAAAAATTGCGGATTAAGTCCGCAAATTCCTGGGTATGCTCAATCTGTGTCCAGTGCCCACAATGTCCAAATACATGAAGTTGTGCATTGTCGATGAGTTGGAGCAATTTAAATGAATTCTCCACGGGAATAACCCGGTCTTCCCTGCCATGGATGATCAGGGTTTCATGCTTGATGCTGCGGATGTAGTTCTGGTCCGCAGCCATCAATTCCACGCCCTGCTGCCTCGGAGCGGGGAACAGTGCGTGGAAGCTCTCCTGAAAACCAGGCTGGATGCTTGCTTCATAGCGGGTTTTGATCAGCGCCTCGTTGGCAAAACTGTGATCGTAGGTGAATAGTTCCAGCATCTCTTCCATCGCTTCTATTGACGGTTCGTAGCCCCATACTGAATCCAATCCATAAGTGATGGGGAAGCTAACCCCCATGGAACCCATCAGAACCAGTTTGTTGATCCGGTCTGGATACCTGACCGCCAAAGAAAGCGCCAGGGCGCCGCCAAAAGAATTACCCACTAAGTTGGTTTTTTCGATCTTAAGAGCATCGAGAAGATCGATGGTTTGTTTTACCCAGCCCGGCATGGTGTTCTTCATGCCCGGAATCCGTTCGGTATAGCCAAAGCCGGACATATCAGGGGCGATAACCCGGAAATCATCCCTAATAAGGGGGAACAGCCGGTTCCAGTTTGCCCATGCAGTAACGCCCGGTCCGGAACCATGAAGCAGGGTTACAGGGAATCCCTGACCCACATCATGATAGTTGGTTTTGAATTTCCCGGTTTGAATACTGTTGGCGATTTCAGGTCTTTGTTCTGCCATTTTTTTCTCCTCGTTTGCAAAACTAAATGGGCTTTCCCCAAAAATTGAAGTTTTGTACAAACCTCAATTCGCATAATAAAAACAATTTCTGATTTTTTTAGTAACCTTTTACTTAAGTGATAATATGATAACCCTCAAATTCTTAGCCGTCAATGAATTTTTTCCCTTTTTCAAATTTTTTCCTCCATAAAAAATAAGACCCGGGGATGAACTACATTGGGATCTCAATAGCACCCCTATATATGGGGGTAGTTCAATATAAGGACACTAGTAGTAGACCACAATATCTAATACAGGATAATAATTTTTCACGCGTAAATCCGGTTGTTTACGAGGTTTTAGGTGCCTGAATAGGGAAACGCAAAGGCAATCCATTCCAACCGCCTTTGCGTTTCTAGGGCACCTAAAATTTGGCGTAGTAAGGCGTGGGAGAATTTTTAATTGTAAAAAATATTACCCATGCTTACTGTCGTCTTCTTCGACTTCTATCGTTTCCTTTGCCGCTTTTCTTCCAGCGTGAACGTTGTCGATGACTTCTAATTGCATCCCCAAAGTTAAAGCCGTTGCCCCGGCCCTCCTCCTGTCTCCCTACCAGTATAGCCGACCCGTTTAAGGGCCGCCTGGGTCGCCAGGCTAAGTTTATTGGAAGAAAAGACACCACTTTGAAACGTAATTATATCTATCGAGTCGGGGATGGTAACGGTGGTCAGGACTTCACAGCGGGAAAAAGCACTCCATCCTATCCAGGTGAGTGAAGCAGACAGGGTAATGGTGGTTAGGGCAGTACACTTCCAAAAAGCGGCGTCCTCTATTATTGTGATTGAATCCGCCAGGGTAATGGAAGTAAGGGCTGTACAGTCAAAAAACATGCCTGCGGGAATTTTTGTTATTCCTTCGGAGACGATTACGGTTTTAAGATTTTTGCAGCCTAAAAACGCAGCATTAAAGACAATCTCCCTACTCCAGCCCGCCGGCTTGTAATTTGTCATACCAAATTCGACTAAACTGGGGGGAAGCGTAATTGTTTTTATAGCGGTTCCGATAAACACGCCGGCACCAAGGAAAGTAAGGTGTTGCGGCAAGGTAATGGCAGCTAGGGCGGTACAGCCGTAAAAAGCGGCTTCCTCTATCGTTGTGATTGAATTCGCCAGGGTTACGGAAGAAAGGGCGGTACAGTCCTCAAACATGCCCTCGGGAATTTTTGTTATCCCTTCGGGGACGACTACGGTTTTAAGTTTTTCACAGCCTGAAAACGCGTAAGCTCCTCCTCTTATATCGGGGGGAAGTGTAAGCCTTGTTATTGCGGCTCCGCTAAACGCGCCAGCACCAAGGGAAGTAAGGCTTTGCGGAAGGGTAATGGCGGTAATAGGACAGCCGCTGAACGCATTGTTGCCTATTTCTAATAACCCTTCAGGGAGGGTTACCGACTTAAGTTTTAGCGGACCGCGTGCAGTCGTAAACGCATCATCCCCAATTCTAGTTACTCCCCGGGGAATAACAACGCCGGTGATGTCTGGTCTCGAATAAAATGCCCCATCGATTTCCCGGACGGGCAGCCCCTGGATGGTGGCGGGGATCCGTACGTTGGCAGCCTTGCCTTTGTACCCGGTAATAATCGCGCTCTGGCCATCTTCTGCAAGACGGACAGTAAAGTCAGCTTCGGTTTGGGCAAAGGCAATGCTTGTTATGAGCAGCACAAAAGTGATAAAAACCAGTTTCTTTTTCATAGAAAAACTCCTTCTGTTGTGTATTAAAAAAGCCGGATGTTTCCATACAGCGTTTTTACAGAAAATGGGAATATGTATTAGGGGGGTAGTTATGTAAGCTATTGGATTGTTGACACGGTTATTTAAAAGATGGGTATAATTGCCTGATGCCTGATGTGCTCAAAACTGCCTTTGGCAGTTTTGAGCTTGGAGTTTGCTTCGCAAACTCCAAGTAACGATACGTCTGCGCCGAAGCTATTCATTGGTATAATCCTAACATTTGCAGAATAAAAGTTACAAGATAAAAAAGCTGTTTTTGAGGGTTTTTTCTGGTAAATAGCAGGTTTTTGGGAGAATTTGGACGATTTTAATGCATAATCATTATAAATTTTATAAAAAAAGGGTGGAATTCCATTTTCTCCTTCTTTAATTGACCCTTTTTTGAGGTAATTATGCGCCAGGACGGCGTTTGCGTAGGTGTATTTGGGGCAAAAAGAACAGGCTGGACTGGAAATGCTATGACCATAGGGACACACAGCTTCAAACTGATAATCGTGTTTTTACAGCGGAAATAGCGCAAAACACCGATCCGGTATCGACGAAAGCAACAGGCAAATTGAGAGAATGTCTGATGTTGTTTCGTTGGCCACCCCCATATTTAGTTGTAGGTCTGAAATAAAAACGTTTTCTTATTCGAAAGCCTGGTTTAATATCCCGCTTTTTAAAGCTGTAAGGACGGAAAGCGGCGGCTGACATTTCTCGTATTAGGGTGTATTTTGCGATAAATCATTTTTCCCCATAGGTAATATCCGTGAATTCTCTATAGCTATATTAAGCAGTGAAGAAAAAAAATAGCGCCTGCCTTCAATTTCTAAGGCACTGCGCTCAGCCAAAAATTATGGGGAAGCCCTCAACAAGGAGTTTATTATGCTAAAACTAAAATCCAACACGGTAACGGGCGGCGGGAATCATGTCAATTGGTCCGACTCGTATTCAATGGAGATTAAAATCATTGATGATCAGCACAAAGGGCTTTTAGATTTTATCAATGAATTATTTGACCATTCTACGGGAAACGAAGAAGAAGAACGCTCCTGGTTTAAGGAAGTTATTCAGCATGCGGTACAATATATAAAAGAACACTTTGCGACTGAAGAAAAGTACATGAAGGCAACCAGGTTTTCCGGTTATGCCGAACACAAAAAGACGCATGATGAATTTACATTGACTGTTATTAAGAACGTAAAGGAGTTCGATGCAGGCAAAAGGCTGGTTCTGGAAAAATTCGCTTATTTTTTAAAGGATTGGGTTTTAACCCATGTGGCGGTTATGGACAGGCAATACAGTGATTATTTTCGGAAAATTACCTCTCGAAAAGCAGATGAAAGGCTGTCTATCACGACTGTCGATGTGGCATAACACCGGAAAAAATGGAGCTCATCACATTTTTTGTGGAAACGCAAAATATCATAACGGGACTCTGTCACCGGGAATGACTGACGGGTTTTCAGGTTCCGTTGGAGCGTGTAATTAACTGACTCAACCGCATTGGTCGTATAAATCGCCTTTCCGATTCCTGGTGAAAATTTCACTGAATTGCGAATCATGTGGACTATACACAGTTGAACTTCAGTTTTTGGGAACACGCGTTAATGGCATCCGAAAACCCGGTAAGACCGTCAACAGCGGCAATCAATATATCTTGAAGGCCACGATTCTTAAGTTCGTTCAGTATCCCCATCCAGAACTTAGAGCTCTCGTTCTGTTCAATCCACATTCCCAGGACTTCTTTTTGGCCGTCAAGCCGTATGGAAAGTGCTATATACACCCTGCATGACCCTCTCAATAAGAGCCTTACTCAGCTGCTTGATGAGCCCTTCAGAGCCGTAAAAGTCATCCGGCCCCTTGTACTCCTTTTAGCAGTTCGTCCTGCAAAACATAGTTTCGCCTACTTCTTTTGTTATCGCCATACTTCCTCCTGGTTAGTATAGCGTTTTACACAAAATTAGTTATGGCTCCGAAAAACGACCGGCAAGGTTATGCAGATCGCCGGGGCGAAAAACAACGCTTTCCTTTTGGGGTGCAGTTCCATAGGGTCATCTTACCTGTTTCTTGGGGTTGGGGCAAGCGGTGGGGGTGGCAAGAACACCCTCATGACGACCTTTTTTCCGACAAATTCATAACATCACAATACAATTCTTCCAGCCTTTTTCTTAAAGATTTAACTGCGTAATGCTTTCGGGAAAGTACGGTATTGAGTGGCGTTTGGGTTTTTTCCGCGACTTCCTTAACGGAAAAATCCAGCAGTTCGGTCATTTCAAAAACTTCGCGCTGTTCTTTGGGCAATTCGGCAAGGGCGGTTTGTATTTCTTCAAAGACCAATGTGCGCAGTAGTTCGGTTTCCGGCGTTGTTTCTTCTCCGTAGAGAATGTCCGCTATCTCGTCAATAATGTAGTCTTCTTCGTCTTCATCATAAGAAGAAGGTAGTGGTTCGTCTTTTTTCTTTTTGTACTGGTTTATTATTCTGTTGTGGGCTGCCCGGTAAAGCCATGCGGCGGTGTTTTCTATCGGGTTAATGGTTTCATTCACCTTTGAAAACTGATAAAACACTTCCTGTAGAATGTCCTCCGCGTCTTCAATGCGGTTGACACGCGAGCGAATGAAGTTTAACAGCCGCTTGCGGTAATCGGTAAAAATTACCGCAACTGATTTTTTCATCTGTATTTTTCGCTCCGTGCGAAAAGGTATGTGCCTATTATCAGGCAAATTACCGTTAATGCGGTGATTGCCGCAAAGTTGATCATGGGGTTAAACATGACTATTCTGTCATATTCCGCATTGCCTCTGTAGACAACGGCGCGTACCAGGTCGAGGCAGTAGGTCATTGGCAATATGCGGTTCAAAGCATACAATACCCCTGAGGAATTGTTGATGGGAATTATCGCGCCGGAAAGAAACATCTGCGGCATGACGATGAGCGTTATGGCGAAGTTCGCTGCTCTTTTGTTTTTTACCAGCCCTATAATTATCATTGCCAGAGCGCCGCCGGAAAGACACATCAAGGGGGACAGGGCAAGTATTAAAAGCAGTTTATTAACAGGGAACATAATACCCATTATCAATCCGACAATTAAGGTTCCTGCCATACTAAGAATAGCGCCGAATGCCGCGCCGAGTATTTTGCCGATAATAAGTGAATAGCGGGAAACAGGCGATACCAGCATTTCCTGATTGAAGTCAATTTCGTGATCGTCAACTAACGATGTCATGCCCATTGTCGTTATCATAAACAGCATATTGACCAGCATACCAACCAGCATAAATTGTCCGAATTGGAAGTCAAGCCCTGTTGCCATATTTTGCATGAGGTTTCCGCCTATCATGCCCATCATTACTAACGGCATGGCAAGGCTCATAATTGCGGCAGCCGGAGATTTGAAGAATAAGGTGATTTCTCTCGCCATGACAGTAATAATTGTGTTTAACTCTCTGAAACCTCTTTTCATTATTGCGCCTCCCTGTTTTTGGTTAAAAACTCAATGTATGCGTCCTCCAGAGACGGCTCGTATGTTTTTAAGACAGAGAGTTTTGTCTTTAACTGTGAGATGATATTCTGTGCCGAACCCTTGTAAGGGACTATGACCCGTCCGTTCACGGTAAAGGGCAGTCCTAGCGCGGAAAGTTCGCTGGTTAAAGCCGTTCTGTCTTCTGCGTCCAAAATCAGTTCATGCCGTAAGAGGTTCTTTTTTAATTCTTGAGGCGGTGAACAAACGGCGATTTTACCGTGGTCAATTAAGCAGACGGCATCTACGTTTTCGGCTTCGTCAATGTAATGCGTTGTCAAAAAAATAGTTGTTCCGTAGCGGTTGCGTGTTTCGTTGATGTAATCCCTCAGGGAACGGCGGCTTACTGCGTCCAGCCCTTGTGTCGGCTCGTCAAGAAACAGCACTTGCGGCGTGTGGATAAGGCTGCGGATTATTTCAAGTTTGCGCTGCATTCCGCCTGAAAGTTTTTTTATCGGTTTGAATAGAACGTCCTGTATGCCGACAATTTCTGCAAGTTCCGTTACTCTTTTTCGGTATGCGGCGGGCATGAGGCGGAACGCGGGGCGGTAACCGAACATTCCGTACAGGCAGGCATGAAAGCGGATATTTTGTTCCGCTGTTAAATTCGGATCAAGGCTTGGCTGTTGAAAAATGATGCCTACTTTCTCCCGCACTTTCCGCGCCTCTTTCTCAACATCGTACCCGGCGATTTTTACCTCGCCTTTTGTTTTGGAAAGCGTTGTTGTCAAAATTGAAATGGTCGTGGTTTTTCCCGCGCCGTTTGCGCCGAGGAAAGCGAAAAATTCACCTTCCCTGACAGAAAAGCTGATGTTATCAACCGCCGCCTTTTCCGCGTTTTTATAGCGTTTGGTAAGGTTTTGAACTTCGATGACTGTGTTATTCACCTTGTTTGTCCTTTTTTTCTTCATCACCGTAAAAACCGCGCCAGTGTGCAAAGCCCCTTTCTCTTTTGATGAACTCCAGTCGTTCATCTTCGCTCATATTCATCCATTTTTCCCGCAATTTGTTGCCGTGATGAAACGAGTGCCCGTCTCTTCCTGCACCCCAAAGCAAGGCATTTCCCCGACCGCCGCCGCCAATTCCGCCGAATAATACCCGCGCCAGTATCAAAAGCCCTGCCGCTTGCAGATAATTAAGCTGCGGAAGTCCGAAAATTTGCGGTATGAGTGCGTTCCACAACAGCATGACCGCTACGCCGAATACGGCGCAGGTTGCCAGCATGATACCGAGACCAGCAAATCTGAATTTAATGGTGTTTCTCATGGTTTTATCTCCTATACCTTAGTAGACAACTAAAGGTGAAAAATATTTTATGTTTTGGGAATTTTTTCAAGAGACGAAGTTCATTGTTTTATTTTGCCTTTTATCAAAGTAGCCATATCTTCGGTTTCAACTTGCATAGAAACGTAGAGAATAAAGTCCCTTCCTGAACGCTCAATCCTGCCTGCCCCGAAAACAGACCTTTTTATGAATAATGCTTTTACAGAAGATTCGCAGCTTCCATCAGGGAAAAAAGTATACGTTGCATTATTTATTCCGTTTCCAAAACTCACTACAGCATTAGCCGAATTGAAAGTAATGGTGCAGGAACGTAATAAGGACTGCATTACAGCTAATTTGTCCTCGCCGTTTGATGTCCATTCGATAATTTCAACAGGATAGGCAGTACCGTTTACAGGGCTAAACGCTTGAGCAAAAAGTCCTGAAAATGAACCCGCCAAAGAAAAAATCAACAATGTTAGTCTTGTTTTGTTCATAAAACCCTTTCCCTTGTCCCCCTGGTCTTATCCGGTGAATAGTTATTGCGGGATTGCAATAAGTTCAATCATGGTTTATCAATTTACTTGCCAATTTATAAACCTGATTTATTTCTTTTGTGTCCAATTTCCATTTTTTCAGTTCATTTATTATTAAGTCCGGGTATTCTTTGCTTATATCTTTTAACCCATTTCCAGCCGATTTCCTTACATATTCGCTTTCATCGGTTTTATGGTTTGATAACAGCGATATTGCCTCTTTTGGGTTGTCCTTAAAATAGGATCTTTTTGTCCAAATTCTTAATCCTTCTGTAACAGCCCTTCGGTTATTTTCATTTTTGCTATTTAACCATTCATTGATTATTGGCAATGATTTTTCATATCCGTTACTTTTGCAGTAATTGTCAAACGCCATAGCCAGAAATTCCTGAACCTGCCATGACGGATTTTTATTAACAGAGTTTTTC
>Ga0082212_10000154_pt1 | contig 94403 bp, 85 predicted proteins | sample TergutNt197P3_FD_71548 | JGI IMG/M metagenome (GOLD analysis project Ga0082212, IMG submission 71548) | Neocapritermes taracua P3 segment gut microbial communities from Petit-Saut dam, French Guiana - Nt197 P3 | ecosystem: Host-associated > Arthropoda: Insects > Digestive system > Gut ...
AATCTCTTGCCCATTCCATAAGATGTCAAAACCTGGTAAGGTTCTTCGCGTTGCGTCGAATTAAACCACATGCTCCACCGCTTGTGCGGGCCCCCGTCAATTCCTTTGAGTTTCAACCTTGCGGCCGTACTCCCCAGGCGGGGTACTTATTGTGTTAACTCCGGCACAGGGGGGGTCGATACCCCCTACACCTAGTACCCATCGTTTACGGCGTGGACTACCAGGGTATCTAATCCTGTTTGCTCCCCACGCTTTCGCGCCTCAGTGTCAGTTACAGTCCAGGCAGCCGCCTTCGCCACTGGTGTTCCTCCCAATCTCTACGCATTTCACCGCTACACTGGGAATTCCACTGCCCTCTCCTGCACTCAAGACCGACCGTTTCGGATGCAGTTCCCATGTTGAGCACGGGTATTTCACATCCGACTTGTCCGTCCACCTACACGCCCTTTACGCCCAGTAATTCCGGACAACGCTCGCCACCTACGTATTACCGCGGCTGCTGGCACGTAGTTAGCCGTGGCTTCCTCCTCAGGTACCGTCACTTCTTCGTCCCTGAAGACAGAGCTTTACAACCCGAAGGCCTTCTTCACTCACGCGGCATTGCTCCGTCAGGCTTTCGCCCATTGCGGAAAATTCCCCACTGCTGCCTCCCGTAGGAGTCTGGACCGTGTCTCAGTTCCAGTGTGGCCGTCCACCCTCTCAGGCCGGCTACTGATCGTCGCCTTGGTAGGCCTTTACCCTACCAACTAGCTAATCAGCCGCGGGCTCATCCCTCAGCGGATTTCTCCTTTTCTCCCAGAGGCCCCCGCCTCCGTGAGCTTATCCGGTATTAGCAGCGTTTTCACCCTGTTGTCCCGGTCTGCGGGGCAGATTACCCACGTGTTACTCACCCGTCCGCCACTAACTTCCATCCTCAAGTAAACTTTCCGATGGAGTCCGTTCGACTTGCATGTGTTAGGCATGCCGCCAGCGTTCGTCCTGAGCCAGGATCAAACTCTCCAATAAAACTCTCTCGCTTGTCAATTTTGCCCCTGGCTGCGCCCACTTCGTCAGTTTGCTCAATCACGTACCGGGGTACGCTCATTCGCATCCTTCCTCGTTTGCCTTGCCAGGAACAAAATTGACAAGCGACTAGCTGTCTTTTTCGCTTCTGGCTGCGCCAGTTACAAAACATCCTGCGCGATTAATCAGTTTCATCGAGGGCTCTTTGGCTCTCAACTTTTCGCTCTCGCGTGTGCGGTCTCGCTCCGCTCGTCCAAGCTTGGCCTTGGCGCCTTCGATCATATTGTCTTTCGACTTATGACCCGCATTCGCATGTTTGTGTTTGCTTTTAACTGTTCAGTTTTCAAGGATCATCCCTGACTTGTCTTTTTCGTCCAATACTGCGGCCGCTTCGTCAATCCGCTCGGTTACGTACCGTATGTACGCGCCCTCGCGTCTCTCCTTGCTTGCCTTGTCTTGAACAAAAAATCCTTCGTCAGCATGCGCAACCTTGCGCGGGTTTTGCCGTCTACCGCTGGGGTCGTTTGCCGGGCCCCTGCCGAAGCGGCTTTTTTATAGTATCAAATCCACACACTACTGTCAATAACCTTTTTTATGAACATTTCTTGAACGCCCGTGTAACGCCACCCGGCGTGTCACACCGATATTGCTGTTTTAGAATAGGCTCACTGAAATTATTCGCTCAAATGATGCTCAACAATTCTCTTAACCCGCTTATTTCGTATGTCGGTTTAATATCCGAGTCGTTTTCACGCATGCCTATATTCAACCAGCAAGTATCTATACCGACTTTATTTCCGCCTGCGATATCTGATGAGAGCGAATCTCCGACCAAAAGGATTTTATCTTTTCCGACTTGCGGTATATGCGAAAATACGTACTCAAAAAACTCAACTTCAGGTTTTTTGAAACCAACGATTTCTGAAACAAAAAATCCGGAAATATATTTCTTAATCAGCGACTGTCGCAATCTTGCTTCCTGTGTCGCTAAAATCCCGTTTGATACGATGAATATAGCCTTACCTCGAAATACGATTTCTTTGCATATTTCCATGGCTCCGTTAATCAGGAACGCGCCTCTGCCAAGCTCTGCAAGGTATTGCCGATTAAAATCCGCTTCATCGCGTTTAACGCCGAGAATGTGAAACAAACGGGAAAATCTCATTGTTTGCAAGTCTTCTTTCGATATTTCGCCTTTATCATAACCAGCCCAAATCTCCGCGTTGATCTCCCGGTATATCATCAAAATATCTTCAGTAAAGTCCAGGGCACAGTTATTAAAGACTGTCATTAGGGCATTAGCTTCGGACTTATTAAAATCATATAAAGTATCGTCCGCATCGAACAGGAAAATATCATAATTCTTCATAGCCGCCATCCTTTAATCATTCGACGTTATCATATAAAAATTATACGCCGGCAAGGCAGTTTCGACAATCGGTAATTCTCGCGGAGATTACCGTCGGGTACCATTCCGCCGCAGTTTCAGTTGACAATCCGCGCTCCTTTCATTATGTTTATGGTACGAGGTGATAATATGCCGCAAAACACATATGTAGAACCGTCGGATGAATCCGTCGTATTCGTAGCGGATTCCATCAGCTTCAAGGAAACCCTTGCCTGCGGGCAGACCTTCGCCTTCTTTCCGGACGGCGACAGTTTTTTGGGCGTAGCGGACGGCAAGCCGGTCATGGTGGAAGACGCCTCAAAAACAATCCGCTGCCGCAGGGAAGACGAGGTATTTTGGCGAAGATATTTCGATATGGATAGGGATTACGATGAAATACTGGCCCCTTATCTGGCGACGGACCCCTATCTTGCCGCCTGCGTAAACGCTTTCCCCGGCATTCGCGTACTCCGCCAACCTGTGTGGGAGACTGTCTGCGCTTTCATTGTCTCCGCCAATAATAATCAACCGCGGATCACGGGCATATGCCGAAATCTGGCGACGCGGCTCGGGGAACGGTTCACATGGGAAGGCCGTGACTTTCACGGTTTTCCCTCGCCACAAAGGCTGGCGATGGCGGGGGAGTACGCCCTGAGGGAAGCCGGCGCCGGGTATCGCGCTTCCTATATGTTTTCTACAGCCAAGATGGTGGCAGACGGCTTTTCGCTGGATTTGGACGATCTGGAATATGAAGCCGCGCTTCATCATCTTATGATGCTTCCCGGCGTAGGCGAGAAGGTCGCGGACTGCATTCTGCTCTTCTCAAGCCGCCATACCTGCGCCTTTCCGGTCGACGTCTGGATCGAAAGGGCGCTGAATACTAATTACGGGCTCAGCGGCTCGCGGTCCAAAATCAAGAAAGAAGCGCAGGCGCGATTCGGCGCAAACTGCGGCATACTGCAGCAGTATCTTTTCCACGGCGTCCGCTCCGGCTCCATATCCGCGTATTATTTTTCATAATTCGGAAAGGCGGGAAATGAAATGAAGTTGGCTAAACTGGTGGGGGACCGGTTCAAGGAGAGGCCTGCCGACTGCGTCGTAGACAGCCACGCGTTAATGATACGGGGCGGCTACATGAAAAACGTGGCGAACGGGATTTATTCGTCTTATACCGTATTGCGCAGGATCACGAGAAAGATCGAGCAAATCATCCGCGAGGAAATGGACGCCATAGACGGCCAGGAGGTGTTGTTTCCGGTGGTGCTGCCCGCGGCCCTTTGGCAGGAGTCGGGCAGGTACGAGAGCGTCGGTCATGAGCTGGCGAGGTTCCGCGACAGGAACGACAGCCCGCTGCTGCTGGGCATGACTCACGAGGAAGCAGCCGTCCATCTGGTGCGGGAGTACGGGCAAACCTACGCGAAATATCCCTTCATGGTGTATCAGATACAGACCAAGTTCCGGGACGAACCCCGTCCCCGGGGCGGCCTGCTCCGCGTGCGGGAATTCACCATGAAAGACGCTTATTCCTTTCATACGTCAGTCGAGGATATGAACGCTTATTTCAGGCGGTGTTATCACGCCTATGAGCGGATTTTCGCCCGTGTGGGCATACCTGAGACGATCGCTGTGGAGGCTGAGTCCGGTATGATGGGGGGCAGCGTTTCGTATGAATTCGTTTTGCCGGCTTTCGTGGGGGAGGATTCCGTCGTGACCTGCGCGGACTGCGATTACAGCGCGAACCTGGAGTCGGCTGAAAGCATCGTCGTTAATCATAACGACCTTCCGGAGAAGCCATTAGAGAAGGTTTATACGCCTGGAGCAAAAACCATCGCGGACGTCTGCGCTTATCTGAAACTTCCTTTGGAAAACTCATGCAAAGCCGTGGTGTATCAGAAGAATCTGACGGACGAATACGTCGCCGTGTTTATCCGGGGCGACCTTGAGGTGAACGAAAACAAATTGCTCCATATAATAAAGGAAGATATCCGCCCGGCGGAAATCGCCGAAGGCAGCGGATTATGCGGAGGATTCATCGGGCCTTACGGCTTGGGCAGTGTTTCCATCCTGTATGACAACTCGCTGAAGGGGATCGTTAATCTCTGTTGCGGCGCCAATGAGGACGATTACCATTATACCGGTCTTCACATCGAACGGGATATCGGCTCGGCGGATTATCATGATCTCGCCGAAGCGGCGGGCGGCGGCGTATGCCCGAAATGCGGAAAGCCTTCCCTCGTCATATCCCGGGGCGTCGAGGTGGGCCATATTTTCCAGCTAGGAACCAAGTATACGGAATCCATGAAAATGCAGTATGCCGATGAAAACGGCGATTTGCTTTATCCCCTCATGGGCTGCTACGGGATCGGAGTAGGCAGGTTAGCCGCCTCCGTCTGCGAAGCCCGTCACGACGATTACGGCCCGATCTGGCCGATGTCCATCGCGCCCTGGCAGGTGCATATCTGCTGTCTGCGGGCGGATGACCCGCAGGTGAAAGACATAGCCGACGGACTATACGAGCGGCTTAATGACGAACATATAGAGGTCGTCTATGACGACAGGCCCGTCAACGCGGGCGTTATGTTTTCCGACGCCGACCTTCTCGGCGTACCGGTCCGTATCGTCGTCAGTCCCCGTAATATAAAGGAAGGTTTCTGTGAAATCACTGCGAGAGATAAGTCGGTCAATATCAAGGCGGGCTTTGATGAAGTCCTGCCAACGATTCGTAATATGATCGCCGAAGGTCTGGATTTTTCATTCTAAAACAGCACGTACGCCAGATATACCGCCGTAGTCATCGTAACGGCGGAGAGAAGCGTGGATATCGTCACCGTCTGTACGCTGAAATCCACATCGCCCTTGTTTTCGATAGCCAGCATCACCACGTTGACGGCTGAAGGCGTCGCCGACAGGATCAGGAGCGCCTGAGCGACCACGCCGCTAAAGCCAAAGAGCTTGATCAGGACGAAGGCCGCCGCGGGCCCGCCCACCAGCCTGCATAACGACGCCAGATACGGGCCTTTATCTTTGAAGTCGATGCGCGTCTTGGATATCTGGGCGCCTAAGGTGAGCAAGGCTATGCTGACGAGGCCGTTCCGGAGGAACTGCAGGGCCGGCCAAACCGGCGTCAAAGCGAAATCAAAGGGGAGCAACTTAAACAAAAAAGCGAACAACACCGCGTAAGGCGAAGGCATCCTGATCACGCGCCCCAAGCCTTTTTTCCACGTCATATCGTCGCCGCCATTGTTGATGAAGCCGATGGTATTGAGGGCTATGTTTTGCGTGAGCATCGCCATGACCTGTACGGACAATACCAATTCCAGATAAGGCGCTTTCCCGTCGACGACAAAGGGGGCGTTGGAGAAAACCAAGGTAAGCAGCGATACGCCGATGTTCGTGGAGTTGCAGAACATCAGGGAGTTTTCAAAAGCCTTCCGCGTCCTGCCCGGGAGCTTCAGTAGCTTAGAGACGCCCGCGCCCATGGCGAAGTTGATGGGGACCAGCGCTATATTCAGCAGCATGACCCGGATCAGGTCCATGGATACGTCCGTAGAGTAAATACTTACAAAAGCGAAAGCCGGCATGATCAGATACAGGCTGATTTTCGTGAGCGTATTGATATCCAGGTTGAACTTCTTGTCAATGAATATACCCAGGGACAACATAAGAAATATAGGGATAATGCTATTTAACAGAATATTGAAAAAAATACTCATTCTCGTCCCTCCGCCCGCCGCCATCTCAGCCTCGTCAGAAAATATCCATGCGGTTTGAGCAGCTTCAGCAGCGCCTTATCCATAGCGGACCGCATATCGCTCAAGCGGAGCAGGGTGAAGTTATCCGGCTCCACAGAGCCGTAGACGCAGTCCTCCACGGCGGCCGCTATTTCCATGAATCCGGCGGGATCGGAGATAACGACGTCTTCGCGGCTTTCGGCGATCGTGATCAGACGCGTTACCATCCGCCGGGGCGTCTCGCCTGTCACCGTCCGCAAGCCCAGTCGCGGCAGCATCCGCAGCATATCGCGCCAGTAGAGCAGCAGTATGCCTTCCGGATCCATCCGTTGTTGAATCCAGGAAAGGTCAAAGGACCGGCGCATCATCTGCATGACAAGGAATACGCCGAATACCGGCAGTAACAAAAGCATCGCCAGGAGGAAGTACCCCGAACCGGCCGGCAGCTTGAATCCGCCTGTATCGGCTTCGTCGAAGCCGCCGAACCCGCCTTCCGCGTCGAAGTAGTCTTCCCACGGGAACTCCGGTTCGCGCAGGGGGCGGTCAGAGCCCGCGTAAGCGGCGTAATCCGCGTCCCGGGCGGTTTCTTCTATCCCCGCGTACGATATTGTCGCGTCGACAGGAATCCAGCCTACGCCCTCGATATAGACCTCACACCAGGCGTGGGCCTGTTCCCCCGTGATGATATATATCCCTTCTTCCTCTTCGGGAAGCCTGAATGTGGTGAATCCTTCTACATAACGTGCCGGAACGCCCAGTGACCGCGCGAACACGGTCAACGCTGTCGCGTAATATGTGCAATAACCTTGGCGCGTTTCCATGAACCAGCTGATGAATTCCCGGTTCGCCGGTATAACCGGCGGGCTCAGAGTATAAGTCGACCTGACCGAGAGGCTTTCCCTTAACGCGAGTACTTTCAGGTACGGAGACGTTATGCCTTCCGTCGTGAACCGGGCAAAGTCCAGTACGGAATCATCTATGATACCCGGCAGGTTGGTGTATCGTTCGACGATCTCCGCGTACCACTGATCGTGTATATATCCCGCCGCTTTATCCGCGCGGACCAGTTCCTCATATTCAATCACGGCTTCGGTAAACCGCGTACTGGTAAAATCCAGCAGTTCTTCATATACGATATAGCCAAGCCCTTTGATTAAAGCGCGTTTCGAGAACACCTGGCCCTGGGTGTCGAAATACGGCGTGAATTCGTAGATATTAACGGACTCGAAGGCGTAGGGGCGCCCCGCTGTCAGGAGCTCCGAACGCCATTGAGCGCCTACCAGCGTGACAGCCATACCACTGTCGGCGGAAAAACGGCCATCCCGGGCGTTCGGCCCCGTACCCGCGGGCAGACCTTCGCCGAAGGCTTTCGCCCTTGCGCCGGACGCGAGAGAGGAATCAAAGCGGTACTCGGTGACGTCGGAAGATTTTTCCCAGGAATATCCCGTGTATATATCCTTCACCGACGCCCGCAGAAGGGCCGGAGACTCAGCGGCAACGATAAAAACCGGATCGTCCCGAAGGCTGACCGGGCCGCCGAGCAGATCGCCATAACCGAAGTCGCCGAGGCTGAATACGGTACGCGCCCTGGAATAACCGATTTGTACGCTGAATAAATCGACAAAATCATCTACAAAAGACTCGACGCCCATGATATGAAAACCATAAGCGCTGCGCGGCAGGAACATGGATATCAATATCGTGGCTAACAACGCGAATGTTAAGGTCTCCGACGCCTGGCCGCTTCCCGCTTGGATGCCCGGTTCCCGATCCCGGCTTTTCTCAGCCACCGCCCGGGCCATCAGGCCTGTATATTCGTCCTGGCGCCTGCCGGCTTCCCGCTTTCTCGCGAAGGAAGCGGCGCTGACCGCGATGGTGGAGCTGGCGACGGCGCAAAGCTCCGGAAAGAAATAATCAATGCCGTACCAAAGCTCCAGCAAGAAGAACAGGCCCGCCGGGACGCCCAGGGCGGAAGCCCCGCGAAGCCGGCCGTACAGAAACAACGCGGGCACGGCGGGAAGGAAGCACAGAACAAGGGCGACAAAAAAACTGTGATTTTCATAGTATCCTTCTTCGCCGAAAGCGAAGAAACCGGCGGCGTCGGTGAAATAGTCGGCGATCGCCTCGCTCATTTCTACGCGATTGCGAATAAAAATTACCAGAAATACCAGCAGGAACAGCGCGAGGGTCGCCAAAGACGCGATTTGCGTCGTTTTATTATAAAAAATCAGATAGAGAATCAACAGCAGCGATACGACAAGAAACGCCGCTGAGACGGCGGAAAGCTCAACGGCATACCACTTAGCCAGCAAACGCGCTATACCCCAGGTTATGAGGGCGGCGGAAAAGAAGCCGGGAAGCGTCATACTCTTTTTAAGCATGCCTTGCCGCCTCCTCGCCTCTGTATCGCGTACCCGCCGCGTGCGCCGCCGCGCCGGCCTTTTCATCCACTGAAGCCGTGTAGCGCGGGTCCCTCAGTATCTCCGGATAGACGGTCACGATAGCGGGTCCCGGACCGGTATCCGTCGGCGGCGGCGAAGGGCCGAACTCCTTCGATACGAAAATCAGGGATACGTCGCGCCCCTGGGCGGACAGGGAAGCCAGATAGTCGGACAACGCGGGTGTGACCGTCGCCGTGACGATCAGGATATTGCCGGTTTCGGGATGGGAATCCATCTCCATACGGACGACGTCACAAAAGTCATATGGGCAGTTAAAGCTGAGCCCGGCCAGAAAACGCCTGAACACGACGAGCTCCTGGGGCGATATGCCCGACAAGGTCATCGCCTCTTCGGCGCAAACGGAAAGGCGTAAGGGCGTGAAGCTGTCAAGGGCGGCGGCGCAAAAAGCAGCCGCGTTTCGGCACATGCAGTCTTCAAGGGCGGCGGCTTCCTCGCCGGTCAGGCCATGGGGGGAAAGATCGAGGAAAACCGAGGCGCGCGGCGACAAGGAGCCGTCGTATTCCTTCACCTGGAGTTTCCCTAAACGCGCCGAGAGCTTCCAATGCACGCGCTTTAACGGATCTCCCTGTCGAAACTGCCGGATCTCGGCGACGGAGTACGGCTCTTGCTCGTCCCGGCCGCGCTCGTCGCCTCCGGCAAACGGATTCGCCCCCAAACTGTCCAAAGCCGGAGAAGAAGCCCGGGGGAGTACGGTTATCCGCTGCTTATTCGCGAAGACGGACTGTGGCAGATCGAAGCCGATTAATCCAAACATATCGCTTAGTCTGGCTTTAATCACCCCGGGCTCGTAGCTTCCCCGATACGGGAAGAATATGTCCTGCCTGATGTTTCTCGCGCCTCCGGGCAATACGCCGGATAAAAAGCTGCGGGAAGCGTGATCCGCGACGGTCCCTTCCTCCGCCGGCTCGGCGCCGATGAGCGTCTCGAAAGAGTCGTAGCGGAGATCGATATGGGCAAAGGGAAACGGTCCGTGATTGTGGATATTGACGACCAGTGTCCCGGTTTCCCCTGCTGTCAGCTCCGCCGGGCTCACGGACTGCTTAACAATGATGAAGTATAACGTACATACAATATTTAGCAGCGACACAATAACGACCGCGGCTGTCAGCAGGATGATCCAAAGAAAAAAGCGCTCGCCCGAATAGAGCAGACAAGCGAGGGCAGTCAGAAATATCAGGATGAGGATGCGGCGCCGCGCCCTCATGCTTCCGGCAGCCGGGTATCGCCGATGATATCTGAAATGATTCGCGCGGCGGTGATCGATTTCAGCCGTGTTTCCGGCGACAGCAGCAGGCGGTGTTCGAGGACGGGCAGGGCCATTTTTTGCACGTCGTCCGGCGTAGCGTAAGCGCGCCCGTCCAGAAAAGCGCTGGCCTTGGACGCGTACATCAGGAAAATCGCTCCCCGGGGGCTTATCCCCAGTAATACGTCCTTTCGCTCCCGCGTCCGGGAGACAATTTCGGTTATGTAGCGCTTAAGCGCGGGCGAAACGTGTATCGCGTCCGTCTCGGCCTGAAGCGCGAGGATATCTCCGGCGTCCGCCACCGGCGCCGGCGAAAGGGTCAGTTCGTCCCGGCTGTCATGCTTATCGAGGATACGCGTTTCGTCCTCCGGCAGCGGGTATCCCAGGCTGACGCGGATGAAAAACCTGTCGAGCTGCGCTTCCGGCAGCGGAAAAGTCCCCACATATTCCACAGGGTTCTGTGTGGCGATTACCATAAAAGGCGCGGGGACTTGATAACTCGTTCCGTCGACGGTGACCTGATTTTCCTGCATCGCCTCGAGTAGGGCGGACTGGGTCTTGGGAGACGTTCGGTTGACCTCGTCGGCAAGTACGATTTGATTAAAGATAACGCCCGGTTTAAACGTGAACTGTCCCGTAGACGTATCCAGCATGGAAAACCCGGTTATATCCGAAGGCATCACGTCGGGGGTGAACTGTATGCGCCGGAAGGTACAGCCAATGGACATGGCGAGGGCCTGGGCAAGCGTCGTTTTCCCTGTGCCCGGTACGTCCTCGATCAGCACGTGGCCGCGGCAAAGCAAAGCGCAGAGGATAAGGTCGACGGCTTTTGATTTACCCACGAGCCTGCGTTCGATATTGGCATGGATCGACGCGATTTTATCATTAATCATATGATGCTCCCCTTATTTCAAATTTTTGTTCAAAAGCGGATCATGGAGAGCATGGGGATTACGATGGAAAAGAGAAAAAAGAGCAAAATCACCAAGACGCCTATTTTTATCATGCGGTTTCTGGTGTTTTTTGGCATCGTCAGCCTCCTGTTTACTATACTTTAGGGACAAGCCCGGATATTCATCCCGCTCCCTGACGCAGCTCCGCTATTCTCTTCGTCATCGCCGTCAGTCCGGCCTCCGGATCGTCTATAGCCAGGACGGAAGCTTCGATGGGGCACATCCCGGTCCCGTCCCTTCCCGCTATCACTTCCACGCATTGCCCGAACTGATACGGTATTTCCCGACTGATCAGGTAATCCCGGGCAGGCTCGCTCATGACTTCGCCATAGGCGGACTCGGCTTGACCCAGGGCCAGGATCATCGCCGCGGCTTTGCCGATGATACGGTCTACCACGACGCCGCCTTTCAGCTTTTCCCTGTCATTATTGTATAAGTCGAGCAGCGGCGCAACGCCCCTGCCGTCGGCGGTATGGATTATCTCGTCCCCGCGGATCACCACGCAGCTGACGCCCTCGGTTTTAATCAACGCACGGGCTTCATCCATGACGCCGCCTAATCTTTCCCTGTTATCCATCCCGCCTTACGCCTCCGGTTCCAATAAACCATAGTGGCCGTCGTTCCGGCGGTATACCACATTGATATCTCCTGTTTCGGCGTTGTTGAACGCGAAAAAGGTATGGCCGACCATATCCATCCGGGTTATCGCTTCATCTATATTCATGGGTTTTGACGAAAACTTCTTGATCCTGACCTTTACTTCCTCGTCATCGTCCGCGGCGGGGGATATGCCCTCCATGGAAGGCAGCTTCGTCACAGAAAGACGCCCTTTTTTGGAAAAGCGCTCTTTACTGCGGACAAGCTGCTTCTCCAGCTTATCCGTCACACGGTCGATGGCTGTCAGGATATCTTCGTTGCTTTCCTCGCCTCTAAGGATATAGTTATTGACCGGTATGGTGATTTCTACCTTATGCCTGTTTTTCTCCCCGATGAGCGTCACCGTGGCTTCCGTTTCTTTGTCCAGGAGTTTATCCAGCTTGCGCAGGCGTTTTTCAGCGTACTGTCTGACATTGTCCGCGACCTGGTAATTTCTCGTGCGAATCTGTACGTTCATGATCGGTCACCTCCATTAATTGCTCCGTTAATAACATAATTATACCCTATTATTAAACATTTTACGATAGAAAAAGTGAAACATAGCGCCGCCTCTCTTGTCAGATTCGAAGGCCGGTGGTAAAATGATAAAGACAATTAAATCGAGCATGTCTTCAGGGCAGGGTGCAATTCCCGATCGGCGGTATAGTCCGCGAGCGCGTTCGCGCAGAATTGGAGCGTTTCCAATACCGACAGTGAATACTGATCATCAGTCAGTATAAGTCTGGATGAAAGAAGATGACGTCGGCTTGCCCGTAATGTTTCACGGACCCGGCGATCAGGCGCCTGACAGACAGTTCAGGCGTCGTTTTTTTCGCCGCGGATTACGGCGGGCGCGGGCTGCCCGCCCGACCGGCCGGCGATAGTAAATTAAATGGAGGTCATATCAATGCAAACACGTACCAAATATCTCGTCAACCTCGCTATTCTCAGCGCCATGGCTTATGTTGTCATGGTCGTCGGCCGTATCCCCGTGGTCCTTTTTCTGAAATATGACCCCAAGGATGTGATCATCGTCATCGGCGGCCTGATCTATGGCCCGATGGCTTCGTTCATGATTTCGCTGGTGGTCTCGTTCGTCGAGATGATTACAGTCAGCGATAACGGCTGGATTGGTTTCGTGATGAACGTACTTTCCACTTGCTGCTTCGCGTGCACCGCGGCTTATATCTACAAAAAAAAGCAAAAACTCAGCGGCGCGGTCGTCGGGCTGATCTGCGGCGGGCTCCTGTCTGTGGTGATCATGATGCTGTGGAACTATCTGCTGACGCCCATTTACATGGGTATTCCCAGGCAAGCCGTCGTAGCCTTGTTCCTGCCGGCGATCCTGCCCTTCAATGTGTTAAAAGTAGCGCTAAATGGCGCGATCACCATGTTGATCTACAAACCCCTCGTCAGGGCGCTGCGTAAAGCCGAGCTCATCCCGCCTTCCAACGCCGCTTCGACGCCGGGCGGTAAAAAGTCCGTAAGCGCGCTTCTCATTTCCGCGGTAGTATTGGTCACCTGTATACTGAGCGTGCTGGCGCTGAGGGGGATCATCTAGGCTTCACAGAGCGCTAATCGCCTGTTCCCACATAATAATCCCCGTTCGGTTATCCAAACGGGGATCTTCTTCATTGCGATTTTCAGCAATGTTAAGTATAAATCACTGTAGATTCGTTACGCTCTGGTTACATTAGCCGCCTGAAGCCCTTTCGGCCCCTCAACTATATCGAATTCGACTGCGTCGCCCTCCTGGAGCGTTTTAAACCCATCCTGTTGAATGGCTGAATAGTGGACAAATACGTCATTGCCGTCGTCTCTTTCGATAAAGCCGAAACCTTTTTCCTTGTTGAACCATTTTACTTTACCTTGCATGTTATTATTCCTCCCCTACCAAAATCTCTGTCTTACAACTTTATAACTGATATAAAACAGAGCCTAAAAGGCTTCCGTAAAAATACACACAAGAGTATAACATTGGATTTTATATCTGTCAAACTAAATAGTATTTGTATACATTTTTGTAATGTTTTCGTAATGTTTATGTGTATAATATCAACATATTTATGACAATTCTGAATCTGTATATATTTCATCAGCTTTAAAAGAAACTTTTCGATTTATCCGATAAACTGTCCTTGACTGATGAACTCTTTTTTCAGATTATACCGCATATCCGACTAATCCTTTCCTTTGTGAAACTGTGGATAATGTGGATAACTTTGTGAATAACCTGCTGCTCTTGAAAAAAAGTTGTGGAAAAAAAAATCTTGACAAACGATTTTATACATAAAGTGTCCATAATATGAATTTGTTTAGGTTTATTATGGATGATCATAGCGACCGATGGACAGTATCGCCCTTCGCGCCGCTGCCTCCCGCGAAAGCCAGGCCCCATATAGGTTTATAACCTTGCAGCCTAAGTATCCCCGCGCAGCTTTCCAATGTCGCGCCCGTGGTAACGACGTCGTCGACGATGATAGCCGGCCCCGGCTTCGATTGCCCGGCGCCGGCCCATTGAATCACTTGGTCAAGAGCTTGCCGCCGCTGCTTACTGTCCAAGCCCGCCTGCACCCGGCCCGCGACGGGGCGGCAAAGCAGTTCTGCCACGGGAAAGCCGGATTCCCTGCGGAGCGACTCCGCCAGAAGCCGGCTCTGGTTATAGCCGCGGGCTGCTTCTTTCTCATGAAACATCGGCACCGGAACGAGGCATGGCCGCCCGCCGATAAACCCGCCCGCGCGCCACGCCTCCGCCATCAGATAAGCCAAAGGCGCCGCCATCTGCTTTTGACCGTTGTACTTGAAAGCCATAATCCGCTGACGATATACGCCTGTATAAGGCGCCGCGGCGACGATAGAGGCTAAGCCGCCGACCCGATAAGGCCAGGCGCCGGGCTTCCCCATGCATGGGCCGCCGCAAGGCTCCCCGCTGTCGAAGCTGCCGCATATGGGGCAAATCTTCGCCTGCCCGCGGAAGCGTCGCCATTCGAGAAGGCACTGCGGGCACAGACCGGCGGTAAGCCTGCCCCCATGCCAGTAACGCCCGCAAAACATACAGCTTGTCTTTCGGGGATATAGGTTTTCGAGCATAACATGCCCTATGGCGCGGACTACGCGGACTGCAGGTTCGATATCCATATATTATTATATTATACAGATATTTCTATTTCCCTGCCGCGAATAAAAATAAATCTATGTATCCTACATCGGGTTATTCCGATAATAAGCTAGGTCGACTATAACTCCTTCGACATGATATCGATATCAAAACGCTTATCGAAACCGATTTCACGCCAAAAAGCTTTTCCGCTAACATTTTCGGTGACGACGAAAAGGTGGCATTTCTGTATGCCGCACTCCCTTTGGGCGTCAAGGGCCAGGCGGACAAGCTCTGTGGCAATCCCATGCCGGCGGTGTTCCGCCGCTACAGCGGTATGATGAATATAGGATCGGCGCCCGTCGTTACCGCAAAGGATTGTACCGACGATATGCCCGTCCGCTTTACATATAAAGCTCTGACCGGGATTGCGCAGCAGATACGATTCTATACTGTCCCTGGCGTCCGCCCCGCTTAACCCTACGCCGGGGGCGTTTTCCCACAGGGCATATATTTCGTCGTAATCACCGATAGCCATTGGGTGATATGTATATCCCACGAAAAATCAACTCCTTAATGAAAGTATACCAAATCGTGCTATAATGTAAACTATGGACAGTGAACGGATGATTGATCAAGCGGAGAGCCGTCCGACCGGCGATCGGCGGACAGAGGACCGGCCTATCGAAGAGCGGCAGACGATGGGTATTCAGCCCGACGATCAGCAGGACGACGATCAACAGATCGATATCGAGGTGGAAGGCAAAGGACAGCGCCTGAAGCTCATCGTCTCGCTGACTTGGCCTGCCCTGGCGGAAAATTTTCTTGTGTCCGTCATGAGCATGTTCGATATGATGATGGTAGGTGAGCTGGGCGAGTACGCCATCAACGCCGTGGGCCTGATTACCCAGCCCAGATTTATCATGATGGCCGCTTTCATGGCGATGAGCACTGGGACTACGGCCCTTGTGGCCCGTTGTAAGGGCGCCCACGACGAAAAAGGGGCGAATCTAGCGCTGCAGCAGTCCATGATTATCTCCGCGGTAATGACCGTCGCCGTATGTATAGCGATGATCTTTTTTTGTGAACCTCTTCTCCGATGGATAGGGGGGGACGGCTTATCAGAAAAAACGATTTTAGAGGGCATTAAATATTTTAAAATCCAAATCTACGGATTCCCCACGCTGGCGCTCACCTTTTCCATCAACGCGTCGCTGCGCGGGGCGGGGAATACGAGACCCACGTTTTATAACAACTCCGTCGCCAACATTGTTAAGGTAACGCTTAATTACTTTCTGATTACAGGCAGATACGGATTCCCCAGGCTGGAAGTCGCCGGCGCGTCCATCGCCACGGTCATCGGGCAGACTGTAGGTTTAGCTATGGCTCTGTACGTCGCGATGAGAGGGAAGCAGTACGTTCAACTCAGCTTCAAGGAGCGCTGGCACGTGGATTTCACAATGATCCGGCGCGTCGTCCATATCGGTCTTCCCGCCCTCGTGGAGCAAGTGATTATGCGCGTCGGCTCGCTTTGGTTTACCACTATCGTCGCCGCCCTCGGCGAGATATCCTTCGCCGCACATATGGTAGCGATGAACCTCCAGCAGATATCCTTCATGACCGGCATGTCTTTCGGCGTCGCCGCGACCACCCTTGTGGGGCAGAGCCTGGGGCGCAAACGCGCCGATCTGGCCCGGGCTTATGTCCGTATGACGCAAAACCTGGGCATCATCGTATCCGTGATTGTATCCGTAATCCTGTTTACCTGCGGACGTTTGCTGACCGGCCTTTATACCACCGATACGGTAATCATCATCCTCGCCGCAGACATGCTGAAAATCATCGCGGTGTCCAACCCGCTTTCCAACGCCCGTTTTGTCTATATCAGCGCCCTGCGGGGAGCGGGCGACGCGAGATATATGGCGGTAATCACTTTCGTGGGCGTCCTATTGGTGCGCCCGCTCCTGAGCCTTTTCCTGACCAGCGCCTTCGACATGGGGCTTTCCGGGATATGGATCGCCCTCGTATCCGACGGTGTGATTTGTTATGTCATGTCCCTGCTGCGTTACAGGGCTGGGAAATGGGAATCGATCAAAGTTTAAAAGGAGGGGTTACGTCATGGAGAAGCTGAGAGGAAAAACGGCGTTTATCACCGGGGGTGGGAGCGGAATCGGACTTGCTGTCGCGAAGGCGGCGGCGAAAGCGGGGATGAAGGTCGTCCTCGCCGATATGCGCCGCGCCGCCCTTGACGAAGTCTTGCCGTGGTTTCGTGAATACGGCGCCGAGGCTATGGGTATAGAACTGGACGTCACAAAGCGCGAAGCATTTGAAGAAGCCGCGGTGGAAGCGACATCAAAGTACGGAAACATTCATTTATTATGCAACAACGCGGGTATCGGCGTGATAAAAGGCGCCTTATGGGAAGTGTCGTATCAGGATACGGACATGATGATCGACGTAAACCTGAAAAGCATCCTAAACGGTATTCGCGCTGTCGTACCGGGGATGATCAGCCACGGCGAAGGCGGGCATATCGTTAATACGTCCTCAAAGAACGGGCTGCTCCCACCGCCGACCCTCGGTTTGTATAACCTGACGAAAGGCGCTGTGGTGTGTCTGACCGAAACCCTCGCTTCCGAGCTACCTGAGGGGTATGGCGCCAGCGTATTTTGCCCGGGACCGTTTAAGACGAATCTGGGAAGGAGTACGGCTGAAGTGACGGCGCGGCTTCGCGGCGAAGAACCCGTCCCTCCGTCGCCCCCACCGTCAAGACCGGCGGATACGGAATGGGACTTCGACGTAGAGGAAGCGCGCAGCCGCGAGATGCCCGCAGAAGAAGCGGGCCGACTTGTGCTTCGCGGTGTACGGCGCGGAGACCTGTACATCATCACCCACCCTGAGTTTTACGAAGGCGTCAAAGCGCGGTACGACGCGGTACTCAGGGCGTTTCCGAAAGACCCGCCCAACGAGGGATTCAAACGTATGATGTCGCTGATTACATACAATCCGATATTTGCGAAACAAAGGGAATACAGGTGATTTTATTCGCTTCTTGATATAGGCTGCATAGCTCAGCGGCGTCACTAATCTGCTGAGTTTTGATTTTGTTTACCTATTACCCGGATAATCCGGTCGTGTGTGTCGATGGAACCGGACTTGAAAGAATTGTTGTTTCTGGTGGCGTAACTCAAGATGACTATAGAATAAATGGCGGTCGATATGAGGAGTTTAAATATCAATTTATCGAAACTGCGTTAAAGGACATCAAAAGTCAAGTTAGCCAACAGATTCAAATAAGAACCGACACATTTGGAACTATTATTGATGATGAAAAGATAACATGGATGATAGTGAATTATGGATATTCTAGTGACGATCTCGTTAAGTTTAATGAAGCAGCTGATCTTTGGGGTGTTGAGCTAATAATGATTGACTCGGTATTTGACTTTATTAACTATGTAAATACAAAAAACACAGAAGGTGGAAGCAATATTTCACGATTAGACGACCCAATTACAAGATTTTCTAATTATTCGCACGGTTTAATTAATGTAATTGGTTGGGGATATAATGTACCCCATGCAGAGCTTTATACAGAAGGACTGGCTTTAAATTTTTATACCGAATTGATCGAACTGTTAGATCCAGCTGCATTTAAAGATTGTTATAGCATTTTCTATTCATGTAATACAGGATCTGAGAGTGGAGGTGCTTCATTTGCTCAAGAATGGGTAAATAAGACAAATGGAGTAGCAAGAGCTGTTGTTGATGGGCAGACAAGTTATAAATATATTAATGTTGCTGGCATTAACCTACTTGATTGGCTAGACAAGTTTGCAGCAAGGGAGAGTAGAAACAGTCATGGTTTCAGTTATTCTGGCAGTGTGAACTATCCAATTGCAGCATTAGGAATAATATGGAATGACTTTCAATCACAATAGAGGAAGAGATAGTAGCGTGGATAGACGTAAAATGAATATGATATTGCTAAGCATAGTAATTATTAGTTTGATAAGTGTAAGCTTAATCAAGTATTCTGCGGATCACTCGTACGAAAGGATACTGATTGGTATTTCACTTGAATCAGCACAAAAAACAGTTAACCAAAATGAGATATATTATATTGTTAAGTCACAGCAAGGAGCAACAGGAGCAGGATATGTAATCGAATATGGTAAAAATCAAAGTGCTGAAATAGAACTTAGCGGTAATTCTCCTGATAGTCAACTCAGTAATGTTTTCTTTCTATCAAAAATGAATATGTTTCTTATAAAGAGTACAGGAAACATTAAAAATCCCCAGAATTTAGGAGCGCTATTTAACGACGCATACCCAAATATAAGCACTATCGAAGTTGATATGTGGGAGATTATTGTCCCTATTAAACGCGACTATCAATATCGCTTGAACGGACAAAAGAGCAGATTGTTTAGTCCTAAAAAATATATTGACCAGTTTGACCTTCAGAACGGAGATTACTATTGGTAGATATCCCATTAACCGTTGTTCACCTTATTACATATCTTTACTTGACATTCGTCATGCTTTACAACCCATTGTTTATTTTGCTTAAAAGTGCCAGTGGTTTAGCTGTACGCATCCACGTCAGCGGCTCTGGTACTTTTTTGTATGGCAGAGGTATTGCTCCACCTGTCTATTCATTCAAATAAAGATATGGTACAATGAAACCGATAGGAGATAAAACAGACAATGCTGGAACGTGAAGCGAGCGGATTGCGAAAAAGCCCGCATTACCTATTGGCGGATAACGAAATTGAAATGATTCTGTCGGACATAGCAGCTATCAACGCAGACGCAAAGAGGTTTATATTCAACAAGGGAACGCATACCAGTTATTCTGACGAGTTGGATGAAATCATGGTACGAGGCGATGTACTACCTGATGCGGTATATTCCGTTCATCCGCGCGATATGATGAGCGCGCGAGCCGTTCTAGCACACGAGTATTATGGACATAGGCCAAATCGCGGGACGCGATTGCCAAAAGGTTCATGGAACGATGAATTCAGAGCAAGCTATATGGCGTCTAGAAATACTCCGGGCTTGTCGGATCAAGACCGTATGTTCTTAATCCTTGACGCGATGGAAAGAGCGAAAGACGCAGGGATTACAATTCGGTGGAACAGCTACATGAGGAGGGTTGTGTATGGCGGCGATTATCAGCAAACAGAGAAAAAAACCAACGAATGATGAAGCCCGTTTGCTTGTCGATGCTGCAGAACGTATTGCATGGAACGGCGATATGGTGCCGTGTCCAAGGTGTGGGAAGCCCTTGCTTTACGACGAGGTCGGAAATTCATATGCTGTTTCATGTTCAGATGCCGAGTGTATAAGTATCGATTGCCGCGGGATCTGATATCATGTTGGATTTACGCCGGTTTGATCAGGCTATCAAAAACCCGCGTCGCAGGCGTGGGTTTTTGATAGACAGGTCGATTATTTACGGTTCTATGCGATTACACTACCCCGGTAAGGTTCGCGGATCCGCGGGCGATTATATTAGCCTCTAGCGGTACATAACACTAGTCGTCAAGGTTGACGACGCGGTCGGCGTTATTTACCGTGCTCTGCCGGTGGGCGATGATAAACGTCGTACGCCCTTTGTACAGCGTCTTCAAGCTCTCCATCACGGCCCTTTCGCTCTCGTCGTCCAAAGCGCTGGTCGCTTCGTCCAGTATGAGGATGGGCGGATCTTTGAGAAACACCCGGGCGATGCTGATCCTCTGCTGCTGTCCGCCGGAGAGCTTCACGCCCCGCTGCCCGATATCGGTGTCGTACCCTGCCGGCAGCGCCATGATGAACTCGTGGGCGTTAGCTTTGCGCGCCGCTTCGACGGCTTCTTCCCGGGACGCGCCTGGTTTGCCGTATAGTATATTATCTATGACCGTTCCGGAGAACAGGAACGTCTCCTGGCGCACGACGCCGATCTGCCGCCTCAGGGACGTCTGGGTGACGTCCCTCACATCCGATCCGTCTATGCGGACCGCGCCTTCATCCACGTCATAAAAACGGGGAATGAGCGAGCAAAGGGTGGATTTCCCTATACCGGAACGCCCGACCACGGCTACAGTTTCCCGCGGGTGTACGACGAGATCAATGTCGCGGAGCACATATCCATGCTCCTCGCCATACCTGAAAGATACGTGATCAAACTCCACGCGGCCTTCGGGCACGGCCAGCTCGGCGGCGTCTTCAGCGTCGCTTATATCCGGCGCCGTATCCATGATATCCCTGAATCGTCTGTAACCCGACCACCCCTGCTGATAAAAAGGCATGGCGTCGGCAAGGCGGGGGACCGGCTCGGTGAGATATACGGCGTACATAATAAACATCAGCAAGTTCGCTATATCCAGCGAACCTCCCGATATCCATATCCCGCCGGCTGCGGCAATAGCCACGGTGATGAGGGGCGTCAGAAAGTATTCCACCACGGAAAACAGCAGCGCCTCACTTTTATATATCTTCACCCTGCTTAAATAGTGCCGTCTGTTTTCTGTTATAAATTTCGCGATTTCCGTATCTTCATTCGCGAAGGCTTTAACCACGCGTATACCGGAAAGGTTCTCCTCCACGGCGGTACCGACGTCCGCGATCAGCTCCCGGTTTGTCTTATACGCCCTTTGTAGCTTCCTGTAGAAAGTATAAGTGTACGCGATGATAACGAACAGAAGGGCGAAGACGATCAGGGCAAGCCGCTGGTTGATACTAAAAAGGATAACGGCCGAACCGACGAACTGCACGCCATAGGTGAGTATATACTCCGGTATGTGATGATATACCTCGGAGAGGTTCAATAAGTCGCTCATCAGGCGGGAGATGAGCTCCCCTGTGTTTCTGTCGTCATAAAAGGAGAACGACAATTTCTGATATTGCGCGAACAACTCCCCGCGCAAGTCGCGCTCGATCCTGGCGCCCATGACGTGCCCCATATAGTCGTTGAATATCCCAAACCCGGTCCTGGCGGCGATGAGGGCTACCATCACGGCGCCCATGCGCAATATCCCGGGCAGTACCTCAGCCGCGCCCGCCCCCAGGATATCGTTGGTTATGTATCTAACGCATAGGGGCAGGACAAGCCCCAGGGCCGCGACCATGACCGCGGACAACAGGTCGCCGATAAGCAGCGCTTTGTACGGTTTATAATAGGAAAGGAATCCTGAGGTCCGTTTTTGTTTGTCCGGCACGATATAAACCTCCGTACCCGCGAAAATGCCGATAATCCGTATACGCCATTAACCGCTCATCCTCAGATTCTTCAACCTTCCACCTGAGAGCCTTACTTTATAGTACAGCCCGCACATAATCAGCGAAGCCACTGTCGCCGCCGGCGTGCCTATCCCTATATGGAACAAGGTCGCGCCGGGGATAAGGGACAGCGCCCATGACAATGGTATCCGTACAAGGAAGGCGGCGGCTGTCTCGTGAATAGCGACAAACCTCGTGATACCGCAGCCGTTATAAAAGCCGTTGATGCAAAAAACAAAGCTGACGAGGATGAAGTCCCATGAGAACGGAATCAGGAATATAGCGCTTTCGCGGATTACATCCGCGTCGCTTGCGAATAGTGCGACGATAGGCTCCGGGCACAAGCTGGCAAACAAGGTAGCCGGGATGGCGACGATCAGGGAGAAAACGACGCCGCGCTGCGTGGAAAGGAGCGCGCGTTCAGGCTTGCCGGCCCCTATGTTTTGCGCGCTGATCGCCGACAGGGCGGCGCCGAAAGCGAAAGGGATAATCATAAAGAAATTAACGATATTATTCACGACGCCGTTCGCGGCGGAAGCGGCTACGCCCATCCTGTTGATAATCGCGGCGACGACGATGAAGGAAACCATATTTAATACGGATTGCAATGATATGGGAAGCCCCAGCACAAAAATCCGCTTTATCGTACCGGCGTCAGGCTTCAGGCAACTCCGGGAGACCGCGAAAGGCAGCCTCGTTTTATATAGATACAACGCGGCGAAAGCGCAGCTCACCGCTTGAGCGGCGACCGTCGCCCAGGCGGCGCCCGCGGCGTGCATGTTCATTCTCCTGATTAAAACATCGTCAAGGGCGATGTGAGCGGCGAAGGATATAGCGATAAACATCAGCGGCGCTTTGGAGTTGCCCAGCGCGCGGAGTACGGAACTGACCGCGCTGTATCCCATTGTAAAAATCAGGCCGAAAGAGCATATTCGCATGTATTGCCAGGCGTCGTACTCCGCCTCTACCGGTATGTCGATAAACCGTAAAAACGCCCTGCCGGATAAGAGCAACAGTATCGTAACGGCTGCCGCGGAGATCAGGAGCAGAACGGCGATATTGCCCGACGTCCGCGCCGATTCTTCATCTTTGCGCGCGCCGAAATACTGGCCCAGCAAAATCGATCCGCCGTTCATCAAGCCGATGAAGAAGCTGGTCGCGGTAAAGATCAACGACGAAGCGTTGCCTACGCCAGCTAAAGCGGCGGGCGTGGAGTAGCGCCCCAGAAAGATGATGTTGACTGAACTGTACGCGGTTTGTATCAAATTTGCCAGCAGCACAGGTAGGGAGAAGTGTATCAACTGTCTGCCTACGCTGCCTTCGGTCAGCAGGTTCGTATTATTTCCCAAATCAGCACTCCATCAGTGTATTGTACCCCGTTGAACCTAAACTAAACGTATTTGCCCGACGCCTCGTTCCGTCCGTTCGCCATTGCGACGCAATAAAATACCGCACACCCCGGCTTTGAACCAAACCTTCCGGACGTTACCCAGGCAGCCGGCTCAGATCAGGCTTACCTGCGGCACACAGAAGAGTTTGCTTACTGCTGCTTCCTTCCGGACCTGACAGGGTTCACAAATTTCTGTTGCGCAGGACCCGATCGTCAACGCTGCTTACCTGGGTCAGGCTCCACAAAGCTGACCCTGGGCCGGGGAATTCCACCCCGCTAAGGCGGTTTGCGGGTACAGGGCACCGCCAGCTCCCCATGTAGTACGGCAGGCTTATTATCGCACAAATTCCATTGCTTGACAACATCTGTGTTCAGCTTCTGTATTCAGCTTTGAACGATGATTCAGGCCGGGCGTTAGCGGAACGCCGCTTGCTTACCTGCATAAAGTAGCGTACAATTTGAATGAATACTTTTCGGTTTATCTTCGTAAATAAAACGCGAAAAGGGGCCTGATTATGAAAATCTTTGATTTACACTGCGATACCTTATTGAGCGAAGGGCCCTTAGCCGGCAACTCCCGCCAGATCGACCTCGACCGGCTGCCCGCGGATATTTCTTTATGCCAATGTTTCGCCGTTTATACTAACGACCGCTTCCGGGGCGCGAAGGCAATAGAAAAAAGCGAAGAAACCTTCGCCCGTTTCAAACATAATATGGGAGCCTATCCGGATCGTATCCGTCAGGTCCTGACGCCGGCGGATATAGACGAGGCCTTTGCCGCTAAACGGACCGCCGCGATGCTTACCGTCGAAAACCTGTCGATACTCGCCGGCGACGTCGACCGCGTCGATCTGCTTGCCGAGCGGGGGGTGCGTATCGCAAGCCTGACCTGGAACGGCGATAATGAGCTGGGCGGCGGCGTAGGCGGCGACCCGGAGCGCGGCCTCGCCGATTTCGGCAGGGAGGCTATCAGCCGGATGGAAGCGTTAGGTATCGTCGCGGACGTCTCCCACACTAACCTGAAAACCTTTTGGGATACGGCGTCCGCGGCGGGGAAGCCTTTCATCGCCACGCATTCCAATTGCCTGAGTATCTGCGGGCACAAACGGAACCTCTCCGACGACCAGATCAGGGAGATCGGCAAGTCAGGCGGTTTGATCGGTTTGAATTTTGAGCAATCGTTCATCAGGGACGACGGCAATGTGAGGGATTGGTCCGATCTGCTGCGCCATGTGGAGCGCATAGCGGAGCTGGCCGGAGACAGGATCCCGGCTTTGGGCTCCGATTTCGACGGCTCCCATACGCCGCCTTTCCTGCAGTCGCCCGCCGATCTGCGCGGGCTATATGAAGCCGTTTGCCAATCAAACCTGGGCGAAGACTTCGCCCGCAGGCTCTTCTTCGACAACGCCTACGATTTCTTCACCGCCTACAAATGACACAAAAAGAGCCGTCCCTCTTATGTCCTCAAAACAGGTCCGCGGCTGGAGTATAAACTTTGCCCTGAGCTTCCGCCACCGCCTGATAGGTCAGGTTGCCTTTGTATATGTTCAGCCCGCGCATCAGCGCCGGGTCTTCTTTCATCGCCTGCTCGGCGCCTTTGCCCGCGAGCTTGAGGGCGTATGGAAGCGTGGCGTTGGTAAGGGCGAAGGTGGACGTGCGGGGTACCGCCCCGGGCATATTGCCCACCGAGTAGTGGATTACGCCGTGTTTGACGAAGAAGGGGTTCTCCAGGGTCATCACCCGGTCGATAGTAGCGATGGAGCCGCCCTGGTCTATAGCCACGTCTACCAGGACTGAACCCGGCTTCATGGATTTCACCATGTCTTCCGTTACCAGCTTAGGCGTTTTCGCGCCGGGGATCAGTACGGCGCCGACGACTAGATCGGCGTCTTTAACGCTTTTCGCGATATTGTAATTGTTCGACATCAGGGTGACGATACGGCCGTTGAAGATATCGTCCAGATAAGCCAGGCGGCTGTTTGAGACGTCCAGCACCGTCACCTGGGCGCCCATGCCAACGGCTGCTTTCACGGCGTTGAGGCCGACGTTGCCGCCGCCTACGATGACGACCCTTGCGGGCTCCACGCCTGGGACACCGCCAAGCAGTATTCCCGCGCCGCCGCTGTTTTTCTCCAGCAGCCAGGCGCCCACCTGGATGGACATTCGGCCGGCTACTTCGCTCATGGGCGACAGCAGCGGCAACGAGCCGTTTGCCAGCTGTACGGTTTCATAAGCGACGCCGATAACCTTATGCTCAAGCAACGCGTCCGTCTGCATCGGGTCCGGCGCCAGATGAAGGTAAGCGAAGATGATTTGCCCTTCCCTCAACATGTCGTATTCCGGGCCCAGCGGCTCTTTCACCTTGACAATCATATCCGCGGCTTCATATATTTCCGCGGAAGCGGGCAGTATGCGCCCTCCCGCGGCTTTATACTCTTCATCCGTAATGCCTGTGCCAAGGCCGGCGTTCGTCTCAAGACAGACCGTATGCCCCGCTTTCGTGAGGGCGTCTACGCCGGCGGGGGTCAGCCCTACCCTGTTCTCCTGAGGTTTTATCTCTTTGGGTACTCCGATAATCATTTGATTTCACCTATCTCTTTTTTTTGAACAAGTTTACCTCATTTTTTCTTCAGTAGCAAGAAAAAAGAAGGCGATAAAAAAGAATACAATATTTCATTTCAATACTCTGTCGGAAACGCCGGTGTCTTCCTGTTCACAGTATATACAGCGGTAATGCGGGCCGTCCTGGCCTTCGGTGAGGCGGAATATGTGATCGGCGCCGTCCTCTGTGCTGGTGATGCAGCGGGGGTTTTTGCAGCGGATGACATTCCGCAGCATTTTTGGCGGCACGAGCCGCTTCTTTTCGATGATCTTCCCTTCGTCGATAACGGCGATGGTTATATTCGGATCGATATAGCCCAGAATGTCAAGATCGAGATCCAGCATGTCTTCGACTTTGATGATGTCCTTCTTGCCCAGCTTATTGCTTCGGGCGTTCTTGATGATGGCGACGCAACACTCCATGCGGTCCAGGTTCAGCAGTTGGTAAAGCCACATGCCGCTCCCGGCTTTGATATGGTCGATGACGATGCCCCGTTCCAGACTGTCAATATTTAACATTATTGCTCCCTCCCCCTCGGATGATCCAGCCCAAGCAGCATCATAATCAGCGCCATCCGGATATACACGCCGTTTTGCGCCTGCTCGAAGTACGCGGCCCGCGGGTCCCTGTCCACATCGTTGGAAATCTCGTTGACCCTGGGCAGGGGATGCAGGATAGACATATCCGCTTTGGCTTTATCGAGCTTATCAGGCGTCAGGATGTAAGTGTCCTTCAAGCGGACATAATCTTCTTCATTGAAAAAACGCTCTTTCTGCACCCGGGTCATATAGAGGATATCCAACTGCTCCATCACCATCTCCATGTCTTCCACTTCCACAAATGGGACGCCTTTGTCCCAGAGGACTTCTTCGATGATGTAGTCCGGCGCCCGGAGTTCTTCCGGCGAAATGAGGATAAACCTGATCCCCTCGTAGCGGGCGAGGGATTTAACCAGGGAATGGACGGTACGGCCAAATTTCAAATCCCCACAGAGCCCTATGGTGATTTGCCCCAGTCGCCCGCAGCGGCTCCGGATCGTCATCAGGTCCGTCAGGGTCTGGGTGGGATGGTAATGCCCGCCGTCCCCCGCGTTGATTACCGGTATGCCTGAGTAAAGGGACGCCTGAAGCGGAGCGCCTTCCTTGGGGTGGCGCATTGCGCAGACGTCGGCGTAACAGGACACTACGCGTATGGTGTCGGCTACGCTTTCCCCTTTGGCGACGGAGCTGGAGTCCGCCGAAGCGAAGCCCAGGATATTGCCGCCCAGATTGAGCATAGCCGCCTCAAAGCTCAGGCGGGTCCGCGTGCTGGGCTCATAAAAAAGTGTAGCCAATGTCCTGCCCTGGCAAACCTGGCTGAAAGCCCTCCGGTCCGCCGCAATCTCATCGGCTACATCCAACAGTATATCTATTTCCCCTACCGACAAATCCAAAGGATCGATCAAATGCCGCATATAAAACCCCCCGAAACATTTTTCCCAGTATACATGTTTCGATTGGCTTTGTCCATGGTATATTATTACAACTTATTGATCACAGCGGACATCTCCCGCCAGAACAAACGGGCAAGCCCAACCAGAGGTACGGCGACAAACATGCCGGCCGCCCCCCACAGATAGTTGCATACCAGTAGGGAAGCGATAACCACCACAGGATGCATCCCCAGGGTCCTGCCCTGAAGCATAGGCGTAATGATATTGCCCAGAATGACATTGACGCCTAATACCACAAGAGCCGTAATCAGCGCCCTGCTGATATTAAAGTAAAACATGGCGACGAAAGCCGCTACCACGCCGCTGATGATAGAGCCAAAGATAGGGATCATATTCAGCACGGCGGCCATGACCCCGAGCAGGCCGGCAAATGGCAGTCCGAGGATCACAAAGGCGATCCCGCAAGCCACCCCTGTCAAGATGGAGATAATCACCTGGTTTTTCATATAACCCCAGATTATGCCGCTTATCCCGTTAACAAAATTTCTCACGGCTTCCTTAATCATACCCGGCATATGTTCGATAAAGTAACCGATCATCTCCGGGCCGTCGGAGAGAAAGTAGAACAGCGCGAGTATGGTAACGATGAGATCCGTCAGTCTGAATATATAGCCGAAAGCCAGGGAAACGAGGCTCATGATGTAATCGCTTAACAGGGTGAACATCTGGGATAAAGCGTCGTCCACCTGGCTGATGATCCTGTTGTCCAGGCCCAACTCCACCAGATAATGCCGCAGGTCGTCCACCGCCCGCATGAACCGTATGCTGTAGCCGGTAAACTCCCGGCCAAAGGACATCAACTGGTTGATGATTCCGGGCAGCACGCTGTTAATCAGAATAATCAGCAGGGCGACAATTAGTACCAGTACGATGAATATGGCGATAATTTTTCGGCGCAGTTTAAGGCGCTTTTGTATCCAGAGGACGAGGGGATGGAGAAAAAACGCCAGAAAAACAGCCCAGATGACCGGTATCAGCGAAGCGGTGGATATGGCGATAAACCAGATGCAGATTATCCCGATGATGGATATTGCCCAGATTTTTGTGTTGCTCATCATGCACTTCCGAGTAGTAGATTCTTGCTCAGTAGGAGCCGGGGAAATGGACGTCCGCCGCCCGGCGGCTACTGCGGAAATTGTATCATATTTTTCGCGGTATGGACAGAGCTTTGCTTAGAGGTATATACTTAAACGAAAAAGAACGGCGCCTCGCTGCTCCCGTGCAGTGAATGGCACAGGCCGCAGGCGGCGCAGGGGGGATTTATTATGAAGCTGTTGAATTTCGCGTTAAACGGGGAATGTCATCTGGGGCTGAAACTTTCGGAGGGCGTGCTGGACCTGACAGCCGCGGGTTACGGCAGGGATCTGTCGGCGACGATCAGGGACTTTACCGCGGCGAAACGGGAAATCGAAGCGCTAAGCGGGAAAGCTGGTTTGTCTCTGCTCGATGAAAAAGGCTTGGATTATCTCGCCCCGGGAACGGATACGACCAAGCTGCTGTGCGTGGGTCTGAATTACAAGTTGCACATCGAGGAAGCCCATCAGAATATCACCGCGGCGGAGTATCCCAAGGACCCGATACTCTTCTCCAAGTTCAACAACGCGTTGAACGCCCACAAAGGGACGGTGGTCCTGTCGCCTAACGCCCACAATTACGATTATGAGGCGGAGCTGGTAATCGTCATGGGTAAGGGCGGCATGGATATACCGAAAGAAAAAGCCGCGGAGTATATCTTCGGATATACCTGCGGCAACGACGTTTCCGCCCGGGACGCCCAGAACAAGTCGGCTCAGTGGCTGATCGGGAAGAGCTTCCCCGGCTTCGCCCCCGCCGGGCCTTGGGTCGTCACGGCGGACGAACTCGACCCCTGTGATCTGGCGATATCCTGCCGCCGGGGCGGCGAGCTGGTTCAGGACAGCAACACGAAGCATATGATATTTGACGTCTATACCATCGTCAGTTACGCCTCACGGTATATCGGCCTCGAGCCCGGGGACCTGATCTTCACCGGCACGCCCAACGGCGTCATCGTCGGCATGGAGCCCGGTCGGCAAAACTGGCTGAAAGCCGGAGACGAGATCACCGTCTCCATCGAGAAGATCGGCGACCTGACCACGCGGTTTGTATAGACGCTCCTCACAGAAGGCGCCAAAGAATAATATTTCAGCTTACTCCTGCATGAACTGGACGCGGAAGCCGTCGGGATCGAGGGCAAAGAAGAAGCTGGTATTTGGGTTCGGTTTGACGATTACGCCGTCCGTCTCATAACCTTTCTCCCGCAGCAGTTTAATCGTATCGTCGATTGACGGCGATATAAAGCCCATGGATATCCCGGCGCCAGGCGACGTTCCCGCGCCCGGGGCGGTTTTATTGCAGATCAATTCGACTTCCGTACCGCCGCTTCCCAGAAAGACGATCTCCGTATCGGGGCCGCCCTGAAAACGACGGGTCACCGTCAGCCCGACTATCTCCTGATAAAACGCCATGGAAGCCGCCAGGTCTTTTACCGATAATGTGACATGATTAAACTTCACTGTTTATTCTCCTCTCAATGCCGGTCGCTCATGCCTCCGCTTCGCGCCGTCGCTTAGTTAACTAATATGCCTTCTTTAAGCAATTCTACTTTTTTCGCGCCCAGGTAGCAGTTATAACGCGCCTGGGTCGCTTCTTTTTCCGCCGCCAGTACGGCCTTTTCCGCGTTCCTTACTTCGTTGAGCGTGGAGAGTCCCATACCCAGTCTCATTCGTGTCGTCAGTTGGGTTCGCTGCGCCGCGTAAAGGCTCTCGGTCGCCTTGCTCAGCGCGTTATCCAGTCCGTTGTACTCCTTCATCGTGTTTTCTACGCTTTTAATCAGGCTCTGCCTGGTTTCTTTCAGCGCCAGTTCTTTGCCGGGCCCACTGGAAGCCAGCCTTTCCGCCTGGCCGGACTCGCCTTCACCCTGATAACGCCTTATCCTTTCGCCGAGCTCGTCTACCTCCCGCTGAGCCTGCTTGAGCGCGAGAGAGTTCTTCAGCGCCGCTGCCATGACTTCCTCTTCGTCGAATTTCGTCTCATACGCGCCGAATTCCGGCGGGTTCTCAAGCGTAAACTCGACGGTGGCGGCCAGATTTAAGTATTCCCGCATGCCGTCCATGTTTGCCTTTCGCGCGTCTTTCAGATTATCCAAGGCTTCCAGCGCGTTTTCCCACTGGGATTTGGCGTTACTCAACTGGGCTTGCGTGAAAGCGCCGAAAGCCGTCTTCACTTTCGCCAGCTCGTATTCGTCCTTCAACCGCTCGATCTCTTTTTCCTGAGCCTGTATCTGCAGCCCGCTCTGCAGGATATCGAGATAGAGTTTCTGCGCCTGATACGCTACCTTCGGTTTCAGTTTTGTCAGGGTTTCTTCCGCGTCCGTATAGGAATTCAAAGCGCTTTCGTAGTTGTCCTGCAGGCTGAGCAATGAGCTTTCGGATATGGTGGAATCGGGGTCGCCATAGAAATTATAGACCTGGTTCTGATAGGCGCTCAGCTGGGATTCCTTATTTTGTTCGGCTTGTTCCACCGTAGACTTCTGACGTATGATTTCGCTGCTGTTGCGCTGGGCTATCTCCCCGACCTCTTTAAATGTATAAGTTTTCACCGTCGCTTCGTCCGTCGCGGCGGCGGCCGGCAGCGCAGCCGGAAGCAGCCCTGATATAACAAGGGCTCCCGACATTAGCATGACGCTGATTTTTCCCCAAAACGCCCGTTTGATTCTCATATAACGTATTGCCTCCTTAGACCGGCGGACACGGGAGAACCGTCCCCCTGTGTTCATGATTCTACTATTGATAACGTAAAGCGTCAATGGGATTCAGGTTCGCCGCCTTATTAGCCGGATACACGCCAAAGATAACGCCGATGGCGGCTGAGAAGGCAAAAGCTATGGATACCACATTGACGGAGACGTTTCCGCTGAGGCTCTCCACCAGGGCGCCGGCGACTTTCGTCAGCCCCACGCCCACGCCTATGCCGATCAATCCGCCTACGCAGCTTATCACGATGGATTCGATGAGAAACTGGCTTAGTATATGGCGCTTTTTCGCGCCGATGGCTTTGCGGATGCCGATCTCCCGGGTCCGCTCCGTCACGGAAACCAGCATGATATTCATGATACCGATCCCGCCCACGACCAGCGAGATGCCGGCTATGCTGCCTACCAGTACCGCCAGCATCGCCGTAGCGTCCTCCAGCGTAGCCAGAAGCTCGGTTTGATCGAATATGTTATAATAATCGCTACTGCCATATTTTTCCATCAACTGTTCGTCCAGATATGCTTTAACTGTTTCTACCTGTTCCGGCGAGGCTACGCCTATATATACCTGGTTGATCCTGCTCTGCTGCTGAAGACGCTGAGCGGTGGTAAAGGGCAGAAATATCCTGGTATCGCCGGAGCCCATCATGGTGGAGCCCACGCTTTCCATGACGCCGACCACCTTGAAATTCAATCCGCTGATTTTTATGTTTTTGCCCAGGGGATCGTCCCCCGGGTAGAGGTCTTCCGCGATCTCCGAACCGATAACGGCAATCTGCGTCCGCCCTTCCAGGTCCATATCCGCCAGGCTCCTGCCGTAAGCCAGTTCCAGGGCGTTCATCAGCAGATAGTCATCGTTGGTGCCGACCAGGCTGGCGTTGGCGCTGTTTGTCCCGGCCTTCACTTCCGAATTGCTGTTGATGACCGGAGCAAGATAACGTATGCCTTCCTGCTCCCGCCACCGGTTCATGTCTTCTTCGGTAAGGCTCCCTACGTTGCCCCGGCCCCGGATGCTGACGGTGAGCAGATTGGTCCCCATGCTGGATATCCTGTCGGTGATGGATTGGGTAGTGCCGGTAGCCAGGGAAACCAGGATGATAACGGCGGCGACGCCGATGATGATCCCCAGCATCGTCAGGACGGAACGCATTTTGTTGCCCAGTATGCCGCTGAAGCCCATTCTCAGCGCTTGCAGTATGTTCATACGCCGCCCACCTTCTCATCCGCCGTGATATAGCCGTCGTAGATAGAGATTTTTCGCTTGGCTTCGGCTGCCTGATTCTGATTATGGGTAATCAGGATGATGGTATGGCCCTGGTCGTGGAGTTTATGCATCAACTCCGTCACTTCCTGCCCGGAACGGCTGTCCAGGTTGCCAATGGGCTCGTCCGCCAGGAGTATGGGCGGCTCTCCCGCCAGAGCCCGGGCGATGGCGACCCGCTGCTGCTGGCCCCCGGATAACTCCGTCGGCTTGTGGCGCGCCCGGTCGGAAAGCCCGACCTTCTCCAAGGCTTCCAGAGCCCGTTCACGGCGTTCGGAAGCGGATGTATTGCGGTATAGCAGCGGAAGCTCAACATTTTCCAGAGCCGACAGCTTGGTCAGCAGGTTGAAATCCTGAAACACGAAGCCGATCTTTTCATTACGGATCACCGCCTGCTGGTCGCCGCTCATGTCGGATATTTCTATCCCGTCCAGTTTATACGTCCCTGTCGTGGGTACGTCCAGACAGCCGATCAGGTTCATCAGCGTGGACTTACCCGAGCCGGAAGGCCCGATAATCGCCACAAACTCCCCTTCGTCGATGTCCAGGGAAACGTCCCGTAAGGCGTATAGCTCCCCGTCGCCCATTTGGTAAACTTTGCTGATATCTCTCATTTCCAGGAGGCTCATGCTATGCCCCTTCCCCTAATACTCCGCGAAGCCTAAAAGCTGCGCTCCGTACTAATCGATCCGCGTATAGGTCATTGTGGCTCCGGGACCGGGACCGACGACGTTGCCGCCCATACCGGGCATCATGATGAAGCCCTGATTCATGCCGCTGTTTGCCCGGGTGCCGGCGACTTCTACGATCTGCCCTTCTTCCAGGCCGGAGAGTATCTCCACGAAGGTGTCGTTTACGATACCGGTTTCCACGATGACTGCCCGGTCCGGCAGCTGGACGTTAAAAGTGCCGCTGCCCGCGCCTGGGTTCGCGCCCGTTTGCGGTCCCGCGCCCGAGCCGTCGTATCTCTGAGGCTGACCGATTTGCGTCGGCTGCCCTTCCGCGCCTTCCGGCGGGGCGCCCTGCGTCCGCTGCGTTGGCTGCCCTTCCTCGCCTTCCGGCGGCGCGCCCTGCGGCCGCTGCGTCGGCTGCCCTTCCGTGCCTTCCGGCGGCGCGCCCTGCGTCCGCTGCATTGGCTGCCCTTCCTCGCCTTCCGGCGGCGTACCCTGCATCCGCTGCGTTGGCTGCCCTTCCGCGCCTTCCGGCGGCGCGCCCTGCATCCGCTGCGTTGGCTGGCCTTCCTCGCCTTCCGGCGGCGTACCCTGCATCCGCTGCATTGGCTGCCCTTCCGCGCCTTCCGGCGGCGCGCCCTGCGTCCGCTGCGTTGGCTGGCCTTCCGCGCCTTCCGGCGGCGCGTCCTGCGGCTGACTGCCTTGCCCGGTCTGCGCCGGTTCCCCATCGATTGGCGTCCGGAAGAATTGGGTCCCCTGCGCCGCCGCCGCCGTCCCGCTGTCAGCCCCGGTCTGATCTTCGGCTAATATCACATATTTTATCCCCCGCGTGGTATGTACGGCGTTGATCGGCACCAGTAACGTATTGAACGACTCTTCCACCACGATCTCCAGGCTGCTGGTCATACCCACTTTTAATCCGCTCCACTCGGTAACCTCGATCAAGACCCAGTAGTACGCCACATTCCCCGAACTCGCGCCTTCCTGGGCAATCCTGGCAACACGGCCTGTATATATCTGATTTGGCAGCGCGTCGGCTACCACATTGACCGCTTGCCCTATTTCAACTTTTGCGATGTCTAATTCATCAACATTAAATACGATCTGCATCCTGTCCGAGTCGACGATCTTCCCCAAACCCTCGCCGGAACGCAGACTGTCGCCGATTTGAAGGAAAGTGTTTTTCGGGCCGGAGTTATCCGCCGCGGCGTAGTATATCCCGTCGAAATCCGCGGTGAGGACGGTCTGCTTCTGCTTCAGGTTAGCCATCGCCACCTGCATTTCTGAATTGGCGTCGGATATCTGTGAATCCAGATTCGTGCTGCTGATTCTGAACATCAGCGTACCTTCCTGAATAATCTCCCCTTCGGCGGCGTTTAACACTTCCAGATAACCGTCGGCAGGTGATCTGAGTATAGTCTCTGTATTCGGCTTGAGCATGACAGCCGCCTGATTATTAGTCGTTCTGTTAAACGCCTGCCCGTAAGTCTCATTGCCGATTCGCTGGCCTTTATCCAGTTCAAGCGTAAACGTCAGATAATCCATGCCGTTGCTGCTGCTGAACGTAGGCTCTCCAGACAGCGTGCCATATACGGTGTTACCGTATTCCAGCAGCGTGACCTGAAGGCTCTGCCCCGAAGACCAGGACGCGCCCTCCGCCGCCGGAACCTGAAGGGACATCGAGTTGATATCCAACAGAGAGATAAGATTAGCGTTCTTTGTCAGCTTGTCGCCGACTTTAGCGCTGAGTGAGGTCACGAGATAATCCTTATCCGCCACGCGCTGCAGTTCGTTTCTGGCGGCGTAGTACTCCGCCAGCTGGTACTCATATTTCGACACGGCCTGCTGGGAAGAAACGACCTCGGGACAGTCCAGCACAAACAGGACGTCCCCTTTGGATACTTCGTCCCCGTCTTCAACATTGATTTGTAACAAAGTGGAAGCGCCCGGCGCGGCAAGGCTCTGCTCCCGCGACGTAGCGACGGAACCGCTGCCCGATACGATGGAGCTTATACTGCCGCGAATGACCGGCGAAGTGCGGACCGAGTCGCCCATATCGGGACCGGCGGACGCGCTCCGGTTGGTCCAGTACCAATAACCGCCGCCGGCCAGCGCAGCGATAACAAGAAGCGTGATAAGCCATTTCCACCGTCTTTTTCTTTTTCTTGCCATGTCCTATACCTCGTTTCAGCTCGTGTTTTTCATTGTAATTGCTCTTATTCTATTACAACGGTTTGTATTGTTCGAAGCGCATACGCGGATGTTCGGTTTCGTCGCGTTCATTTTTATTTTCCAGTTTAGCCCCTTTCTGTGAAAGGGGTGTGAACAACGGGAAAATTTCTCTTGCTTTCTGAGGGGAACTATGCTAGCATGTGTCATAATTCTTATCAGTAACGCGTCGATGGGGACTACTACCTTCATCCTGGGCTTCAGAAAACCGTCGGTTGATGCGAGGCGGCAGGCAGGACAAGGGAACTCGCCCCGGAGCATTTCCCCGAACCCGGCGGGGGCGCCGTCGGTAGACCGCCCGGCTATATCGCGGCGGTTACCCGGACGTATCCCATGAAACCGGCAGTAAGCGGAAACGGTTTTCTCCCCGTTATCGGAGGCGCTGTCCCGGACTTTCCCCCTATACCGCTAACGCGATACGGAGCATCCGGACCGGCAGCGCTAAGGTGCGCCTTTCAGGCGAATTAGAGTGGTACCGCGAGCCATCGTCTCTATATCGGAGACGGCGGCTTTTTACTATATTTGTATGTTTAGGAGGTTTTACCATGTCAGCAGCATCGATGAAGGATCCGTCAAACAAGTACGCCGCCTACAAACCGGTGGATTTACCAAAGCGCGCGTGGCCGTCCAATCAGCTTACCAAAACGCCGGTATGGTGCAGCGTGGATCTGCGGGATGGCAATCAGGCCCTGCCCGCGCCGATGAATCTTGAGGAAAAGCTCGAGCTTTTCAAGCTCCTTACCGATATCGGCTTCAAGGAGATCGAGATCGGCTATCCCGCCGCTTCCGAGACGGAGTTCGCTTTCATCCGCAATCTAATCGACGGCAAGCTGATCCCTGACGATGTGACCGTTCAGGTGGTGACGCCTTGCATCGAAAACCTCATCGAGAAGACCTTCCAGGCTATCGAGGGGGCGCCTCGCGTGATCCTCCATTTCCTCAACAGTACAAGCCCGATACAACGAAGGCTGGTCTATAACGCTGATGAAGACGCTACCGTCGCCCTGGCGGTAAGCGCCGCGAGGCAGATTTCTCTGCTGGGCGACCAGGCTAAGAGCAGAGGCATGAAACTGACATATGAGTATTCACCGGAAAGTTTCACCGAGACAGAACCCGGGTTCTCCCTGCGGATAGTGGAAGAGGTCTTAACCGCATTGGGCGTAAGCGATACCGAACCGATGATTATTAATCTTCCGTCCACCGTTGAAAAGTGCATGCCCAACCAATATGCCGATTTGATCGAATGGTTCTGCGATCAGGTGAGAGGCCGGGACCGGTTCGTCCTCAGCGTCCACCCCCATAATGACAGAGGTTCCGCAGTGGCTGCCGCGGAACTCGCGCTGCTGGCAGGCGCCGAACGCGTGGAAGGCACTTTATTCGGCAACGGGGAACGTACGGGTAACGTAGACCTGGTAACCCTGGCGCTTAACCTGTATACCCAGGGCGTCCATCCCGGGCTGGACTTCAGCGATATAGACAGGATACGGGATATCTATCAGGCGTCGACCCGTCAGCAGATCAGCCCGAGACAGCCCTATGCCGGAGAGCTGGTTTATACCGCTTTCTCCGGGACCCATCAGGACGCCATACTTAAAGTACTAGACCACCGGAAGAAACGACGTCTCGTCAGTTGGCAGGTCCCTTATCTGCCTATCGACCCCGCGGACGTAGGCCGGCAGTACGAGCCCATCATCCGAATCAACAGCCAGTCCGGCAAAAGCGGCGCGGCGTTCGTGTTGGAGACCCGCTTCGGCTACAAGATACCGAAAGCGATGCTGCCCGAGCTGGGCCGATTCGTTAAGGAATCCGCCGACAAGGAGAGCGCGGAGATATCCGGCGAGTTTTTATTCAAGTTGTTTAATGAAGAGTTTATCCGGGCGGAGATACCCTACGAACTCAAGTCCTACCATACGTCTTACCTAAATGAGGAAGACGACGAAGATAACGAAGTCTTTTTCAGCGGCGTCGTCAATCACAACGGCGAGCCCCGTGAGGTCGAGGGCAAGGGCAACGGCCCTATCGACGCTTTGTACGACGCGCTTAAGACTATTGGCGCAGCCGAGTACGATTTTCTTTCTTACGATCAGCACGCGTTAAGCAGCGGGTCTGATTCCCGGGCTATCGCTTATATTCAGCTGAGAAACCAAAGCGGGCAAACCTGCTTCGGCGTTGGCACGTCCAAGGATATACGGAAAGCCTCGCTCCGGGCGCTGATCTCCGCGGTCAACCGGATCAGCCGGCTTTGAGGATGCGCCTCACCGGAAACGCACGTAGCTCGATTATTTCCCGGGAAATAATCCGTGCTCAAATCGTATACCGCGATAAACACGCAGACGACGCGCCGGAAGGCGCGTCGCATTTCGTTTACTTGAGTTAATACAGGATCAGGCTTGATTATACCAGCTTGCCTTGCTGGATGATGATCTTGTCCTTCAGCGGCTCCAAAATGGGTTTGGCTACGCTGGCCTCCCAGGCTTCGCGTTCGATATCCTCATACACCACAGTGAACGCGGTCTCTGGCGCGCCCATCGCCTCGCTTGCGGCTTTGACCATAGCTTGCGCCGCTTTCTGCTTTGTCTCCATATCTCTGCCGCTGTAGGCGCGTACATGGATGAACGGCATACTAATCCCCTCCTTTTATTCTTCTTCGAGTTCGGCCTTTGCTTCCTCATAAGATTTGAGTATTACACCTTCAGCGTTTGCCATCTTCGCGATAGCTTTATAAACTTCTTTTGCGTTTGTTCTAACTGCGATTTCAGCGAGGGAGATTAAAATAACTTTGGTTTCATATGCCACGTTTTCCGCCCCTTTCTCCGTAAGCGCCATCGCGTTCATCAGCAGCCACTCCTTTCACGTACCGCTTATGACTCTGATTCATCGTCTTGTCAATAGTGGGCAATGAGGGACTTGAACCCCCGACCCCATGCATGTGAGGCATGTACTCTAACCAGCTGAGCTAATTGCCCGGGTAAATTTGTCAAACCGCCAACCGGCCTACGACCGGCTTGCGACTTACCTAAGTATAATACAATCTAAAGCTGATGTCTATACCGCGCGGAAATCAAAAAAAAGCCCAATCCGCCAATCATTCCTTAAACGGATATGATGATATAGACCCGCTCATTTTATCATATGTTTCTCTCCAGCCATTTCGCTACGCCGTCGTTGTCGTTGGTATCGCAGATATCGTCCGCGGCGGCTTTTACCTCGGCGAGGGCGTTTCCCATAGCGAGACCGGTCCCGCACGCCCGGAGCATTTCCATATCGTTGTAGTCGTCCCCGAAAGCGGCGACGCTTGAAAGCGATATACCGAAGCGTTCCGCGATCTCCCCGACCGCGTTTCGTTTGCCGGCTTCTTTATGCATTACCGTGAGGATTTGGTTTTCTACAATCTCCCCATAGAGTTCATCAGGGAGCATCCCCCTGATCCCGGAAACCATTTGGCTTTCCGCGGTCACAAAGATAATTTTATCGGCGGGCCGATCAGGCAGATCCGAAAAATCCGTCCACACAGCCCCGGTATTTGACCATACCGACGAGACGTCAAAGTTCGCGTATAGGACGTCGTCTATCTCAATCGAACTTCGAAGACCCTTATAGCGGTTTATTATATGTGACAACAACGAATTCGCTGTCTCCGCTCCGATTCCAAAGCGGCGATATACGACGTCGTCAATGGTGATGACGGCGCCGTTATGGTAAATAGCCGCGTCGTTGCGGACGCTTAGATTCAGGCTTTTCACAGTACGAACGGGCCGCGCCGTGGCGAATACGGTCTTTATGCCCATGTCCCGGCAGCGCCGGAATACCGACGACGTGTAACCGGACACGGTCTTATCCTTTCTGAGCAACGTCCCGTCAAGGTCGGTAACGATCATTTTGATCTCGTTCATTTTCCTTTTTCTCCAAAAACACACCCATATCCATGGGGGCTTACTTGCGGCTTATGCCGTCATTGTACCATAAACCGAAAGAGCGGGGATGGACATAAGAGGCCACCCCCGCCTTAGCGCGTTTTTTAACCGCCATTGTTACTTGGTAATCGGGATCCATATTTCGACTATGGAATCCGCCTCGTTGCCTTTGAACCGTTCGTCGTAATACTCGACGCAGTAATGAGCGTCTCCGAGCAACCTCTCGGCGTATCCTTGTTTGTTCGTCTCCAGCCATTCGCTCATCGCGTTATTCTCGCTCTCATACCCATTGGCAACATATACATCAAATGAAGCGTATTCGGACGCCGGTAACGTTTGCACCAGATAAGCCTCGTCGACGGAGGGATCCGCAACCGCGTTTCCCACATGAACAGTGGATGTTCTGCCGTCGTAATAGCGTATTTCATAACCGTTATCCGCGAGCTTATTCGCCAAAGGCTTTTCATTGCTAAGCCGCCCAAACGTTTCCCATACGGCTCCGGTTTGGTCCCCGTCGCCGGAAACGCCCGCTATGATAAGGTTATCGCGTTTTATAATCTTTGGGTTCACATAAATGCCTCCCTTCAGTCTGTTCGTAAATTTCATAATCATTTCATCGACGGTCACTATGATAGGGGTATACCTCTGTTTTCGATAATCGCTTGGCGATACGCCATACGCTACCCGAAACGCCCTTGAAAAAGACTGCGCGGAGTTATATCCGCAATCAAGGCCGATATCGAGGACCGAATTTTCCGTATTGACCAGTTGTAAACAGGAGCGCAGTAATCGCCTGTCCCGGATATACGCGGTTATGCCTTTCCCGACAATGATTGAAAACATCCGGTGGAAATAGTACGGCGAAAAGTGAAAATACTTCGCAAGCGACTCAACGCTCATCTGTTCGTTCAAGTGGTCGTCGATGTACTCAAGCGCCTTTTTAATATTCTCAAAGGTTCCCAACGCCCTCCCTCCAGTTCGGTAATATGTAGCTACACCGGCATTATAACAAGCCGGGTTCAATCTGTCTTAACATTTCTTGCCATGTTTTTCGATTGACCCGACCTGTTCACGCAAGCGCAATGGGCCTGCGCTAGCCAGCGATTGAGTTAGATTCCGCGTTTATACATCCTTTGGCTGGGGATAGGTATATATCCCGCCTTCATAATTCCTCATCACGACCTTTTCGTCGTCGATGGAAACGATATACTCCGGGTTGATGGGGATCTTTCCGCCGCCCTCCGGCGCGTCGATAACGAACTCCGGGACCGCGAAGCCGGAGATATTGCCGCTGAGGTTTCTGATGATCTCGACGCCGGTTTCCACCCTCGTGCGGAAATGCTCTATCCCCTCGCACAAATCGCATTGATAGAGATAGTAAGGCCGTATCCTGGCTTTCACGAGCTGAAGAAGCAATTCTTTCATCGTTTCCGTATCGTCGTTGATATTCTTCAGCAGCACGCTTTGATTGCCGAGTGGTATGCCCGCGTCAACGATAGCGGCGCAGGCTTTCAGCGATTGGGGCGTCAGCTCCCGGGGATGGTTAAATTGCGTATTAATCCATATGGGTTGATATTTTTTTAACATAGCGAGCAACGCGGTGGTAATCCTCATGGGTAGGGTAACGGGCGCCCTCGTCCCGATCCGGATAACTTCCACATGAGGGATGGCGCGCAGCCGCGCGATTATATCTTCCAATCGGCCGTCGCTCATGGTGAGGGGGTCGCCGCCTGATATCAGCACGTCCCGTATCGACCGCGTCCCCGCGATGTAGGCGATGGCTTTCTCTTTCTCCGCCTCGCTGATGATGAAGTCCTCTTCCCCTACATTCCGCTTCCGCACGCAATGGCGGCAATACATGGCGCATTGACGCGTCACCAGAAACAAGACCCTGTCCGGATACCTGCGCACGACGTGAGTGGTCGGGCTGTACTTCTCTTCCTTTAGCGGATCTTTATTTTCCCATGGAAACACGCGGGTCTCTTTGACGGAGGGCACGGCTTGCATCCGTAAAGGGCAAGCGGGGTCCGCGGGGTCCATGAGGGACGCGTAATACGGCGTGACCGCCATACGGAAACCGCTCAGGCAACGGGATATCTCCTCCTTCTCCCCATCGTTGAGAGAGATGATCTCAGCGAGCTCGTCGACTCCGGTGATCCTGTTTTGATACTGCCATTTCCAGTCCTTCCATTCCTGGCTGTCGAGCGCCACGCCGAAACTGGAAAACACTTTTTCGTTCATCTGCCGCACCTCGAAATCCGTATCAAATATTCATTCCGCATTAAATATCCATCCCGTACCGGGCAAGGGCGCATCTCAACACGCCCGCGATGAGGGAATCATATCCCATACCGCAAAACTCAGCCAGCATGGGGTAATCGCTGTATCCCGGCGCGAGCCCGGGAAGGGGATTGATCTCAATGAAATAAAGTTCGCCGCCGGGGGAAAGGCGAAAGTCGACCCGGGCGAAATCACGGCACCCAAGGGCGTCGAAAACCAGCCGCGCCGTATTTTCCATTTCGGCCCGGAGCTCCGCGCCGATATCCGGGGGGCAGGAGTAACGTACATACCGCTTAAAATCCCTCTTGACTTCATAGCTGTACACGCTTTGCTCTCTGTCGTTGAATATGATTTCCATGGGGGCGAACACCCGGACCTTATCGCCGTTGCCCAGAAGGCCTACGGTAAACTCCCTGCCCGGGATATATTCCTCGACCAGTACATCCTGCTCATAGACGCGGATCATCTCCTCCACCGCCTCGCGGAGCGCGGTCGCGTCCGGGACGACGGAGACCCCCGTGACGCCCTTGCCCGAGCCTTCTTCGTTTGGCTTGACGATGACGGGCCAACTCAGGGCGCCTGAGCCCAGGCAGTCGCCAACCGAAGCAAAATCGCCGGCGGGTATCGGGACGCCCTTGCGAAACGCGGCGAACTTCGGCGTCCTTATCCCCCAGGCGGAAAGGAGCCTCTTCGTCAGCGCCTTATCTAAAGCCAGACACATAGCGGTCTCGTCCGAGCCGACATAAGGGACGCCCAGGAAGCTCAGGATGGCGGGTACATGGGCTTCCCTGCCCCGGCCTCGCCTGCCTTCGGCGATATTAAACACGATATCCGGCTTGCGGGCGGCTATCTGAGCGGGGAAATCTTCCTCGGCCTCATAAAGCTCCACCCGATAGCCCGCCCTCCCGATGGCGTCCCCGAGAGCCCGGACGGTGTCGGGGTCGTCAAACTCAGCCTCCCCGTCGGGGGGGCCGGACGATATCCCTTTCTTCAGGTTGTACGCTATACCTACGATAAGTTTGTCGCTCATTCTCTATCGTTCGCCGCTTTCACTGTTCCATCCGGATTTGCCCGTTTTCATTCACAAAAGTCAGCAGCGACTTCGCTATACTCACCAGCTCGCCCCGGCTGCCGCCGCTAATCATACCGCCTCTGGGTACGCCGTATCCCCGGGCGCCGTGACCCATGAGCTTCAGGGCGACCTTCAGCTCCCGCCAGTCCTCGTCCTCCCCGTGGACGTCAAATGTAGCGGGGACAAAGCCGAGGCAGGTAAACAGGGACGCCGTATCATCGTCGTCCTCGTCCTCCCATCTCACCCAATACTCCCCAAGCATGATAGTACCCGCGGATACGCCCACAAATTGCTTTCCCTGACGATAAAGCTCTTTCAAATATTCCACCAGCCCGTGTTTCTTCAACCAGATCATGCCGTCCTCGACCTCGCCGCCGGACAGAAAGATCACGTCGGCGGACTCCAGGGCCTTCTTCGCTTTGGCGACGTCGGCTTTCTCTTTAGCGAGATGAACGCAAACCACCTGTTTCGCCCCGGCTTTCACCAACATGAGTTTCATCATGGCGTAGAAGGCGGGGTTATCCCCGTTAGCCGTACCGATATAAGCTACCCGCGGCCTCGGCGTCTTCCCATAAGCCTGAGCCAGCATACGGCTCATACTGTCCTCATCCCGCGGCCTTCCTCCCGCCAGTAGATAAGCCGGGCTTTCCATATCGGCGCCGCTCATATGAACAACCCCCTTACATCGAAATCAAAATTCGTTTGCGTACGGCGGAACTTGCCCGCCTGCCCGGGTAGAATATTCTTGCGCGGAACGATTTCATATGTCCCGTCCCTGCCGTAAAGGGCTTCCAGGGCCTGACGGCACTCGTCCGCGATGATCCGCTCATCGCCGTTCAGCATCAGTTGCAGTTCATACTCCTTGCTCCCGTTTTGCTCCAGATGGTAATCCCGGACTCCATCAACGGCTGCCAGGGCTTCGTCCAGGGCCATGGTCGTGACCAGTCCGCCCCCGGTGGTAAAGGTGGCGTTTGAAGCCCTGCCCTCTATGGCGTCCGCGATAAGCCCTTCCCGCCTTCCGCATGCGCATTCTCCCGAAGGATGCAGCCGGATAAGGTCGCCCACGTCGAAGCGCAGGACTATGTTCCACGGATTCTGAAAGGTGGTGACCAGCATCCTGCCCAGCTCGGGCCCGCCGTATCTGTCCTTCAGGGGATGAAAATCGATCCTGCAGAAATCCACGTTCTGGTGGAGCAGGCCGTGTTCGCATTCTTCCAGTACGAAACCCGTTTCCGTGGTGCCGTAAGAGCTAATCAAAGCCGACGAAAACACCTTCCGGATAGCCGCGATATGTATCTTCGATATAAACTCAAAGGTAAAGACGACGGCTTCCGGCGAATAAAGCTCTACGCCTTCGTCGATAGCCCACCAGGCCAGCCGGGCGAGCAGCGAAGGGTTTGCTTCCAGTATTACGGGTTGAAAGCTCCGCAGCTCCCGCGCCATGCGTTCAAAGTGCCGGGGCTGCCATTGAATGAGGCTTATTTTTTCGTTCAGATACAGCCTGCGCCCCATGATGCGCGACTCCATGGGCAGATCGTCTTCACAGCTTATGCCTACGTTCAGGGAGCTCGCCAGTTTCGCCTCTTTCTGCGGGTACCGGAGCCGGGCAGTATGAGCGTTCAGCTTCCACGACGAAGCCTCGGCCCTGTCCCACCAGTCCTGATCCCATATATTCACCACCCGCTCGCCGGTGGTGCCACTGGTGAACGTATATCCGATCTCATCGCGAAGGAGCCCTTCCTCTAAATCCTTGTTCCGCGGCGCCAAGCCCGCAGGAAAATGATCTCGCATGATTTGCTTTGTCAGCTCCGGGAGGGCGTCATACCTCGCGTCGAGGGCGGCGGCCGGACCCGGGTCGAGGGCCCGCCAACCGCTGTAAGCGGGCGCGCTCAGGAGCGCCGTCTCAAAGGTTTCGAGAGATCGCTGATGATACGCGGGGGAGTAATGATACCGATCCGCTAAAATCATACGCCGCCCCCCTTCGTTGTTTGTCAAGTTTAGGCGCTCCGCGCCATTGGTTCTGTTCCCTGAATGTTCGTACATAAAAATGACGCGCTATTCTGGCATAACCTCGTAAGAGCATCAGAAGCGGCGTCATTCATTAACCGATTTGAAAAAGCGGAGCCGACGAGAGTCGAACTCGCGATCTCCTGCGTGACAGGCAGGCATGTTAGGCCACTACACCACGGCTCCGTGCGAACTCTATTGTACTGAAAGCATGAATGATTGTCAATGCAAAAATTACGACAAACCGGCAAGGTTGTTGACCGGCAGGGAGAAGATGAAACCCTGACATTCCGTGTTCGATCCCGCCGCCTGGTTGATGGCCCTCATGATTTTCGGCTTGTCGTCCCTGTCCGTCACGATGAGAAGGATATCCTTCTCCGGCTCGATAGAGATACCGAGGAACTTGTCCATCCCTTCCATTCCCACGTTCCTGCCGTGGATGACTGTCCCCCCCTTGGCGCCGGCTTCTCTGGCGACTGCCATGACGTCTTCTTTATAACCCTGATTAATCACCGCAAGGATCAAATCATGCTTGATTGTTTCATCCGCTTTACTCGCTTCCATATCTCTCACTTCCTTTGATAACGCGTATTGGCTGTCTTGAATAATACTGTGGAAAGAGGCTGCGCTGAGCCCTGATAAGGGAATGGCGAATATAACCCCTCTGCCCGGTTTTTTCATCTGCATTTCCGCATTCACCGCTTCAAAGAGCTGCGTGATTTCCGTTTTCGGCGCTAAGCTGAACATAACGTCTTTCTCGGTCTCTCCCAGGCCCAGATAATCCATGATTTCGGAATTGGCCGTTCCCGTTCCCAGACATATTAAATGCCTTCGGATATGATGCTTTGCTAAAACATCCACGACCCTTTTGCCTCTGCCGCGATCGACGATCGCGACGATAAGTTCGATAATTTCTTGTCGCGGAACCGACTGGTCACTCATCTTCGCCGACCTCCTCATCAAATAAGATGAATTCATCATCCGCTGTCGCGGCTGTTTCCATCGCTCTCGCCGCCGCCTCTGCCGCCGCCGCTTTCGCGTTCGCCTCCGCAACTTTCACAGCCTTCGCCGCCGCTTTTTCCTTCAGCGTGTAGATCAAGCCCAGTATCTGGATCGTGATCAGCGGCGTCATCGCTACCATCGCCACTATCCCGAAAGCCTGGGTCATCACATTGCCGCCCACGGCGTCGCAAGCGCCCATGGTAAAGGGCAGAAGGAAAGTCGCCGTCATCGGCCCGCTGGCGACGCCGCCGCTGTCGAAAGCTACGCCGGTAAATATCTTCGGCACAAAGAAAGACAAGGCTAAAGCGATTCCATAACCCGGTATGAGCATCCAAAATATGGATATCCCAGTGAGCACCCTCAGCATCGATAACCCCACAGACAAAGCTACGCCGACCGAGAGGCTGATCTGCATATATTTTTGCGGGATCGCGCCGGCGGAGATTTCTTCCACCTGTTTATTCAGGACATGGACGGCGGGCTCCGCCGCCACGATGAAGTATCCGATGAGCATACCGATGGGGATCAGAAGCCACTTATAAACGCTGTCTCCCAGCATGGCCCCGATGACCTGGCCCGCCGGCATGAAGCCGACGTTAGCGCCGGTAAGGAACAGGACAAGCCCTATCGCGGTATATCCGAGTCCGATCGCGATTCGGATCAGTACCCTGTTTGCGAAATGTTTATAGATTAGTTGAAATATCACAAAAACAACGACAATGGGCAGCACGGCGACCAGCACTTCTTTCAGATACTCCGGCAAGCCGTGGGCAAACTGAGCCGATACGTCCGCCATGGTCAGCACCCGCGGTATGATGAAGCCATGCTCGTCTATGCCGGAGGGATGGAATATCAGCCCCAGTAGCAGAACTGCCAGGATAGGTCCGATACTGCATAGGGCGACCATACCGAAGCTGTCTTCCTGGGACCCTTTATCCCCGCTAATCGAGGCGATCCCGAGACCCATAGCCATGATAAAGGGAACGGTGATCGGCCCAGTAGTCACGCCTCCGCTGTCAAAGGCCACCGGGATAAAATCTCTGGGAACAAAAGCGGCGACGACAAAGATCCCTATGTAAAAAATGAACAATAATGTGGACAGGTTAACGCGAAACAAGGTCCTGAACGCGGCGACGACGAGAAAAAGGCCGACGCCCAAAGCCACGGTGATGATGAGGGTGAAAGACGGTATGGACGGCGTCTGCCGGGCCAGCACCTGCAGATCAGGCTCAGCTACGGTGATGATAATCCCCATGACAAGAAAAACAATCACGATCAGCGGGATCTTTTTCGTCTTCGTCATACTCGCGGCTATGCCCTCGCCCATGGGCATCATGGCGATATCCGCCCCGAGGGAAAAAATCCCCATCCCTACAATAAGCAGGGCGGCCCCCTCCAGAAACAGCATCATGGTTCCGATCGGCATGGGCGTGACAGTCGTACTCAGGATGATGACGATGACGGTTATCGGGAGCACCGAGGTAAGCGCCTCTCTGATTTTTTCTTTCAAAATCTGATTCAATAGAACACCTCATTTTATATCAAGCGTTATGTACGCAAGCGCCAGGGGCGGAACCCCGGTTCACTTATGATACGCACGGTTGGCGTTTATCATCTGCCCCCTGTATATCTGCTCAAGAAGCATGACTCTGGCGAGCTGATGGGGAAAAGTCATAGGCCCGAGGCTCAGACAAAGGCGGCAGCTTTGATAGACTTCCGGGCTTAAGCCATGAGAACTTCCGATAATAAAAACCATGCGCTTATACTCCGCGTTGACCGGGGGGTCGATCATCGCCGCGAAATCCACCGAGTCCATGAGCTTGCCGTCAGGCGATAAGGCGACAGGGACGTCGCCGGTACGCAGGATACTCAGTATCCGCCGGCCTTCCCGCGCCAGCGCGTTCGCCACCAGAGAGGGCGACTTTTCGTCCGCGACAAGCTCTTCCGCTACCTCCAGCATTTCCACGGGCCGCATAACGGTCATTCTTTTGCCATACTCGGCGCAGGCTTCCCGGTAATACTTGTCCTTAAGGCTACCTACGGCGACGACCGCCAGCTTCATATCACGATCCACTCCCCCGGTGTACAACGGGGCGCCACCGACAATGACCGCGTTATCCCGGGCAAAACCCCGCTTACCGTGTCCAGGGCCTTTTCCCGGGTATTGTTTTCCTGGCTCAAATGGGCGAGTACGACCTTCTTGATCTTATCGCTGAATATCTTCGCCAGCGCCTTGCCCGCGTCCTCGTTGGACAAATGGCCGTCGACGCCCGATATCCTCTTTTTCAGATAGTACGGATATTTCCCCGTCCTCAGCATATCCAGATCGTGGTTGGCTTCAAGCACCAGTACCTGCACATCCCGTAGGGCCTGCGCCATCCGGCTGGTGAATACGCCGCTGTCCGTGGCGATGCCTATGGCGTTATCGCCGTTTCTGATCACGTAACCGACGGATTCCAAAGCGTCGTGGGACGTGGGAAACGTTTCCAACTCCAGGCACCCGACGTTCCATCTCCCGACGCAATCGATGGTTTTCCTGAGTTCCGCCGGTATCTCTTCCCCGACGCGGCCCATCTCGAACCACGTCCCCTCGGTGGCGTATACCTCTATCCCGAGCCGTCTGGCTATAATCCCGACGCCTGATATATGATCCCGGTGAGCGTGGGTGACCAGGATCGCCGACGGGGAAGGCTTTTCCCCGCAGCCGGCGACTGCCATATTTTCCATGATCCGCTTCCCGGATTGACCGGCGTCGACTAAAAGGCTCGTCCCGCCGGCCCTGATAAAGTGGCAGTTGCCCCAGCTGCCGCTCATCAAACTGCAATACTCCATACTTCAGGCCTCCATGTCTATTCTATGGGATAATCCCCAAAATGTGAATAGTTTCTACAAAAAAAGGCCCGTCCGGAAACTCGCCGGAAGGGCAGCGTTCGTTGATTCGCGGCCGAAACCCGAACCACAGCGTTATTTCAGATAATTAACCGGGTTGACGGGTTTGCCGTTGATTCTCACCTCAAAATGAAGATGAGGCCCCGTCGCGTTTCCCGACGTGCCCGCCAGGCCGATCAGTTCCTGGTCGCCGATCAACTGCCCGACGGATACGTTGATTTCGCTTAAATGCGCGTACATGGTGGAGAGCCCGTCTCCGTGATCTACGGTGACCTGATTGCCGTACGCGGCGAAAGCGCAGGCCGATATGACCTTGCCGGGCGCCGCCGAGTATATCGGATCGCCTGTCTTCGCCTGGATGTCTATGCCGGTGTGGTTACCCCTGCTTCGGGCGCCGAACTGTGAAGTAACCTTGTTTCGGAGAGGCCAGGACAAGGCCCCGCCGCCATCGCCCGTGGAACCTGATTTGATTTCCGCCGCTATGGCCGATTCGCTTCTGGATACCGCCGACGCCACGATGGTCCTGGCGCCGCTCTCAATGACCTTGTCGACGGGATCGGCGATAATGACTTCAGCTAACACCTTCCGCTCCACGGAGTAGCCGTTGATCTGGGCGATTTCATACTCCACCATTCTCGCGCCCACCGCTCCGTCGCTGATGATACTTCTCGTGCCCTGGTCGACGCCGTCGTTGGACTGATAGATGATCTGATAAGGGATTTCTTCCAGGCCGAGGGCGCTGATCGTGGTCTTCACGGACAGCAGAGGTTTGGGGATGCTCAGCTTAAGCACCGTGCCGATACTGAGCCTGTCGCTGGTAGCGCCGTTAATCAGCTTCAGCTCATCGACGGTCATATTATTCTTTTGCGCGATAGACCAATACGAATCCCCGCTTTGGACCACATGCTCGCGCAGCGGTTCCCTTCCCTCGGTAAGCGTCCTGAACGCCTGCTCCGGGCTTCCGATATCGGTTATCGGGATTTCTTCTACTTTCAACTCTACCGGCTCTACAAATTCCATATCGAGTACGGTGATTTCATCGTCTTCCGGCAGATAACTCTTTTTCACGTTTTCCAGCACTTCCATGGCTTGGGACTTCGAAGCCAAATACACTGTGCTCTCGTTGCCTACCGCGATGGTCCAGCCGTCCACCAACCATGTGATTTTTGTCTTCAGGGCGTCAAGAATCACCTGGTCGTCCGTAATCTGCGTCTTGATTTTAACGCCGTCCCGGGTGTAACTGATCCTGGCGTACTGACGGAAATTTGACTCCGCGGGATAAGGGGCGGACAACTCCAGACTGGCTTGTTCCAGAAGTTTTTGCCCATTGGCGGTCTCCTGAACGAACGCGATAGGCTCGCCGTTCAGCAGCATGATATAAGGCCTTTCGGCCAGGACGAACACTATGCAGTAAATCAATAAGGCAAACACAATGACCGGTCCGATATTTGTCCAGACCGACTTGCCGCGCAGTAATGATTTCAACATCTCGCGGATATTAATCTTCTGTCTGACCGGCCTCTCCTTGGCGCCGAAGGGGAAACTGCCGCTGGCTTTCGGCAGCGAAAAAGGATCCTTTCCCGCTGAATCCTTATTGCCGTCCAAGGCCGCGAACGCGGCGACCGCGTCGTCGAGCTCGTCCGCGTTAAACGGTATCTCAGTCACGCCCTCAGACGCCGAAAAGTCTTCGCCGTCGTCAGGATACTCTGCGGTAAATCCCCTCGGCTCAGCCTCTGTATCAGATTCAATTATTTCATCAGCTTCGAATGATTCGATACTTTGCGCGGTCTCGGAGGGAAAAGTCATTTGTACGCCGTTGACGTTTTCCTCAACCAATTTCCTGCGTTTCAGACGATCACCGCCTCGATGATTTTTTGCTTATATATTGGGAATTGTATCATAAAACCGCTTTGTTTACAATACGGCTTCCATCGCTTTGATCCAAACGGCGCATTCCAGCCGTTTTTTCTCCAGTTCGCAGCCCAACGCGTACGGCTCCCTCAGATCCCGGTTGAAGTTCCAGGCATTGGCGTGACATCCGCCGCTGCAATAAAACCGCGCCCAGCATCCCCGGCATTTCTCTTTCGCCAAAACATGGCTGTTTCGGAATAATTCGCTTATCTCCGGTTTTTTAATCCCGTCGCCGACGTCGCCTACCGCGAAATCTTCGTTGCCCACAAATTGATGGCAGGGATACAGTACCCCGTCGGGCGATACGGCCAGGTATTCGCTCCCGGCGCCGCAGCCGCCGAGGCGTTTGGGCAGGCACGGGCCCCGATCCAGGTCCAGGTTAAAATGAAAGAAAGTAAAAGGTCTGCCCGCTCTCATCCTCTCCAGATAGTATCGGGCGAGTTCTTCGTATTGACCGAACAATTCCGGTATATCTTCCTGACGGAACGCGTATTCCTCTTCCGGCAGCGCCACCACCGGCTCTACGGAAACCATATCGAAACCGGACTCCGCCATATGTATGACGTCCCGAAAGAAATCCTTATTGAAGCGCGTGTATGTACCCCGTAAGTAGTAGTTTTCACCGCCCCGCTTATCGACGGTTTCCCGGAAATGAGGCAGGATCACGTCGTAGCTTCCCCCGCCGTTTACGGACGGGCGCATCCTGTCGTTTACTTCTTTTCGCCCGTCTATGCTCAGTACGAGGGCGACGTCATGCCGGTCAAGGAAATCCGATATCTCGCCCTGAAGTAATACGCCGTTGGTGGTAAGGGTCTGCTTTAATGTTTTGCCCCTGCGGCGGCTTTCTTCTTCGCCATAAAGGATCAGCGCCTTGACCACGGGGAAATTCATCAGCGGCTCGCCGCCGAAATAGTCCACTTCCACATGGGCGCGGTTTCCCGACGCCTCAAAGAGAAAGTCCAGGGCTTTTTTCCCCGTCTCATAAGTCATCAGGCTCCGGTCGCCGCCAAAGGCCCCCGCGCCCGCGAAGCAATACCTGCAGCGCAGATTGCAGTCGTGAGCCGCGTGCAGGCAGATCGCTTTGACCGCCTTATCTTCGGGCGGCTTATAATCCGCCAATTCCGGCGCTTCAGACATCAGCTGGCCTTCTTCGATCAGCTCCGCCAGCCCTTCGCAGATCTCCCTGACGTCGGCGGGATCAACAGGGCCGTCTGCGGGCGTGCCGTTTACCGGCGCCGGGTTTTCAAGCCGCTTGCGCCTTTCATCATCGCGCGCCAGGGCTTCGGGCAGCTCCCGCAAATCGCAGCCGGTATCGCGCCACAGGCTTACCAGGCGATACGCCGCGCCGCTGAGCAGATGCACGGCGCCGCTGTTGACGTCCAGCAGGATGTTCGCTCCCGCGAAGTTGAACATATGGGTCAGATTCTCCGCGTATTTCATATACGGGCTCCCTCGCATAGAGAAAGGCTCCGCGCGATCATTTACCCGATCGGGCGAAAGCCTTTGCGTATAGGTCTGATCGGCTATTGCTGCCGTACCGCGATAAACGCGGCCGCGACCGCTTACGGGGCGCTACGCTCCTTTTCGGCAAACCTGATTGCCCACGGTGCATGAAGTTTTGCAGGCCGATTGGCAGGAGGTCTGACACTCGCCGCAGCCGCCGGTCTTGATCGTCGCCGCCAGATTTTGTTTATTGATCGTTTTGATATGCTTTGTCGCCATATGACGTATCCCACGCTTTCCTCAAGCCCGGGGGCCCTCCCCCAAGCCTTGTATTTCCTAAATCATATCACAAGGTCCCGTACCGGGCAAGAGCCAGTGCTTCGCGAAGCCTATTTGGCCGGCTCGAATATATCCTTTATCTTCGGCATCCACTCGCTGACGGGTATGGACTGAGGGCATTTTTCCTCGCATTCTTTACACGCCACGCACTTCCCCGCGCCGCCGTCAAATAAGGCGTACACTCTCTTTGATTCGTCGAAATAATTATAAACGACGCCTTCGTTATAAAAGTTAAACGCGCTGGGGATATTGATCCCCTGCGGACAGGGTAGGCAATAGTTGCAGGCGGTACAGGGAATGCCGCTCCTCTGCCGGTAAACGGCTTCGATTTCTTTGACGAGAGCCAGCTCGTCATCGTTCATCGCACCCGGCATAGCGTTTTCTACCGTGGCAAGGTTCTCCTGAACTTGCTCCATCGTGGTCATGCCGCTGAGAACAACGGATACCTCCGGATGATTCCACACCCAACGCAGGGCCAAGTCCGCCAGAGTCCCTTTATATCCGGCTTTGTCCAGGCATTCGGCGGCTTCTTTGACAGGTCTGCTCAGCTTGCCGCCTCTGAGCGGCTCCATGACCACTACCGCTATACCTTTCGACGCGGCGAACTCCAGCCCCTTCGTCCCGGCTTGATTGTTTTCGTCCATCAGGTTGTATTGGATCTGGCACATCGTCCATTTGTCATAGCCCTCGATGATCTCGACGAACGCCTCATAGGTATCATGGAAAGAGAATCCGAGATATCCGATTTTGCCCGCCTTCTGAGCCGCTTCCGCCCTGGCGATCAGGCCCTGTTCGACGACGGTCTTCCAATTCGCTTTGCTAAGGCCATGAAAAAGGTAATAGTCGATATAATCCATATCCAGCTTTTTCAGCTGCTCGTCCAAAATCCTGTCGTAATCCGCGGCGGTCTTGATCATAGGCATAGGCGCTTTCGTCGCGACCCTGACTTTTTCCCTGTAGCCGCCTTTCAGCGCCCTGCCCACAAATCTTTCGCTATTCTGGCTATGGTACCGATAAGCCGTATCCAGATAATTCAAGCCGTTGTCCACAGCATGATGAATAATCCGCTTAGCCTCGTTTTCGCTGATATTGCTGCTGTTCGGATCGCCGTTGTCTGTAGGCAGCCTCATACATCCATAACCCAGCGCGGAAGCCTGCCAGTCCTGGCTGCCGAATTTTCTGTACTGCATCGTCATCCCATCCTTTCCGGCGTCACTCTTTCCCGCTCGTCTCAAAGGCGTCCCTGATCTTCGGCATCCACTCGCTGACAGGTATAGACTGCGGGCATTTTTCCTCGCATTCTTTACACGTCACGCATTTTCCCGCAGCGCCGCCAAACATGTTGTAAGCCCGTTTCGCGTCGTCGAAGGCGTCGTATATCGTTCCCTCGTTGTAGTATCTGATTACCCCGGGGATGTCGATCCCCTGGGGGCAGGGCACGCAGTATCCGCAGGCTGTGCAAGGGATGCCGGTCCTTTGCCTGTAAACGGCTTCCAATTTTTTGATCAGCGCCGATTCGTCGCCGCTCATCCCCCCCGCGGCGGATTTGTCGGCGGTGATAAGGTTTTCTTCGACCTGATCCATCGTGCTCATCCCGCTTAGCACTACGGATACCTCGGGCTGGTTCCACACCCAGCGCAAAGCCAGATCGGCCATGGTCCCTTTATAGCCGTTTTGATCCAGGCAATCGCTTACTTCCCTAATCGGTCTGGTCAACTTACCGCCCCTGAGCGGCTCCATGACGACGACGGCTAAGCCTTTTGACGCCGCGTATTGGACGCCCTTCGTGCCGGCCTGGCTTTCCGTATCCATGAAATTATATTGAACCTGGCATAAGGTCCATTTGTCATAACCGTCGATGATTTCCACCAGTGAATCATAAGTCTCATGGAAGGAAAAACCGAGATGCCCGATTTTCCCCGCCTTCTGCGCAGCTTCGGCGTGAGCGAAAATATCCTGCTCCTTCAGTAATTCAAAACCTTTCCGGCCCAAGCCATGAAACAGATAATAATCGATATAGTCCATATCCAGCTTCTTTAACTGCTCGTCCAATATCCTGTCGTAATCCGCGGCGGTCTTGATCATGGGCATCGGCGCTTTCGTCGCGACCCTGACCTTCTCCCTGTAGCCGCCCTTGAGGATCTTGCCGACGAATATCTCGCTGCCTCCGTTGTGATAGCGGTAGGCGGAGTCGAGGTAATTCACGCCCTGATCGATGGCGCGGAGGACCATCCGTTTCGCTTCCTTATCGTCGATATTCCCGCTGCCGGATTCGCTCCGATCGATAGGCAAGCGCATACAGCCGAAACCAAGGGCTGAAACTTTCCAGTCCAACCTGCCGAAATTTCTGTACAACATAATCATCCCGTCCTTTCCGGATAAACTTGTCCGACCTGCAATTTATAAACAGTATATCAGCGGGTCGCCGGTTTGTCTACGAATCAAGCCGCTGACAGAGGCACCCAGGCCGTCCGTCCTACCTTAGAATACAGTGATTGACAGCGCCCCTTTCGGGCGATAAAATAGGTAACGGGCTTCGGCATGTACCGGACCGAGCCGGTACGGATGCGTGCCTGTGATCGCGGGTGTAGCTTAGTGGCAGAGCTCCAGCTTCCCAAGCTGGCTATGAGGGTTCGATTCCCTTCACCCGCTTTATCCATCCTGAGTTGATCGGGATGGATATTTCTTCATCATCCACGCAAAGCTGGTCTGACGTATGCCTGAGCAAAAAACTAGCCGCAAAAAAAACAATCTGCGCCGATGTCTGTTTCTTATCGCGATTTTCTGCGTCGCTTCGGGAATCGGATACGCTTTCCGCTATATCAATTTCCCGGATACGAATATTGTAGTCGTATATATACTGGCGGTTTTGATGACCGCCTGGCTCGCGCGGAGCTTTGTTTTCGGATTTATCGCGTCGTTGCTGGCTACTTTTTTATTCAATTATTTTTTTGCAGAGCCGATTTTCACTTTTTCCGTGAATGACCCGAACTATATTATTACTTTCATCATCATGACGATAACCGCGCTGATTACAAGCACCCTGACTTCCCATGCTCAGCGCAGCGCCACCGAAGCGAAAGAGAAAGAAGCCGAAACCAAGGCGATTTATAATCTCACTAATCATTTGACCGACGCGAAGGATATACACGACATCGCCGGTATCGCCGCTTTCGCTATCAGCGAATGTTTTTCATGCAACGCCGCCTGCCTTTGTTTTGACGAGGATAATATGCCTGAAAACACGTTTGTCCAGCAGATACTGGGCGGCGGGCAGGTTCGGCGCGAGGTCGCGGACGTCGACGAAATGAAGCACCGCATCGAGAGTCTGCGTACCGGTATCGACGTAGGCGCCGAGTTCACCGACTGGCCTATTTACGGCCGGGAGAGCATACTCGGCGTCGTCCGCATCCCCAACAGCGATGAAAGAAACATGAACGAAACGCAAAAGAGATTGTTGCGGTCGATGATAGAAAGCGCCGCTCTGGCTATGGACAGGTTCCGCTCAGTCGAGCAGCATATTAAGACGCGGGATGAAATCGAAAAAGAACGCTATCGTGCCAATCTTCTCAGGGCTATATCTCATGACATACGCACGCCCCTGTCCGGGATGATAGGGACGGCGGAAATACTTATGGGTATGACCGGGGCGGACGATCCGCGTTATGAGCTATTGAAAGGCATTCAGAAAAGCGCCGACTGGCTTCATTCGCTGGTAGAAAACATTCTGAACCTCACCCGCCTGCAGGACGGAAAACTATCCGTCAATAAACAGTTGGAAGCCGTGGAGGAAGTGATCGGCGGGGCGATAGGCCATGTATCGGCGCGCGCGCCGGAGCATGAGATTTCGGTAAACATACCGGACGAATTGCTGCTTGTGCCTATGGACGCGAAGCTCATCGAGCAAGTCATCATCAATCTGCTGGACAACGCGGTCAGGCATACCCGTCCGGAATGCGAGATCGGCGTCGAGGCGGAGTACCGCGAAAATGAAAACGTCGTCAGATTTACGGTAAAGGACAGAGGCACAGGCATCAGCAAAAAGGACCTGCCGAATATTTTTATCATGTTTTACACCTCTCACGTGATACACGCGGACGCTGAACAGGGCATAGGGCTCGGGCTCGCGATCTGCGAAACCATCGTGAAAGCGCACGGCGGGAGTATTGAAGCCCATAACCGCGCGGACGGACCGGGCGCGGAATTCGTTTTCACTTTACCAATGGAGGCCGAAACCGATGAATAAACGCAATGAAGTTTTCCTTGTGGTCGAAGACGACGCGCAAATCCTGAACTTTATCTGCTACGCGTTGAAAAGCGAAGGTTTTAGCTGCGTCACGGCGGGTAACGCCCAAAACGCCCTAAGCATGCTGGTTTCGGAACATATCGACGTCATGCTGCTCGATCTCGGTCTTCCCGACTTTGACGGCGTAGAGGTGATAAAGAGGGTCCGCGAATGGTCGGAGCTTCCCATTATTGTCGTTTCCGCGCGGGATCAGGATAAAGAGAAAGCTGCCGCCCTGGACAGCGGCGCGGACGATTATCTGACAAAACCTTTTTCGGCGATCGAGCTGATGGCGCGCATTCGGGTCTCGCTACGTCATTTGAATAAACAAGGGAATCATGGGGCGCAAGTGGTTTATACCGTCGGTGGCTTACGGATAGATTTTGACAAGCGCCTCGTTCATCTCGACGGCGCCGAGGTACATTTATCGCCGATGGAGTACAACCTGCTGTCGCTCCTTTTCAAAAATATGGGCAAGGTGCTGACTACAGGCGTCATCCTCCGGGAGATATGGGGCGTGGGTTACGGAACCGACACGCAGGCGTTAAGGGCGCTCATGGCCGGTCTGCGAAGAAAAATAGAGACGAACCCGGCTAAACCGCGGTATATCATGACGGAGATAGGCGTGGGATATAGGCTCGTCGATGAATAAGGGCTAAAGGCGCCCGCACCGCTTCAGCCGCTCCGGATTGCGCCGGAGCGTTTTTTTCGCGTTCTCACAGCATTCTCACACGAAACAGTTATTTCTAACACTATCCTCACAGTATTTCCTATATCCTATCAAAGAGCGGGAATACTACGCGAAGGAGGCTGTGCTGATGAAACTGTTCACGAATAAGAAAAGCGACGACTACACTATCATCGTAGGCTGCGGGCGCTTGGGCGCAAATCTTGCCAACACATTGTCCGACAACGGCGGCAATATCATCATCATCGATAAAAATCCCGAGGCTTTCCGAAAGGTTTCCCCGTCGTACGGCGGGATCATTATGACCGGCGACGCGACTGAGATGAACGTGCTGAACAGCGCGGAAATCGAAAAAGCCACAGCGATCATTTCCGTGACAAATAAAGACAATACAAACATCATGGTCGCGCAGCTCGCGAAGGAAATGTTCAGTATCGAACGGGTCATCGCCCGGCTCTACGACCCGGAGTGCGAGTGCGTATACCGCGAATTCGGGATCGATACGATCTGCCCGGCCGACCTTTCAACAAAAGAAATCGACAAACTATTGGGCGTGCCGGAAGCGGGGAGCGAAGTGATATGAAAAAACGCGTATTGCTGATCGGCGGCTTCAACAGGACGAAATCCCTCGCCGCGTCGCTGATTAAAAAAGGGTATCGCGTAACCGCCATCAATAACGATATAGACAACTGCAATTCGCTGGCCGCCATAGAAAAGCTCTACGTCTTCAACGGCGACGGCTCCAAGCCGTTTATACTAGAAGACGCGAACGCGTATAACGCCGACGTCGCCATCGCGCTGACCGAGCAGGACGACGACAATCTTGTCATATGTGAATTGTGCAAAAAGAAATACAACGTAAAAAAAACCGTCGCCATCATTTCCGATCCCCAGAAGACGGAGTTTTTCTATCGTATGGGCATCGATTCTGTGGTTTGCGCCGTCACGGCTATCGCTGGAATCATCGAGCAGCAGGCGTTTTTGGATGAAATGGCGACCTTGGTCCCCGTGGGCGACGGACGTATACGCATAGCGCAGGTCCCCATCTCCCAAACCTCGCCCGCCGTGGGCAAAAAACTATGGGAATTGAGCCTGCCTAAGGACGTGATTATCGGCTGCATGCTGCGCGGCGACAAGAGCATGGTACCCCGTGGGGATACGCGCATACTTTCCGGAGATATACTGGTCCTCATATCGACGGACGAACACGAAGTGGCGGCGGTCCGGGAACTGACGGGACGGTGATCGTTTGAAACGGCTTATATCCGAGAGCAGCAATTACGGAAAACTCATCCTGCTCATCGGTTTACTCATCGCTGTACCGCTTGCCGTCATTCCGTTTTACCCGGAAGAAAAACGATACTTATCCGCTTTCCTGATCCCGTCGGCGGCTTCAGTCGCGTTAGGGCTTACGGTTTGTCTATGCACGCAGCGGCGCGCTAAGCCTGTGACGGAATGGCAGTCTCCGCTGCAAAAGGGAAGCCTGCCCGTCATGCTCGCCTGGTGTTTCTCATTTATCGCGGGAGCGGTCCCCTTTATGATAGGAGGCTTGTTAGACTTTCCCCTTGCCCTGTTTGAATCGGTCAGCGGGTGGACGACGACCGGTTTGACTGTAGTGGACGTGACCGTCACGCCCCGCGTTTTCCTCTTTCACCGGGCGTTTATGCAATACTGCGGCGGCCTCGGTTTCATCATCATGATCGCGATGCTGGTACAGGGTAAGCAGAACATGAACCTTTACAGCGCGGAAGGCCACCCGGACAGGCTCATGCCCAGCCTGAAAAAGACGTCCCGGACTATTTTCCTGTTATACAGCTGTTTTCTGGCAGCAGGTTTGTTGATCTACCGCTTATTCGGCATGGAAATGTTCGACGCGATATGCCATACCATGTCGGCGCTGTCTACAGCCGGTTTTACGACGCAGGCGAACAGTATCGGACAATACGGCAGCCTGCCGATCGAGATGATAACGGTCGCGCTTATGCTCGTCGGCTCGACAAATTTCGCTATTCTTCTATTATTGGTAAAAAGGAATTTCCGGAAAATAATCCAGGTCAGCGAAGTGCGGTTCATGGCGGCGCTTCTGCTCGTGTTCGTACCCCTTGCGGCGTTATCTCTTCAGAACAGGACGGATCTGGGCTTCGGCAGAAGCCTGATGAACTCGCTGTTCGGCATAGTGACCACCTTCACAACGACCGGGTATTCCACGATGAATTACGCGCTTTGGCCGCCATTCGCCCTCAGCCTGCTTATGGTACTCATGATCGTAGGCGGAAGCGCCGGTTCTACGGCCGGCGGGATAAAGCTGCTGCGCACATATTTGCTCATCCGGATCACTAGGGAAAACGTCCGGGGCAGGCTCTCCCCGGCGCGGCGGGTGACAGCGCCTTATTACTACCGGGCGCAGGGGAAAACGCCGATCAACAACGCCCTGGTAAAAGACACGGTCGGGTTCATCTCCTGCTATATGGGCGTTTTTATCATCGGGACGCTGCTGCTGACGCTGACCGCCGAATGCTCGCTCTTCAGCGCTATGTTTGAGTTCGCGTCCGCGTTCGGGACGGTGGGGCTTTCCAACGGTCTGACAAACGCCGACGCTTCAGTGGGTTCCCTTCTTATCCTGATGGCCGGAATGATCCTCGGCAGGCTTGAGGTTTTCATTGTCTTCATTGGGATTTACGCGGGGATTAAAACAATAAAACAAAGGCTTTTTGTAGAAAAGCCCCGTTTTTTAATATTGTAATCTAATTCTATTGCCGTTACTCCGGCTTGTTAACGCGGTTTGCCGACAGGTAAGCGCGGCGGGTCCGTCATGCTTCAGCCGCTTCGTCCGTAGCATGATGGGGAAAGTTTTTAACCAGCTTTATCGCGTGCATCACCTGGACCATCATCTCGACCTGGTTGCCGAGATTCATCGAGGGTATCTTTTTCAGCAGCTGGCCTTCCCTTGTATTCACGAAATGCGTATAACCTTGATTGAAAACGATAGCGCAGATGTCGAGAAAGCATTTTTCGCACTTACACATATCGGTTTTATCCATCACTTCGCGGACCGCGGTTTGCACCAGTTCGTCATAGGCGTTGACAAGCTGATAATGCGCGGGCCTTTTCCGCGCAGTGGGGTTTTCTTCGTTGGCAGCCATGAGACGCCCTCCTCTTACGGATTTGCCTGTATTTTATCATTTTGCACACTTTTTTACAACACGCGTGTTTCCGTATCCTTTACTTAACGGAAAAAACATGAGATAATCATGTATCTGAGCGAAGAAGGATAATAAAAAAGAATGATTGGAAATTTTAATCGTTTCGACATGAATCGCCGCCCAACCAGGCAATGGCGGATTTTGTCGCTGGTCACATGGATCGTCAGTTTCCCGAAAGCTATCTCCCACCGCTCCCGCGTCGATAAGTCCACAATCCCGGCGGATTTGAAACCGCCGTATTTTCTGCTGTGTAATCATAACTCGTTTATGGATTTTATGATCATGACGACAGCTATCTTCCCCAGCCGGGCTAATTATGTCGTGGCTATCGATGGGTTTATCCGCAGGGAATGGCTGCTCCGGGCGGTTGGGGGTATCTGCAACCGCAAATTCGCCAAGACTATAAGCCCGGTGAGGAATATGCTCCACGCCCGAAACAACGGCGACATCGTGGTGCTGTTTCCCGAGGCGCGGTATTCCCTCTGCGGCACGGCTTCGATGCTGCCGGTTTCTCTGGGAAAAATGGTCCAGCGAATGAACGTACCCGTCGTGACGTTCATCATGCACGGCCACCACGTCAATTCCCCTTACTGGAACGTGGGCAGCCGCGGGGTCAAGCCTGTAGAGTCCGAGATGCGGCTCCTGTTTACCAGGGAAGATACCCAGACCTTGTCTGTAGATGAAATCAACGAAAAAATGGCTGAAGTGTTTCAATACGACGATTTCGCCTGGCAGAAGGAGAAGGGTATAAAGGTAGCTTCCGGTAAACGCGCCGAAGGGCTGCATAAGGTACTATACCAATGCCCGGCTTGCCATACCGAGTACAGGATGAGCTCCGGCGGCAGCACGCTCCGCTGCGGCCAATGCGGTAAAGCATGGGAGATGAGCGAGTTCGGCGAGCTCCGCGCGTTGAGCGGGGAGACGGAGTTCCCGCATATCCCCGACTGGTACGAATGGGAGCGGGCTAATGTCCGCCGGGAAGTGGCGGAAGGCGCGTATGCCCTTGAGACTCAGGTGCGTATCGAGTCCCTCCCCAACGCGAAAGGTTTCGTTACCTTCGACGAACCCGGCCGCCTGACCCACACGATGGACGGCTTCGCCCTGACCGGCGCCTATGTGGGCGAGCCCTTCGCCTTGAACTGGCCGGTACAGTCGCTGTACTCCTGCCATATCGAATATGACTACATGGGCCGCGGTGATTGCGTCGATTTAAATACGAGCGACGACACATTCTATCTTTTCCCCGAGGGCGGCGATTTCGCGGTGACAAAAATCGCTTTAGCCACGGAAGAACTTTACCGGCATTTCGCCGCACGTAAGTAGATTAACGCGGCTTTCATGCGATAATCGGGTTATAGCTTCACCTTGCTGTACGCGACCTCAAAATCCATACCTTCGCGAACCATCCGAAACAGATTTTGCTCGTTTTCGGCGATTGACCGCGCCTCATCCAGTATTCCTTGCGCGAATTCCACAGGGACGACGACCACCCCGTCGCCGTCGGCGACGATGATATCGCCCGTCTGTATCTGGACGCCGCCTATCTCCACCGGCATCTCGAAACCGACGGTTTCCAGATCGGGCGTGCTGCGCACCGGCGTGGCTGCTTTCGCGATGATTGGAAAACCGAATTCATTTATTTCGTCGATATCCCGGTAGCCGCCGTTGATAACGAAGCCGGCGAGCCCTCTGGTCTTCGCCCGCAACGCGAGCAAGCCCCCGCCGTTGCATACGTCCGTCCTGCCCCCGGCGTCGATGACGAGCACGTCCCCCGGCGCCGCCAGCTTATTGATGGCTTCGCTGTGCTTAGCCAGCTTCCTGCCCTTCGAGGCTTGGTGCCTTGTCATCTGCTTCATCGTATACGCGAAGCCGGCGACGCGCTTCTTGTCCGACCGCGTGAGCATATGAAGCCCCGTGATTACGCCCCGCTGCAAGCCAAGATTATCCATAGCGTCCGATAGATTTCCCGTGGAAAGTTCTTCGAATTGACCGACGATATCTCTGTACTGCTCCTTCATTTCCGGCGTTAGCATAATGGCGCCCCCTTGCGTAAAATCTTTTTCTATGCAACATCATATCGGATTTCAGTATTTTTTCAAGCGTGTTTCCTGGGCAGTGTGATTCCTGAACAGAGCAAAACAACGTGATGGCCGATGCTCTCGGAGCATCAGCGCAGCTGCTCGTCTTCGCCCCGGGCGTACTTCTCCAGCAAACGTTTCTTCTTGCTCTCGAATGTGGCGGCGCGGAACTTGACGCCGGAAGAAACCCGCAGTTTGCGGGCTTCCGGCGTCTCTTTCGTCAACCGTATCACATTCGCCTTTTTCTTTTTCATGGTAGTATCACCGCCTTCTTTTCTTCGCCGCCCTATCTCCGGTTTATCATTCTCAAAATAATTCCCCGGTTCACCCCGCCGAGCGGAAGCCGATACCCCCGCGGCTCTCCCCCAGCAGGGCGGCGATATCCTTCTCGGCGAATACTTCATCGACGTCGGCGTCGGTAATCGTATTACCCTCAGTCCTCATCGCCTGCTTGATGCGCATCCGCTCAAACACCTTCCGCACAAGCCGTCCGTTGGAGAAGTTCTGGGACTTCGCGTTTACGATGCGGGCGAACCCGGCTCGAAGTGCTTCGACGGCGGGCTCTGTCAGCCTGTATTTGTTGTCCTTGCAGAGTTTCTCAAATATCGCCACAAGCTCAGGCTCGCTATAGTCCTGGAACTCGATATAGAACTGTATCCTGTCCCGCAAGCCCGGGTTCATATCCAGCATCGCGTTCATTTCACTGGTGTAGCCGGCGAGGATACATACGAACTCGTCACGGCGGTCTTCCATAGCCTTGACCAGGGTGGCCACGGCTTCATTGCCGTAATCGATTTTATCCTCGACAAATAGGGAGTACGCTTCGTCGATAAATAGCACGCCGCCCATGGCGCTCTCGATCTTGTTCGCCGTCTTGCCGGCGGTATGCCCCACATATAGTCCGATCAAGCCGCCCCTATCCGTCTCCACGAGCAGGTCTTTCTTCGTGATCCTCGCTTCCGCGAAGATGCGGGCGATGATCCTGGCGACGGTGGTTTTCCCCGTGCCCGGATTTCCGAGGAAAGCCATATGCAAGCAGGGGACCGCGTTTCTGCCCCGCCTTTTCAGGAAGGTCACGATCTCTTTCACCGTTTTCTTCACATTATCCAGCCCGATCAGGCCTTCCAGCTCGTCCAGCGCCGAGATTTTCCTGATCTTCTTCGCTTTCATATCCAAGTCGGATAGCTTGACCTCGAAGCGCTTTTCTTTCGCGGTGAGTTTCCGCTGCACGGCTTTGCGCATCGCAGTTTCCAGCTTGTCTACCGTCGCGGCGCCGATCATCCGGCTCCCCGCCATCCCGTCCGTATCTACCGTGAAGCCGTACTCCCCGGCTACGGAACGGATGAACTCGATTTTTTCTTCCGTGGTCAGCATATCGATAGTAAAGACATGGGGAAATGCGGCTTCGAAGCTGTCCAGGGCGGATAGCTTCTGGTAGTCCGCCTGCTTCATGGACGTGACGTAGATATTGCTGCTGCGCCGGATTTTCTTCAGCACCTTCACTTCGTCTGAAGCGCGGAAGTATTCGTCGCTGTCGTCTACCTTCCACTTATCTTCGATGACGTAGACAAACCGCGTCTCTTTATCCGTACGCCGCGCGTCGTCCATATCGCCTTTGATCATCACATACTCCAGAAGCAGCCCTTTCGCCGCGTACAAGCCGTAGAGCAGCTCGGTGTACTGGTCGAGGTTCACGCCATGCTCATTAATCAGCACCACATTGTAAAGGGATTTCGCCGTCATCTCAGCGGTCCGGTCGATGTAACCAGACAGAAAGGCAAGGAACTCCTTATACCTTGCGAGGCCCACCGCCGCGTCCGCTTTTTCGTATATCCTTTCCAGGTTATCCGTGAAAAGCAAGGTCTTCTGATTGCCGCAATAGTCGTTATCCGTCATCAGCGCCTTGGCGGTCTTTATCTTCTTGAGCACGTCATGGCTTACGCTTGCCGTGTTGATTTCTTCAGCTTGCACCGCTACTTCAAATATATTCTTCAGTTCCGTCAGGGCCGTCTTCGTCAGCCTTTTTTCGCAGACCATGACGAACCTGATTTCAGCGTCGTCGCCGCTTTCAAACAGCAGATAATGCTGCCTGTTGTTGTAGTATTCCACCCGGGAAACGATGGTCTCCCTGGTCGTTAATGTATCGCCGCACGCCGGTACCTTGATGTAGTAATGTAGCACTTGTTTTTCACCTCCGCGCTCCTCAGCGCTCTTCTCTTATTCTGTATTGATCATCGTTCGTCGGTCTCCTTCGCTATCAAATCGTCCAGGGTCATTATCTCAATGCAACTTAAAAAAGGGCAAAAAAAACGCGCTGCCATTAGCGCCATACTTGTGATCCTATCCGCTCATGGTTGTTCAAATCCAAGCTATATGCGGTTCCCTTTCAAATAAATCGCCGCGGTCATTTCATATCGCGCCCCCCTTCTGCCAATGATTTTTTCTCCTTTGATAAGATAGCCGATAGCCCGGGAAAAATCAATGAATTAAAAATGAACAATTATGAACGGACTGTAACCGTTTTTGAGGGAGGCGGTATAAACGAGATGCTTGAATCTGTTCTTATCATATCAGTTGTTATGTACTAAAAACGGTACATCATGACGTTGACTTGCCTCATTGTATAAACTATACTGAGAGCATCGCAAGCGCACCGAGGTGATTGTCATTGTATTTACTGCCACCAAAAAAAATGCTCATCATAAACATACTCGATATTCTTAGGCGCTATACTGACGAGGATCATCGATTATCCCAAAAGGAGATTCTGGAGATCCTCGAAACCGAATACTCTATGAATGCCGACCGTAAGGCAATCAAGCGCAACCTCATGGACTTAGTTGCATCCGGATATACTATCGAGTGCAGCGAGTCCGTACGAAAAAGCAAAAACGGTGAGGATGAAATTATTTATTCCAATTGGTACTATGTCCGTGATTTTTCCGATGCCGAGCTGCGGCTCTTGATTGACAGTTTGCTATTCTCGAAACACATCCCATACAGCCAATGCAAAGACCTTATCGTTAAACTCAACAAGCTTTCCAACATATATTTTAACGCGAAAATGAAGCATGTCCGTAATCTACCGGAAAATATGCCGTCAAATAAACAGTTGTTTTTAACGATAGAGATCCTGGACGAGGCTATCAGCAAAGGCAAACAAGTTTCATTCCATTATAATGAGTTCGGCATAGATAAAAAGCTTCATCCACGGTTGAGCAGCACAGGCGAAGTACGGGAATATATCATCAATCCTTATCAGATTGTAGCGACCAACGGCCGGTATTATCTGATTTGTAACTACGATATATATGACGATGTATCAAATTACAGGGTTGATAAAATCACTGACATACGTCTTTTAGATAGTGCGGTAAAACCAATGCGTAAAGTAGTAGGGCTGGAAAAAGGCTTGAATCTGCCTAAACACATGGCTGAGCACGTTTATATGTTCGCGGGTAGAAGCGTCTCGGTTAAGTTCCGCGCAGCTCTCTCTATTGTGGGTGAGATCGTAGACTGGTTTGGTTCCGATGTAAAGTTTTCAAACGATAGCGGCGACACGGTGGACGCCCGGATCAGCGTCAACGAAAACGCTATGTTTTATTGGGCGTTACAATATGGGCCGCATATCGAGATTCTGGAACCGGCAGAACTGCGGGAAAAAGTAAAGGCGGCGGCTGTCGGGATGGTGGAGAAATATCATGAGCAATAAATCAGTGCCAATGATCGGCCCTTTTTTCTACGTGGACGGGGAATTCCTTTCCCACAGAATCCCTGTGCTGCAAGGCGATAAGCGCGGCGGTAAGCTCGATAATCCCTATTCCCACGAAATACTCTATGACGATTTTTACAGCTATGGGGATTTTATTAATATTCCTCGCGGACGCGTGGTATGGGACACTGAAACAGGCCATGCGATAATCTACATCGACGTTTGCATTGAAGTAATTGAGGGCGCGGTAGAGAAGTTATCTGAACTATTTGGTTTAGCTGATTTCACCGTAGAACATGATGATCATTATGTTTGCCCTCATTGTATAGGTAATATTTGGGGGGGATGATTATGTCCGAGTTTAATTATGAAGAAATCGGAAGGCTTTTAGGCAGCACCGGTAGTATCATTGAGAAATATAAAATTATTTCTCATGAGACAGGAGGTGATTTTAATATTTTCGAGATTGCTGACATCAGCACAAAAGAGGTTGTAGTTTGCCGTGTTTTAGCAGAATTGCTATCGCCTGTTGGACGTCATGGACAATACGGAGCTTACCTTGATCTGTTTATTCAAGAGTGCCTGATAGGCCGTCTCAAAAGAAGCTTCAGCAGAGATGAGATCGACAAAGCTACGGTAAGCCGCGAATCTAGCACAGACGAAAATCGCAGAATTGATATCACAATTGAAGTAGGCGATTGTTTTATTCCTATCGAAGCAAAGATAAATGCTATCGATTCGGCTAGTCAGTGCAACGATTATTTTGATTATGCACGGCAAAGATATGGTAACGAAGCAAAAATTGTATTTTTAACGAAAGATGGTCGCATTCCTTCTGAGGAAAGTGCCGGTGGTGTAAAGGAAGATGATATTATACTACTGTCTTTTTCCCGGCATATTTTAAACTGGCTAGAAAAATGTCTGATGTTACCGGAAACCATCCGAAAGGCGCCCATCCGAGAAATCATTATACAGTTTATTTCAGCGATTAAGCGCTTCACAAATCAATTGGAGGACAAGCCAATGAAAGAAATAAAAGATCTACTGTCAGAATCAGAACGGAATATGCAAAATGCATACGCGATTGTCGATACGTTAGCAGCATGCGAAAAGGAGATGAGGAAGAAGTTTTTCGACGCTTTTTGCGAAAAATTCAATCAAATTGAACATCCGGTAGAGATTACTCAACACAAAAACTATGATGAACACGAAGATAAGTGGCCTGGTGTTAGTTATATAGTCAACCATGCGGTAGATGATGGATTATTTTTGAGGTTTTACCTTGAGGCTGATAGCTATCACAGCACTCTTTACGCTGGTTTTGGTTTTATAAAGGATGGGATCCCGGATTATGATAATCTTGATAAAATGCGTATCCTGACAAAATACTTTACTGGTATTGAAGAATCTGATAGTAAAAAATGGGCAATTTTCCAAGAAGACATCTTTTTTGAGAATGAAGGGATATACTTATTAAGAACCAGAAGCGGCGACAATAACTATTTCAAACTGTTCGATCCAGATAAATTTGTTGAAATAATTGACAAAACCGTTCAGCAAGTGAATACGATGTTTAGTAGGATAAAGCTAGAATAATAGCGTATGTGCCCTTAAACAAACAAATTTCTGTAATAACAAGTGAGGTTACGGACAGCATGAATATTAATCGCTATCTTGTTTCCCCAGACATTACGGCTCGCTGCGGTAAAATTGGGCATTCGTTTAGTCCATTAGAAATGGTGGCAATCATTGCACATAGCGACAAGTTAACAATGGCCGAACGCCACGAGTTATGGCGAGAGATTATTACGTACTACCCTGATATGCCGATACCTGGCAGCGAGAATTTTAATGCGAAAGACAGCCTGCATGAATACTTGAATTGTCTGATAGCACTTGAAGAACGCATACTAAGTGATTTCTTGAAACCACAGGATGGTTATATTTATCAGTTCACTGCTTGCTGGAATGGCGTCGAAGGAAAAAGTATAGAAGGTATTGACTCTTTCTCTACTTATTCCAAGGCATGGGCGGCGTTTTGCGAAAGATGGGATTGGGCTAAAGACGACGTTACATATGCCGCATTTTCAAAAAGCAAAATAGATACCCGAGACAGAATATCTGTAAGTATTAATTCCAAGCAAGAGATACTAGGGGTGTATTCTTATTTTTCAAACAATCCAGACTACCGTAGCATTGATATCTTAACGAATTTTTATTCATTTCCTCGACCTTCTAATTCCCTGGCCTTCTAAAATAATGGGAATAGATACGGATTAGCCCATCGGCTTGAATGCAGGGCGGCAGAGTGAAAATAGTCACTTTGCTCAGAAAAAACATGTTATATCTTAATACTTTTTTCTCTGCACAGAAAAAAGTTGATAATCATCCAAAGTATTTGCTGACGCTGGACGAAATCATGCTGACCGCTAATTATGACGGCATTCGCAAATTAAGCGTGATAAGTTGGTTGATGGATCAACAATAAAATGCCTATCGTACGACCAGCTCATTTCACATACTTATCCAGCACAGCTTGATGATAGGGCGTGGGAACGCCCGTCTCCCTTCCCATCCGAACCATGCTGCCGACGAGATGGAAGAGTTCGGTCCGCTCGGGTAGTTTACCGCCGCTCAGGTCGCGATACAACGATGTGATCGTTTCGGGTTGCATATTGGCAAAGGCTTTCACCTGATTCTCTACCGTATCGTCCGGCAACCGGACGCCTTTTGCCGCCGCGACGGATACGAGCTCGCTCACTACGGCGCGAACTACGCCTTCGTATCCCTGTTTCTGACGTACAAGCCCGGCGGGCGCGTCATACCAGCAAAACACCGTGCTGTTCCCGCACATGCCGGCGTACTTTTTCCAATTTTCCAATAGAATATCTTCTGATACGGTCGCCGGGATTCCCGCCTCGTTCAGCAATTCCGCCGCCTTAACGAGAATCTGAGGACGGCTGCCATCCCGCATGCCAAACCAGACCGACCCGCCCGATTGGTGGTACACACGCCCGGGTTCCTTCAGGTGGCAATAAATCCGGATCAGCCCGTCGGCCAGGACACAGGGCGGTAGATGAGACGCCATTTTTTCTGAATTGTAGACGCCATTCAGGAGCGGGATAACGGCTGTCTCAGGCCCGATCATTGGCGCCGCTTCATGGCAGACCTCATCCAGATTATAGCCTTTACTCGTGATAAACAATACGTCAGAAACGCCGATTTCCGCCGCGTCGTTCGTAACCATTTTCGGCCGTGCGAGAATATTTACATGAGAAGCGGACTCAATCTCCAGCCCGTTTTCCCTTATCGCCCGAAGATTATCTCCCCGGGCGTAAAAATAGATGTCTTCATACCGGCGGGCTAACATTCCGCCAATGTACCCGCCGACGCCGCCTATTCCAAATATTGTAATTTTCATGCCGACACATCCCTTCCATACGTTCAATTTAGAATAAACCATCTTCCGGTTACCGTTTGTATGAATCAATCAAGCGCAAAGCGAAATAACAATAGGCTACTTGACACGCCCCGGCGGATAAAGTATTAATTGAATTGTACGATGTTTCTATATAGAAGGCAATTATAATGAACGTGAACAATAGACGATTCTATTTCATTTCCCTTGCGGTTTTAGCCGTTTTATCGGTTTATCCGCTGATAAACGGCGCCCGCATGGCGTATGTCAGCGCTGCGAACGGCGTTCTTGAACCGGCGCAATACGCGAAATACGTCGTACCTTACGCGGCGATCTGCGTTTCACTCTTGTGTTTTGCCACGTTGCAGCCGGTCCTCTTCAAGCTGAAGCGATTCGCTTTTCCCGCAGGAATTACGTTGGCATATGGCATATTCTTCGCCGTTGAGCGTTTCTTTGAATCGATGCAGATCCACGCGGCGGGCATGACCCTCGTCGACGCGTCCACGCTGGCGCCCGACGCTGCCGGGTCGGTGACGGCTACGGCGGATTTATGGCAGGCTTCCCTCTGTATGATTTCTCCCGTTATGCAGACGCGGTCGTTGACCTACGCTTCCCTGGATCATTTTTACTATGTCGCAAGCGACGGCGCATACAAAATTCACTACTATCTAATCTCTCTAATTTTGATCACAATGGTATGCGGATTAATTTTTAGCGCCGCGAAAATGCTCCGGGACAGGGATTCGTCGAAGGCGAACCCGGTTTTCCTGCGAGGCGTCTCCTCAGCGGTTCTCGTTGCTCTATGCATATTCGCCAATACGACCGCTTTCTTCCGTCAGTCGGCTCCTATTCAAACGCCTCTTGCCTCGTCCTTGACGGCTTTATTCTTCGTCGTTCTGGGCGCGGCGGCAGGTATTTACGCCGGAAGCTGTTTGCTCGAAAAAGATAAGCGTCTTAGTATCGGCTTACCCGTATCCCTGTCGCTCTGCGCCACAGCCCTGATGTACGTCGGAGAGTCGGTAATGATGAAGGGGAATCTCTACCGTTTCGGTACAGGCTGGTTCTTCAGAGGGCTGCCCGGTATCAAGTTGGCTCCCGCGGATATTTTAGTCGTCCTGCTGTCCGGCAGCCTTACATGGCTGATCCTCGGCATGGCGCGTAGATATGAGCGCTGGCCGGGTAAACGAACGCTGACTTCCGTCGTCGCCATATGCGTCGCCGTAGCGGCAGTCGGACCATTATTCGCCATGACCGCGCCAAAAAGCCCGGAAAACGCTGACGCCGGGATATTTGGTTGTTATATATTCGATGAAAATATCTTCACGAATCCCCTCAGTTCGTTTTTTGCTTTCGGCGAACTGCCATATATGTACGGATTCGATGACGAAGCCTTTATCATCGCCGACACCGGAAGCGGAGGCGTTCGAAGCTACAGCGTTGAATACTACAATACGCCGGTGGGCCTCGATCCCTTCTTCATGTTAGCGGACGAATTGTATGACCCATTCCATTCTCTGCCCGACCTGGCGCAGTTCAAGGAACGCTATCTCCTCGCGGTCATGTCGGATGAAAGCGGGCCGATAAGCGGGCTATACCGGATGGACAACGAATTATGGCTCGTCAGCCTTTCCGGCGGTAGGATATGGAGCATATACCGCATCATAAAAACCGACGCGACGACCCTCTCGGATTTGCGACGCGCGGCGAGGTAATCCCAACGTCGTATCTTCTGCTCAATTCGTGGATCGAATCGGAGGCGGGATGGGTCTTTAGTTCTCATACGCCGGTAGAGTTTAATATCAGGGAATAGTATCGGCTTGAATCAACTCGAGCGCCGCTGGCTCCGTATGTACGTCGCGACCTGATCCTCCGTGTCTTCGCTCGTTGTCGCGACAAAGTATGACGGGCTCCAAATGTGCTCGTCCCTCAGCTTCTCTCTCAGCGCGTCTCCATACTCCTTCATGAGCAGCCGGGCGGAAACGCCTTTTAGCGCCTTTATCATATCAGGGATGTGATGCTGGGGCGAACAGTCGATCAGCAGGCGGACGTAGTCAAGGTTTATATTGAGTTCTTCAATGGTAAACCCGTTGTCGTCGGCTATCTTAGCCAGCAGCTCGCGGAGGCGCCCCTCGATATCGGCGGTCAGTATTTCGCGCCGGTATTTGACGCACCAAACGATATGGTACCGGATCGAGTAAATATAACCTCTGCCCTTATGTATAGCATTCATGGCGGACCCCCGAAAACATGGTAACATACGTAATATGGCTCGTCAAGGATTTTTTGTCGCTCAAACATAATTATTATATCAATTATTCGTTTATTTTTTCATCATTTGTTTGCTGTTTATTATCGACATATGTAGCAACTGCATCACCTCGCTTTTTTTCTGTCTATGCTTTACGTTATTTTGTGTTATAATGAAGGACAGCATTTTGCGGAAACAAATAATCGGGAGTTGATTTTTAATGAAGGGTAATAGTAAAACCGTCAAGGCTATCGCGCTGGTGGCGGTGCTGGTATTGTTTGTCGTGATTGGCCTGATCGCCCGGGGCGACGGGTCGGCTGACAATTTCAGCGAGACGTTTTGGGCGCTCATCCCGCCGATTATCGCCATCGGGCTGGCTCTTATCACCAGGGAAGTCTACATTTCCCTCTTTGTGGGCATCATCACCGGAGCGCTTCTTTACGCTAACTTCAATGTTGAGGGCGCGATGCTCGCCATCTTTACCGACGGGTTCATCGGCAGCCTGGCCGACGACTGGAACATCGGTATCCTGATGTTTCTGGTTATGCTGGGCATACTCGTTTCGCTCGTTAATAAAGCGGGAGGCTCGGCGGCGTACGGCGTATGGGCGGCGAAAAAAATCAAGTCCAGGACCGGCGCGCTCCTTGCCACCTCCGCTCTGGGCGTATTGATATTCGTCGACGACTATTTCAACTGCCTGACTGTGGGCAGCGTCATGCGCCCTCTCACCGACAAGCACAACATCTCCCGGGCGAAACTGGCTTATCTCATCGACGCCACGGCGGCGCCAATCTGCATCATCGCTCCCGTATCCTCCTGGGCTGCGGCTGTATCCGGCGTGGTGGACAACACGGACGGCTTCGCCTGGTTCGTGCGGGCTATCCCCTATAACTTCTACGCGATCCTTACCCTCGCCATGGTTGCCACCATAGCGCTGCTGCGTTTCGATTTCGGTCCCATGAAGCTCCACGAGGATAACGCGGTCAAACGAAACGACCTATATACTACGCCGGAGCGCCCCTACCAGAACGCGGAAGCGGACGTCATCTCAGGCAAAGGCGGCATCATCGACCTGGTGCTGCCGGTCATTGTGCTGGTCGTATGCTGCATCATCGGCATGGGTTATACCGGCGGCCTCTTTGAAGGCGCGTCTTTTATCGAAGCCTTCGCCGACTGCGACCCTTCCATCGGCCTCGTGCTTGGCGCCTTCGTTACGTTGCTCTTCACCTTCTTCTTCTATATCATCAGGCGAATCCTGACCCTGACGGAATTCAACGAAGCGATCTCAAAAGGCTTCTCCGCCATGGTACCCGCCATACTGATCCTGGTCTTCGCCTGGACGCTGAGCGGCATGACCGGCCTTCTGGGCGGCGCGGAGTATGTGAGCGGCTTACTGGAAAACAGCGCTTCCAGCCTGTATAACTTCATGCCCGTCATAGTATTCCTCATCGCCTGCGGGCTGAGTTTCGCCACAGGCACCTCATGGGGCACCTTCGGCATCCTGCTGCCCATCGCGGTCAGCGTGATGGACCCCGCGTCCGAGCTGATGGTGATCACCATATCCGCCTGCCTGGCCGGCGCCGTCTACGGCGACCACTGCTCGCCCATATCGGATACGACGATCATGTCTTCCACGGGCGCCCAGTGCGAGCATATCAACCATGTCGCCACGCAGCTGCCTTACGCGAGCCTGGTCGCGGCCGTGACCGCCGTGATGTACATCTTAGCCGGCTTCGTGCAGAATGCCTTCATCGTATTGCCCCTGGCGCTGCTCGTTATGGTCGGCGTCCTGTTCGCGATGAAATCAGCCAGTAAAGGAAAGCAAGCCGCGTAAAACCAAGGCCGCGCCGCTTTTTTTAGCAAACGCAATACATCATATAAACAGGAGTTGTCGAAATGCCTATTACGGATTTTCTTGTAAAAAACGCCGAACTCTACGGCGAGAAAACTTGTTTGACCGAAATCAATCCCGAGCTTGAGGTAAAGGGCGGGTGGACCTGGAAAGAACTCGCCCTCGTGGAAACCGCCGACAGCGGTCCCTACCGGAAGGACCTTACCTGGCGCGCTTTCGACGACATGGCGAACCAGTTCGCCAATCTGCTGATCGAACGGGGAGTGAGCCGCGGCGATAAAGTCGGTATCCTGCTGATGAACTGCATCGAATGGCTGCCCATCTACTTCGGCGTATTGAAATCCGGCGCTATCGTCGTGCCTTTGAATTTCCGCTACTCATCCGATGAGATCAAGTACACCCTGGGCCTTGCCGACGTATGTATATTAGTCACGGGGCCCGAGTTCACGGAACGTATCCAGGTTATATCGGGGGATATCCCAAACGTGCGGACGATATTCTACGTAGGCAGGGATTGCCCGGATTTCGCCGAGAGCCTGGGCGCCGCGGCGCACGCGCAGCCGAAAGCCGACCCTATGATACCACTTACCGACGAGGAAGACGCCGCGATCTACTTTTCGTCAGGCACGACGGGCTTTCCGAAGGCGATCCTCCATTCCCACCTGAGCCTGGTCACCTCCTGCAAGGTGGAGCAGAACCATCACGGCCAAACCGCCGACGACGTCTTTCTCTGCATACCGCCTCTTTATCATACCGGCGCGAAAATGCACTGGTTCGGCAGCCTGCTCTCCGGTAGCAGCGCCATACTGCTGAGAGGCATCCGCCCGAAATGGATCATCGAAACAGCCGCTTCGGAAAAGGCTACCATCGTATGGCTACTGGTGCCCTGGGCCCAGGACATCCTGGACGCCATAGAGAGCGGGGAGATCCGCCCGGAAGACTATGATCTATCCGCCTGGCGGCTTATGCATATCGGGGCGCAGCCTGTGCCGCCCAGCCTGATACGACGCTGGAAGAAGCACTTCCCCGAACACGCCTACGATACGAATTACGGCCTGTCGGAGTCCTGCGGCCCCGGCGCCGTCCATCTGGGCCTGGAAAACATCCACAAGGTGGGCGCCATCGGCAAGGCGGGTTACCGCTGGAAGACGCGGATCGTCGACGAGTCGGGCGCGCCCGTACAAACCGGCGATGTGGGCGAGCTCACCGTGTACGGCGACTGTGTTATGAAATGCTACTATAAAGACCCGGAAGCGACAGCGGCGGTACTGAAGGACGGCTGGCTGTATACGGGGGATATGGCCCGGGAGGACGAGGACGGCTTCATCTTCCTGGTGGACCGGAAGAAGGACGTAATCATCACCGGAGGCGAGAATATCTATCCCGTACAGATCGAGGACTTCCTCCGGGGCCACGACAAAATCAAGGACGCCGCCGTAATCGGGCTCGCCGACCACAGGCTGGGGGAGATCGCCGTAGCCATCATCGAGATCAAGCCCGACGCGGACTGCGGCGAGGTGGAGATCCGCCAGTACTGCGAACAGCTTCCCCGTTATAAACGCCCTCACAGGATAATATTTGACGCGGTGCCCCGCAACGCCACCGGCAAAATCGAGAAACCCAGGCTCCGTACCAAGTACGGCGCGGATAGCGTCGTCAGGAAGCAAACCGAGGACTGACGCCTTTTGCCAGATTAACAGGATTTGCACGCCGTTTTAATTCCTTTTTAATTTTGAATCAATTGTGATTAAACTTTCATCTGGTATAGTTAGGCCATAAAATAAACCGGCTTAACAAGACCGGATCGAAAGGAGTACATACCATGATTACATTAGAACAAGTCGAGAAACTCAGGGAACGGGCGGACGTCAGCTACGAGGACGCGAAGTCGGCGCTGGAGATTACCCAGGGCGACCTCCTGGAAGCGGTGATCTACCTGGAGAAGCAGGGCAAGATCGAGGGCCCGGAGATGAATTCGTACAACACCCGCACCGGGAGCGCGCGGGAAGACGACGACGAGGTCAACTACGGCCGCAAGGGCAGGAAACCCTATCACCGTCACGGCCGGTCATACAACTACGACCACCACGACCGTCACGATCACTATGAACAGTACAAGCGGCAAGGCCCCACCATCGGGCAGCAGATGCATTACTTCTGGCATAAGTTCTGCGAACTGGTGAGAAAAACTAACGCCAACCAGTTCGAGATAAGCCGTGACGGCCGCAGCCTGATCAGCATGCCGGTGACGCTGCTCATCGTATCTTTGGTCTTTTTCTTCTGGGTGACGCTGCCCCTGCTAATCATCGCTCTGTTCTTCGGCTGCCGTTATCGGTTCACCGGGCCTGACTTCGGGCGGGACACCATCAACAACGTAATGAATCAAGCCGCGGAAACAGCGAACAGCATCAAACGTTCGGTAATGGAAAACGAAGGATCCAGGGATGCGTATCACGAAGACGCGGAATACGGGGACGAAGACGGACATTTAGAAATCAAGCTGAGCTTGAATAGCGACGACGAATAAACGAAAACATGTTGATATCATCCGAAGGGCGCCTCTATGCGATTAGGGGCGCCCGGGCGTAATAAAGAAAAGTAAGGCGGCGTTTCGTGTGGCGGAGCGGATATTGTTGGTAGAAGACGAGGAAAAAATGGCTCGGATGGTGGAGCTGGAGCTCCTCCATGAAGGTTATCAGGTAGCGAAAGCATACGACGGGGTCGCCGGATTAGCGCAAGCCGAATCCGGCGGTTTCGACTTGATCCTGCTGGATATCATGCTGCCCGGCATGAGCGGTATGGAAGTATTGCGGCGGCTGCGCAGGAGCTCGGATACCCCCGTAATCCTTCTGACCGCCAGGGACGCGGTGATGGATAAGGTTTCCGGCCTGGATACCGGCGCCGACGACTATATCACGAAGCCTTTCGCTATCGAGGAGCTCCTGGCAAGGATCAGAGCGGGGCTGCGTAAAAAGGCCTTGGCGGAGTCCGCTAAGGACGGCAAAGCCGCGGGGATGCTCCTGACCGCGGCCGGCGGCTTGTTGACCCTGGATGTTGACCGCCACGAAATCAGGGTAAGAGGAGAAGCGGTGGAGCTGACCTTACGGGAGTTTTCCCTGCTCCAGTATCTGCTGGAAAACAAAGGCCGCGTGCTGAGCCGGGACGCCCTGCTGGAGCAGGTATGGGGCTATGATTACGCCGGCGAGACCAACGCCGTGGACGTCTACGTGAGATTTCTGCGCAGCAAGCTGGACGAGCGCTTCGATTTGAAATTGATCCATACCGTCAGGGGGATCGGCTATCAGATCAGGGAAGAATAAACAGGTACCGGGCATGTCTAAAAATAAATCCAAATCCTCACTATCCTTCAGGCTCAACGCCACATTATTTATGCGGCAGCTGAAGACCATGCTGCTGCTGGATCTTGTGATCTGCGTACTGTTTGCGGCGGGTCTGATCTATTGCAAGGACGCCGAGGCGGCTGATATACTCCTCGACTATATGGCGCCGGTTTCTCAGGGCGCCGGCAGGGACCGCTCAAGCCAGGCCGCCGGCGAACCCGCTTATTATGACGGCGAGATCCTGCAATATGGCGTAAACTATGCCGTCTACTGGGCGGAAACACAACCTGAGTCGTTCCATCTGCCCGAAGAGATCATGAAGCGTTTGCCGATACAGATAGACGACCTGCGCTATGGCAGGCAGCTGCTCATGGACGAGTTCCCGGGTCTTTTCCCGGATGAACAGATACCGAACATGGCGTATGAGTTATCCATGAATTACGCGGGAGGCTGGCTGGTAGCGGAAACGTCCATCGGCCTGCCTGTTTTTATCTTCAGCCGTTGTCTGGTGGTAATATTAGTTTTCCAGGCCTTGTCCCTTTTATTCAGCCTGATTCGTAACGGGCGGAGCATCAAAAAGACGCTGAAGCCGCTCCAGGATTTGACGGCGACGACCCAGGCCCTCACCGCCAAGGGCGGCCGCCTGTCTCCGGAGGCGCTGAAAAGGCTTACCGGGGCGCTGGATTCCATCAACGCCAGCCATCTCGACGCCAGGCTGCCCCTTTCGGGCATCAGTAACGAACTTAAGCCTCTTGCCGAGGCGATCAATGAGATGTTGTCCCGCATAGACGAGGCTTACCGGAGCCAGATCCAGTTCGTATCCGACGCCTCCCATGAGCTGCGTACGCCCATCGCCGTGATCCAGGGCTACGCCGATCTGCTGACGCGCTGGGGTTCCAAGGACCCCGAGACGACGAAGGAATCTATCGCGGCTATCCGCCAGGAAGCCCTGGCGATGAAGGAAATGGTCGAGCAGCTGCTGTTTCTGGCTCGGGGCGATAAGGATTATATGAACGGCGACTGGAAGGCGGTGGACGTCTCCGCCCTGGGCGAGGAGGTCCGCAAGGAGATCGAGATGATCGACGGGACGCATCGGTTCACCGCCGAGGTCACGCCCGGCGTCGTCGTCGAAGGCAACGAGGGGATGCTCAAACAACTGATACGAATACTGATCGACAACAGTATCAAATATACGCCGGCTAACGGGCAAGTCATCTTGCGGGTCGATAAGAAAGAAGGGCAGGCTGCTATCGTTATACAAGACGAAGGGGCGGGTATACCGGCGGCGGACGTCCCGCATATCTTCGATCGTTTTTACCGGGCGGACGAATCCAGGACCCGCAACACCGGCGGCGCCGGCCTGGGGCTGTCAATCGCGAAATGGATCGCCCAGCGGCATAAAGGGCTAATCGAAGTAGTCAGCAGGGAAAACATCGGTACCAGGATGACGGTACTGATCCCGCTGAGCGCAGACAGCGGCGCCGGGAGCGGCGACCGGCAGCTGGAGCTGTCGCTGAGCCGCTGAACATCGCGGCGCTGCCAAGTACACCGTTACATTAAAAAGTTAGGAATAACCGCGCAAATATTCCTAACTTTTTGATGTAACGAAGCGCTAGCCTATGATATACTCATATTGTTGAATAATTCATCGTAAAAGGAGAGGCATATGCGCTATAAACCGGTTATGCTGATCATCATGGACGGCTGGGGGGTAGGTCCGCCCGAAGCGCCGAAGGAATACGACGCCACCTTCGTCGCCTCCACGCCAAACCTGGACCGGCTCAAAGCCGGCTATCCTTGTACCACGCTGGCCGCCAGCGGCGAGGACGTAGGCCTGCCGGACGGTCAGATGGGCAACTCTGAAGTGGGCCACCTGAATATCGGCGCCGGCCGCGTCGTTTATCAGGAGCTGACCAGGATCGATCTGGCGGTCCGGGACGGTAGCTTTTTCAACAATCCCGTCCTCAATCAAGCCTGCCAAAAGGCGAAAGACGAAGACAAGCCACTTCACCTGATCGGGCTCGTTTCTGACGGCGGCGTCCACAGCGAAATGACTCATTTATACGCCTTGCTGGAACTGGCGAAAAGCCACGGCTTGACGCGGGTTTATATCCACGCGCTGCTGGACGGCCGGGATACGCCGCCGAAAAGCGGCTTGGGATATATCAGGGAACTGGAAGAGAAGATTACCGAGATCGGCGCGGGGCGGATCGCCAGCGTAGCCGGACGTTACTATACCATGGACAGGGACAAGCGCTGGGACAGAGTACAGAAGGGCTACGACGCGCTGGTCTTCGCTCACGGGCAGCAAATGTCTTCCGCCGCGGAGATCGTGGAGCAGGCTTACGCGAAGGGTGAAACCGACGAATTCGTCACGCCGTCCGTGGTGACCGACGACCGGGGCCGGGCTTTAGCGACCATACGGGGCGGGGACCCCGTGATTATGTTTAACTTCCGCACCGACCGCTTGCGGGAGCTCAGCCATGTGTTCACCGACAAAGAATTCCCCGTGTTCAGCCGGGCGGAAGATTACGAGCCCTGGCTGGTAACGATGACATTATATGAAGACGGATTGCCGGCGCAGGTAGCCTTCCCGCCGGAAAGCCTGGACAACACCCTGGGCCGGATAGCGGCGGATCATGGATTAAGGCAGCTTCGCATCGCCGAGACGGAGAAATACGCCCACGTCACCTTTTTCTTCAACGGCGGCGAAGAGAACCCCGTATCCGGCGAGGACAGGATACTCATCCCTTCCCCGAAGGTCGCCACGTACGATCTGCAACCGGAGATGAGCGCCCCCGAGGTGGGAACGAAGGTCGTCGAACACATCCGTTCGGGGAAATACGACCTGATTGTCCTGAATTACGCCAATCCCGACATGGTGGGCCATACCGGCGTCATGGACGCCGCCGTCAAAGCCGTGGAGGCGGTAGACGGCTGGGTAGGCAGGACGGTTGAAGCCGTTCTTGAAGCCGGCGGCGCCCTCATCGTCACAGCCGACCACGGCAATGTGGAGCTGATGTGGGATCCCGACGCCGGCGAACCGGTCACCGCCCATAGCTGCAACCCCGTCCCCTGCATACTGATCGGCGCCGGGCTTGAGCAAAAGCGGCTGCGCGCCGACGGAAAACTGGCGGATGTCGCGCCGACTTTGCTGGAACTCCTTGGCCTGGAGAAACCCGACGAGATGACGGGAGCCAGCCTTATTCAGGAATAATTCGCAAAAATACAATTCTATCCGGAGTTAAAATCGTCATTTTGACGATTTTTACTTTATATATGCTATAATGGTAATCACGCTAAAAGCGTAGCATGTGAGGTGCATAGAATAATATGGCGGATTTCGAAAAAAACTTATCCGAAGGCAGCGTCGTCAAAAACCTTATCCTCTTCTCCCTTCCCGTATTGGGTTCTAACTTCATCCAATCCATATATACCTTCGTAGGGATGTTCGTCGTGGGGCAATTCGCCGGCGCGGCGGCTATGTCCGGCGTCACCATCGGCGGGCAGACCACCTTCATCCTGACCCAGATGATTATCGGGCTTTGTATGGGGACGAGTATCGTGATCGGGCAGTACGTGGGTTCGGGAAACCATGAGGAACTGAAAAAAGTCACGGCGACAATCATCACGCTGTTGTTGATCCTGTCCATCGTCATCACCATCGTGTCGCTCATCTTCGCGGATCAGATCCTGCAGTTGATCCAAACCCCCGTCGAATCATACAAGGAAAGCCGGGATTACCTCATCGTCACTCTTGTGGGCATGATATTTATCTTCGGATATAACGCCTTCGCCGCGATACTGAGAGGCATGGGCGATTCGCGGCGCCCGTTTTACTTCGTGCTCATCGCGAGCATTATGAGCATCATCCTGGACTTCGTTTTCATCGCCGGGATGGGTATGTCCGCCTTCGGCGCGGCGCTCTCCGCCGTCATCTCTCAGGCGGCCAGCATGATTTTTTGCATTATCTACATGGTTAAGCATGACTTCTCCTTTGACTTCAGGTTGTCTTCATTTAAAATCCATAAGGATCAGCTGAAGTTGATTCTGCGGTTCGGCCTGCCGCCCTGTATCCAGAACAGCGTCACCAGCTTGTCCTTTATCTTCATCACGGCTATGGTGAACGTCGTCGGCGGGGTCAACGCCTCCGCCGCCGTGGGCGCTATCGGGAGATTCAACGGATTCGGGTTCATGCCCGTCCAGGCGCTGAGTATGTCGATCTCGGTGATGTGCGCGCAAAACTTCGGCGCCGGCAGATTGGACCGGGCGGTGAAATCCTGCTGGATCGGCACCTCCATGGCTATCGTCGTCAGCTACTCGTTTTTCGCGTTGCTGCAGGTCTTCCCCGGGCAAATCGTCGCGATATTTTCCAGCGAACCGGCGGTGATCGAGGCGGGCATCACCTACATACGCACCTTCAGCTTCGAGTATCTTTTCATCCCGTTTATGTTCTGCCTCAACGGACTATTCATGGGGGGCGGCCATACGACCTTCACCCTGATCAACAGCGTACTTTCCTCCGTACTGATCCGCGTACCGGTCAGCTACCTTTTCGGCATATATATGGGCTGGGGGCTGCTGGGCATTGGTATGGGCGCGCCGGGCGCCAGCCTCTTTATCATGGTGATGATTATCGGGTTCCTGATTTCCGGGCGCTGGAAGCAGAATGTCGTGAAAAACGCCGGAGCGCTGGCGAAAAGTTGACCCCTCACCCATTGTCTCGTTTTATAAAATCTGATATGATGAATTATAAACATATTCAAGCGTAAACGATTAAAAAATAAGCCAATCAGTCATCATGGGGGCGTTAGTGCCAATGAATCTCAAGCCGGTAAAGAGTATAAAAAAGTCCATCAACCGTATGGCGCAATCGTCGCTAATCCAGAAGGAGTATGAACAAACCAGGCTCCTTCTCGACGCGACGCCGCTGGCGTGCCGGTTATGGAACAGAAAATACGAGATCTTCGACTGCAATGACGAAGCCGTCAAACTGCACGGCATGAAGGATAAGCAGGAGTATATCAGGGAGTACTTCAATCTTTCTCCCGAATATCAGCCCGGCGGGCAAAACTCCCGGGCGTATACCTATGTGCTTTTGGAAAAGGCTTTCGCTGAAGGCCGGCACGTTTTCGAATGGATGCATCAAACAATCGACGGTCAACCTATCCCCACGGAGATTACCCTCATCCGCGTCGCTTACGGCGACGATTTCGCCATCGCCGCGTATACGAGGGATTTGCGCGAATACAAGCAAATGATGAATGAGATCGAGCGAAAAACCAACATGCTCAATACCATGAATCAAGTCGCGAATCTGTTGTTTCAGTCCGATATCGACGTGTTCCAGGATATATTGCAGCAGTGTATGGGCATGATCGGCAGGGCGGTAAGCGCCGACCGGGTCTGTATTTGGAAAAACAGTACCAAAGATGGGAAATTATACTGTACGCTGGTCAGCGAATGGGTAGACGACCCGCTGTTAATAACGAGCAGCGAAATAGCCACAGACGTGCCGTATGAGGGAAATATCCCGACCTGGGAAGCTGTTTTACCCCAGGGGAAGTATATCAATGTACTGACGCGGGACTTGTCACTGGAGGAGAGGACGCGGATGGCTATGCACGGCATATTATCCGTATTCGCCGCGCCGGTGTTTATCCATGATGTATTCTGGGGATTTGTGGGATGCGACGATTGCCGCGAGGAGAACATATTCTCCGCGGACGAGGCGTCCATCCTGCAATCCGGCAGCCTGCTGATCACAAGCGCCCTGGTCCGCAATGAGATGACGTTGAATCTTCAGAAAGCCAACGACGCCAAAAGCGATTTTCTCGCCAACATGAGCCATGAAATGCGCACGCCGCTTAACGCGATCCTCGGTTTGTCCGAGCTCGCCCTTGAGGCCGGGCGGCTGGATGAAGAAGACTATATTAACCTGGGGAAGATTAATAACGCCGGTATGACCCTTATCAGCACGGTCAACGATATATTGGATATATCCAAAATCGAGGCGGGCAAATTCGAACTCATCCCCGTCGAATATGATTTACCCAGCCTGCTTAACGATACCATGACCCAAACCAGCATGCTGATTGGCGAAAAACCCATCGAGTTTGTGCTGGATATCGATGGGGGCCTTCTCTCACGGCTCTACGGCGACGAGCTCCGCATCAAGCAGGTCCTGAACAATCTCCTGTCCAACGCGTTTAAGTATACGCGGGAGGGCACAGTGAAGTTAAGCGTGCGTTGCGCCAAGGAGAGGGGCGGCGTGTTATTCACCGCCGACGTCCGCGATACCGGCGTCGGGATACAGCCAGAAAATATCGATAAGCTGTTTGACGATTATTCGCAGGTAGATATCAAGTCCAACCGCAGGATCATGGGAACGGGGCTTGGCCTCCCCATTGTAAAAAAACTGGTGGAGATGATGGACGGTTCCATTTCCGTCGACAGCGAGTACGGGAAGGGCAGCGTATTTACCGTCAGCTTCCTTCAGCAGTTTGTGTCCGACGACGTCATCGGCGCGAAAATGGCTGAAGATCTCAGCAACTTTCATTTCTTTGAGCAGAAACGTAAGCAGAACGCCAAACTGTCCCGAGTCAGCCTGCCTTACGCCCGTGTGTTGGTGGTGGACGACGTGCAAACCAACCTGGACGTAGCCAGGGGCCTGATGAAACCTTACGGGATGCGGATCGACTGCGTGTTAAGCGGCCAGGAAGCCGTGAACCTCGTCCGTAATGAAGACGTTCATTACAACGCGATTTTTATGGACCATATGATGCCTGGTTTGAACGGGATCGAAGCCACACAGCGCATACGCGAGCTGGGTACGGATTACGCCCAGACCGTGCCCATCATCGCTCTAACCGCCAACGCGATAAGCGGCAATGAAGAAATGTTCCTGCGGAACGGATTTCAGGCTTTCATCTCCAAACCGATCGATCTCAATCACCTGGATACGGTCATACGCCAATGGGTACGGGACCGGGAGCAGGAAAAGCAGCACTTCGCTCAGCGAAAAGAAGAGAATAACGGCGCCGGTTATTCAAAAAAGCGGAACGGCGGCCCGGATCAAGGCGATAAAAAACCGCGCACATCTTCTGAAAGAAGAAGCGGAATCGACCGGCGGGCGCTGGGTATGGGGCTTAAAGGCCTCGATATCGACGCGGGCATCGAACGCTTTCGCGGCGACGAGGACGCGTACTTTGACGTACTGCGCTCCTTCGCGGCAAACACGCCGCCTCTCCTTGAATCCGCGAAGAATGTAACCGAAGATAACCTGTCTGATTACGCCATTATCGTCCATGGGATCAAAGGGTCAGGCCAGGGCATCTGCGCCAACGAATTCGCCGCCATCGCGGAAACCCTTGAGAAAGCCGCCAGGGCGGGGGACTATGGCTTCGTGTCCACGCACAACGCGTCGTTCCTCAGCGCCGCCTGGAAGCTCGTAGCGGAGATGGACGAAATGCTCCGGAAAATATATCTTGACAATCCGAAGCTGAAGAGAGACAAACCCAATCAAGAGACGCTCGACAAGTTATCGGAAGCGTGCGCGGATTATGATATGGACGCCGTGGACGCGGCTATGGCGGAATTGGAGTGCTTCGAATACGAGTCAGGCGAGGAATTAATCTCCTGGCTCCGTGAAAATGTTGAAGATACAAATTTTCCCCAGATCCTTGAAAAACTATCGGGGAAACGTTTTTAGATTCGTTACGCCCTACAGCTTCTGATTTCTCTTGCCCTGGAGATAGTTTAGCTGCCCCACCAGATTAGTAAGCGTCGTCCCGTCGATGAAGGCGAATTTCATACCGTAATGGTGCAAGACCGTGTCTTTTTTAAACGCTCTCATGACGACGCACTTTTCGGTGAACCATGTTTTTTCCAGCATAAACTCGACGGTCACTTCCTCGCCCATCTCCAGCGCCGTTTCCGTCTCGATCAGCATGCCTCCGGCGCTGATGTCGAGGATACGCATCCCGGAAGGCTCTCCGCCTTCCGGTTTTATTATCGCGTCGATGAGGACGGATATCCGGTAAAATGCCCTGTCGTTCGCCGTTTTTATCACAGCGCCCCGGAAGAGCTTCACCGACGAGTCTTTGTTCAGGTATACTTTGGATACGAAGTGGCAGCTTTCCTGATTCTGCATAATAACCGAAACTTTGACTACGTCGTTGAATTTAACCGGCATGCGGCCGTGCCTGTAGTTGATCTCGATATCCTCGTTTTCGACCAGGTCGATTTTTCCATAACCCAGAAGTTGATTATCCATGGACAGGATTTCGCAGGTCCTTCCGTATATAGCGCCGGCCAGATTGAAATCTCTGTGTTCGCAATAATGAAATATAATCGTGTCGTCCCTGGCGATATGGTCCAGCCAGTTCGTGAGCAGCTCCAGGACCTGTACATAGGGTTCCCTGTCCGATACCGCGGTGGGGATGAAGCGCGGTCCGCTCCTCCGGCTCGACCTGAAGCTCTTTATTGAATCCAGACAATGCCGCAGGTCTTCCCGTAAGCCGTTGTGAAACGCCTTGTGCACGTCGATCAAAGGATAGTCGTTTTCCTCCATCAGCGCTTCCTCAGCTTCGAAATGTTCTTCCAGGAGATCTATCATGCCGTCGAGGAAACCGACGGCGTCCGTCGTCGTCAGGCTTTCGTCGTTTTCTTCCTCAAAAGCGTTGATCTTTTGAAACAACCTTTTATGCTGGCTGTCTATTTCTTCTATCCCTGAGGCATATTCGTCAGTCCAAACACGGATCGCCATACCTGTCACCTCATCGCTGCCGGAGAGTTATTTTAATAATATCCAATATAATAATTATACCGTAAACCATATCATAGGGCAATAAGTCCGGACACACGTTTGCGCCAGGCATGCTTTCGCGTTATACTTAGCTAATGGAACGGCTGATGAGAAGAAACAGGAATGATGAAACCACAAATGACGCCGGGAACGCTGTCATGGCGGCGGTTTTCCTGTTGCTGATTTTCGCTTTCGCGGGCGCGGGGCTGTTTTTGCCCGACCGGGCCTTTTCCCCGCAGGAAAATAGATATCTTACGCTAAAGCCCGCGCTGAGCTGGAGAGACGTCCGGAGCGCCGCGTATATGAGCGGCGTCGAGGAGTATGTAACGGATCAGTTTCCCGGGCGCGACCGCTGGGTATCGGCGAAAGCCTCGTTACAGAAAATAAGCGGACAAAAGGAAAACAACGATGTTTATTTCGCCGCTGACAGTTATCTGATCGGGAAGCCAAAGATATCGCCGGCGGACGTCGCCGATCAAAATCTCGCCGCCGTTCTGGCTATAAAGGATGCCGGATACGACGTCGCCCTCCTGGTAAGCCCGATGGCCGCGGAGATACTGCGGGATAAGCTTCCACCACGGGCATATACGCCGGAGCAGGCGGAATTACTGAGCCGGCTGCGGTGGGAAGCGCCCGACGTATTTGTGGATGCGGAACCGGCTCTTCGCCGGGCAGCAGCCGACGCTCAACAGGTGTTCTTCCGCACAGACCATCACTGGACTACAGCCGGCGCTTATCTGGCGTACCAGGCTTACATGACCTGGCTGGGAGAAGCGCCCGTCCCGGCGGATGACTTTGACGAAAAAGTCGTATCCATGAGCTTCCGGGGTACGCTATGGTCGAAAAACAGCTTGCCGCGCATAGCGGCTGACAGGATCAGCGTATTCGAACCGAAACAGCGGACAGGGCAGACGTCGGCAGGATACACGGTGGAATTCTTCGACGGCGCCGTTACCTGGACGACGTCTTCCGTATATCAGGAGGAATACCTGAGCCGGAAGGATCAATACGCATACTTCTTAGGGCAAAACCAGCCTTTGGCGGTAATTCGCGGAACCGCCGGCGCGGGGACAGATTTCGCAAACGCCGCAGACGCAGGCGCCGCAGACGCAGGCGCCGCAGACGCAGGCGCCGCCGGGATGAATAGCGCAGCCCTCCGCAAGCTCATGATTTTCAAGGATTCCTACGCCCATTGTTTCGTACCGTTTCTGCTGCCTCATTTCGACGAGATACATCTTGCGGACCTGCGCTACTGGAAGCGGGACCCGATAGCGTATATGGAAGAGCATAATATCCGGCAGGTACTGTTTCTATACAACGCGGACGACTTCGGCGGCGACCGCTCCATCAGCCAGGCGGGGGCGTATCTGGCGCTGCGCTGACGCGACAAAGCGTGACTGGTAATATATGGTAGGCAATTAAACTTGCAATCCGCAGAACAACCACAACCGCGGAAAAAAGAGTTGACATCAGCGACTTCTGAATGCTATAGTTACAAAATAAATTTATCCGAAAGGCGCTATCATGAAAATGTATTCTTCCCTGGCACTTATTATGTTCGTTATGAGGCGGCCGCGCCGGTAAAATTCACAAGAATTCGCCGGTGTGGACGCTAATGGGCGTTGCATCGGCGGGGGAACTGTTCATTATACTCCGTGACGATGTACCGTCCCGGAGTTTTTTTATTGCATCCAGCAAAAACCGCGTCGCGTTTGGGAACGGGCGCGGCTTATCCCGGAAGGAGTGGCCGACAATGCAGGCAATCAACGCGCAAAATCTGACTAAGACTTACCGTACCCGCGTCAAATCAGAAGGGCTGGGGGCGAGCTTTCACGCCCTGGTTAAGCCGGAGTATAAGGAAGTCGAAGCGGTAAAGCATGTGAATCTGAACGTGGAGCAAGGGGAGATCCTCGCCTTCATCGGGCCGAACGGCGCGGGGAAATCCACCTTCATCAAGATGCTCTGCGGGATCCTGCATCCCAGCGGCGGCGCCGTCTCTGTCCTCGGTATGTCGCCGGTGAACGAACGCCGTAAACTGGCTCTGCGCGTCGGCGCTGTGTTTGGCCAGAAGTCCCAGTTGTGGCTGCATCTGCCTCCCCTGGATAGCTTCACCCTCCTTGCCGCTATCTATGAGATCAGCGACGCTGAGCGTAAACGCCGCGTAGACGAGCTTGCCGAGCTTTTCGCACTGGGGGATTTCCTGCGGACGCCGGTACGCAAGCTCTCTCTGGGCCAGCGGGTACGCTGCGAGGTAGCCGCGTCACTGCTCCACGATCCGGAGCTGCTGTTCCTCGACGAGCCCACCATAGGCCTTGACGTCGTCGTGAAGCAGGCGATACGCGAGCTGATCCTGCGGCGCAATAAGGAGCGCGGCACTACCGTATTTCTCACCAGCCACGACCCTGCGGATATCGAGCAGCTTTGTCAGCGGGCGGTGGTGATCGATCACGGCGCCCTGGTGCTGGACTCGCCGGTGGATAAACTGAAAAGCGATTACCTGGGCACAAAGCTCATCGAAGTCAGCTTCAGCGCGCCGCAGAATATACCGGCGCTGTCCGGCGTGACGGCGGCGGCGACGGAAGGCGGTTTGAAGTCCGTCCTCACCGTGGACACGGATCTTCGCCCCATCGGGGACGTCATGGACGCGCTTTCCGCCCTGGGAAATGTCTTGGATATCACCATCAGCAACCCGCCCATGGAGGACGTCATCGCCGCGATATTTCAAAAAGCAGCAGACCGGCAGCCGGAAAGGGCTTCGGATGATACGCCGGCTGAGGAGGAAACTCTGATATGAAAGCCTTGAGAAAATACTACATAATCGCTAAGGTAAGCTTTTCCAACGCTGTGGCGTACAGGGTTTCCGTGTTTTCCCGCTTCGGTTTTTTTACCTTGTATATCTATGTGTTTATGAGTCTCTGGCGGGCAATCTATCAGGAAGGCTCCGTCCACGGGTATGGCTACGCTCAGATGGTTTGGTACCTGATTATGACGGAATTCGTTAGCTTCTTTTGCGGCGCGGAAATCCTCCAAAAGATGAATGAGGAGGTGAAATCCGGCTCAATCGCCTATCTCCTGGGCAGGCCTTCGCATTACATATTTTATCAATTAGCAAATTCCGTGGGACAGATCCCCTTGAATTTTGTGAGCTTCGGCGCTTTGGCGACCGTACTTGGATTGATTTTCGTCGGCCCGCTCCGGACCTTCACTCCTCTTGAACTGCCGTTTTTACTCCTGTCCATCCTCCTGAGCATCCTTCTTAATTTCTTCTTCCTGACTCTGATCGGCCTTACCGCCTTTACGCTGGAGGACAATCTCGCCCTTTACCTGATCTATCAGAAGCTCAGCTTCATGCTGGGTATGTTCCTGCCCGTGGAATTCCTGCCCGCCTGGCTGCAGCCCGTGGCAAAAAATCTCCCCTTCTCCTATATCTACTGGGCGCCGGCGAAAATATTCGTGAGCTATTCACCTTCCCTTTGCCTGGAGCTGATACCCAGGCAGGCTGCGTGGACGGCGGCAGCCGCCGCGGCGGCCCTGCTGTGCTATCAGCTGAATGTCCGCCGCCTGCAAGTTAACGGCGGTTAATCGCCGGATAAGACCGGCCGCTAAGATACTCCGCGTCAATAGCTTAAACCGGCGCGGCCCGGAGGTTTTCGTATGAAAAAACATTTCAAAATATTCGCCTGCTACTTCCGCCTTAACCTGGCTTCCGCCCTGGAGTACCGCGCCAGCTTTATCTCCCAGGCCTTCGGTATGGCGCTTTCCAACAGTACGTTTTTGTTTTTCTGGTGGATAGCTTTTCAGCAGATCGGCGGCGCTATCGCCGGCTACGAGTACAAGGACGTCCTGTTTATCTGGGCGGTAGCCAGCTCGGCTTACGGCCTCTCCCACGTCCTCTTCGCCAACGCCGCCAACCTTACCGGATTGATCGTGACCGGGGAACTGGACGCCTTTCTGCTTCAGCCCTGCAATGTATTAGTGAACGTGCTGTGCGCCAGGACTATCTTATCAGCCTACGGGGATTTCCTCTATGGCTTTGTAGTCATGCTCATTTTTTTCACGGGAGATCCGGCCGCTTGGCTGTGGTTTCTATATGGCACGCTCACGGGGAGCGTGCTGATCACGGCGATCAACCTTGCCGCCCATACCCTGAGCTTCTACTGGGGCGACGCGTCGGCGATGGGTCGGATGGCCCTTGAGTTTACGATTAACTTCTCCGTCTACCCTGAGAAAATCTATGCCCCCGCAGTTCGCGCCCTGATGTACAGCGTCATCCCGGCGGGCATAGCCGTCCATGTGCCCCTTCGGCTCTTTCAGGCCTTCTCCCCCGGGCTTGCTTTGGCGACTCTTGGCGGCGCCATAGCATACTGCGGTGCGGCAGGCTTTTTCTTCTATCGGGGCCTGCGTCGGTATGAATCCGGAAATGTGATCGTCACGCGCCTGTGACGTCAACCCGCTTCATCAGCGAAACCATGCGGTTTACATTGTATATTCCTTCGCGAGGGGCTATAATGCAATAGACAGTCCGCGCCGCGTTACGCCGGCGGGCTGTAATACTTGCGAGGATGCGCTCCATGGACAAACTTGCCGGCGGTATCGTCAAATATAAGAAAGCTATCATGGCCCTGTTCATCGCCATGACCCTGGTCTGCGCCGCTTTATATCTATTTGTAGGCATCAACTACAACATGGTCGACTATCTCCCTCCCAGCGCCCAGTCCACCCGGGCGGTGAAACTCATGAAAGCAGATTTCTCCCAGGCGATACCTAATCTGAACGTTATGGTCAGGGACGTCTCTATCGTGGAAGCTATCGAGTATAAAAAGATGCTGGCAGAGGTCCCGGGGGTAAACGAGGTCATGTGGCTGGACGACGTGGCTGATCTGAAGACGCCCCTCCGGATGCAGAACGCGGCCCTAATCGAAGAGTACTACAAGGACGGCGCGGCGCTCTTCATGGCGACCATCGGCGACGGTATGTCCCGCAAAGCTTGCGCGGAGATCAGGGCGTTGATCGGAGAGAAGGGCGCCCTCTCCGGCGAAGCCGCGGATATGGAGTTCATGCAAAACGCCGCCGTCTCGGAAGTGCTGAAAGCCATGGCTATACTCGTGCCTCTCGCCGTGGTGATCCTCATGATTTTCACAGGCTCATGGCTTGAGCCTTTGCTCTACCTTTGCGCCATCGGCGTCGCGGTAGTCGTCAATATGGGGACGAACATCATCTTCGGCAGGGTCTCTTTTTTGACGAATTCGGTCAGCCCCATACTGCAACTGGCGGTCACCATGGACTACGCTATTTTTCTCCTGCACGCTTTCGCGGAGAACCGCAAGGTATACGACAACACGGACGAGGCCATGAAGCACGCTATCATTTCTTCCGTCACGGCGATATCCGCCAGCGCGCTTACTACGCTTTTCGGTTTTCTCGCCCTGGTGTTCATGCAGTTCAAGATCGGCGCGGATCTGGGGCTGGTCCTCTTCAAAGGAATTATATGCGGCTTCATTTCTGTGATTTTCTTCATGCCCTCCCTTACGCTGCGCGCTACAGGCGCCCTTGACCGGACGCGGAGACGTTCTATACTCCCGGATTTCAGTAATATCAACAGGGTGCTTTCTAAGGCGGCGGTCCCCGCGATCCTTATCGTCGTCCTGGTTATCGTCCCCAGCTTTTTGGGGCAGAGGCGCACTGAGTTTGTCTACGGCGCGGGGTCGGCCAGCGGAGGCACCTACCTGGAACGGGATAAAAAAGCGGTGGAAGACGTGTTCGGGAAGACGAATATCATCGTCCTCCTGGTTCCCGCGGGGGATATCGTCAGGGAAAAGGACTTAAGCATTGATCTGGAAAACCTCGATTATGTTAACGCGGTAATGTCTTACGCGCTGACAGTGGGGACTTCGATCCCCGCGGGTTTTCTCAGCCGGGATATCACAGAGCAGTTCTATTCGGAAGACTATGCACGCATCATTATTTATACCGATACGCCCAGCGAGGGCGACCTGGCTTTCGCCCTCGTGGAGCGGATTAACGCCGCCGCGGCTCAGTACTACGACGAGTTTTACTCAGCCGGTCAGAGCGCGAACCTCTTCGATATGAAAAATATCGTGAAGGTCGATACTTTACGCGTGAACATTATCGCTATTGTTTCCATCCTGCTTGTGCTGATGCTCTCCTTCAGGTCGCTGATACTGCCGTTTATCCTACTGATTACGATAGAGACCGGCATTTGGATCAATCTGTCTATCCCTTATTTCACAGACGTGTCCATCAACTTCATCGGATTCCTGGTACTGAGTACGGTTCAGTTAGGCGCCACCGTGGATTACGCCATATTGCTTACGGATTATTATCGTGAAAACCGGAAACTTATGCCGAAAAAAGCCGCCCTTCACAAATCCCTGGGCGACGCGTTTAAATCGATTATCATTTCCGGGCTGACCCTTTCCATGGCGGGCTTCGCCCTTTATCTCACATCGACAAACATGAGTATCCGGGACATCGGGCTCCTGCTGGGGCGGGGTACCCTGCTCTCGATGTTTATGGTGTTGTGTTTCCTGCCGACTATGCTTAACGTATGCGATAAAGCCATCGCAAAGACGACGTTAAAGTCAGGTTTTTATTTTGACTCGGATCAATAACCGGAAACCGCCGCGCTTTTCGGTATACTTAGGAGGAATCAGTTTGAATGGTATGATGAAAGAACTGCCGCGTAAGGGTCGGCACACGGCTTCAGCGTTGCGTAAGGCGGGGATGACGCGGATTCGGCGCGTCAAAGCGCCGGCCGGACGCCGGGGCCTGCGCCTCTGCAGTCTGATCTTAACGGCGCTGCTGCTGTTAAGTTTACTCGCTCCCGTGCCCGCGGGCGCCGCCGCTGCGTTGAAGGAAGAGGTCGTCTATGTGCGTCTGTTTAACGACGGGTCTGTGGATGAGATTTACGTGGTCAACAGTTTCGTCCTGGATGGAAACAGGCAGATTACCGACTACGGGAATTACGCCTATGTGCAAAACCTGTCCAATACGGACACGCTGAGCCTGAAAGACGGCGTCGTCACCATCGATACACACGACGACAGGCTATACTACGAAGGATATCTGATGGACGCGGAACTCCCCTGGGTTTTTTCCATCACTTACAGACTGGACGACAGGGTGGTAGCGCCGGAAGACCTGGGCGGAAAAAGCGGATTCCTTGAGATGGATATCTCCACCCGGCATAATCCCCGGGGGAGCCTGGATTTCTATGACCGATACTGCCTGCAGATCGCCGTCTCGCTGGACTCCGGCATATGCAAGAATATATCCGCGGAGGGCGGTACGATAGCGGCGGCCGGGGTGAATAAGCAGATCAATTTCATCGTGCTGCCGGGGCGCGAAGCCGAGCTTGCGCTTTCCGCCGACGTAGCGGATTTTAAAATGCCCGCCGTCACCATCGCCGGCGTCACTATGAATATGGGCTTGGATTTCGACGACGTGGACATGGCGGATATCCGGGAGCTCATCGACGGCTTAATCGAGCTGGACGACGGCGTGAAAGAACTGCTGGACGGCATCTTTGATATGTACGACGGCGTGGTGGAGCTATATGACGGGATGATTGAGTTCGCGGACGGCGTCATCGAGCTGGACGACGGCGTAGCCGAGCTTGCCGACGGTACGGAAGAGTTGAAGGACGGCGTCGTTGAGATGGCCGACGGTACGGAGGAGCTTGTGGGCGGCGTTGCCGAACTGGCTGACGGCGTGGCGGATATGGCCGACGGTATGGATGAGATGCTTGAAGGCGTGGAGGAACTGACCGACGGCTTCGACGAATTCGACGACGGCGTAGCCGAGCTCTGCGACGGGATAGACGAGCTGTATGACGGCGCGAAAAAACTGGCGGAGGGCATGTTCGAGCTGTCCGGTGGGTTCGGCGGCATAGCGAAAGGCGGGAGCGAGATAAACACAGGGCTCTCCGCCTTGGCAGCCGGATTGGAAATCGCGGCCTCAGGCGGAGGCTCGCTGTATGCGGGTTTCTACGCTTATTTCGACGTTCTCCTTCAAATGATTAATGCCCAAATTGAAACGGAGCTCGCTCAATATAGCGTATCTCCGGTTATGCTCTCGTATATGGGAATCCCCTTTCCATTTACGCAAGAAAACTATGATATAGCTTTACCTGCTTTTATCGGATTAGCCCGTACATTTCCCGGATTCGATCTATCGCAGTTAAATGATCTATATGAGATGCTCGATGGATATAGCAGGTTATTATCCGGGCTTAGCGGCTATACTAATGGCGTCGATGAGATCGCGAATAACCTGACTCCTTTAGCGGGCGGCATGTCCGCTTTCGTCAAAGGGCTTAGCCAATACCAGTACGGCTTGGACGAGTATCTGGCGGGCGTCGAAGAGTTCCGCGACGGCGTGGGCGAACTGGCAGACGGCGCCAAGGAACTCCGGGATGGTTCCCGGGAACTCCTGGACGGTGTGATCGAGCTCCGGGATGGCATCGTTGAATTCCGCGACGGGGTCATCGAACTCCATGACGGGGTCATCGAATTGTACGACGGGATCGTGGAACTGAACGACGGGGTTATCGAATTACGCGACGGGGTCATCGAACTTCACGACGGCGTCATCGAACTCAAAGACGGAACGGTGGAACTCAGCGACGGCGCCATCGAACTGCGGGACGGCGTGAAAGAGCTGCTGGACGGCGTGGCTGAGCTATACGACGGCGTCGACGAG
>Ga0082212_10000178_pt1 | contig 94238 bp, 73 predicted proteins | sample TergutNt197P3_FD_71548 | JGI IMG/M metagenome (GOLD analysis project Ga0082212, IMG submission 71548) | Neocapritermes taracua P3 segment gut microbial communities from Petit-Saut dam, French Guiana - Nt197 P3 | ecosystem: Host-associated > Arthropoda: Insects > Digestive system > Gut ...
GAAAAATTACCTCAGCGATCAAGAAATGAATTATCTGGAACGCATCGTCTCCGTCTATTTGGATTTCGCGGAATTGCAAGCCGAAAGAAAAATCCCGATGTCGATGGAAGATTGGGCAAAGCGTCTTGACGGATTTTTGGAATTCAACGGCAACGAAATCCTGATGGGGCCGGGTAAAATATCCCATGAGCAAGCCAAACTCCATGCAGAAACCGAATATGAAAAATACCGGGTTATACAAGACAGGCTGTTCAAGTCCGACTTTGATATGTTATTAGGAGAAATGGGCGAAAAGGAGGATAAAAAATGAATGCGCTGCAATTAAAAAACTCCATCCTCCAAATGGCAGTACAAGGCAAACTCGTATCGCAAGACCCAAACGACGAACCGGCGTCGGCACTGCTTGAGCGAATCCGCACCGAAAAGCAGCGGCTTATTAAAGAGGGCAAAATCAAGAAGGACAAGAATGAATCCGTGATTTATCGCGCCCCCCGCGAGGGCGACGATGGTTCCTCAAATATACCTTATACCTTTTTGGAGCGGACGGGCGATAGCACGGTGCAGGATATAACGGACGAGTTGCCGTTTGACGTGCCGGATAGCTGGGAGTGGGTGAGGTTGGGAAGTATCGGTGATTGGGGTTCTGGCGCAACACCGTCTCGAAATAATCCGGAATTTTATAAAAACGGTAATATACCGTGGTTAAAAACCGGAGATTTGAATGATGGTTTTATTTCAGAAATTCCGGAAAAAATAACACCGCTTGCTTTGACAAAAACATCTGTACGCTTGAATCCAATAGGCTCTGTGCTTATTGCAATGTATGGGGCGACTATTGGGAAATTGGGGATTTTATCAATAGAGGCAACTACTAATCAAGCCTGCTGTGCTTGTTTTACATTTACGGGATTATATAATAAATATTTATTTTATTATTTATTTTCACAAAGATTAAATTTTAAAAAGCAAAGTGAGGGGGGCGCACAACCTAATATTTCAAAAGAAAAAATTATAGGAACTTTATTCCCTCTCCCACCATTTGCCGAACAGAAGCGTATAGTCGCACGAATAGAAGAACTGCTCCCGCTCATCGAAGCCTATGACAAAAAATATACCGCACTCGAAAATCTCAACGCCAATTTCCCCGACACACTCAAAAAATCAATTTTGCAAGCTGCTGTACAAGGAAAACTCGTCCCGCAAGACCCTCACGATGAACCCGCCAGCGCACTGCTAGAACGCATCCGATCCGAACGGGATCGGCTTATCCGCGACGGAAAAATCAAGCGAAATAAAGACGAAAGCGTTATATTCAGACGGGATAATTCCCATTATGAGATTCGCGGCGGGGTTGAGCGGTGCATCGATGACGAGATACCGTTTGATTTGCCCGATACGTGGGCTTGGGTCAGGTTGGATTATTTATGTGAGTATATTCAACGTGGAAAATCGCCGAAGTATTCGCTCATTAAAAAATATCCCGTCATTGCTCAAAAATGCAATCAATGGAACGGATTCAGAATTGATAAGGCACAATTTATTGAGCCTGATAGCCTTGCTTCATACGCTCCAGAAAGAATATTGCATGATGGTGACTTGTTATGGAACTCAACAGGGCTTGGTACTTTGGGGCGTATCGCAGTATATAAGACCGCGCTTAATCCATATGAATGCGCTGTTGCTGACAGTCATGTAACAGTCATTCGCCCGTTGATAAATTATGTTTTATCTGAATATTTATATGCCTATTTCGCCAATCCGACAGTCCAAACTGTTATTGAATCGCACTCTGACGGGACAACAAAACAAAAGGAACTTGCAACCATCACAATTAAAAATTATTTTATCCCTCTTCCCCCGCTTAATGAGCAAAGGCGTATTGTTGCACAGATCGACGCGGTGTTACCTATATTAGATAATCTATAAACAATTTAAGCTACAATTGTATTGAAAGGGGGGCTTTCAATATGATTGAATTATTTGAAAAGTACCTAAAAAGCACAAATCTAGCCGAAAACACCATTGTGGCTTATTTGTTCGCGCTTCGACAATACAATGAGCATTGGGATGCTGTCAGCAAGAAAAATTTGCGGGATTACAAGGTGTTTCTTATCGAAAAATACAAGCCTAAAACCGTAAATCTGCGGCTCCGCGCCATCAACTGTTACCTCGAAAGCATCAACAAAGAAAACTTGAAAATACCTTTCATCAAGGTGCAGCAGAAAACGTTTCTTGAAAACGTAATCAGCGAAGCGGATTATGAATATTTCAAGAATTGCTTAAAACGCGACAATGAAATGTTTTGGTATTTTGTTATCCGCTTCTTGGCAGCGACAGGGGCAAGGGTTAGCGAATTGATTCAAATTAAAACGGAACACATTCAAATTGGCTACCTCGACCTGTATTCCAAAGGCGGAAAGTTACGCCGGGTTTACATTCCCAAATCCCTTCAAGAAGAATCCATTTCTTGGTTGAATGACAAACAGCAGGATAGCGGCTTCATTTTTTTGAATCGGTATGGGGAGCGAATCACTACACGCGGCATATCGGGGCAATTGAAAAAACTCGCAGTGCGCTATGGAATCAACCCCACGGTGATCTATCCCCACTCGTTCCGGCATCGCTTCGCAAAGAGCTTCTTGGAACGATTCAACGACATCGCTTTCCTCGCTGATCTTATGGGTCACGAAAGCATCGAAACTACCCGGATTTATTTGCGGAAAACCGCTACCGAGCAACAATCTATTATTGACAGAATTGTAGATTGGTAAAAGAAATGCGGCATACGCCCATCTTGCGTGTGCCGCATTTCACCAGAGAAGTTCAATGGCGATGGGGAGAAGTTGAGAAGTTTGGTCGACTATCCGATTTTGTTCTGCCAATGGTGGAAGCGGAACGAGAATTGATGACAGTTTATCGCAAGAAATATGGACGATAATGTCGCCTGTTCCCAACAATGTTTTTTGTAGAATCGCATACGGCGAGTTCATACAATAAGATAGATACATGGGGTTTTGTCGGTGCCTTGTGAATGTTGCGAGATCACCACCGATCACAGTTCTTTCTTTAATTAAAAACGCAACAGATTTGCCGATTTCTTCTTTGTTTTCTCCTGTTAAAGTAAAAAGCAAATCGCCAAAACCTACATTTTTTTATTGATTCGCCAAGTTCTCTCTTACAAATGATACCGTACTTGTCATCGCTATGTTGTAGGTCGTATAAATTTCACCATATCGAACGCACGGAACACCAATGGCCTGCGTTTCTGAGCGTTTTATGCCACTTCCACGGATGAATACACCAATATTCCCCAACCGTGTCCACACCCACGTCTCCGGAACGTCAAACGGTATCTCGTCATCGATGCACCGCTCAACCCCGCCGCGAATCTCATAATGGGAATTATAGGTTCATTGTTTCCGGCAATTTTGTATACAGCGCTTAAATTTTGCCTCATAAATTTCGATTGATTGATTTTTATCTAGTAATGTTTCAGAGCCTTTTTTGCTGTTTCAGTAAGATTTTTCATATCCATGTTCTTTCAGCGGAAATCTCAGCGATATTGGTCGATGGATGCTTTCCTGGCGGCGATAAAATACAGAACCGCTTCAAGGTCGCCGATAAACGGGTTTATCCTGATTTTTGAATTCGGGCAGATTTGTTCGTTTTTTCCGTTTATCCGCAGCGTCAGATGATTGTGCCCTTCGCCGCTGCAGCGTTCAAGGTTTTTTATGAAAAGCGCCTGCGTATCCAAGTCTGCCGCCAAAAGGCGCGTATAGAACTCGTCGTCTGCCATATTGCCCGCGCCGGGATTTGCGCAGGTGCCGATGTTGGCGCGCAGGGTGGGATATTCGCCGCCGCTCACGGAAAAATCAAGCACCCGAATATTTTTGTGCTTGTATTTTATGGTGTCGAAATGTATGTAACGCTGTATTTTCAACGATTTGGCATAGCCGTGTATGGCGTGGGCGATTTCGAGGCTTTCGTCGCTCACGCGCCGGAGCAGCCCGTCGTAGCTCGCCGAATAGCTTTTGAAAAGCTGGCGGAACTCGCAGTGGGCGAAATGATGCCTTGCCGGCGTCTTCCTTATGTTCGGCGAGCGTTCGAATGCGCTCATCGCATGAAATATCTTCGGATGTTTTTCGTTGTGGAAAGCTATTTTTTCATTTGCGCGTTCGATTCTCAGCCCCGTGCGCCCCAAAGCGCCAAGGCATTTTTCCAAAGTCGCGCCCGAGTTTGCATACGCCTTGCTTTTGTCCAATTTTTCGGCGTATTTTTCCCAGCTGCAGCCATCAAAAACAATTTTGTCGCCGAAAAGCTCCCCTCCTGCGGCGATGTTTTCGAGCATGTCGCGGTATTGCCTTGCCGAAAGGGGCGCATATACATCCATTTCGTTATACATATCTTCGCAAAGCTCGCCAAAATATTTGTGCCATTGATAACATCCTTCGAGCACATCCCGGTTGCATCGGCTTTTCACCGTATCGGTCAGCGATTCGGACGGCGGCACGATTCCCACCGCCCACCACCACACTTCCCTGTGCAAATCCGACGGGAAAGCGTTCTGATTTTTATCGAATGCCATAATTCGGGATCCTCCCCTTTGATTTTTTTGCCCATGCAAATATTATACCCGAAAAACAAAAATATTTCAAGGCGATTTTTATAAATTCATGTTGAAAAGTTTCGTTCGGCGTGATATAATGGAAACAAAAAACAAAAAAAGCGGAGGGGGATAAAATATGCCATTATACGAAGACCGCAAAAACGCGGAAAACATCATATCCGTAGACAAAAACTGCCATGACAGCATCATCGCGGGAAACGCCGCATATGCCGGGCTCGTCGAAGCGATAAAAGAAAAATCGCGGCAATTGAACCGCCCGGCAGTCGCGGCGTTCGACGGCTGGTACGGGGTCGAATGGGAAAACGTCATATCCGCGCTGAAACAATCCGACAAAGAAGGCGCCATAGGGACATATTTAGACATATCCGAATTTTTCAGGCCAATAGGCGAAATAAAGTCGTACAAGCAAAAATACATCACCGAAGACCCCGGTTTCGGCTATGTGAATGGCGAAGGGGCCATAGAGGATCTGCTCGATATGGGCAAACTCGAAAATTTGCCGGCGCGGATACAGGCGAACACCGTCATATTCGGCTGCGGCTCGGCGGTTCCGGCGCTTGAAAAAAACATAGATCTCATCGTGTATTTTGACATTACGCGCCAACCCGTGCTGTGGAAGATGTGGGGTGGGCGGCTTGTGCCTTTTGGCTGCGATGCGCCCGATGCGGATTACGGTTGGAAAGAATACTACTACTGCGACTATTACCTATTGGACAGGCAAAAAAGGCGCATCATCGAAAAAATGGGCTATTGGGTCGAGGCGATAGACCCCTCGGCGCCGAAAATGATGCCGAAGCCCGTATATGATGCGATCATCCAAAAAACCCTGAAATATCCGATCAAGGAAATAAAAATCTATCAGCCGGGGCCGTGGGGGGCTTACCGCTATCGCGACCTGTTCGACGTCCCGGGGCTTGAGTGCAACGCCTGGAACGAACTCGCCGGGCCGGAACTCGGCATGATCCTCAATTTGAACGGCACGAAGAAAATAGAAATGCCCATGCTGAATTTGATGCAGTACCAAGAGGAATTTCTCGGGAAATACCTCGCTGCGGCGTACCCGAACCTGTTTCCCATGGATGTATGGCTCGACGACGGATATTTCCCCGAAAAAACGCCCATGGAGCGGACAGCCATGCCTCTCCACAACCACCCTTCGACCGATTATGTCGCAAGGCATTTCAACGAGCCGTTGGGCAGGTACGAAACATATTACATCTGCGAAGCCTATGAGGGCGCCTGTTCAATGATGGGCTTCAAAGAAAACGCCGACCTTGAAGAGTGGGAAGCGCTCTGCCGAGAATCCGAAAACATGAAGGAAATAAAAAACTGGCGGGATTACATATCGATTTGGGACTCGAACGTCGGCGACCTGTATCTGATACCGCCGGGCACGGTACACGGCCACGGGGGCAACCAGATGGTGCTTGAAATGGACACTTGCCCCTCCGTGGCGGCAACCGAGTACAGCTTTTTCGAATACGACTTTGCCCGAAACAGTTGGGACGACGAAAAAAAGGCGATGACGGCCCGCCCGGTGAAAATGCACATCGAACACGGTTTCGACACCGAAAAATGGCGGCGCGAAAACTGGGTTAAAGAAAACCTTTTGGCGCGCCCGAAAGTCGAAAAGTGGACGAAAGACTACAAATTCGACCGATATGCGAGCGTACCCGAAATGCCCTTTGAAATCGAGCGCTTCCATTTCTACGAAAAAGCCGAATATTCCACGAAAAACAAATTCGCGCATATCGCGACGCTCACAATCGGCAAAAAAGCCGTGATACAGAGCAAAGAAAATCCCGAATTCAAATGTTCGATAGACTTGTTCCAGAGCGCGATTGTCCCCGCTTCGTTCGGCGAATACGAGATCCTTTCCGGCGACGGCGGGTTTTGCGAGATCGTCTTGATGAAATGGAAAGAAGACCGGCAGGAAAAAGATCAAGGGAGGATCGGAATATGAAGTTTTCGTTTATGAGTTTTTCATGCCCTGAATTTGACGCCGGGGATTTTATCGGCCTTGCCAAAAAATATGGCTTTGAGGGGATTGAGCCGCGCATAGATTCCGGCCACAGGCACGGGATCGAACCCGGTGCCCCGCCGTCGTTTTTGCGGAGCGTCAGGGAAATGTCCGAAGAAAACGGGATTAAAATATGCTGCATCGCAACGTCCTGCATGTTTTCAAATCCCAAAACCTGCGGCGAAAACATCGCGAGGGCAAAACAGGCCATCGCCCTCGCCTCGGAAGTCGGCGCGCCTGCGATCAGGGTATTCGGCGGCGGCATCCCCGAGAACCTGGAACGCGAAAAAAGTTTTGATTTTATCGTGGAGGCGCTGGAAAAAATATCGGATGAAGCCGATTTTGGACATGTCGATGTGTGCCTCGAAACCCACGACGATTGGTGCGACCCAAAATGGGCCGCCAAAATCATGCGCACTGTCTCGCGGCGGCATATCGCGATAAACTGGGACATCATGCATCCCGCATTGACCTCGGGATATTCGATGCGGGACGCGTTCGATGAAATAAAGGACTGGGTCAGGCACGTGCACGTCCATGACGGGATGCGCGAAGAAAAAGGCCTGAAGTTCATGCCCATTGGCGAGGGCGAAGTGGACCACGCAGCCGCGTTGAAATTATTGCGGGGATTTGGATACGAAGGTTTTGTCAGCGGGGAATGGATTGCGTGGGAGCCCTGCGAAATCCACCTTCCCAGGGAAATCGCCAAATTGAAAAGTTTGACAAAGTAAAAACATTAAAATTTAAGGGGGGTTTTGCATGGATGAGAAGCCGAAAATCAGAACTGCGATTTTGGGATATGGACGCAGCGGCAGCACGCTGCATGCGGATGCAATCGAAAAATCGGGCGACTTTGTTCTGACCGATGTCTGCGACATCGATGAAAAAGCGCGAAATGCGGCGGTGCGGCGTTTTCAGTGCAGGGCGCACGAAGATTACCGCACAATGGCCAAAAGGGACGACATTGACCTGATTGTCATCGTCACAAGAAGCCATCAGCATTGCGAAATGACGTGCGAGTGTTTGGCGGCGGGCAAAAACGTATTGGTGACAAAACCGTGGGCGCAGAATGCCGGGGAAGCGGAAAAAATGATCGCCATGTCGAAAGAAAGCGGAAAGCTGTTGCTGCCGTGGCTGCCCGCGCGATGGGGGGGCGATTTGATGCGCCTCCGGGAACTTGTGAATTCCGGCATAATCGGCAAAATTTTTCAAGTGAGGAGGAGCCAGTATATATTCAGCGCGAGGCACGACTGGCAAACCCTGAAAAAATGCGGCGGGGGCTATCTTTTGAATTGGGGGCCCCACCTCGTGGACCAGCCCATTCAATTGGCGGGAAGCCCCGTGAAATCGGTATATGCCGAAATGCGGCAGATAATAAACCCGGGCGATGTGGAAGACGTTTTTTACGCGGCGATGAAAACCGAGAACGGCATAACCGTCATATCGGAAAACAATGTCGCCGCCCCAAAACTGCCCAACTGGGTCGTGCAGGGCGACGCCGGGACGATTTTCGCCGAGGGCAGCAAAATCGAAATACATAGAGCCACTCCGATCGAGCCGAAAGACAAAGGCGGCTATGGGACAGCGTTTGACATTGAAATATCCGTCGATGAAAAGAGTTTGGACAATTCGGTCAATCCTTCCAACCTGTATGGCGATGCCCTTGACGTCTATTCCAACATAGCCGGCGCCATCCGCGGCACAAACAATTACGATGTGACCCTCGAAAGCGCTTTGCGCCTCACCCGCGTCATGGACGCGATCCGCCTATCCGGCGAAAAAGGCCAAGTCGTCTATTTGTAGCCAACACAACTGTAAAAGGATAGTGATGAATATGAAACCCAAATGCATGGTACCGATCATTTTGTTATTGGTTTTCGCGGTTTTGGCGCCATTCGCCCTTCTTTCATGCAACTCCCCCGAAACCGATGCCTCAAACGGCGAAAACGACGGTTCCGGCCAAAACCGGGCGCCTTCCGAAGAACAAACCGAAAAAAGCGAATTCGAGCCCGTTGAAGGCACGGATTACGCAGGCTACAAATTCAGGGTCTTGGACTATGACGGTTCGGACAAGGGATTGTGGCAAGTCATGGCAATCTGCGAGATGATGGCAGAAGAGGAAACCGGGGAACCGATAAACGATGCGATTTACAAGATGAACAGGGAAGTCGAGGCATTGTACAACATCGACATAGGCATTTGCCCGACTGCGATAGATCCCGGCGACATCGCGACGAAATTCACGAAGGCCGTCTTGTCCGGCGATGATTTGTTCGATGCGGCGTTTTTGCGCGGAAGCTCGATACCGGGGGCTCTGGGCACAAAAAATATGGCTTACGATCTGCTTTCGATACCTTCGCTCGATTTGTCGAAGAGCTGGTGGGACCAAAATTCCGCAAAAGCCATGTCGATCGGGGGAAAGCTGACCGCTGTCATCGGCGACATTAATTTCTATTCGGCCATTGCGCCGATCGCCGTTTATGTAAACAAAAAAATCGTCGAGGACAACGACATCGGCGATTTGTACAAAATGACGAAAGAAGGAAAATGGACTTGGGACGCCATGTACGGCATTGCCAAAATTTGCGCGAAAGATTTGGACGGCGACGGAATCATGACCAAAGACGACCAAGTCGGGCTTTTCATGCAGTATTTTCAATTGCAGGCGGCGATAAACAGCGCGGGGGAATACATGACCCCGAAAAACGAAGAGGACATCCCCGTTTTTTCGCCGAACATGGAAAAAATTTCGGGCATAGCGGAGAAAGTGGTCACTTTCTACAACGACAAAGACACTACTGTCGCGGCGGAATCCATAACGGGATACAGCAATCAGTTCTACGAGTTCATGATGCCCAAATTCCGCGACAACCAAGCCTTGTTTTTTGTAAACCAGCTTCTGATCAGTTTCGAACTGCGCAGCATGGAAGCCGATTTTGCCATACTCCCGCTCCCGAAATACGAGGAAAGCCAGCCGAAGTACGGTTCGGTGGTCGCTTCCTGGTGGGGGACATACACCGTCATGCCGATAACTTGCACGGACACGGAAAGAACGGCGAACATACTCGGCGCGATGGGATATTATGCACAGAAATACGTGATGCCCGCATATTACGACAAAACCGTGACAGGCAAGCTGCTGCGCGACGATGAAGCCGCCGAAATGATGGACATAATCATGAAAAACAGGGTATTTGACCTTGCGGAGCTGTATAATTGGGGGAACATAAACGGAGTATTGAACACCGTATGCGCTTCAAACAAGGCGGACACCATTGTGTCGCAATTGGAAAAAAGCGAAAATGCAATAAACAAAGCCATCCAAAAAACTCTCGACCAGCTTCAGGAAAATTAGGTAAGGAGGCACAAAAAAATCATGAAACGCATAATATCGATCGTTTTGTTTTTTGTTTTTGCGGTTTTGGCGCCATTCGCCCTTCTTTCATGCAACTCCCCCGAAAGCGGCGATTCAAACGGCGAAACCAACGATTCCGGACAAAACCAAATGCCTTCCGAAGAACAGCCCGGGCAAAACGAATTCGAGCCCGCCGAAGGCACGGATTACGCAGGCTACAAATTCAGGATACTGGGCTGGGGCGCGACTTCCTCGGATATATGGAGGATCATGCATTATTCGGAAATTGCGGCCGAAACTGAAAATGCCGATCCGATAAACGATTCCGTTTACAAAAGGAACAGGGAAGTAGAGGCGCTGTACAACATCGAAATCGAACTTTACCCCGTCATATATCCCGACACGGATTTCAGCGGAAGGTTCATAAAAGCGGTCCAGGCTCAGGACGATTTGTTTGATGCGGCCTTCATCGCCGGTTTTGCCGGCCCGCAGATTTTCCCCCGGAATATGACCGTCGATTTGCTCTCGATGCCGTCGCTCGATTTGTCCAAGAGCTGGTGGGACCAAAATTCCGTGAAAACTTTGAGTTTGGACGGCAAATTGAAGGCCGTCATCGGCGACATGAATTTTTACGCCAACGCTTCTTCGTACGTGGTTTATGCCAACAACCAGCTTGCCAAGCAATACGAAGTGGAAAACTTGTACCAACTCGTCAGGGAGGGCAAATGGACATGGGATGCATTGTACGAAATAGCGAAAAAAACCTCGCAGGACACAAACAGCGACGGCATTGCGGACAAAGGCGACCAGTTCGGGCTCAACATCAGCGACGGCGTCCTGAAATATTCCATAACGAGCGCGGGCGAACTGCTCTTCAAAAAGGATGCGGGCGATATATATGAATTTTCGCCCAATTATGAAAGAATCACGTCAATAATAGACAAAGTGTTGCCGATTTTCATGGATAAAAACGTGACTGTAAACGTGGACCGGATAAGCGGGTACAATAACGTATATTTTGAATATATGATGCCGAAATTCCGCAACGATGAAAATATGTTCCTCATACTGCAACTGCTCGCCGCCTTTGAGCTGAACAGCATGGAAGCGGATTTTTCCATACTCCCCTTTCCGAAATACGACGAAAACCAAGAAAAATACGGGACGGAAATGCAAAATTGGTGGATAACGTACACGACAATACCGACAACCTGCACGGATATCGAAAGGACGGGGAATATACTCGAGGCAATCGGCCATTATTCGCAAAAGTACGTGATGCCCGCATATTACCAAACCACCATCGTAAACAAACTCATACGCGACGAAGAGACGGAAGAAATGCTGGACATCATTTTTAAAAACAAGTATATCGATGTGCCGGAGCTTTACAACATCGGTTTCATAAATGCGGAATATGTCAGCATGATAAACAAGGGCGGCAACACATTTATGTCAGCCTGCGAAAAAAACGAAGCCAAAATAAACAAAGCCATCCAGACGCTCGTCGATGAATTTCAGGGAAATTGAAAACAAAATAACGGAAGGGAAAAAAATATGAACCGGAAATTTTACACCTCAAGGGAGCATTTGCTCAAAATCATGAAGGACAGCCCGCGCAAATTGGCCTTGAAGGCAGGCAGCATAACCGAATATGAGAACTGGAAAAAACAGCTGCGGGAAAAAATCACGGAACTTTTGGGCTTTTCGGCATTGATGCCCGCCCCCCCAAATCCGCAGGAGCTCGAAAGCGTCCAAATGGACGGATACAAGCGGATAAAAATGACCATCGACACCGAACCGGACGTCACGATGCCGTTTTATGCCCTGATTCCCGATGGGCTGAAACCGGGCGAAAAACTTCCGGCAATCCTCGCCCCGCACGGCCACGGCAGTTTCGGAAAAGAAGCGGTGGCCAACAACCCCTTGTTCCCCGAACTTGAAGCCAACATCAAGGCGTTAGACTACGGCTACGGCGAATCGGCCGCAAAAGCGGGTTTTATCGCATTTTGCCCCGATGCAAGGGGGTTCGGCGAACGGCGGGAAAAATACAACCAAGCGGACGCCCCCGACCAAAAGCTCGCCAGCTCCTGCGCATACCTCAATGTCATGGCTATGGGCATGGGCACAAACGTGGCGGGGATGTGGACTTGGGATTTGATGCGCCTCATCGATTATGCGCAGTCCCGCGATGATGTTTTGGGGGATAAAATCGGCTGTATAGGCTTGTCGGGCGGCGGGCTCCAAACCTTATGGCTTTCCGCGCTCGACGAACGGGTGAAATGCGCGGTCATAAGCGGCTATTTCTACGGTTTCGGCGAGTCGCTCCAAGACATGATGAACTGCGCTTGCAACTACATACCCCATATGTGGGAATACTGCGACATAGGCGAAGTCGGTGCGCTGATCGCGCCGCGCCCGCTTTTGATCGAAACCGGGACGCTCGACCCCCTCAACGGGCCAAGCAACCTCGGCAATGTGGTCCCTTATGTGAACCAAACAAAAAGCGCCTATGACTTGCTTGGCTCGCCGCAAAACATATGCCACGACATTTTCGAAGGGCCGCACAAATGGAACGGCGTCCATGCCATTCCTTGGATCAAAAAACATTTGAACGCTTGAAATATTGGAGAGGATGCATTTTTATGGACGGAAAATTCACGAAGCGGCAGCGCTATCTCGCCGCAATGCGAAAAGATCCCGCCGACGGAGAATTGGTTTGGGCCCCCAACTTCGATTATTGGCTGTCAGTGAACAGCGCGCAAAAAACGTTGCCGGAGGCATATCGCGGCATGAGCCGAAACGACATAGTGCGCTCCATCGGCGGCACAATCTGGAACCGCGCGGGCGCGGTTTCGGCCCACCAAGACAAAAAGATAAAGCATATTTACGGCAAACGCCCAAACGGGGCGAATTACCATGAGATAACCACGCCCATCGGCAGCATTTCCGAAGAAACCATGCCGACCGAATCGGCGCACAGCTCCCATGCCCATACCAAGCATTTAGTCAAAGACATGGAAAGCCTGCGCGTGATGACATATGTAGCCCAATCCACCGATTATTCCGTGAATTTCGACGACGCGCAAAAAGCCGTGGAGGAAACCGGCGACGACGGAATAGTGCTGCACCAGCTTTTTTGCGTGCCGCTGATCCAGTTCGCCAAAACCGACGCCGGCTATATGGACGCTTTTTACATGATTGAGGACTATCCCGAAGAAGTGGAGGCTCTGCTTTCGGTATACCGCAAAAAATACGTCGAAACCTTCAAGCTGTTAGCCGCCACTCCCGCCGATGTCATAGAGTTCGGCGACAATATGGATGAGGTCATGATTTCTCCGAAGCTTTTCGAGCGCTATGCGGTCGATTTCTACCGGGAATGCAAATCCGCGCTTGGCGGCTCCGGCAAAATATTGGCGGCGCACTGGTGCGGGCGCACGCAGCATTTGCTTCCCTTAGTGCCAAAAACCGGAATTGAAGTGGTGGAAGCCGTGGTTACTTGGCCCATGGCGGACATAACCTTGGAAGCGGCGCTCGACGCGCTCGACGGCAAAGCGGCGCTGCAGGGCGGCATTCCGGCGGTCATGGTCTGCCCCGAATCCGTATCGCGGCGGGATTTCGAGGGATACATCGAATCAGTCGCGCTGAAACAAAAGGGGCGGCCGGGATTTATACTCGGAATGTCGGACAATGTGCCGCCAAACGCCGATTTTTCGAGAGTGGAAGCGGTTGCGGAATTGATAAAAAAATAATCGAAAGGTAAAAAACAAATGAAATTGAAAATAGAAGCGGGCAACCATGAACTCGTCAGCTGCCCGGTGCGCTTTGAAAGCGACGAGCCGATTTTAAATCACAATTTTGCCCTTGCGCGAAAAAACATCGTCATCCCGGCGCAATACGCCGGAAAAACAAACGCCGGCAAGCATGAGTATGTTTTCATTTTAAACAGCCTAAAACCGGGCATTTCCGCCGAGTTCGAAATCGTCGAGCCAAAAAAGCCGCCCGCCGATTCGGCAAAATCGATTGTCACCGACAAATCGGTCGATATAATCCTCAAGGGTGCCGTATATACCTCGTACTATTTCGGGGCGGATATACCCAAGCCGTACCTCGGGCCTTTTTGCGGAAAAAAAGGCGAACCCATCACCCGCCACGGCTATTCCGGCAGCGAACACCCGCATCACCGAAGCATATGGTTTTCCCACGGGGACATAAACAAAACGGACACATGGAACGAACCCGAGGGAATTCACGGATATATTGAAAACAAAGAAATCAGCGGCATCATAAACGGCGCCGCATACACGCAGTTCACGGCAAAAAATCTCTGGACCCACCACGACAAATCGCCCATCGCCGACGACTCCACCACAATCGCGGTGTACAACACGCCGGAAAACCGGCGCATAATCGACGCGTCACTCACTTTGTCGGCAAACTACGGGGACATAACGCTCGGCTCGACCAAAGAAGCGGGGCCGATCGCGGTGCGCATGGCGGACAACTACATCGTGCCCAACGGCGGCAGGATAGAAAATTCATTCGGCGGGATAAACGAAAGCGAGATATGGATGAAGCGCGCCCACTGGAACGATTATTGCGGAAGGGGCGAGTTCGGCGACGTTTACGGGGTGGCGATACTCGACAACCCGCAAAACCCGGGCTATCCTTCATATTTCCACACCCGCGACTACGGGCTCATGGCAGCCAACAATTTTCATCTCGGCGGAGAAGAAAAAATTGCCGCAGGCGAGTCGGTAACCTACAAATACCGCATCGCAATTCACGGAGGAGATGCCAAAAAGGCTAAAATAGCGCAGCTTTTCGCCAACTACATATTCGCGCCGAAAGCGTCGGTCAATTAGATTTTATTTTACGGAGGTTTATTTTATGGAAAATATCGTTTTGGGCATAGCCCACGCCGCCTACCACACCGCGCAAATGGACGCCATGATCGATTTTTATTGCGGCAAACTCGGATTCAAGCACGCATTCACGCTAAAAGACGACGCCGGGAACCCTTGGATACAATACATCAAGATAGCGGACAATTCGTTTGTCGAATTGTTCTACGCAAAGCCGGAGCAAACAAAAAACGGCGATGCCAGGTATCACCACCTGTGCATAAGGGTAAACGACATATCCGCCGCCGCCGATTACCTGAAATCCAAAGGCATACCCATAACTTCGGGGCCGTCTGTGGGCAAGGACAAAAATTCGCAGTGCTGGTGCGCCGACCCCGATGGAAACAAGATCGAGTTCATGTGCGTGTCGCCCGAATCCCCGCAAGCCAATGCGTGATTATTTCGCAAAAAACAGGAAATTGCAAAAAGAAAGGAAATATGTCGTCATGGAAAAATATAAAAATACGGCGAAACTGATTTGTTTGGCTGTCGTATTATGCGCGGTTGTCGTTTCCGCCGTGTTTTTTGCTGCGGGCTGTTCGAAAAAAAACGATTCCGAGGCCGAAAACCGGGAAAAATCCGCAAGTGATGGCCCGGCTCAAAACGAAACGCCGGCGGAAACGGAGGCGCCCGAAATTCAGCCGGATTTGCCCGAAGCGGACTTCGGCGGGTATGAGTTCACATTTCTTGTCAGGATGATAGACGACGCGCACTGGTATCCGTATAACCCGAGGGAAATATATGCCGAAGAGGAAAACGCCGAACCGATAAACGACGCGGTGTACAGGCGCAACAGATATGTCGAGGACAAATACAATTGCTCCATAAAACAAAACCAAACGCCAAATTATGCGGGCGAAATGCAAAAAACTGTGAAAGCCGGGGATGACATATATTCTGTCTATTACGCCGCTGTCGTCGACCTCACATCGCCGGCGGCGAACGGATTCTTTTGCGACCTGTTCGAAATCCCGCACCTCGACCTCGGCGCCCCGTGGTGGGACCGAAACGCCGTGAAATCATTGTCCATCGGCCGCCGTCTGTTTTTTGCCACAAGCGATTTGATGATAGTGGACAACGACAGCACATCCACCTTGGTGTTCAACAAAAAACTCATACAGGAGCACGCCCTTGAAAACCCCTATGAACTCGTGCGCGGAAACAAATGGACATTGGACAAATTGATCGAAATGTCGCGGGGGGTGGCGCAGGATTTAAACGGCGACGGCATCATGGACTACAACGACAAATTCGGTTTCGTGGGATACCGGAACGCCGCATTTTCGCTCGTGCACGCGGCGGATGTATGGATTGCCCAAAAAGACAAAGACGACATGCCGTACTTCACCCTCAACACAGACAAATTTTTCACCGTTTTTGACAAGGCCTGCGATTTGATGTATGATGCCGGTTCGTACAACATACACCACCTTGAAGGGAAATTCCCCGAAATCTACAAGATTTCCGCGCAGATGTTCATGGAAGACCGCTCGCTTTTCTATTGGATACTGTTGCACGACATATTCGATTTCAGGGATATGGAAAGCGATTTCGGAATATTGCCCCTGCCAAAATACAGCGGCGACCAAAAAGAATATTATCACGAGGTGAACCATTACCACGGGCATGCCCTCGCAATACCGGTTTCAGTATCCGACCAAGAACGGACGGGGATCATCCTCGAAGCGCTAACGGCAAAATCCAGGTACACTTTGCTGCCCGCATATTACGACATATCGCTCCAGCGCAAATTTTCTCGCGACGAAGAATCGAGGGAAATGCTCGACATAATTTTTTCTTCGTTCATGTATGATGTGGGCGCGATAAACGAATGGGGCAGCATATTCTACAACCTCGTCATGATGACGATGAAAAACGACAGGGATATAGCTTCGAAATTTGAAAAATACGAGGCCAAAGCGTTGCAGGATATGCAAAAGACCATGGATCTGTACGAAAAAATAGGGAAATGACCGAATTTATCCGGAAAAGGGGAATCGATTTATGAAGGGTAGGGAACTTACGAGAAAAATACTATTGCATGAAGAAGCGGAGAGGCTCCCGCGCGATTTGTGGACGGTGCCGTACATAAATATGTTCAGGCAGGGCGAACTGGGGCGTTTTTTGGAAATGTTTCCAAGGGATTTTACGGGAGCCGGGGTAAATTACGGGAAGTCGCGCTACTTTGGCGGGACCCCGTACCGCAAGGGAAGCTATATCGACGAATTTGGCTGCGAATGGGAAGTGATGGAGGACGGAGTGGCGGGCGAAGTGAAAAACCCGCCCATAAAAACGCGGGCCGACTTGGACAATTACAAACTTCCCCTGGAAATGCTCGACGAAATGAAATGGGACGGCAATATGCAGGCATACAAGGAAACCGATTTGTTCGCGATGTGCGGGACTCATGTGCGCCCGTTTGAAAGGATGCAGTTTTTGAGGGGCACCGAGCAGCTTTTTATGGACATCGCGACGGAAGACCCCATTTTTCTGAAAATGAAAGACATGCTCCACGAATTTTATATCCGCGAGCTGAAACTGCTCGCCCCGCTGGCCATCGACGGAATCAGCTTCATGGATGACTGGGGCACGCAGCGCTCGCTTTTGATTTCGCCCGCCGCATGGCGCAAACATTTCAAGCCGATGTACAAGGAATACTGCGATATAATACACAGCGCGGGCAAATTCGCTTTCTTCCATTCGGACGGGCACACCGAGGAAATTTACGGCGACATTGTGGAAATCGGAGTGGATGCGTACAATTCGCAGCTGTTTTGCATGGATGTAGAGCGCCTGGCCGAAAAATACAAGGGCAAGATCACTTTCTGGGGCGAACTCGACAGGCAGAACATTTTGCCCTTTGGAACCGAAGATGAAGTCAGGGAGAGCGTCCGCCGGATAAAAAGAGCCATGCTGTCCCCGAAGCGCACGGGATTCATCGCCGAGCTCTCCTGGGAGACGGTCACGCCCCTGGCGAATGTGATCGCGGCTTACGACGAATTTGAAAAAATCTGAAAAATTTGAAAAAAATCGGAATATCGCAAAAATTCCCCGGAACATTTTCGCGCTTCGCACGTCTAACATGGCAAACATACCGCAATGAAAGGTTTGGATATTCTTATGAAAAAAATAATATCGTATTTGCTTTTGTCCTCCATGATATTTTGCCTGGTCCCAATGGCTGCGGCAGCCGAAGAGGATGCAGTTCCGCCGCTAAAAGACGGATATTCGCTTGTGCCGACGCTGTACGGCAAAACGGGGGTTGACGTTTCAAGCGCGTTTCTTTTGACTGTCCCCCTCGAAGCTTCAATCGGCGAAATCATCGGGGCGCTTTCAATTGACGGCCAGCCGGCGCCGCTGGTTTCGCAAAAGGGCAAAAAGGAATTTTTGATCACCCCGTCTGCGACCCTGTCGCCCAATTTCTTGTACATATTCAGGCTTTCGCGCACCGGAAAAGAAGAAATCACCTGGGCATTCCAGACTGCCAAAAAATTTCAGGTGATTTCGAATTTCCCGCGAAACCAGGCGACAAACGTCCCAAAAAACAGCGGGATAGAGATAATCTTTTCCTCTGCGGGCTATGGAGCAATAGACGACTATTTCGAAATATCCCCCAATGTCGAAGGTAAATTCGAATACCACAAAGAAACGGCCGTTTTCGTGCCGAAGTCGCTTGCCTACAAAACCGTTTACACCATAACGCTGAAAGCGGGGATTGCGCTCGAAGGGACAGGCGACGCATTGGCCGGGGATTATACGTTCGCTTTCGAAACAGAGGCCGAACCCTCGTATTCCCCCCCGAAATATTCCGAATCCGCCTATTTTTATTCCAAATACGCCGAACTGCCGACCATCGAACCCCCTCAGTTTGGCTTTCGGGTCTATTGCTCCGATTACGCCGCCGCTTTGCCAAACCCAAAGATAAGCGTGTACAAATTCGGCAGCGGCGAAAAAGCGGCAGAAGCGGTAGAGGCGCTGACGGGTGCGCCCGGCTGGTCCCGTTACGCAAAAGAAAAAGAACTCATCGGCAAAAACGGCCTAAGCAAAGTCATGTCCTTCGAGGCCAAGGACGGCTACGACGACCAAACAAATACCTTGACGCTCCCCGACTGCCTCACGCAGGGATTTTACCTGATAGAAGCCGCGCTCAAAGATTCCAAAAGCCAGATGATCGTACAAATCAACGATCTTCCGGTTCAGCTCATCGCCGACAGCGAAAAAACCATTTTGTGGGTAAACGACATCGAAACAAAAAAAGCTTCCGCAGGAGCCGCGATTCAGGACGTCAAAGAAGGCAAGACATATACGGCGGACGCCGACGGGATAGCGGTCATCGACAGGGCCATTGAATTTTCGCGGGATTGCGAGCGATTCGACATAACCTCCACAGACGGCAAAGTTTGCATTTGGCTGTATCGCGGGTACGGATACGGCACAGGGGGAGCAAACGAAGCGTATTGGAGCGCCTTGCAGCTCGACCGCAGCTTGTACAAGCGCGACGACGCTGTTTCGTTTTTCGGTTTTGTGCAGGAGCGCAAAAACACCGAGCAGATAAAAAACGTGACAGCCGTGCTCACGCGGGGCTATTACAGCTACGGATATTACGGAACGCGGGACATATTGCAAAAGCAGACCGTGCCGGTGAGCCACGGCGCATATTCCGATGAGATGCAGCTGCCCAATTTGGACGCGGGCTCATACAACCTGACCATATATTGCGGCGACGTAGCTTTGGCGAGCACCTACTTCACCGTGCAGGATTATGTCAAGCCGCCGTATAAAATCGAGGTTTCCGCAGACAAAAAAGCGGCTTTTTTGGGAGAAACGGTGACTTTTTTTGCCAAAGCGGGCTTTTTCGAGGGCACCCCCGTGGCGGATTTGGATATTTCATACAATGTGTATGGATATGACCTGGATACTTCCGGAAACGGCCGCGCAAAAACAGATTTGGACGGAGCCGTGGAAATTTCCGAAAAGATCGCGGCCCATGCGGACGCGCAGGGGCAGACAAGCCTCGGCTTTACAGCGGAGGCGACGCTCCCCGAAATCGGGCGGACTGCAAAAAGCGCATCCGTGCGCGCCTTCATCAACGACATCGAAGTCTTTGCAATGGCAAGCCGCACAAAAAAAGAAGCAAAACTCACGGCGAACGTGAGCTCCATAACCTTGGACAGGCTAAACGACGGCACGGCGAAAAATTACCACGACTATTTGGACGCGCCGGTTTCAGGCAAACCCCTGTCGGTGGAAATCTACAGGGTTTACTACGACAAAAAGGAAACCGGAAGTTATTACGATTACATAGAAAAAAAGGTCAGGACGACATACAGGTATGAGCGAAAGGAACAAAGCATCAACGCTTTCACCATGGTCACGGACAAAGAGGGGAACGCCGAAAAAAGCTTCACCGTCCCCGACCGCCAATATGAGAGCTATTTCGCGAAGATAAGCTGCATCGACGGAAACGGCCGCAAAATCACGCAATGCGCTTACATAGGCCATGACTATTACAGCTATTGGCAGAACGTCAATACAGACAGCTATTTTCTGGAAATGGACGAAGAAGCCAATGCGGCCTATGACGTCGGCGAAACGGTGAAATTGACCCTGAAGCGCGGCTCCGCCGAAGTCACAAGCGGAAACTTCCTGTTTGTCGCCATGCAGCGCGGAATACAGAGCTGGCAAGCGGGCAAAAACCCGTACAGCTTCGAATTTTCAAAGGAACATATCCCCAATGTCACCGTCAATGCCTACTATTTCAACGGATACAACTACCAATCCGGCTATTACATGAGCAAAACCATTTATTTCGACTACTTGAAAAACGACCTGGAGCTGAGCGCATCCACCGACAAAGACTCATACAAGCCGGGAGATAGCTGCACCGTCACCGTGACGGCGAAGGACGCAAGCGGAAACTTGAAAAAAGACGCCAATGTAAATATAAGTATCGTGGACGAGGCACTGTTTGCCCTGAGGGATTACCATGTCGATACGCTCGCCCTCCTGTACCGCGCGGTGAGTTCGGGGCTGAAATTCGCCGCATCGACGCACAGGGCCTATGTGCCTTCTTTTGACGATGAGTTAAATGAAGAAGCCATGCCCGAAGCCGAAGCCCCTTCGGCGGCTCCCTCCCCCGGAGGCGGAGACGGAGACGACGCATATTTGAGGGAAATATTCAAAGACACGGCGTTTTTTGCCACAATGCAGACAAATAGGCAGGGCGAGGCCGTCTACACGTTCAAGCTGCCCGACAATATAACCTCTTGGCGGCTCACGATGTCGGCTGTAAGCGAAGACTTGTATGCGGGAAACGCCACCGCCAACATTATCGTCACGAATCCGATGTTTTTGAACTATACTTTAAATAACGAATTTTTGGCCGGGGACATCCCGACAATTGGAGTCAACGCATACGGGACGAGCCTGTCCGGCGGCGAGAAAGTGGATTTCGAAGTCTGGGACGAAAGCCGGCCCGACAAAAAATACAAAGCGAGCGGCGCGGCGTTCGAGCGCGTAAACATACCGCTCTGGAAGATGGAAAACGAAGGGGCGAACGCCCTTGTAATCAAGGCCACGGTCGATAACGGCACAAGCGACGCGGTCAGGCACCAATATCAAGTGCTCGCGACATACCGCGAGATCGACGAGGCGATGTATTGCGATGTTAGCCTCAGCACGAAATTTGAAGTCGGAAGCGGCGGGCTCACCAACATCACTTTCACCGACCAGGGCAGGGGGGCGTTTTTGCATCAGCTTCTTTGCATGCTTCGGGGCGGTTACGGCGGCGACAGGATCGAAAAGATGCTGGCGCACCGCGAAGCGGCCAAGCTGCTTTCGGAATATTTTCCCGACGTGCATTTTGGCTATTGCAACATCAATTTCGAGCCGAAAAGCTACCAGCAAAAAAACGGGGGGCTGTCCATATTGCCCCACGCCGAAAGCGACCTCGAAACCACGGTGAAACTCATCGATTACATCAAGGGCGAGATCAACGCGAATTCGCTGAAAAACTATCTGTACATGGTTTATGAGGGCGAAAACGCCGAAAACAAAATGTGCGCGCTTTACGGGCTTGCGCTTTTGGGCGAACCGGTGCTTTTGGAACTTGGCGGCTATGCGATGCAGGACAATATCTCGGTGAAGGACGCGGTCTACATCGCGCTGGGCTATTGCGCCTTGGGCGAAAAGGAGACCGCCTCAGAACTCTACGACGGCCGGGTCGCGCCGAACCTTGAACAGATGAAGCCGTATTTCCGCGTGAATGCGGGCGAAGATCAAGACGACGTCCTAACGGCCACATCCGCCGCGAACTTATTGGCCACCAAACTCGAAAAACCCGAAAAAGAGGGTCTGTACCGCTATTGCATCGACAATTACGCCACGGACATACTGACAAACATCGAAAAGCTTTCGCATATAAAGCAGGAAATCGCGAAGCGGACCGAAGTCAAAGGCAAAATCAGGTATACCCTGTTCGGCGAGGAATTTACGCGGGAACTCGAAAACGGCTCCAGCTACACGCTGGAAATCCCCGCCCGGAACATGGCCGAATTCAAGCTGGTCGAAGTGACCGGCAGCGTGGGAGCGGTTTCCGTCATCAAAAAGCCCATGGAGGAAATAGGGGAAATCGACGGGGACATAACGGTCGTCCGCCGCTATTACGAGGCGAACGAATACAAAAACAGCAGCGAAAGCTTCAAGCAAGGCGACCTTGTGCGCGTGCAGCTGTGGATAGACTACACAAAAAAGGCGATGGACGGCTCGTACTGCGTGACAGACTATCTGCCCGCAGGGCTCGAATATGTCAGCGGATCTGCCAAAATCGAAGATTCGCCCGATTTTGGATACGGATATTACCGCTACTGCAAAGTCGAAGGGCAAAAAATAACGTTCTACGACTACAACGGCAGGTTTGACCAAGGGTGCATGTATTACTACTACGCGCGGGTGATAAACCCCGGCAAGTTTTTGGCCGAGGGGACATTCGTCCAAAACTTGGCGGCCAAGGACTGTTTCACCATCGGGGAGGACAGCGCCATAACCATCGAATAAAGGGTTATGCGCGTCACAAATATTTGCGAAGCACTTTGAGCACCTTTTCAAAATCGATCGGTTTGCGGAGGTGCTCGTCCATTCCCGCCGCATAGCTTTCGTCGACGTCGCTTTTGAAAGCGTTGGCTGTCATGGCTATAATCGGCAGCTTGATATTTTTCATATGCGGCAAGGCCCTTATGGCGCGCGTCGCTTCATATCCGTCCATTTTGGGCATCTGCACATCCATGAACACAATGTCATACTTTCTGCCGGACGATTCTATCATTTCCAGCGCTTCCCGCCCGTTTTCCGCGCAGTCTATTTCAATTCCCGTATCTGCCAAAAGGTCTACGAGTATTTCGCGGTTGATCGCCACATCTTCGGCAAGAAGCAGCCTTTTGCCCTCAAATTCGCCTTCTGCATATCCGCTTTCTTCAATTTGGACTTGAGTTCTGCCGGCGCATCCGTCTAAGCCGCCCTCAAGGAAAATCGGGGAAAGCGGATTTTTTTCGCTGCGCGAGGCTTTTATGGTGAAGATGAATTTGGCGCCTTTTCCGAGTTCCGATTCGATCCATATCCTGCCTCCCATGAGTTCGACGATGTTTTTGGATATGACAAGGCCCAAACCCGTCCCCCCATATTGGCGGTTCGTGCCGCTTTCCGCCTGTTCGAACGCCCGGAACAGCCTCCCCTGCTGTTCGGGCGAAATGCCTATCCCGCTGTCCGCCACAAAAACGCGCAGTTCGCAGAATTCGTCGGTTTCGCCGATCAAAGAGGCTTCGAAATCGATGTTCCCAAATTCGGGGGTGAACTTTACCGCATTGGAAATCAGATTCGTCAAAACCTGCGCCAGCCGCTGTTCGTCGGCCACGATAAGGCGCGGTATTTTTTTATCGACATTCATTCGAAGCGATTGTTTTTTTTCTTCCACGCGGAAACTTGCGACTGCCACGACTTTTTGCAGCATTTTTTCGAAATCGAATTCAACGGGGGCGAGTTCGAGTTTGTTCGCCTCGATTTTCGACATATCGAGTATATCATTTATCACACCTAAAAGATGGGAAGAAGCGGCCTCTATTTTATTTAGCGCATAATCCTTTTCAGCCGCGTTTTTCGCCTTTTTCCCGATGGCGGTCATGCCGATTATGGCGTTCATGGGCGTCCTCATTTCGTGGCTCATGCTTGACAGGAAATCGCTTTTGGCCCTGCTGGCTTCGTTTGCTTGCGCGAGCGCGGATTTCAGCAATTCGTTTTGGCTGTTTATTTCTTTTATCAATTCCGCTCCCTTTACCGCGGCGGAGATGTTTATTCGAAGCGCTTCATATGTATCCACGGCAATATCGGGGTCAAAAGGCATGAGCATCGTCCCGAATTCCTCATCCTTGAAAAACAGCGGGACAAAGAACACGTCGCGCCGTTTTTTCTCGAAATCAAATTTTTCGATGGTGGAGTAATCCGAAAACACGATGGGGGCGCCCCTGTTGTTTTTTATGTTGAATTTTGTATCCCCGTCAAATCCTATGAGCGTATTTATCGTCCTGTCGGCATTTGGGTCGCCGCTTTTTATGGGGCGGCGGTACAGGCCAATTATCGCGGAATCGATGGAAATGCTCGGAAGCGTTTTGTGCAATTCCTCCGCCAGTGAATCTATGTCAAATATCAAAACGAGGTTGCTGGCAACCCTCCTCACTATCCAACGGTTGTCTTTCAAGGCGATTTCCCTGAATTCCATTTCTTTTTGCCGGACGCCTTGGGCAAATTCATTTGCCGATTCCATATTTGCGCATCCGCAGGACTGGCGCTCCATAAACACCGGCGTCATGTTGATTATTTTTTCCACAGGTTTCCCTTTGATTTGATCGAGGAGCATTTCCGCGCTCACCAAGCCGAATTTACGGAAATCCTGCCGCGCCGTGCTTATCGAGGGGATAAAAGCGGCAGATTCTTTGTCGTCGTCGAAGCCGGTGACCGCAAAATCCGCGGGAGCGGACAAATTGTTGTTTTTCAATTCGTTTAAAATGCCCATTGCAGTCATATCGTTGCACGCGGCGATCGCATCGGCGGAAATATCAGTCATTTCAAGCAGTTTTTTCACCGCGTTCTTCCCGCTGTCCTGATCGAAATTCCCGGGGAAAATATATCTGTCATCGTAAGCTATCCCATTTGCCTCCAATGCCATTTTGTATCCTTCGAGGCGTTTTTGGGCTTCGGGATGCCCGTCCGGGCCTTTGACAAAAGCAATTTTTTTCTTGCCGTGGACCCGTATCAAATGTTCCACCGCATCGTGCATCCCCGCCAAGTTGTCCACTATGACGGACACGGCGCCCGGCATAATGTACGAAACGGAAACGACGGGAAGGCGGCCGGGGATTCTGGCGGCATATTTTTCGAAATTTTCATTTTTCAGTATATGGGCCATAAAACCGGAAAACATGATTATCCCGTCCAATGAGCCGTTGTTTCGTATAGTCTCGAAGCAAGTGTCGAAATGCGAGGCAAAATCATTGGTAGTCATCTGATATGTCCCGAAATACGCCGTCAGGTGAATGTCGTTCATGCGCGCGTATTCCACGATGCCGCTCCAGATATCATATTGGTTTGTGGTGTCCATAGTGGAAAATATGACGCCGAAATGAAGCCGCTTTCTGTTTTCCATGCCAATTCGCCCCCATCAATGATTTGTGATATTATATCACATATTTCAGCTGTTGTCAAGTTCTTTTGCCTCGAAAAAAAGCGCGGCAAAAGGCGCCTCCGCAATTTTTGTCGCGGAGGCGCCTTTGATTCGCGCCTTTAATTCGCCTTTTTCTTCCTCATCCGGGAAATTGCGGCTATGCAAAGCGCCAAAGCCAAAACCGAACCGAGCAAAACGGCAAGGAAAGCGTCTCCCGTGCCGGGATTGGGTTTCGCGCCAAAATCCGAATCTTTTTCATCCGGCCAAAAACCAAACAGCGGTATCAGGTTGCCTGCCACGTCGTATTCTTCTATGTTTTCGCCGTCGGGCAGCATTATATAACCTATTGGGATTCCGTTTTCGTCGAATATATACCATATGCCTTCTTCTTTGTCATACTCCGCCCACCAGCCGTTGCCCAGGGGCGTCCGATCTTCGACTTCCTCGAATTCCTCCAATTCTATTGTAGGCTGCGTCATATATTGAATCGGCGGGGGCGCCTCCGTTTCTTCTTTTGCTTGCGTCCCGTCTTCGCCCTCTTCGGTTTCTGATCCGCCGTCTGCGGCCGATTCATCCCCTCTCTCGACAAGGCCGGTTTCCTGCGGCGCGGCTTCTATCGTTATTGGCTCCTCCGTGTCCAAAGCGGCGGTGGCGGCCGTTTTCGGTTCTGCATCCGGCAGTTGAAGCGTCGTAGATTTTTCGGAAGACTGTTGCTGCGTAGTCGGCTGCGTGGTCGTTTGGAGCGCGGTAGTAGGTTGCGTGGCCGGCAAAACGGGCGGATAGATTGGAGGCGCGGGCGGGGGCGCCTTTTTGTTTGTGGCGGTCACAGTCAGCGCATCGCCGTTTGCAACTGTTATCCGGCTGTGGGAGAGCGAAACTTTTTCATAGCCGCCGGGAATATCGACTTCTTCGACATCATATACGCCCGGATCCACGTCCGCGATTTCCATTTGCCAGTTGTTTGAAGCAGAAAGCGTGAATGCGTATTTCACGTCCCCGCCCTGTTTCAGCGCCAATTTGAATGCCGTCGCGTCAGTTGGGGCGTCGCTTGCAGGATTGAACTCTTTTTTTGCCGTGACTGACGTTTTGCCAAGCGGATAAATCGGAGTTTCCGGAATTTTTTTGTTTGTGGCGGTCACGGTCGCATCGCCGCCGTCAACTACGGAAATCTGTTCCGGCAAAAGGGAAACTTTTTCGTAGCCGTCGGGCATATCGACTTCTTCGACGTCGTAAATGCCCGGGTTCACGTTTAAAAGCTCCATTTGCCAATTGTTTGCAGCAGAGAGCGTGAACATATATTTCACATCCCCGCCCTGCTTGAGCACCACGGTGAATTCTTTTTTGTCTGTGGCATCTGGGGCGTCGCCTGCGGGGTCGAATGCCTTTTTGGCCGTGACTTTGCCGGCCGGAGGCAGCGGAGGAGGTATCTTTTCGTTTACGGCGGTCACTACAAGGTCGGCTCCGTCCGTCACCGTGATTTTGCTGTGCGACATCGAATATGCCCTGTATCCCGCCGGCATATTTATCTCTTCCACGTCATATACGCCCGGATCCACGTCTGCGATTTCCATTTGCCAGTTGTTTGAAGCAGAAAGCGTGAACGCATATTTCAGATTTCCGCCTTGCTTGAGCACCAAGGTATATGACGATCCGTCGGCCGGAGCGTCGCCCGCAGGATTGAATTCTTTTTTTGCCGTGACTTTTCCGGTCGGCGGGGTGCCCGGAAACACGTTGGCAAAGGCGATTTCGTCATAGGAGAATAACGGTTCGTTGGGATAGACCTTGCTTCCGTAATGCGATGTTGCCGCAGTTCCGTTGATGTATTTTGTGACTTCGATGACTTCCTCGACGACCGGGGACGCCCATACCCTCACAGTGAGCACATATACTATCGGCTCGCTTGCCCAGTCGGTGATTCCGGTGAAATCCTCTTCTATTTTGAAGTAGTAGTCTATGCCCTGCGGACTTGCCATATTTACCGGAAGCACGAGCATGGGGAACCGGAAAAGATCTCCGTTCACCGAACCGGGTGTGTCGGCAAAGCTGACGATTCCGCCGCTTTTGATTTTGTTTGGGTCAGGCCCTTCCAACTCGGTCAGCTTAAAGGAAAATTGGGGGTTGCCCGGGTTGGCCGCGTTTATTTCCAAGGTTTTTATGCCGCCCAAATAAACGGCGGCATGGCCTTTGTTGGCGGGGATGTATGTATTCGTGATGGTGCGGGAGCTGTCGCCGGAAGATCCGCCGCTTGCCCAAGCGGAAGCGGATTTGTCCCACCATTCCACTGCGGGCGCGTTTGTTCCCGCTTGGATTGTCACTTTCGCATAGAGCGTCTCTATGCTGTGCGTCCAGCCGTTCATGCCATTTGTCGCATTCGGCGCCTCGGAGATGCTGAAATAATAGCTTCCCGGCAGCAATTCGCTGAGCATGGCCACGCCGCGTTTTATCGAGCTCGTATCGCCGCCTCCGGCGCCGTCAAAAATTTTTTCCCCCGCATTCACCGAAGTCATTGTTTCGGTGTCGGATGTATTCGACATTTGGGTAGGGTTGTCCCCATTCCCAAAAAGGCGCGTTAGCGTATAAGAAAAGGGGTTGTTTGGGGGGAAATAGTTGCCGTCGGGGGAATAGTACGCTTTGGAAAACGAGAGCGCCGCAGTCGCCTTGTGGTATGTGTTGGCAAAAATGCCGGAGGTTTTCGAATTGTTTATGTCGAAAACCGAAACGACCGGGTCTGAAAAAGTGACTCCATTCGCATTTTTTGCGACTTCGAGCTTCAAATACAGCGCTTCATTGTCATATGTCCAGCCATCGCCCGCCACGGATTCGTCTTTTTCGGTGATCTTGAAATAATAATCGCCTTCGGACAAATTGCCCAGCAGGACGTCGATGGTCTGCGATGTGCTGTCGTTTGAGGCGTTCGGGCCGAATTTCGCGGAAAGTATTTCATATGCGCCCAGCCCGCCCGGAAGACATCCCGACGGCGCCGCCAACAAATCGCCGTTTATGTCCACTTCCTCCACCACGAAGGCAAACTGCTTGTCTGCGGGAAATCCTGCGGATCTTCTTCCGTAAACTTCTTTTGTGAAATATATTCTGGCGGACGCCGATGTGTAGTTGTTGGTGAAAACGGTCCCGTCGTTCGCGCTTTTATAGTCTTGGGCATTCCAGAACGGGGCGGTTTCGCAGGGATAATCCACGGTGACGCTCAGGTACCGGTCGTTTGTGCCGGAAATCGCCGCGCCGTAGTCCACCACCACTTTCACGATCATTTTTTTTGCGTCGTACACCCAGTTGTCGGGCACCGGGCTTGGAATGGATTCGCCTATCACGTAATAGTGCGTGCCTACCGGGACGTTTGCCACGCTGAAAGCCGCAGATTGGGGATTATTGCGGGAAACGGGCCCGACCGATTTCGAATCGAGCGGAATGTTGCCTATCGAATCACCATTTGCATCGACTTCCTGGAGCGTGAAATCGAAAACCGGGCTGCTTCCCGCAAATGCCCCGAATACCGCTTTGCTTGCCTCTACTTCGAAATCGCCGTATATGTAATGGTTTGCAAAAGCGATGTCTTTGACGCTGAGCGCGGCTCCCGGGGCCTTGCCGCCTTGGTATTTCGTCAGCGTTATAACCTGGCCCGAAGCCGAAACCACGATTTTGGCGATATAAAAGGTTTCGTCGTATATCCAGCCTGGCAGGGAGCCGGGGACTTCCGATATTTTGTAGTAATATGTGCCTTCCTCCAGCACGAAGTTCGAAAAATCAACTGCGCCGGACAAGTTTCCCGCGCCGTTCAAAGACACGGTTTTCACTTCCCTGTGGACATAATTGCCGGAGCCGTCCATTATGGGGGCGGCCCCCGCCGAGTCCCCGTCCACTCTGGTGATTGCGAGCTGGAAAGCCGCATCTCCGCTAAAAGCGCCGCTCGCCGATTTTGTGACGGCCTTGAAATAGGTGATCGTTTCCTTGTGTACCGGGACTGTGAATTGGTTGTTGAACGTTTTCACGCTGTCGGATGCGGTCGTTCCCAAAAACCAGCTCGAGGGGAAGTTTTGGTTTTTGGCGTAGTAAATATCGATCGCGCCGTCGCTATGCACTTCGATTTGGATCCATATCGTGTTTTCGCCGTTTGTGATGCTCCATCCGTCGTTTATCTGCGCCGCAGTCAAAGTTTCCGTGACTTTGTAGTAGTAGATGCCCGGCGCGAGGCCGGCGGCGGCGAAACTGAAATCCTCCGTCTGCGCCGCATTGAAACCGACGCTGAGCTGATCGTTTTTGTAGCCCGCGTTGTTTGCCTGCGTTATCACTGCGCCGCTGTTGTTCACTCCGCGGACGGTGAAGCCAAATGACGCGGCTCCCGGGGCTGAATTTGGCTGGATGGTGAACGCTTTTTTCAAGCCAACTGTCGCGCTGTATGTGGCGGCTCCGTTGGCCGCGGTGATCTTCGAGCTCAAGTTCCCGAATTCGGCGTAGCCGGTCAAAATGTGCTGGTTGCTCGGCTTGGTGATATTTTCAAACAGATCCCCCTTGATGCTGCCTTTTTTCAATACCAGCGGCGAAATCTGCGAGACTGTCATATCCAAATTCGTTCCGCCGTATATGTAGATTGTGTCGCCCGGGAAAATATTTTGGATGGTAACCGTCGCCCCGGTGAATATGCTCCCGTTGACTTCGACCATGTCGGCGCCCGCGACGACAAGCGCGAAAGCGGGCGCAGCGCCGCTTCCGGCATACCCGCTGTGGGTGAAGGCGAATAAGCCCGTGGAAGGGTCGTAGTTAGACGAAATGTCGCTGATTCCGGGCGATGAGGCGGGTTTGGCGTACTCGGCCGCCATGGCCCGCAACCCGGCGGCTATCATTTCATATTCCGCGTAGTAATTATATGTGGCGCCCAATTTTGTTTTCAGGTCCGTGAGGTCGGTCGGGGTCGCCGCGGCGCCCGGCCAGTTTGCCGGATTTGGGTCGGTGACTCCCAACCGGTCTGTCCAGAGAAAGCAAGTCATGATCATGAGCCGATCCTGTTCCTGCCCAAGGGTCACGCCAAACAGCTTGTTGAATTCATCGAGGCTCAGCTTTGCGCCGTAACCCGCGCTGGCCAAGGCGGCGGCCAAAGCCTGCACTTCCGTCACCCCGCCGTAATAGTTGTGCAGCTCCGACCCGTCCACTTCCGGGGCCTGCAATAGTTTGTCGGCGCAGAAAGCCAAGTATCGGTGGCCTCCGGTGTCTTCCAGTATGAAACGCCCATCCTCAAATTCGCCCGGCACATTGCCGACGGGCCAATAATCGGGTCCCCCGCCATTTTGCGGGTCGATGTCATACGACGGACTGTTTGCCACGGCAAGCTGCGATTGGCCCGCATCCGCCGATACATTCGGCGGGCAAATGAGAGGCCATGCGGAAAGCGCGGCCAGCGCCGACAAAGCCAGCGCCAAAATCGCCTTCATCGGCGCGTAGTTTCTTTTTTTGGCGTTTTTAGCGTTTTTATCGGAAATTTCTTTCATTTTTTTTGTTTTTCTCCCCAATACAAATTTCGTTTATGTCGTTATCGACATAATTTATTATACCCATATTGCGCTGCAATGTAAAGCCCATTGCGGAAATTTAGTTGTAAACAATTTGTGAATTGGTGGTTGACAAGCTTTTCCATATGTGATATAATAGCGCCAATGCGAAAACAAAACAACAATAACTATTGTGGAGGAAAAAAACATGGCTAAACTGAAAATCGGCATAATCGGCACGGGCGGGATAGCGGGCGCCCACCTGAACAACTACAAAAAGGTCCCCGAAGCGGAAGTGGTGGCGGGGTGCGACATAGTGCCCGGCAAAGCCGCGGAGTTCTTCAAGCGCAACAACATGCCGGATGCTTTGGCCTTCGAGAGCGCGGAGGAGATGCTCGAAAAGGTGGAATTGGATGCGGTAAGCGTGTGCGCATATGCCGCCTCCCACGCGAAATGCGCCATCCTCGCCCTCGAGCGCGGGCTCCCCGTCCTGCTCGAAAAGCCCATGTGCGTGACCCTCGACGAGGCCAAGGCGATAGTAGCCGCCGAAAAAAAGAGCGGCAAATTCGTGACTGTGGGTTTCCAGCCGCGCTTCGACCCGAATGTGCGGCACATAAAAGAGATCATCGAAAGCGGGACTTTGGGCAAAGTTTACTATATCCAAACCGGCGGGGGCCGCCCAAACAACATCCCGGGAAACCTCACCTTCCTGACCAAGGCGACTGCGGGGGCGGGATCCTGTTCGGATGCGGGCTGCTATCCCATCGACCTCGCGCTCAATTCCGTGGGCAACCCCAAGCCCCTCACCGTGAGCGCGACCATGACAACCTACTTTGGCAACGATCCCAAATACTGCCCTTCTTTTGCCGACAAATTGGACGTCGACGACTTCTCCTCGGCATACGTGCGGCTCGAGGGCGGGATTGTGCTCGACTACCGCATGTCGTGGTTCATGCACATGGACACCGCCGGCGACTTTTTGTTTTTGGGAACCAAAGCGGGGCTCAAAATCAAGCAGTCGGGCCCTGTGGGTGCCTGGGACGGCTCGATGGGCAGCATCACCCTGTTTAAGCAAGTGGACGGGAAATTGGAAGAAACCGACATACCGCTCAAGCCGCAGGAGGATTTCTGGCTGTACAAAATAAGGAGCTTCGTGGACGCGGTGCTCGACGGCAAAAACATCGCGCCCATCCCCACAAGCCAGATCATATACAACCAGGCGATAATCGACGGAATAATACGCTCCAGCAGCTTGGGCCGCGAAGTGGAATGCGTTTTCTAAAGGAGGCGGCGACAATGGCAAAACGGATCATGGCATTTGTTTTGGTTGCGGCGCTCGCCCTGCCGTTTGCGGTTTCCTGCAGCGGCGAAACGGGCAAGGAAAACGTCAAGGACACAGATTCCGGCGGCGAAAACCGGGAAGAAGGCCAAAACGTCGAACAGGCGGAAGTCAAGGTGTACCCCGATTTGGAACCCAAGGATTTCGGCGGCTACGAATTTACATTCCTGACCAGGACGATTCAAAACGTGGACTGGGTGGAATGGGACCACAGAGATCTGTCGTCGGAAGAATTGAACGGCGACATAATCAACGATGCCGTCTTCAACCGAAACAAAAAAATAGAGGAAAAGTACAATGTCGCGATAACCGAATCCGTGGTGACGGATTTCGCGGGGACATTGCGCAAAACGGTGAGATCCGGGGACGATCTCTACGATATCGCCGTGCCCCACCTGATGGAAGTGGCCGCTTTGGCGCAGGATGGGAGCATAACGGACATATTCCAGGTGCCCCGCTTCGATTTCGGCAAGCCTTGGTGGAATCAGAACACCCCGCGCGACTTATCCATCGGAAACAAGCTGTTTGTGATGCAGGGCGATTTGCTGATTATGGACAACGACGCGATGGAGGCCATGATTTTCAACAAGTCCCTGCTCAAAGACCAAGCCCTCGAAGACCCGTACGAAATCGTCAAAAGAGGCGAATGGACTTTTGAGAAGCTGTACGAAATGAGCAGGGGGGTAGCCCAGGACTTGAACGGCGACGGCAAAATGTACATCCAGGACGACAGGTTCGGCGTGATACTCCAAGCGGACACGGACATTTCGTTTCTCGTTTCGGGCGGGGACAAAATATGCAGCAAGGACTCCAACGACTACCCCATCATAACTTACGGCTCCGACCGGAGCTACAGGATCGCCGACGCGCTGATGAAGCTGATGCTCGAAGAGGACAGCGTGGTGAACCTGCACAGATACGCCGGGAAGTTTGGCATATACGACGAGCAGGTGAAGATGATGGAGGAAGACAGGGCGCTGTTCTCCTGGATACGCATGAGGATCGTCGAAAGGCTCAGGGCGATGGAAACCGATTTCGGCATACTCCCCCTGCCAAAACTCGAAAAGGAGCAGCAAAACTACATAACCCACATGAACCCGCACACCGGCGCGGGGATCTCCATACCGGCTTCATCCCAGGACCTCGACAGGACGGGGATGATAATCGAGGATTTGTGCGCGGAATCGAAATATACCTTGCAGCCGGCGTATTACGAGATAAATTTGCAGGGCAAGTTCATGAGGGACGATGAGAGCCGCGAAATGCTCGACATAATATTGGCCAACACCGCATACGACATAGGCTATATCTACAATTTCGGCAATTTCGCCATGACGGTGGTGTATTTCGGCCAGGACAAAAAGACTTCGCACGCCTCGCAATTTGAGAAAATGGAACCGAAAATGCAAAGCGACATAGAAAAAACGATAGAGGCATACGAGAGCGTGAACTGACCTTGCAAAATGGCCTTTGCAATCTCGCGAAATGGGCGGCAGCCGCCTTAAAAAACGGTTGCCGCCTTGGCCGCGGCAAAAAATGGGAGGGCTTTTGGAGTCTGATTCGATACACTGCGTATTTTTATGAATTTCAACAAATATTATGTATGCGCAACGCAAAAAAATCAAAAATAACCCTTGACAAATGGCAAAAAATATGATATAATTGTAAAAGTCGGATGTTTTTGGGGAGGGGTATCAATATCTATGGAAAAGACAAGAAGATTCGCAAAATATTTTGTCGCTTTTGTTTTGGCGGCCATTTTGGCTGTGGGCGCTTTTCCCGTCCCGGTCAGGGCAGAAACCGGGGTTGTCTCGAACGACAAAGCCAAAATGGATTTCACCGATTCGAACGCCACCGGCACGGTCAAGATCAACGTGGTGGCGAAAGTGGACAAAAAGGTCAAGGTTTCGATAGAAAAAGGCGACAGGAAATACAGCTACGATCTAAACGGCGGCGGAAAAGTTGAATCCTACCCGCTCCAGTGGGAAAACGGGGAATACACCGTGAAAGTCCTGATACAGGCGAGCGACCCCACGAAGTATTCGGTCGCGCTCACCAACACATTCAAACTCGAGCTGAAAGACAACAAAGCCCCCTACATGAACCCAAACCAGTTCGTGAACTACACCAAAGAAACCGCCATCGTGAAAAAAGCCGCCGAGCTCGCGAAAACCGGAGCGACGCAGCTCGACAAAGTCGAGGCGATATACAAATTCGTGATAGAGAGCCTGTCATACGACACGAACAAGGCGACCACCGTCCAGAGCGGCTATGTGCCCGATGTGGACAAGATAGTGAGTTCCGGGAAAGGAATATGCTTCGACTACGCCGCGGTGTTCGCAGTGATGCTGCGCTCGCAGGGCATACCCGCCAAGCTTGTGATGGGGTATGTGAAAGACCCGAATTCGAAGGATTCCGTCTACCACGCCTGGAACGAGTTCTATCTGTCGGACAAGGGCGGCTGGTTCAAGATAAACGAAATGAAATTCGACGGCCAGAAATTCGAGAGGATCGACCCGACATTCGATTCGTCTTCCAAATCAAGCAAGGCCGTGATAAAATTCATCGGCGACGGCTCGAATTACTCAAAAAGCTGGGATTTCTGAGCCATTGACATACAAAAAATCAATCAAAACATGACGAGGTATACAAAAATGAAGGAAAAAATCCATCCCAACTACTACGACGTGACAGTGAAATGCGCGTGCGGCGAACAGATAACCACGCGCTCTACGAAAAAAGACATAAAAGTCGATATCTGCTCCAAATGCCATCCCTTTTTCACGGGCAAGCAAAAGTTCGTGGATGTAGGCGGAAGAGTGGACAAATTCAAGAAACGCTACAACGCGAACGTGTAACGCGGTTTGCTCCGGCTTGGGCGCGCAATGTCGATTTTTTTGCGGTTTTATACTGTCACAAATTGACGGATTCGGGAAAAACGCCGAGTCTGCTCTGTTTGGGCGGTATTTTTTTATTTTGCGCTTAATTTGAGAAAGGGCCAAAAATACATATGACGGAAAAAAACAAAACGATAGAGACAACGGCGGAAACAAAAGCCAAGGCGCTTTTGGTGGGATTGGTCACGCCGGATATTTCGGAGGGCGAATGCGAACTTTCCCTCGACGAACTCGAAAGACTGGCCGAAACGGCCGAAATATCTTCCATGGGCCGGCTTTGCCAGAACAGGGCGGCCCCCGACCCCGCCAGCTATATCGGAAAAGGCAAGCTGGAAGAGGCGAAGGCCATAATGGAATCGAACGAAATAAACGTCGCGATAATCGACGGCGAGCTTTCGCCTTCGCAGATAAAGAACATCGGGGACTTTTTGGGCGGCATAGAGGTGATCGACAGGACAATGCTTATCCTGGAGATTTTCGAAAAGCACGCGCACACAAGCGAAGGGAAGCTGCAAGTGGAAATCGCGAAGCTCAGGTACACATTGCCCCGCCTTGTCGGAAAAGGCAAGGATATGTCGAGGATCGGCGGGGGCGGCGGAGGGACGGCCGGGGCGCGCAGGGGCTCCGGCGAAACGAAGCTGGAAGTCGAGCGCAGGAACGCAAAGGCGCGAATCTCCGCGCTCGAGCAGGAAATAGAGAAACTCGGGACATCCCGGAACTTGACGCGATCCCGCAGGCAAAAAGCGGGAATACCGAACATAGCAATCGCGGGCTACACGAATTCCGGAAAATCCACGCTGCTCAATTACCTCACGGATGCGGGCGTGCTGGCCGAAAACAAACTGTTTGCCACCCTCGACCCCACCACGCGGAAACTGCGGCTGCCAAACGGCTCCGAAGTGCTTTTGACCGACACCGTGGGGCTCATAAGAAAATTGCCGCACCATTTGGTGCAAGCCTTCAAATCCACCCTCGACGAAATAAATTACGCCGACATAATCCTGCTCGTCTCGGACATATCGGATCCGGAGCACCAAAGCCAGCTGGAAGTGGCGGCGGAGCTTCTGTCCGAAATGGGCATAACGCAAAAACCCATCGTCACAATCTACAACAAGATCGACATGCGGGAAAGCCCGCCCGCCCCGGATGGCGTCCGCTTTCCCGAAGCATACATATCGGCCAAAACCGGAGAGGGCATAGAGGACCTTTTGGCCCAAATACAGCAAACTTTGGAAACCTTGAGAAAGTCCGTGGTTTTCGCGTTTCCGGCGGATGGCAGCCAACAGGGGCATATAAACTACCTCTACAGGAACGCCGCCGTTTCAGAAGTGGAATACGGCCCGGATTTCGCGACTGTGCGGGCCTCAGCCGACGAAAAGACGAGGAACATGTACGCGAAGTATTTGGCCGTTGGCGATTAATTGCCGTTGGCCGTTATATATTCCGCTATGTCGCCTACGCATACGAGTTTTTTCAGTTCCTCGTCTTTTATCGAGATTTTGAACTCTTCCTCGCAAGTCAAAATGAATTCGGCGAGTTCAAGCGAATTGAGCTCGAGGTCCGCTATGAGTTTGGCTTCCGGGGTTATGAGTTTTTCGTCGATTCCCATGTTTTCGACAAGAAGGTTTTTCACTTTTTCAAACATGATTTTGGCTCCTTTATTTTAACTTATATCTCAGGATTTTTTTGGTAGTGGTTTTTTCGAATTCCTCGCTGCGGATCTCCACTTCGTTTATCTGCTTGAATACCGGCAGCCGCTTGTTCGTCTCTATCACCTTGTCTTTTATCGCGGCCTCGATTTCGCCGGAATCCTTGCCCGCGAAAATTTCAAGTTCCAAATCGGGGAACACCAAAGCGGTCAAAACATCGTCCCCATTCTCTTTTTTGCGGCCGATCACCGCGCATTCCTTTATTTCTTCGATCTTTTCCAAATATTCCTCGATTTCCTCGGGGTAGATGTTTTTACCGTTGCTCAGTATTATTATGTTTTTCCTGCGGCCCGTAATATACAAAAACCCGTCCTTGTCCAAATAGCCTATGTCCCCCGTTTTGAAAAACCCATCTTCGGTGAAGACTTCTTTCGTGGCTTCTTCGTTGTCCAAATAGCCGATCATGACATTGTCGCCCTTGACGAGTATTTCCCCGTTTCCGTCTTCGTCTTTTTCGCCTATTTTTATCTCGTCCTGGAACACGGGATAGCCCACCGAGCCCGCTTTTTTCATATGGAAGCCTTTGGGTATGACCGCGACCAAAGGCGAACATTCGGTTATCCCGTAACCCTGCCAGACCGCTATCCCGAAAGCGTCCATCGTCTTCACGTGCTCGGGCTTCAGCGGGGCTCCCCCGCATATGATGGCATTCACGTTTCCGCCGAGTTCCGCCAAAATATCCTTGAAGAGCGTCCTTCTGAGGTCGATTCCGGCTTTTCGGAGCGAATTGCTCAGCTTGATCGCGGTTTTGACGGTTTTTGTCTTGCCTTTCTTTTCTATCCCGTCCCAGATTTTTTTCACCAAAGTGTCCACGAACAGCGGCACGAGCACCATTTTGTCGGGTTTGTACGTTTTGAAATCGCGCAGCACGGTTTTCAGCGATTCGTTTTGGCACAGTTGGGTGCCCAGCATCGCGGCGGCAAACATCGTGCAGGTCGTCTCGTAGGTGTGGTGGATGGGCAGCACGGGGACCATGACGTCGAGGCGTTCGAGCATGACGCAGCAAGCCGCGTTATAGGCGTTCGAGGCGATGTTTTTTTGCGAAAGCATGACGGCTTTGCTCGTCCCGGTGGTGCCCGAGGTGAACAAATACGCGCAGGGCTTTTGGGCGTCTATTTCGACGTCGGCAAATTCGGCGAAGTTTTCGCTTTGCGCCTCTTCGCCCATTTCCAGAACCCGCCCAAAGGAATATATCCCGAAGTCTTTGTATTCGGGAAGTTCCCCATCTTCCGGATCCAAGTCGAAATTTATAAACTTGTTTGCGGTTTTTTGCGGCCTGTCCGAAGTTTTGGCGTAATTTTCGATCAAGGGCGCGAACTGGCCGGAATAGACAACGCATTTTACCCTCGCCCTCTCCAAAAAATTCATTATCTGTTCCGCCATGAGTTCCTTGTCAAGCGGAACTATTATGCCGTTTCCGTTGACGACCGCCATATAGCAGGCCAGCCATTCGTATCTGGTTTCCGTGATGATCGCCACAGTTTCCCCCATGAGCCCCATTTTGCAAAATGCCGCTCCCGTTATTTGCATTATGTCGTACATGCCGTCGTATGTGAGGGTGGTCGCCTCCCCCTTTTTTTTGAATGTGAAATAGGGCTGCGGGCCGTACTGCCTTTTGGCGTATTCCCAAAGCTGTCTCAAATTTTCGACTTTTTCGACTTTGTCCGGATAAAAAGTTTTCGGCATTTTTCCGCTCATTTTTCATTTTCCTCCTGCAATTGTTTTTATTGTTTGGCGATTTGCGCGAATTTTTAATATTTTCTTAATATCTGCGTCCATTGTATATTATATAATATACCATAAATATAACAAATGTTTAAATGAAATTCAAAAAATTAATTATTTTTTGCAAAAAGGTCAAAAAAATATGGGAAATCTCATCGCCTTCGACGGCATAGACGCCTCCGGCAAAACCACGCAGGCAAAAATCCTCGAAAAAAGGCTGCGCGAATCGGGGCGGGAAATTTTGTATCTCAGCTTCCCCGCATATGAAAGCGAAAGCTCTTCGTTAGTCAAGCTGTATTTGAACGGCGCCCTCGGCGCGCGTCCCGACGAAGTGAACGCTTATGCCGCTTCCTCGTTTTTTGCGGCGGACAGATACATATCCTTCTCCACAGGCTGGAAAGAATTTTACGGCAGGCCCGGCAGCCTGATAATTGCCAACCGATACACCACCGCCAACGCCGTGCACCAGCTTTCGAAACTGCCAAAGAACGAATGGGACGGGTTTTTGGACTGGCTGTACGACTTTGAATTCGAAAAACTGAAGCTGCCGAAACCCGACCTGACGGTTTTTTTCGACATGCACTTCGATGTGGCGCTCAAGCTGGTGGAAGAACGCGCGAAAAAGACGTCGGCGAAAAAAGACATACACGAAATGGATCAGCAATACTTGAAAAGATGCTGCGAAGCAGGCAAGTACGCCGCCGAATATTTGGGCTGGGAGAGCATCGTGTGTTACCGCGAAAGCGAATCGGGCGTTTTGTCGCCCAAAAGCGAATCGGAGATAAGCGAAGATTTATTTGAGCTGACAAGGTACATATAGATGGCATATATGACGCTTGCGGATTTTTCGCACAAAAAAGAGCTGGTCGAGCTGTGGGTCGAGGCGTTTGGCGACGAAGAAGGCTTCATATCGTCCTTTTTGGATTCCTACATGACCCCACGCCGCAACGTCCCCGCTGTGATAGATGGGGGCAAGCTGGCATCCGCGCTTTATCTGATCGATTTCCCGTTGTATTCAAATGCGGGCGCCATCGGGGTTTGCGCCTATCTTTTCGCAGCCGCCACAAAAAAGGCCCATAGAAATAGCGGATATATGTCCGAACTTGTCGGGTATTCCTCCGAGCTTTGCAAGAGCAGGGGGCAAAAAGCGATTTTTTTGTTCCCGCAGGCCCAAAATCCCAAACTTTTCGATTTTTATTCCAAATTCGGCTTTGAGTGCATATACGCCGAAAAGAAAATAAAAGGCATGGGAGGGGGCGGCCGGAATCAATCGCACGAATTAAAAGACATCGACATCGCCAACGAAGCCATTTTCAGCCGGCTGTATGAAGCCTATGCCGCATTCGCCGGCAATTCGCCCTTGGCTCCCCTGAAAGACAAGCCTTTCTATTTCATGTGCGCCGCCTCATATTTGGATTCCGGCGCCCGCTCTGCGGTCCTGGAGCGCACAAATGAACATAATTGCGAAAAAATTTGTTATGTTTTTTACAAAAAAGATAAAAATACTTATTATATCGATGATATAATACCTATAGAAGGCAAAAACAGCATGGAAGCTTTGTCGGAGTTCATGGCAAATTCGAAAGCCGGCACGAATTTCGAGATAAACGTCCCTCCCGATTCGCGCGAAGATGAAAAAAATTCGCCGCTGGCGATGATTCTGCCGCTTTCGGACGATGTGCGCCGCATTGCGCATGGGCTCGAAGTTCCCGCGTATATAAATATGTTTATGAATATATAAATATGTGAAAATAATTTTGGGGAGATGCAAAATTTATGGTATATGTTTTTTTGGCTGACGGATTCGAGGAAATCGAGGCTGTGGCGCCCATCGATATTTTGAGGCGCGCCGGCTTGGAGGCGCGCTCCGTCAAAGTGGGCGGCGAGGGCAAAATCGCCACAGGCTCGCACGGGATAAAAATCGAGGCCGACATGCGCGAGGGCGAAATCGGCGCGAAGGAGAAAAAAAATCCGGAAATGATCGTGCTTCCCGGAGGCGGGGCGGGCGTGGAAAACCTGTACAAATCCAAAACGCTGCGGGAAATTGTTTCTTTCTGCGTCGAATCCGGAATAAAAATCGGGGCGATCTGCGCCGCGCCTTCGATTTTGGCGAGGATGGGTTTCCTCAAAAACATAAAAGCCACCTCATACCCTTCTTTTTTGCATTACCTGTCCGAGGGCGGGGCGGTTTTGGAAGAAGGCAAAAAAGTCGTGACAGACGGCATATTCACGACTGCGGAGGCGGCGGGCGCATCCGCCGAGTTTGGGCTCGAACTTGCGAGGGTTTTAAAAGGCGGGGGCGAGGCGGAAAAAATCGGGAAACAAATTTTATTTTATTGATTTATTGAATTGAGGTAACATAATGTCTGAACTGCGCATCATAAAAAATGAACTGAGAGTCGAATTGCTGGAAAAACGCAGGAATATCGCCGCAGAAAAACGGGAGGAATGGGACAAAAAAATAGCGAATGTGTTTTTGGGTTCGATATCGTACAGGTTTTGCGACATAGTGCTCATATACGTGTCCGCCAAGGAAGAAATATCCACCCTCGCGATAATCGAACATTCGCTCGCAAACAAAAAAATAGTGGCCTGCCCGGTTTCGAACACCGCGGAGAACACCCTTTCGTTCAAAACGATAAAATCGACCGACGAGCTGTATTCCGGAAGCTACAACATACTCGAACCCCCCAAGACAAACCGGGACTTCAGGGATCTGCAAACCGAAGAGCTCGCCGGAAAAAAAGGCCAATCCCTGGCAGTCTGCGTGATCCCTTGCTTGACCTACGATTCCGAAGGATATAGGATGGGTTACGGGAAGGGGTATTACGACAGGTTTTTGCCCACATTCGAGGGCACAAAAATCGGGCTCTGCTATTCCGGCTTCAAATCGGACAAATTGCCCAAAGGCAAATACGACGTGAAACTGGACGTGGTGATCACCGAAAAAGGCGTGACCGTGATATGACGGGCGCGGCAAAAGCGGAAAACTGAGGGGGGATATATTTGCATATATCGGATAATTTGGCGGCCCCCTGCCTATTGGTCGCGGCGATGCTCATTTTGATTTTGTTCCAGAGCGCGCTGTATCAAGCCGGCGGCGCGATTTATCCCGAACCCGAAGGGCAAGAGGCCGAATCGGAGGCGGGCTGCATAAGCCTGAACGGCGTAAGATACGTGCCCGACAGATTTTTCGCGCTTTCGGTGGCTGCGAACGTGTGCGCGTTTTTGCTTCCAGGGATCATCTACGTGAAATTCAAAAGCGCGGGGCATTCGAAAAAGCTGAAGTTCGGTTTCCCCAAGCCGCAGTACCTGCCTTTGTGCCTGTATATGGTTTTGCTCCTGTTTTCGGGGACGGTGCTGATAAATGCGCTGCTTTTTTGCTTCGGCCAAAGTGATTTCGGCGTTTCGGGCGTTTTGCCGCTTGTATTTCAAACCGGCGGAAATGCGGCTTACGACATGGGCGTGCTGACCGGTTTCGTGCTTTTGCCCGCTGTTTGCGAAGAATTTTTTTTCAGGTCGGTTATAGCGGCGGAATATGAAAAACACGGGGCTTTTTGCGCCTGTGCGCTCAGCGCCTTGGGTTTCGCGATTTCGCACTTTTCCTTGAAATTTTTGCCTTCGTATATTTTCGCCGCAATAATTTTCTACGTGCTCGCGAAAATCACGAATTCGGTGTTTTTTGCCATGTTTTTGCATATGGGGTATAATTTCTTTTGCATATATTTGGCCGACAAGTTTTTGGGGGCTTTGAATTTCGAGCAGAACCGCGCGATGTTCGTTTTCGTGGTTGCGATAATTTTTATCGTTTGCATGTTTTTTGTCCTGAACGCGCTCGAGGGCATATATTACAAAAAAGCCGACGCCAACGAGCCGTCCCCCGAAAGCGCCGGGCAAAACGGCCAAAAAAACGCGGCGGCCAAATTTTTGGCTTCGCTCGCCTCACCCACTTTCATAGCCGCCATAGTCATATTTTTTGTATATATAAACATATAATTTTCAAATTTTCAAGGGTAATTTCAAATGGACAGCGATACAAACAAAAACCGGGGAGAAAATCAAAACGACGATTCCTGGGATTTGGGCGATATAATGGATATTTTGGGGGAAGGCAAAATCCACGAAAATCCCACCCCTCCCGCAAGCGAGAAAATGGAAACGTATTTCCAGCCTCAAATCCAAAACCGGCCCAAAACTCAAAAACCGCCCCCGCCCCCGCCGCAAAACAAGCCGGCAGAGCGCCAAAAGCCAAGCCCCGGGCCGGTTTCGGCGAAGCCTTCCCCCAATCCCAATCCCCGCCAAACGGCAAACCGCCCGGCCGGGCCTGAACAGAAGCCGCCGCAAAAGGCACAAAACATAAAAGAGGCGAACATGGCCGACGAGGCGCAGAGCGGGCAAACAAAAAAATTCGACGCCGCCCGCAAAAAAACCGCAACGGCCGAAAGTCCGGCCCCCGACCCCACATACCACTACACGGGGCGGGACATAAAATCGAGCAGGCAAATATTCGAAAAAACGGAAGAAGATGAAATCCGGGTTTCGGAAAACAGGGAAAAGGCAAAAAACAAGCGCAGGGACGAGGAATCCGAAAGCCAAAAAAGCGGCTCCATCGTGTACGGGATACTCAAAGTGGTGCTGTACATTGCCGGGGTCGCGGTGGTATCGGGCATAATCGCGTACAACATAATCATGATGGCAAACGATGTATTCGCCTTTGTAAAAAACCCCGTGGAAGCTGTGGTGTTGATCCCCGAAGGCGCCGAGATCCCCGAAATCGCCCAAATATTGAAAGAAAAGGGGATCATAAAATACCCGGGGATTTTCACGCTGTATCTAAATTACAGGAAAAAAGACAAGCTGTGGGAATACGAGCCCGGTTCATACGTGGTTTCATCGGAGACGAATTACGACGATTTGCTGGCGACATTCAGGAAAAAGGCGGCCGCGCGCGAAATCGTCAGGATAACCATACCCGAAGGATATTCGATCGAGGAAATAATTTCCGAACTTGTGGACAACAACAAAATCGGCGTCCGCGAAGAATTCGAAAGAGTGATAAACGAATTCGATTTTTCCGGAAGCTACAGATTTTTGAAACCGCTCTACGAAAGCGAGCTTTCGCCGGACCGCAAATACAGGCTTGAGGGCTACTTGTTCCCCGACACGTACGATTTTTACAGGGACGAGAGCGAATTGAACATCATAGTCAGGTTCCTCGACAACTTCAGCGTCAAGTTCCCCGAGGAATATTACAAGCAAATCGAAATCCTGGACAATATGTACAAAAATCTCACGGGGCGCGGGATGACCATAGACGACATAATCTCCTTAGCCTCGATTGTCCAATGGGAAGCGGCCCAAAACGACGATTTCCCGAAGATCGCGGCGGTCTTCCACAACAGGCTCACATCCCCGGGAAACTATCCCAGGCTGGAATCCGACGCCACGGTGCAATACACGAACCTCGAACGCTTTTACGACGACGAAAAGGAAAAGTACAGATTCAAAAGGCCCGTCGGCGACGAACTCAGGGCTTTGCTGGAATTGGACGCGCCCTACAACACATACAGGCGAAACGGCCTCCCGCCGAGCTCCATATGCAACCCGGGATATGAGGCGATATCCGCCGCGCTCTGGCCCGAGGAAAACAGCCCGTATTACTATTTCGTAGCCAACACCAATACCGGCGAAGTCTATTACGGCAGGACAAGCGCCGAGCACTCCGAAAACATAAACAGGGCCAGGGCGGGCGAATAGGGGCTTCTAACAGCTATATTTTTCCCGCAGGGCTTTGCTTTTTTCCCGCGCTTCGTTATTGTCGTTTGCCCAGTCCTGTATCACCACGCGCATGTTTTTGTTGTCATTCTGCCATTGCCCATCGGATATTCGCGCGTGCATCTGGACGCAGGAATCCTCGAAATACTTGTACGCTTCCGGGTAGCGATCCGGCGTATGGGTCAAATTCAGATTCAGCAGCGCAAGGTTTTTTATCGCTTTGAAGTTTTCCCACTGGTGCCCCGAATCCGCGCAGCAGTGCATTCCGGTGAGCCCGTACCTGTCGGCCAGCCGGTTCAGGCTTCCCAGCGAAAAGCGGGCGAACATATCCGGGCTTATCGCCCCCACTTCGTCCTCTGAGAACGTCACCCCATAGGGCATATAATAATCGGGGTGGTGCGCTATAAACTCCGTGCCGTATCTCGCATACCATATATCCAAAAAATCGCAGAGGAATTTTTCGGTCATGGCCACCAATTCCGTGACGGCTTCGGGGTCTTCGTACATCGCCGCGAAAAAATCTTCTTTGTTCCAGATCAAAGCCGCCACGTCGAGCGGGCTCTGGATGTCAGGCAGATGCATCATGGCATTCGGGGCGGATTCCCTCAGTTTGTCCGCAATCTCAAAAATTTCCGCTGTGGGCGGGGAATTTAGCGGATCCGGCAAAGCGAGTTTTGCCACTTCCCTGGAATTGCGGACCAATGGCAGCGCAAACGGCATGTCGCCGGCCGGATACGATACCTTGCAGCCAAACGCGGCGGCGAATACCTCCGTGCCCGTATATGGCAGCAAAAACGGGATCATGTCTTCGTCGGTGTATTCGAGCGATTCCATCTGCATTTTGTAGGCGTTTACGCCGTATTCTATGCGGCCGGTTTTGTTTTCGGGATATGGCAGTGGGCGCCCGCCGTAATTGCGTCCGATCAAAATGACTGCGCCGCTTTTTTCTTTGTTTTCGTACAGGCTGATCCATCTCTGTTTTCTTTTTTCTATGATGTTTTCAATGCTATCCATGTTGTTTGTCCCTCCGATAATATTGATTTATTGCACAAAATGCAGTATATACGCATCGGCGATCGATTCGGCGCCCAAATCGCCGCCATCCGGTTTTAGGGCATAGCCTTTCTCTGAGGTTTCAAACGTGATGGTTTTGCCCGTGCGTATATTTTCGATACGCGATACTTTTTTGTTTATATGGGGTATGACGATTTCTTCCGGGAAACCCGCGCTTTCGCCGCGCATATGGAAAGCGAAGGCCTTTTTTTCTTTTTCCTTTTGCGTGAATGCGAAATTGCCGCTGCGGTACGGGTAGCAAGCCCTTGTGCCGTAAACGGCTTCGCCGTAAATTTTAAGCCAGTTCCCTATGCCGTTCATCCTCTCGATAGCGGGTTTTGGAAGCCTGCCGTCCGGCTGCGGCCCGACGTTCAGCGCCAGATTGCCGCCTTTGGCGATCACGTCGATGAGAAGGTGGATAAGTTCCTTCACCGATTTGTAGTCGTCGTCATAGGCAAACGAGAAGCTTTTTCCCATTGTCACATTGCTTTCCCAAGGGATGTCCATCGGGTTTTCAGGCACGCACTGCTCGGGCGTGACGTAATTTTCGCATATCCCGCCGCAAGTCCTGTCCGCTGAAAGCAGCCACGGCTGCACCTTCCGCGCCTTTTCGATGAGTTCCTCGATTCTTATGTCTTGCCCGCCGGCTCTGTTCACTTGGCCCGCGTCAAACCACAGCACATCTATTTTCCCGTAATTTTTCACCAATTCGAGCACTTGGTTGTGGGTGAACTCGACGAAATTCTCCCAAAGCTTCGGAAATTCTTCCGGATTGTATGTGGGGTTGCGGCCCACAAAGTTGCCCCGCGCCTGGTTTTTTGCCCAATAGTACGGCGTGTGCCAGTCCGCTTTGGAAAAATACGCGGCTATCCCGAGCCCCCTGCGCCTGAACGCCTCGAACAGATGGGCGCACACATCGGCGTATCGGTGGGTGCAAAACGGGCAGTTTTGCGCAGTTATCTTGTAGTCGGAATATTCCGTGTCCCACATGCAGAAACCGTCGTGGTGCTTGGTGGTGAAAATGAGATATTTGAAGCCGTTGTCCTTTGCCAGGTCCGCCCACAGTTCCGGCCGGAAGCGGATGGGGTTGAATGTCTTGTTCAGGTTGAAATAGTCGCGCTTGAAATCATTGCCGCTGGTCTCCCAGTCCACCCCGGCCCTCGACCAGCTCGCATCTTCGTCCGACAGCGCCCAGGATTCCACTATGCCCCACTGCGAATACGGGCCCCAGTGCATCATCAGCGCCAGCTTTTGGTCGCGAAACCATTCCAGTCTTTGCAGGATATATGGGTCTTCGGGCCAAATATATCCTTTTTCGTTTTCCGCCATAAAATTATCCCCCTGTCATGATTGTTTTTGAATTTTTTGCATTTAATATATTATACGACAATCAAATGTTTTTTTCAAGGGGGTTTTGCAAAATAGTTGGACTCCGCCGTAAAACGGATGGCGCCCGAGGTGGACGCAGAGGAACTCCGGGCGGCGCTTCGGGGCCACATAGATATGCTTGAGCGGCTGTACAGCCAGATTTGATTTTGCGATTTGCCTGTGCGCGAAACATGCTGATATATTGACAAAAAACGCAAAAAAGCGGGCAAATTTGCCAAAACCATTTGATAAAATTTTTAATGTATTTTAATGCTTTTATTATTATTCAGACCGTCGCCTAAACAGCTTATTGAATGAGGGTGGTTTTTTTTCCAAGTTTCGATTGCCGGTTTTAAATAATCAATACCGAGAACAGGAAAAAAACCCGCCCACGAACAACCTACGGAAAAGCCACCGGCGCCACAAAATAAATCAAGCATTGTAAGACTATCTTGGGGTACAGATAATTTGTCAATATTATAAAATACAGGTTCAATTTCTTGAACATAAGCACTTTTTTCAGCAGGATTTTTTCGTAATTTGCAATAACTTGCGATTGCCTCCCTGCCGATACTGCCCATTGGGACACACGGGTCATTTGTTTAAATCGTCTATATTTTTTTGGACTTTGGCCTCGAGTTTTTCGTAAAACGAGGTAAAGTTGAAATTTTTGGTTGTAGCGAGCCGCTGGCCGACATAAGCCAGGTCGAGTGAAACCGAACTGTTGAAATACCCGTAGTCATAGACCCTGCCTTCTTTGACATAATCTATCATCGCCGACGATTCGTCGTCGCGGGAATATTTTGTCTTCAGGGAAACGTCGTAAAACGCGGGCATCACAAGCCGCGAGCCCTCCGCGCAGAGAGCCTCGGCTATGACGCTCGTCCTCTCCGTGTCGGCCGCCGTGACCGGGACTGAAAGCACATTCTGTCCGGCGTCCACGTTTGTGCAATATTTGGGAGTGGACTGCTCGTATTTCGGGAGCGGCAGAATTCCGATTTCATACTCCAAATCCCTGTGGTTTACCACATCTTGCAAATATGTGGTGTAAAACAGCGAGCGCCCCGACCTGAATGCGGTGTTCAAGGGGAAATTCCCGTCTTTTGCAAGGTCGTGCATATATACGGCTTCGTCGCCCAGCATGTCGATCAGCTTATCGACTATATCGACCGTGCGTTCGTTGTATATGGCAAGCTGCGGCGCGCCGTCGTCGCCGATCGATATTACCCGGTCGCCCCCGCAGTATAGCATGGAAATGGGGTAGTCCCATTCGTGGCGGATCTCGACGCCGTATCTGTCCTCGCCGATTGTCATCGCCCCGTCGCCGTTTAAATCGGAGGCCCCGCTTTTGGCGATCGACATGAATTTTTCGACGGTCCATTTGCCATTCAGCACCTCGTCATACGGATATTTTATGCCGAGGCTTTCAAACAGATCCTTGTTGAACAATATGCAGCCCGTGGAAGCAAGCCCTTTGTGGCTTATATCCCCGGTGATGCAGTAAAGCTTGCCGAATGCGCTCAGATTTTTGATCGTGTCGGCGGCCCACCACGGCGCGTCGAAGTTTACATGCGGCATATTTTCAAACCAGTCCACGGCATAATTTTTCTGCGCCATTATGAAGGCCCCGGCTCCGTGCGCGGCTACTATGTCGAATGAGTCTTCTCCCGCCAAAATCGTCTTTTGGGCGGAAGCGGCGTCCCATTCGTCTTTGTCATAATACATCGGCACGATGTTTATATTGAACCTCTCCTCGGTTTTTTTGTTGCGTTTGTAGACCGCGTCGTTTATGGCTTCGCCTATTTCGCTTTCCGCGTACATATCCGCGTTGTAATGTTCGTCGTCGCGCATATACATCACAAAATCATATCCGTCGAAATTTCTTTCCGGCAGATTGTCCTGCACTTGGCTTTCCTGCCCTTCGTTTGCATCGCCTTCGTTTGCCCCCTCTTGGCCGATATTGCCGGCAATGTCGTCATTTCCGTCGCCCGGCTCTTTATTGCCGCATGAGCACGCAAATGCCATGGACAAAGCGATCAATGCGGCAAACAAGCATAGGCGCCTGTTGATTTTTTTGTTTTTCCGTCCCGGTTCGTTCATAATTGGCATAATTAATCCCCTTCAAGATTCTGTATTATTGTTTGTGGCGGTCATATCGCCCGTTTTGCCGACTTTGCCTATCGCATCAGCTTGAACCGCTTCAGCCTGAGCACATTTAACAGCAGTGAAATATCCGAAAAGCACATCGCCGCCGCGGCGATCATGGGGTTCAATAAGCCAAATGCCGCGATTGGGATTCCTATTATGTTATAGCCGAATGCCCAAGCCAAATTTTGCTTTATGTTTTTTATCGTCGCGCGGCTCAGCTTGATGGCGGCGGGGACATCGGACAAATCGGAGCGCATGAGGACTATGTCGGCCGACTCCATCGCGACGTCCGTGCCGGAACCTATCGCAATCCCGATGTCGGCCTGCGCCAGCGCGGGCGCGTCGTTTATCCCGTCGCCCACCATGGCGACCCTGCGGCCCGCGGCCTGGAGCTTTTTGATTTCATTCGCTTTGTCCTGCGGCAGGACTTCCGAAAGCACACTTGCGATGCCGACTTGCTTGGCGACGGCCGACGCGGTTTTTTGATTGTCGCCCGTGATCATGAGCGCCTCTATGCCCATTTCGCATAGGGCCGCGATTGCCGAAATGCTGGATTCCTTTGCCGTGTCGGCCACGGCCACGATGCCCTCCGGCTTTCCATCGATGGCGACGTACATGGGCGTTTTTCCCTCGGCCGCCAGTTTGTCGGAATTTGCTTGAATGTCTGCAAGCGATATGTTTTTTTCCTCCATGAGCTTGCCATTTCCCACAAGCAAGGTTTGCCCCCCGACGACCGCTTCTATTCCGTGCCCGGTGACGGAATTGAAACTTTCGGCGCCTGAAAGTTCTATCCCCCTGTTTTGCGCCTCTTTGACAATCGCTTTCCCCAGCGGGTGTTCAGAGCCTTTTTCCGCAGAAGCCGCGAGCCGCAAAATTAATTCCGGGCATTTTTCGCCGAGAGCCAAAATATCCGTGACTTCGGGTTTTCCGTTAGTTATGGTGCCTGTTTTGTCGAATACGACCATATCGGTTTTATGGGCGGTTTCCAGAGCTTCGCCGTTTTTTATCAAAATTCCGTTTTCCGCGCCCTTGCCCGTGCCCACCATGATGGCAGTGGGCGTGGCAAGCCCCAGGGCGCAAGGACAGGCGATGACAAGCACGGAAATGAAGATGGTCAGGGCCAATTTCAAATCGCCGCCGCTTCCAAAAAACCATGCAACCCCGGAAAGAAGCGCCGCAACGCACACGGCGGGGACGAAATAGCCGGAAACGACATCCGCCATTTTGGCGATGGGGGCTTTGCCGTTTTGCGCATCCTCCACAAGTTTGATGATCTGCGAAAGCGCGGTGTCGCCGCCGATCTTTTCGGCTCTGAACTCTATCGATCCCGTGGCATTCAGCGAAGCAGCATACACGGGGTCGCCGGGTTTTTTGTCTATGGGCATGCTTTCGCCGGTCAGCATGGATTCGTCTATGGCAGTGGCGCCGCTTGTCACCGTTCCGTCCACCGGTATTTTTGCGCCGGGCCTCACAATGACCGCATCGCCGATTTTCACTTCTTCGATAGGGATTTCAAACTCCGTTTTGCCACGCATGACAAAAGCGGTTTTCGGCGCGAGTTCCATGAGTTTTCTTATGGCTTCGCCCGTTCTCCCTTTTGCGGCCGTTTCGAGCGTCTCCCCGAGCGAAATCAGCGTTATTATCACTGCGGCGCATTCAAAGTAAAGCGAATCCACCGCCTCCGGATTTCCGCCTGCGATTTGAAGCGTGTTGTAGAGGCCAAGCAAAAAAGCTGCGCTCGTGCCTATGGCGATCAGCGAATCCATGTTGGGGCTCCGCCGCCAAAGCGCCTTGAAACCGACTGCGTAAATTTCATGCCCCGTCGCCATGACCGGCAGCGCCAGGCATAGTTCGAGAAGCGCGTATGCGAGCGGGGTTTCTCGCATCATGTGGTGCAGTTCTCCTGAAAACGGAAAGTTCGCAAAGCTCGCCATCGGGACCATGGCGATATACAGCAGGGGCAAAGAAAAAACCGCCGAAACAAAAAATTTCGCCCAAAGGCTTTTTGTCCCGCTTTCTTTTTTGCCTTCGCTTTTTGTTTGCTTTGTTTCCAAGGCTTTGTATCCCGCTTTTTCGATCGCCTCCAAGATAGCCGGCAGCAAAATTTTGTCGGGGTCGTAGGATACGGCGGCTTTTTCGGTCGCGAAATTCACCGACGCGCTGTCCACGCCCTCCAATTTTTTTATGCTTTTTTCCACTCTTTGGGCGCAGGCCGCGCAGTGCATTCCCCCGACATTTATGATTTTTTTATCCATAACCCGCAATTTTCCCTTTTTGTCGTCTGTCATATGCCCATTATACCACGGAAAATCAAAAAATTCAAGCGTTTGCGAAATAAATATAAAACTCTTGAAAAACACTTGACATTTTTCATGCCGATATGTTAATATTATGGCAGAAAGCAAATATTTTGGGAGGATATTATGAAAAACATAAAAATCATAATGCTGCTGGCGGCCATTTGCATCGGGTTTTCCGCATGTTCGTCCGGCAATGAGGGAACTGCGGAAAGAGAAACCGCCGCCCAGCCGGAAAACGAATTTGAAGAATCGACGAAACCGGCAATCGAGCGGCCCTACATACCCGAAGGGACAAACTACGGCGGCTACGAATTTACGGCGCTCATACCAAACAGCTATATAGGAAACCACGAAGACGATGAAGTTTACGCTGAATCCGAAAACGGAGAACCATTGAACGATGCGATATACAAACGAAACAGCATAGTGGAAAGCCTTTTGGACATAAAAATCAAGTCTATAGTGGCGGATGCGGGCACAAGCGAACTTGCCGCCTACGCGAAAAAACTGATACAGTCCGGATCCGACGAGTTCGACGCGGTCGTGGGGGCGAACTGGACTCACATAGCGCTCGTCCAGTCGCGATGCCTCGAAAATCTGTACAATGTGGCAGGCATGGATCTTTCGAAACCGTGGTGGGATCAGCGCGCAATCGAGGAAATGTCGTACAAAAAAAGCAAATTGTACTACATATGCGGCGACATAAACTATTATGACAAATACGGAATCGGGATTGTATATTTCAACAAGCGCCTATTCGCCGAAAACGGGCTCGAATACCCGTATGAAAAAGCGAGAAACGGCGCCTGGACGCTTGGCGAATTCGCCAAGCTCATAAAGGATTACACCCGCGACATAAACGGCGACGGAAAACTCGATGAAAACGACCAGTGGGGAATGCTCGAAAACACCGGTGGCGTATATCATTTTCTCATAGGATGCGGCGAAAAAACGGTCACTCTCGATGAAGATGGGATTCCGGCCATAAACACGATAAGCGAAAGGCACATCCAAGTGGTATCGGCGTTAGCCGACCTGTTCTCCGACAAAAGCAACGTTTTGCTTGCGGGATCGAGCCAGCTGAGCCATATAGCGAACCCGTATGATGACGGGATATTCAAGGTTTTCAGGGAAGGGCGCGGTTTGATGTTCTTTGAAATGATCGGCACAATACCCAATTTCAGGGAAATGGAGGACGATTTCGGCCTTCTTCCGCTTCCCAAATTCGACGAAGCTCAGAAGCAGTACCATAGTTTCACAAGCTACGGCTGGGCCACCTCATACAGCATCCCCGTGACCAATTCCGACATAGGGCGCACCGGCACGATAATCGAAACGATGGCGGGGTATTCGACCGACACGCTCACCCCTGCGGTCATAGACGTGTCCCTCAAATCGAAATTCGCGCGCGACGAGGAATCCGCGGAAATGCTGCAGATCATATTCGACACGAAAACTTACGATTTGGGGGTGGACTACAACTGGGGCGGCTTGTACGGAGTCTATAACGATGCAGCCGTAAACGGCTTCACGAAATTTGTCTCGTCGATGGAAAAGCAAATTCCGAAAGCCGAAAAGGACATGGAAAAAGTGATCGATTTGTTCGAAGAATTGAATTGAAGATACTGTCGGTATCTTACGAAAAAGAAGACCATGGATTGCACGAAACGCAAAAACCGCTGAAACTAATGGAATGTCTTGTGTCTCTCGTGACGCAAGAAGGAGCGATTGTGCTTGACCCGTTTGCGGGTTCCGGCACAACATGTTTGGCGGCAAAAAAACTCAACCGCCATTATATTGGCGTGGAAATTGATGGCGGTTATGTTAAAATCGCTCGCAATCGCATATTTGACGATGTTATGCAATTGAAATTGGATATGGTTTGAAATGAAATAATATTGAAATCAAACGAGAATGTCAAGGAGGCGCATTAGGATAGAAGCGCCGGAAAACTGAAAATGCCAAATTTTCCATTCTGTCAGAGCCAGCCTGTATATTGGGCCAGCAGCCTCGAATAATAGACGAAATTTTCGAGCGATATGTCGTTTGGCACGCCGTGGTCGCACGATGGGATGAATCCGCCGGCTTCTATTGCGGGCGCGATTCTTTTCAGCTCGTTTTCTATAGCCTTCCCCCCTGCGGCTATCGCCCGCTTGTCCACGCCGCCCCTGTACGCCATTTTTTTGCCGTAAGTTTCGCTGTATTTTACTATGTCGTTGTATGCCGCCACCTCGATCGGGTCGCAGACGTTTATTCCCGCCTCTATCCATATCGGTATGAGTTCCGCCACATATCCGTCCGAATCCATGTCTATCACCCGGACCCCGTTCGATTTCAAACAGCCAATCCATTTTTTGTAGACAGGAAGCAAAAATTCCCTTGTCATCGCGGGCGAAATCATGCTGTGCGACTTGTAGGCCATGTCCTCGGAAATATGCACTCCGTCCAAAATTATCCCCTGGGCAAAAATCCGCTCGAATATGCGCATGACGTAATCCTGCCAGAATTCGACCATTTCAGAGACAAAACCGGGGTCGTCGAGTGCCATCATGCACAGGTTCTCAAAACCGAGCCATTCCCGCAGCTGCCAAAACGGCCCGTTGACGTGCACGGACAAGAAGCTGTCGCGCCCGTTTAGCTGCCGCACTTCTTCGAAAGTCAGCGCCTTTACCCTTTGCGGAGTTTCCGGGTCATAGCGTTTTTTCATTTCCATCCAGTCCTGATGCGTTTCGACGGGGCATTTGATCCATTTGCGGGTGACGAAATCGATCGCGTTCCTTATGTATGTATAATCGTATTTGTCGGAAATTTCCAATATCGCGCCCATCCAGTCCTGGATGATGTAGTGCCCGTCTTTGTGTTCGATCACTTTTTCCTCGAACCAGGGGATCATCCTGTGGTCGATGTGAAAGGGCGGAACCGGTTTCGACTGCGGCAGGGTCAAATTCAACCTGTCGCGCACCACGTACTCCCACCAATTCACCTCTTTGGGCATCCCCTCGCTTTGCCAGCGCTCTATGGTCGATTTTCTCGGCCCGCCCGGCTCGAAGGGGATTTTTTCCGGGTTGGAGAATAACAGCGTGTTTAAATACAGATCGCGTTGAGTCATTGCAGGATCCTCCTTTTGTTAAATTTAATTGGCCGTATAGCCATTATATGGCGTCAAATTCGCTTCGGGGCTTTTTTTTGGAATGCGATTATATATGGCGCGGCGGGTATGTTGACGAGTCGGTGATAAAGGCAGTCAAATTCTTTGTGGTCGAGGCTTTTCGCAAGTTCCAGAATTTCTTCGCCTTCTTTTGCGCCCTCGTCATGCCCCGGATAGGCGCATACGACGATCACCCCCCCGATTTCCAAAATTTCGAGGGCGCCCCGAAGGCATTCGAGCGTGGACTGCACCATCGTCGTTATGGATTTGTCCCCTTTTGGGAGATATCCGAGGTTGAAAATCGCCCCGTCCAATTTTTCATGTATGTATTTTCTGAAATTTGCGTGCGAATCGCAAATCAAATGCGCGCCGGCATCAAGGCAATTCTCGCTTTCGAAGAGCTTTTTTGTCGTTTCCACGGCATCTTGCTGTATGTCAAAGGCATAGATGCTGCCCGACGGGCAGGCTTTTTTCATGTACAATGCATCGTTTCCATTTCCCATGGTGAAATCGGCGTATGTCCCGTTTTCCTTTATCGAAATGCCGAAAAGCCTTTTTGCCATGGCCAAGATGTTTGTCAGGGACGCCCGTTTTTTGTATTCGTTTTCCGGCGTTTCATCCATTTTTGCCTTCCCCCGCAATTGCTTCCAGATAGCATATGGGCACGTTTTGCGAGACGAAAATTTTTTCGTACTCGGTCTGTATATTATTGTCGGGGTCAAAAAAATCGCTTTCGTACAAATCGTAGCTTTTTTTCTCCACGGCAAAACCGTTTTCAAAAAAGCTTTTCGCCGAAAAGTCGAAAAAAGCCCTGTTGTCCGTTTTCAGCATGACTTTTGCCCCGGGCTTCGCTATTTTTTTGTAAATTTCCAAAAATGCCGCTGAACTCAGCCTTTTGCCCTTCTGATACCTTTTGTGCCAAGGGTCGGAAAAATTCAGATATATCTCCGAAATCGTCCCGGCTTCAAACAAATCCGCGAGATTTTTGGCGTCTGAAATCAAAAACCTCACATTCGGAAGATTTTCGCCCTTGGCTTTCTCAGCCGCCATCACGACGACGTCGGTGATCTTTTCGACTGCGACAAAATTGATCCCGGGAAACTTTTTGGCCATGGCGCATACAAAATTCCCCTTCCCGCAACCGATTTCCAGATGCACGGGCTTGTTTTTTTCGAACATGCTGCGCCATTCCATAAAATCCGCGCAGGCCTGTATCCTTTTTTCTGCATTTTTCTTTTTGCGCATCCTCATGTTTCTTTCATTCTCCCCTGCAGAAATTCAAGAGCCGCCTCAAAAGTTTGGTCATCTTGGACATTGGCGAATTCTGCGGATTCGCAGGTTTTTTTCACAAATCCCGAAAGCGCTCGCCCCGCCCCGATTTCGATGTATATGCCGCAATCCGGCGACATATTTTCCAGCTCGTTTCCAAACTTCACCGGGCTTGTCATTTGTTTTGGGATGTATTCGGCCATATAACGATTTATGTCGCCGCCAAAATCGAACCGTTTGCCTGTCAGATTGGAATACAGCGGTATTTTTGGCGGGTTGAAATCCAAGGATTTCAAAAAATCGACAAGTTCGGATTGTTCGCATTGCATCAGCTTGCTGTGATATGCTCCCGCGACGTTCAGCTTCACCGTCCGGTATTTTTTATCGCCGAGTATTTCGGCCGCTTTTTCGACGGCGGCAGTTTCGCCGCTTATGACGATTTGTTTTGGGCAGTTGTAGTTCGCGGGCGCGACATACCCGACGGTTTTTTCCACATTGCGGCACACTTCTTCGATCAATGCGTCTTCTGCGCCGATAATCCCGGCCATCGCCCCCGGGACGCGCTCACAGGCTTTTTGCATCGCGTTCCCGCGGACCGCAATCAAATCCAATGCGTCTTCGAAGCAAAGCATTCCGGAAGCGGCAAACGAAGTTATTTCGCCCAGCGAAAAACCCGCCATACAGCCGGGATTTATACCGCGCATTTCAAGCAGCTTGAATATGCCGAAGCTCATCGCGAAAATCGCCGCTTGCGCATTGTCCGTTTTTGAAAGCATTGCCTCGCTTGCGCATATATGCTTCAAATCTATCTTGAGCCGCTCGCTTGCCTTTTCGAATACATCTCTGAAAGCCGCGTATTTTTCGTACAAACCGAGCCCCATCCCCGCATATTGGGCACCCTGGCCGGTAAATAAAAAAGCGATTTTATCCATTTTATCCACTTGTGCAATTTCCCCGTTTTTTTGTTTTTATATATTATACACCATATTTGCCGTATATGCAACAAAATTTTTATTTTATTTGATTCCATTCAATATTTGCTAACATATTTGGGGTATAATATGCGTTACAGCATAAAAAGGGGGAGGGGTGGCAAAATAAATTCGGCCATAACAGGGACAGGGGCGTATTTGCCGGAATTTGTCTTGGACAATTCCATGTTCGACCAGACAGTGGAGACAAGCGACGAATGGATTTATTCCCGGACAGGCATAAAAGAAAGGCGCCTCGAACAAAAAAAATGCACTTTTGAGATAGTCGGCGAAGCCTGCAAGGCCGCCTTGGGCGAAGCCGGGATCTCTCCCGGCGACGTGGACGTGATGATTGTCAGCACTTCCACCCCGGACTATGCTTTCCCTTCGACTGCCTGCCTTGCAAGCAATTACATAAACGCGAACGGCGCCATGTGCTTTGACATTTCGGCGGCCTGCGAGGGGTTTGTGTTCGCGCTCGACATAGCCGATTCCTACATAAAATCCGGCAAGGCGAAAAATGCCCTCGTCGCTTCGGGCGACGTGCTGCACCGCATAGTCGATTATTTTGACAGGAAAAACTGCATCCTGTTCGGCGACGGCGCCGGGGCCGTTGTTTTGTCGGCTGCCGATTTTCCGGAAAAAGAAGAGCGGGGAATCCTTTCGAGCTATACCGCCTGCGAATGCGACGGGCAAAAGACGCGCTTCATATCCCAGCGCACGCATGAACCGGGTTGCGTGTTCGACGAAAACACGAAACAATTTTTAGGCAACGCCGAAAAGCTGAAAAACAGCTATATTTACCAAAACGGGCGCGAAGTGATGCAATTCGTCTCAAAAGTCGTGCCGAAAGCATTGGACGAAGCGCTGAGGAGGGCAAGCAAAAAAATATCCGACTTGAAATACATACTCCTTCATCAGGCAAACAAAAGGATAATAGACCACGTGATAGAAAAATACGGGATGGATCCGGCCAAAGTGCCGATGACCATAGAAAAATACGGGAACACGTCGAGTTCGACCTTGCCTATACTGCTGCATGAACTTTGCATCGGGGGCAAGCTGGAAAAAGGCGACCTCTTCGCGCTCGTGGGTTTTGGTTCGGGCATGGGCTACGGCGCGGCGGTGGTGAGTTGGTAGTGGATGAATATTGGCAAAGGGGGAATTTTTGAAAATGAGCGAAAAAAAAGCGGTCCTGGTGACCGGGGCGGCGCAGGGGATCGGAGCCTGCATCGCCGAAACCCTTGCGGGCGAAGGATACAATATCGCGATAACGGATATAGTTCCAAAAGAAAAAGCGCAAATTGCCGTAGACAGCTGCAAAAGCAAAGGCGCCGAAGTTTTGTTTGTGCAAAGCGACGCTTCTTGCCATGATTCCTGCGGGGAAGCCGTGAAAACATTCATCGAAAAATTCGGCTCCATATACGCCCTTGTAAACAATGCCGGCATCATACGCGATGCCCTTTTGATGCGCATGAGCGAAAAACAGTTCGATACGGTGATGGAAGTAAATCTAAAAAGCGTTTTCAACATGTCAAAGCACGCCATTGCGCATATGGTCAAGGCGAGAGAAGGCAGGATAGTGAACATATCCTCGGTGGCGGGCATATACGGCAACGCGGGGCAGACGAACTACGCCTCGAGCAAGGCGGGGATCATAGGTTTCACAAAGTCGCTCGCCGCGGAGGTGGGCAGCCGCAACATCACGGTGAACGCGGTGGCCCCGGGATATATAGCAACAGACATGACGGCCGCTTTGCCCGAGGGCGCCGCCGAAAAAATAAATTCGCGAATATCCCTTAAAAGGCCGGGGAGCCCGAAGGATGTGGCCGATGCCGTATCTTTTCTGATAAGCGACAAAGCTTCATATATTTCAGGCCATGTGCTGTCTGTGGATGGGGGAATGAGCATATGAGCGGCAGGAGGGTTGCAGTCACGGGGATCGGGATGATTACCGCGGCGGGAAAAAACGTGGGTGAAACTTGGAAAAAAGTTTTGTCCGGCGAAAGCGCGATAGATGCGATCACGAGGTTTGACACGTCGAATTTCAAAGTTTCGCTCGCTGCGGAAATAAAGGATTTTGACCCGGAGCAGTACGTCGAAAAAAAAGAAGTGCGGCGCCTTGACAGATATTCCCAATACGCGCTCGCAGCGGTGCAGGAAGCGGCGCTGAGTTCAGGAATCGACTTCGAAAGCGAAAAGCTCGACAGGGCCCGCATGGGGGTCATATTCGGCTCCGGGGTGGGCGGCATTGAAACCATGGAAACCGAAGTGGCCAAATACATCGAAAACAAAGAAAAAGGCGCGGCGCGGGTTTCGCCGTTTTATGTCCCCATGCTGATCTCGAATATCGCCGCAGGGTATATATCGATAAAATACGGGCTTGAGGGCCACGGGTTTGCCCCGGTTTCAGCCTGCGCCACGAGCTCCCATGCGATCGGGGAGGCTTATCGGGCGATAAAGCACGGATATGCGGATCTGATGATCGCAGGGGGCAGCGAAGCGGCGATCACCCCGACTTCGATCGCGGGATTTCAGAATATGACCGCCATGAGTTCCGCGACCGATAAAAACGAAGGCCTCCTCGCCTTTGACAGGCGCAGGAAAGGCTTTGTGATGGGCGAAGGGGCGGGGGCGCTGATTTTGGAAGATTACGAGGGCGCGAAAAGGCGCGGAGCTCAAATATGGGGCGAAGTGGCGGGGTATTGCGCGAGTTTTGACGCGCACCACATAACCGCGCCCGAACCCGCCGGAAAGGGCGCGGCAAGCGCGATGCTCGGCGCAATCGGCGACGCAAAACTCGACAAAGCCACAATAGGCTACATAAATGCGCACGGAACGGGCACTCCCCCAAACGACAAGACCGAAACGCTCGCCATAAAGCGCGTGTTCGGCAAAGGCGCGTATGATATTCCCATATCCTCGACAAAAGGCGCAGTCGGCCATATGCTGGGGGCGGCCGGCGCCGTCGAAGCGATATTTAGCCTGATGGCGATGGATGGCGGGATCTTGCCGCCTACGGCAAATCTGCGCGAAAGCGACCCGGAGTGCGACTTGGACTATATCCCGCTTGCCGCCAAAGAATCCAAAGCCGAATACGCGATGTCCGTTTCTTTGGGGTTCGGCGCCACAAACGCAGCGCTTGTTTTCAAATCATAGAAATATCATGGAAATCATGGAAAAAAATAAAAAGGAAAAAATTATGATGTTATTTGCCGGCAAAAAAGACATTTTGGAACTCTTGGAAAGTTTCGACAAAAGCTCGCTTTCCGAACTGGAAATCTCGACAGGGGCGGAATTTCACATTAAGCTTTCAAAAAATTCCGCCCCGGAAAACAGGCATATCCCGAAGGCCGCCGAAACTTTCGAGGATTACGGCGATGAGCCTTATGAATCCCCGGATGAGTCGAAAATAATCAAGGCGCCTTTGGTGGGCACATTCTACGCTTCCCCCTCGCCGGATTCCGAGCCATATGTGGCAGTGGGCGACATGGTGGAAAAGGGCATGGTTTTGTGCATAATCGAGGCGATGAAAACCATGAACGAGATAGAAAGCGACGCCCGGGGCGAAGTAATCGAAATTTTGGCAAAAAACGGCCATCCCGTGGAATACGGGCAGCCGCTGTTCAGATTGAAGTAGTTGTCAGTTTTCAGCGACAGTTTGGCCAATGTTTTTTTGATAACTGACAACTGACAACTGAAAACTTAATATGGAGTTTATATTATGCTGTATAATAGAGATCAGATAAAAGAAATCTTGCCGCACCGGGAACCGTTTTTGCTGATTGACGAAATAGAGGAGCATACGCCAAATGAAAGCGTAACTGCGATAAAATACGTCACGGGCGAAGAGGATTTTTTTGCCGGGCATTTCCCGGAATACAAGGTGATGCCGGGGGTTTTGATACTGGAAGCGCTCGCCCAAGCGGGGGCGTTCGTGGTGCTTGGCATGGATGGGAACAAAGGCAAAATCGCCTTTTTCGCAGGCGCGGACGAGGTTAAGTGGAAAAGGCAAGTCAAGCCGGGAGACACGCTCAGGCTTTGCGTGAAATTGGAAAAAATAAAGTTTGGGATGGGCGTCGCGGATGCGGCAGCCTATGTGGGGGAAGAGATTGCCTGCACGGCGAAAATAAAATTCGCCATCCCGAAAAACCAAGGATAAAAAATTCATGAAAGCAATAAAAAACATCTGGAAAATCATATGCTATCCGCTTCTTTACCTTGGGGCGCAGATTGTCGTCTCGGTTTTTTATGCGGTGGCCGCGGCGGTGGCCATCGGGGTGCAAATCGCGATGGAAAACGCCGCATCCGGCAAAAAAGTGGACGCGGAAAACATCGGGGAAATAATTTTTTCTGAAATCGATTTGAAAATCCCGATGATCATAAGCATTTTCGCGGCATTTTTGGTCATGTTCCTCATTTTGCGCAAAGAGTGGAAAGCCGAAAGGCTGTGGAATCTCAAGAATATCGGGCCCGCTTTCGTGTTTTGCCTGAGCCTCGGCTTCGCCATGAATATTTTGACAAACTGCGTTTTGAGCTTTTTGCCGATACGGGAATATTCGTCGCCCATAGACGACATCGTGGGCAGCAATTTGGTTTTCGATTTTTTGGTTTTCGCCTTGTTCGCGCCAATTCTGGAAGAGATCATTTTCCGGGGGGTGGTGCAAAGGCGCCTCGCCAAAATGGTGAATCTGCATTTCGCGATCATCTTGCAAGCCTTTCTCTTCGGGCTGATACATATGAATTTCATACAGGGGATGTACGCGTTTGTATTGGGGATTATAATCGGGTACATATACCATTGGCACGACTCGATCTGGTTTGCCTTCGCGATCCACATTTCTTTCAATGCCACTTCGATTTTGCTTTTGTACGCCTTGGGGGAAACGGAAGTGAATTTGTTCTATTTTTTGATGGTTTCCTTGGGTTTTATCGCGATTTCAATGGCGAGCCTGCGGGTTTTCGCCAAAAACGCAAAAATCGCTTCAAAGACGGCGAGCGGCATAAACCGCTGGTATTATTGAGAAAGAGTTTGTATTTATGTTCAACAAGATATTGATAGCCAACAGGGGCGAAATAGCGGTGCGCGTGATACGCGCCTGCAGGGACATGGGGATCATCAGCGTGGCGGTATATTCCGAGGCCGACAGGGATGCGATGCACGCCAATATCGCCGACGAAAGCCTATGCATCGGGGGGGCGATGGCAAGAGACAGCTACTTGAACATGGGCGCGATAATAACCGCGGCCAGGATTTCCGAAGCGGAAGCCATACACCCGGGCTACGGGTTCTTGTCCGAAAACGCGGATTTCGCAGAGCTGTGCGCGGAAAACGACATAAAATTCATCGGCCCGGACGCAAAGTCGATAGCGCAGATGGGAAACAAAGCCGAAGCGAAAAAAATGATGGCCAAAGCCGGAGTCCCCGTGATCCCGGGCTCGGAGGGGGCAATAGGCGGTTTGCCCGAAGCGGAGGCCATATGCGACAAAATAGGGTATCCCGTGATGATAAAAGCCTCGGGCGGAGGCGGCGGACGCGGGATCAGGCTGGTTTCCGGCAAGCCTGAGCTCAAAAACGCCTACAATATGTGCAAGGCCGAAGCAAAAGCATCTTTTGGCGACGACGAGCTTTACATAGAAAAATACATAGAAAACCCGAAGCACATAGAAATACAGATACTCGCCGACGAGCACGGAAAGGTGATACATCTGTTCGAGCGCGACTGCTCGCTGCAGAGGCGCCACCAAAAAATGATAGAGGAAGCCCCCGCTGTTTTCATGGACGAGACCCTTCGGAAACAAATGGGCGAGGCGGCGGTAAAAGCGGTGTTCGCGGCGAATTACTCCAATGCGGGGACGGTGGAATTTTTGGTGGACAAAAACAAAAATTTCTATTTCATGGAGATGAACGCCCGGATACAAGTCGAGCATCCCGTGACTGAGTTCATCACCGGGGTTGACATAGTGAAACAGCAGATAAAAATAGCGGCGGGGGAAAAACTATGCATATCCCAAGCCGAAACGAAAATTTTGGGGCATTCCATCGAATGCCGTATAAACGCGGAAAACCCCGAAAAAAATTTCGCCCCTTGCCCGGGGATGATCCGGGAACTCAACGTGCCCGGGGGGCCCGGGGTCAGAGTGGACAGCGCGGTCTATCAGGGATATTTCATCCCGCCGCACTACGATTCGATGATTTCAAAACTCATAGTGTTCGGCAACGACAGAGCCGAAGCCATAGCGAGGATGAGGCGCGCACTCGCCGAATATTTATTCGAGGGGATAGAAACGAACGTGGACTATCACATCGAGCTGCTTTCCACCGAAGAATTTCAGCGGGGCGATTTCGACATCGACTTTATAGACGAATACAACAAAGGCAAAAATATTCAATGAAAAAGCAGGTGAGTGAAATGGCTATAAAGGAATTGTTCAAAAAAGCGAAATACATATCGGTTCCCGTGGCGAAACGCGCCATAAACGAAATGAGCGAAGGGGAAAACATGCAGGACTACATCGTTTGCGCGAAATGCGGAAAAAATGTTTTTGCGGAACAGTATGAAAATCTTTTGAAAGTTTGCCCTTTTTGCAATTTCCACACTCGCCTTTTCGCCCATGAGCGCCTTTTGTGCACCGCCGACTTGGACACTTTCGAGGAAAAATTCGGCAATCTGAAAACCGTCAACCCGCTTGATTTCGAAGGGTATCTCGAAAAAATCGAAAAACTGCAAAAAACGACGGGGTTGGAAGAAGCCGTTTTGACCGGCTTTTGCAAGATCGGGGGCTTTGGTGTGGCGCTCGGGATCATGGATTCCTCGTTTTTGATGGCTTCGATGGGTTCGGTGGTCGGCGAAAAGCTTGCGCGGCTTTTTGAGGAGGCCACGGAAAGGCGCCTGCCGCTGGTGATATTTGCCGCTTCGGGTGGAGCGAGGATGCACGAGGGGATCATTTCCCTGATGCAGATGGCGAAAGTGTCGGCGGCAGTCGGGAGGCATTCGGACGCCGGTCTGTTATACATCACGGTGCTGACCGACCCCACCACGGGCGGCGTGACCGCTTCATTTGCCAGCCTTGGCGACATAATACTCGCCGAACCGGGGGCGATCGTGGGATTCACCGGGCGCAGGGTTATAGAGGGAACGATAGGCCACAAGCTCCCGGACGATTTCCAAACTGCGGAGTTTCTGCTCTCGCGCGGGTATATAGACAAGATCGTGCCGCGAACCGAAATGAAAAAAACGCTTGCGAGCTTGCTCTCAATGCACGCGTGAAACCAAAAATGCCCGAAAACATTACGAAAAAGATGAAAGGACAGAACGGTGATTATGCATGGCGAACGAAGCGAACCAGATAATTTTCACTCCGAAAGAGGAAGCGGCGATAAAACGCTATGAAATATCAAAGCACAAAAACCGTCCCACGATCAACGACTACATCCCAAAAATTTTCGATGATTTCATCGAGCTTCACGGGGACAGGGGGTATTTTGACGACAAAGCGATAATTGCCGGCATAGCGCGGTTTGGGGGAATGCCGGTCACGGTGATCGGCCACGTGAAGGGCAGGAACACAAAAGAGAACATCGATTCCAATTTCGGCATGCCACATCCCGAAGGCTACAGGAAAGCGCTGCGGCAGATGAAATTGGCCGAAAAATTCCGCCGCCCGGTGATAACCCTCGTCGATACCCCGGGCGCGTATTGCGGGGTGGCCGCGGAGGAGAGGGGCCAGGGCGAGGCGATAGCGCGAAACCTTTTGGAGATGTCGCGGCTTTCGGTTCCCGTCGTCGCCGTGATCACCGGCGAAGGGGCTTCAGGCGGGGCGCTCGGGATAGCGCAGGCGAACAAAGTTCTGATGCTGGAAAACGCGACTTATTCCGTCATATCGGCAAAAGGCTTCGCCAGTTTGCTCTGGCAGGATCCGAAACGCGAAAAAGAGGCGATAATACGCCAGAAGATGACTTCTGACGATTTGCTTGCGATGGGTGTGGTCGATGCCGTCGTCCCCGAGCCGCCGGAAGGGGCCCACAAAGATCCGGCGCTCGCCGCCGCTGCGATCAAGCTTTCTATAGAGGCGCAACTAACACCGCTGCTTGTTATGACCCCCGAGGGGATATGCAGCCAGCGATACAAAAAATTCAGGGAAATAGGGGCTTACGAAGAAATATTGTGATTTTTCGGATGCCCGAAGTTGAAAATACAAAAAATTGAAGTTTCAATCGCCTTTGCGAAAAATAAATTTTCCAAAAATTCATAAAAATGCTATTGAAAATTCACAATAATTATGGTATACTGATTTCGGCGATTGGGGAAAATCGCTAGGGCGGATATGGCGAAGCGGAAGAAATAGAAGGCGGGGGCGGATCGAAATTGCCCCCGCCTTTATTTTTACCCGTGCCCCTCCGCAAAAAAAATACGAAAAACAAAAATAACGGAAAGGGATGTTTTATGGCAAAAAGCTACTTTGAAAAACTGAAATACGTCGGCAACAAAAACCAGCTGTTTTCGGCAAAAAACTATGTCATGGCCGACGGGAAGGCAAACGGTACCCGCGCCATCGACGTAATAAACGGGAAAGGCCTGTTTATGACGATTTTGCCCGACCGCTGCATGGACATCTACCAGCTTATCTACAAAGACACCAATATGTGCTTCATCTCGCCGGCCGGGGCGGTCCATCCCAGCTATTACGACAACAGGAAACTCGAATTTCTGCGCAGTTTCTACGCCGGTTTTTTGACCACCTGCGGGCTTGAAACCATTTGCGCGCCCTGCGAGGACGAAGGCGAGGAACTCGGGCTCCATGGCAGGATCGCAAACACCCCCGCCGATAATTTCTATTGCCGCATAGAAGAAAACACGCAAAGCGGCGAACCGGAAATCGTGATAACCGGCATTATGAACCAGGCGCGGCTTTTCGGGGACAAGTACAGCTTGACCCGCGAGATAAAAATCTGCACCGGGGAAAACAAATTTGAAATACGGGACACAGTCAAAAATACGGGATACAAAAGCTCGCCGCACATGATTTTGTACCACTTGAATTACGGCTACCCGTTCTTGGATGAAAACATCGAAATCAACGTGCCCGCGCTCGAATCATCGCCGCGCAGCGACTATGCGGCGGCGGAATTTTCCAGATGGGACAAATTCGACGCCCCCCGCCACGGAATAGATGAATTTTGCTACTACCACAAGCTGAAAACAAATGAGCAGGGCCAAGCCGCGTATTCGCTCTACAACCCCAATCTGAAAAAAGGGGTGAAAGTCCAATATGACGCAAAACCGCTCGATTTTTTCATAGAATGGAAAATGCCGGGGGAGGGCGATTATGTGCTCGGGCTCGAACCCGCCAATTGCGACGGCGAAGGCAGAAATACCGCAAGGGAAAACAAAATATTGAAATACATCGAAGCGCAGCAAGAAATAAAATACCATTTTATCGTGTCTTTTTCGGATGAAAGGCAGGATGCTTGAAAATGAAGGATTCAACCAAAAAGATCATCGAAGCGCTGTTTTTGGAATACGACGATTTGAAGGACGGCAACCTCGGCCGCGATATAATCTCGGCTTATCATATCATATCCAAATGCTATGCCGCCAAAGGCAAGACGCTCATATGCGGCAATGGCGGCAGCGCTTCGGACTGCGAACACATCGTGGGCGAATTCATGAAGGGTTTCAAGCTAAGGCGCCCGCTGGCATCGCCCATACCCGGGCTTCCGGGCTTGCAGGCCCCGCTCCGCTCGATTTCGCTTGCAAGCCAGACGAGCATAATCACCGCAGTGGCAAACGACATAGGCGCGGACTATATTTTCGCGCAGCAGGTTTTGGGATATGCCGACAAAGGGGATGTTTTGATCGCGCTTTCCACCTCGGGAAAGGCGGCGAATGTGCAAAATGCCGTTTTGGCCGCATCCGCCCTTGAATGCGGCACCATCGCCATAACGGGCAAAAACGGGGGGAAACTTGCGGACATTTGCGATTTGGCCATAAAACTTCCGGCAGATGAAACCTACAAGGTCCAGGAACTGACCCTGCCTGTATACCACGCGCTGTGCGCTGCGGTCGAAAACGAATTTTTCGGCGAATGAACGCCGGCATAACAAAACCAAGGAGGGCAAAATTATGGACAAAGCATATATCGGCGCATTCGAATCGGGCGAGGGGGTCACGGGTTTCAGGTATGTTTCCGGCAGGCAGGTATCAGACGAGGCTTTGATCGGAGGCAGGCTCGTTTCCCGGTACAGAAACTGCACAGGGCAGGTATATCCCGAAATGAGCCTCGGCAAAGGGAATTTCGAGCGCATTATCTCAAAATATCCCGAAGCGGACGCATTCAAGCTGTCGGTAAACGGCATCGATCTCGCCGGGGGCTGGCGGCATTCGGGCTTCGAGGAGCGCGGCGGCGGGGAATATGCGCAAAAATTATGCCATGATTCGGGGATAAACGTAAACGTCTGCACAATGCTCACCGGAACCGATTTCGCGGCGAGATGGCTCGAAGTTGAAAACGGCACAAAAAAACCGGCGGCGATAACGGGCATAAGCCCGATTGCGGGCTATATATGGCGGCATTATATGAACCTTCCGAAACAGGAGATAATTTGCGGCGGCAAACCGAGTTTCGCGATTGCCTACAACCATCTAAAAGACTGGGGCAAAGAGGGCGATTTCTATTTCGATGATTTGCCCGCCGGGGAATTTGGATTTTTTTCGGATTACGGAAAATCGGGCTGGACGAGGCCCGCCGCCTGGCTCAGGGATCGCCTCACCGGCGAAACTTTTGTCTGCGAATACGCTTGGAGCGGCAATTGGCAATTCAAAGCGAATGTTCGCGAGGACGATTATGCGGCGCTTTCTTTTGAAATCGGCATGCTGGATGTTGCCGGCGAGGCGCTTTACGTGCTCGAGCCGGGCGAAACTGCGGCGAGCCCGAAAGCGCATTTCGGGCTGTTTCGAAACAGCGACGACGAAATAGTGCAGGCCACCCACAGCTATGTGCGCGAATATATACTCCCCAAACTGCCGGACGGCGTCCCGATAAGCGAGATAGAGGCGAACCACAGGGGGTATTTGTGCGATCGCGAAAGCGAGGAAGGCATAAAGGCCGACATAGACGTGGCCTGCGAAATCGAAGCGGAAATGTATGTGGTGGATGCGGGCTGGTACGGTTCCAAGGAGCCAAACGAGTGGGGAAACAACGTGGGCGACTGGGTCGCGGGCCCTTGGATGAAAAACGGATTTGAGCCCATACCAAACTATGCGCACAAAAAAGGCATGAGGTTCGGGCTCTGGGTCGAAATAGAGGCGGCGGGCCAAAACAGCGATCTCAAAAAAGATCACCCCGAATGGCTTGCGAAACGAAATGGCGAACCCTGTGCCGGGGGGCGGGCTCTCGACCTCGCAAACCCGGAAGTCGAAAATTTTTGTTTTGGCACGATATGCAGGTTAATCGAGCAGTACAATCTGGATATGTACAGACTTGACCACAACCACAACATAGGCCTCGGCGCCACGCGGCAAAACGGCGAATTTTGCGAAAATACCCTGTGGCGCTACTATGAGGCGCTTTACAGGGTATTTGACAAACTCAGGGAAAAATATCCAAACGTGGTGTTCCAGAACTGCGCGGGCGGGGGAGGCCGGCTCGACTGGGGCATTCTCAGCCGCTTCCACAACACGGAACTTTCGGACTGGATGCGCTGCCCGCGAAGCGCGCGCATATTTTCCGGGGTGACGATGTCGCTGCCGCCGGAAATACTGCTGCGCACGTTCGGGACGGAAGTGCCCGAATGGCAAATGGACGGGGATCTCGAATCGCAGATACGCATATCCATGATCTGCCGCCCGATATACAGGGGAATCGCGCCTTCTTCGGACGCGCTCGCCCCGCATTTGAAAAAGATGCTGATAAAATACAACCGGCTGTACAAGAGCTTTTTTGTGCCCCTGTTTGAAAACTGTTCAGTGTACCACCACACCCCGTTCCAGCCGGTGCAAAAAACGGCTCCCGCGACGATTTTGGAATATGCCTCACCGGAAAAGGACAAGGGGATGATCATAGCCTTCACGCAGTCCGAACCCTGCGAAAATATGAATATAAGGGTGCGGGGGGCTTCCCGCGAAAAATTTTACGAAGTGGTTTTTTCGAACAGCGGCGAAAAAATATCCGTTTGCGGCTATGAACTGGCAACTTCGGGGATTTTCGTCAATGTGGGGCTGAATATGTCCAGCGAGCTTGTCATTTATCGCGAAAGCAAAAAAATCGATAAAAACAAAATAAACGAAACGGAGGAAAAACAAAATGAAATCTAAGCAAATTTTGGCGATCATGCTGCTTTTGGCCGCGTCGCTCGCGCTTTTTGCGGCAAGCGCGTGCAATTCCGCCCCGGAAAAAACCGAAGAAGCCACCGCCGAGAAAGCCGCGGACGGCGCGGAAGAATCGGAAGAGGGCGAGCAAGCGGCGGAAAGGGTGTACCCGAACCTTGAGCCGAAAGATTTCGGCGGCTACGAATTTGTGTTTTTGATCAGGGGAGTCGAAAGCCTCGGGGCTGACTGGGTGGAATGGGCCCACAGGGACATATTCGCCGAAGAAGTGAACGGGGATGTGATCAATGACGCGGTCTACAACAGAAACAGCAAAATAGAAGAAAAATACAACATAACAATCAAGGAAATATCGGTGGACAACCCGCAGGTCGAAACCAAAGTCACCCAAGCGGTCAAGGCGGGCGACGACATCTACGATGTGGCGGTCCCCCACCTGACCCAGTTCCCCGCCACAGCCCAAGCGGGAAACTACGTGGACTTTTTTTCCGTCCCCTATCTCGAATTGGAAAAACCCTGGTGGGACCAGGGCACAATACGAGACCTTTCGATCATTCACAAGCTGTTTATTTTGCAGGGGGCGCTTTTGGTGCTGGACAACGACGCCATGGAGGCGATGATCTTCAACAAGGAACTATTGAAGGAACACGCATTGGACGATCCCTACGCGATAGTAAAAAACGGCGATTGGACTTTTGACAAACTGCTCGAAATGAGCAAAGGCATCGCAAAAGACTTGAACGGAGACGGAGAGATGTACATCAAGGACGATTTGTTCGGATGCATAACGCAAGCCGACGCAAATGTCTCGTTCTTCGTTTCGGGCGGCGAAAAGATATGCGCCAAAGACGAAAACGACTATCCCATAGTCACTTTCGGCACCGAGCGGGGATACAGGGTCACAGACAAGATTTCCGAACTCATGCTCGACGAGAACAACGTGGTGCACCTCCACAGGTACGAAGGCAAATTTCCGATATACGACGAGCAGGTCAAGATGATGGAGGAGAACAGGGCGCTGTTTTCTTGGATCCGCATGAGGATCGTCGAGAGGCTCAGGGGAATGGAAATGGATTTCGGCATACTGCCGCTTCCCAAATTGGAAAAAGCGCAGGAAAAATACATCACCAACATGAACCCGCACACCGGCGCCGGCATATCGATACCGGTGGTCGCCTCCGATTTGGAGCGCACCGGGATGATACTCGAAGATTTGTGCGCCGAATCGCTGTACACGCTGCAGCCCGCCTATTACGACATAAACCTGAAAGGCAAATACGCGCGCGACGAGGACAGCCAGGAAATGCTCGACATAATACTCAACAACACCGCGCACGACATAGGCTATGTGTATAACTTCGGCGGTTTCGGAATGGACATCATGCTGCGAAACGCGCAAAACAAAAAGGCGGACTACGCCTCTCCGTTTGAAAAAGCGCTCCCGAAAATGGAAAGCGCCATAGACAAAGTGGTGGAAGCCTACGAAAAAATAGATTGATTTGCAAAGCGGCCAGTCGCGAAACCCGACGAAACAAGGGGCGAAATTCTTTTCGCCCCTTCTAATTTTAAAATATATTTTTTTCATTTACCCGCTCACGATTTTTCTTATGCTGTCAGCGGAAAGGTAATACGCCGTCGCGATTTCGTCTACAGTCATTCCGCCGCTTCTAAGGGCTTTGATGTCGTTGTTTCTCTTGTCGTATTTTTTCCTGCTGCCGTTTTTTATTCCCCATTTGATTTTTTCCTCGCTCTGTTTCGGGATATAGATTATTTCGCCTTTCACGTACTGCTGGATCTCCGCAAGCAGATATGCGGGCAAGATTTCTTTTGCGTTAATGTAACTCAAATTTAGACGCTCCTTTCAATATCGGACAAAAACCATGCTTTCTTTCTATACACGCCCATAAAGCGGAAAATTCGCACTTCCCGCTTTATGAGGCACGCATCCAAACGTGATTATTGAAAGGAATAATCCGGACAAATCAAAATCGCCCGTAATTATTTAACTTTCAATCACCTTTCCTACGTTCTTCAATATAACCAGCTCCTTTCCACGCGTATTTCAAGCAAAAAACATACTTTTCCTACATTTCCCGCCCGATACGCATATAATATCATACTTTTTTGCATATTTCAAGATAATTTTTGATTATAATAAAATTTTCCGAAAGTTTCGGCCCCCGTTTCGATTTTCACTTGTAAAATGCCAAACCGCCTATTATCGGGAGAGGCTTGTCGCGGTTTTTGTTTATGTTCATTATGGCCGTGACCGCCAAAAACGCGACGCTTCCCCAAGCGACGAGCCATATCAGCCAGCTGACGAGCACCGCGCCGATATGCGGAGACGAATATCCATAACCCCAAATAACCGAAGTAGTGGTCCTCCAAACCGATTGCAGTACCATCGAAATTATTATATGGACAATCCAGACAGCGGCCCAATATATACTCAGCATAATCCCCTGCCCTACGTGGAAACGGACGCGAGGGTCGTTTTTTTCGTTTGATGCCAGCATCCCGACCAAAAACAAAACCGGGATATACGCGAGGATGCAATACAGCTTCCTGTTGTCTGCGGGGGCATAGGGCTGTTGATATTGTTGCTGATACTGTTGCTGCTGGGGCTGTTGCTGATACTGCTGTTGGGGCTGTTGGAATTGCTGTTGGGGTTGCTGGGGCTGCTGCCTTTGCTGGAATTGCTGTTGGGGTTGTTGCTGATACTGCTGTTGCTGATACTGCTGTTGCTGGGGCGGCCTCTGCTGGGGCTGTTGCTGTTGCTGGGGCTGCTGGGGCTGGGGCGGCCTCTGCTGGGGCTGTTGCTGTTGTTGGGGTTGTTGGGGCTGCTGTTGGGGTTGGGGTTGTTGTTGGCAGGTGCACTGGCCGCCGTCGGGATATTCTTTTCCGCATTTTGTGCAAAACATTATATGGCCCTCCTGATTGAATTTTTGTATTTTCATCGTTATTTTATTTAAAATTGTCGTATACATACGTGATTATAGCAAATATATGCAAATATGTCAACAAATTTTTTTGGCTTGGGGCGGCAATATGCAAAATAATTTTTATTTTTGGTTTTTCAAAAAAACCGCCGCCGTCCTGGGCCCGATGGCGGACAAATCCGATTTTGCCGCGCTTTTCGATGTATTCAGAACTTCCCGATATCCTTTTGGATGTTTTGCCGCAATATTCGAAAAATCGCAGTTTTGGGATACGTGGAAATTGAACAAAAACAGATATTTGCCTTTTTCAAAAGCGATAATCTTCTTTTTTTCGTCGGTATGAAGCAGCCGGGACGGATATTTCAATAGGTTCCCCTTTTTGGCGAGGGCGATCATGGCCTTGTCAAAATCCTGCAAAGCGGCGTATCGCAGGTTTTCGTCGTCGGCCAAGCGCCAAAACCTCCTGGCGTAATGGTAGCAAAACCCGTTTTCCGGCCTGGGAAAATCGATCCATTCGGGGTGCCCGAATTCGTTTCCCATAAAATTGAGGTAACCTTCCCCCGCGCACATGCAGGTGACAAGCCTTATCATTTTGTGCAAAGCTTCCGCGCGCTCTATTTCCGGGCTGTCGGAGCCTTTGTTCATGTGCCAGTACATCTCCTTGTCGGCCAGCCGGAACATGAGCGTCTTGTCGCCCACCAACGCCTGGTCGTGGGATTCCGCATAGCCGATCACCTTCTCCTTGGGCCTGCGCTGCGTGAGTTCCCAAAACATATGCCCCATTTCCCATTCTTCGTCTTTTTTCGTTTTGAGGGTATTGATCCAAAAATCGGGCGCCCCCATCCCGAGCCTGTAATCGAAGCCAAAGCCGCCGCAATCGACCGGAAGGCACATCCCCGGCATTCCGCTCACATCCTCGGCGACAAGCAGGCAATCCGGCCGCACTTCTTTGCAAAGTTCGCAGGCGAGCTGCAGATAGGCCGCAGATCCAAGGTCGGTGTTGGGCGAAAAGTATTTTTCGTAGCTGCCAAAATTTTCGCCGATCCCGTGGTTTAAGTACAGCATCGAAGTGACGCCGTCGAAGCGAAATCCGTCGAACCTGTATTCTTCGAGCCAAAATTTCAAATTCGACAAAAGAAAATGCGCCACTTCGGGTTTTCCGTAATCGAAAAGTTTGGTGCCCCAGGCGGGGTGGCTGCCCTTTATTCCGGCGTGGAAAAATTGGTACGGCGTCCCGTCGAATTCCGCCAACCCCTCTTCGACGTTCGGGGAGGCGTGCGAGTGCACGAGATCTAACAAAACCGCCATTCCCATTTCGTGGGCGGCGTCGATGAGCGCTTTCAATTCTTCCGGGGTGCCGAACCTCGAAGAAACCGCAAAAAAGTTTGTCACTTGATAACCAAAAGAGGCGTAATACGGGTGTTCCATGATCGCCATGAGCTGAACCGCGTTATAGCCGAGCTTTTTTGCCCTCGGCAAAACGATTTCGATGTAATCGGAAAATCCGGCGACTTTTTCCTCCTGGCTGCACATCCCGACATGGCTTTCGTAAATCAGCGGCACCTTGATTTTGCCCGCATCGAATTTGCCCGTACGCCAAGAGTAGCACATATCCCAAATCTGCCCGTAAAATCCGCGGGTTTCGGGATCTTGCACCACCCTTTTGCAATATGCGGGAATCCTGTCGAATATTTTGTTTTTCGCTTCTATCCTGATTTTCACCCTTGAGCCATGCGGAAGGGAATTTGCGCCGGGTATGAAAATTTCCCAGGTGCCGTTTGCTTTTATTTTGTTTAGCCTGTGCGAGGTTCCGTCCCAACCGTTGAAATCCCCGATAAGCGAAACCGCTTCGGCGTTCGGCGCCCACTCGCGGTAATGCCAGCCGTCCTGTTTTGCGGATTTATGGAAACCGAAGTACAAGTGCCCGTTGGCAAACGAGGACAAACTTTCGCCGCCGCAAAGAAGCCTGCTTTTGAATTTGAAGTAATTATCCATCCTCATGCCGACGCCGCTTTCATATGGCGCCAGCAACGGGTCGATGTCCAATATGGAATAGCTGTGTTTGTTTTTTTTCGCGATCATTTTTTGTCCCCCGATAACAAAACAAGCTGACCTTTCAAAGCCAGCTTGCAAATGTCTTTTTTGGTTATTTCAATTCGACCGCCGCGCCTGCCGCCGCCAGCTTGTCTTTTATCTGGTTCGCTTCGTCCTTTGTTATGCCTTCTTTGATCGCCTTGGGCGCGCTTTCGACCAAATCTTTGGCTTCCTTCAAGCCGAGGCCGGTGATTTCGCGCACGACCTTGATGACTTCGAGCTTTTTTTCGCCCGCTCCCGCGAGCACGACGTCAAACTCCGTTTTCTCCTCGACCGGGGCTGCAGCGGCAGCGCCCGCCGCAGGAGCCGCCGCGACCGCCACGGGGGCGGCGGCCGAAACGCCGAATTCCTCTTCGAGCGCCTTGACCAGATCCGCGAGGTCCAAAACCGTCAGGGTCTTTATTTCTTCGATCAATTTCAATGTTTTTTCAGATGCCATAATAAATTTCCTCCAAGTTATGATTTAATTAATTTTTGATTTTTTTTACGCTTCTTGTTCGGCGCTACCGCTTTTTTTGTCGCAAATGGCCTGCAAAACGCAAGCCAGTCCGCGCAAATTGCCGTTGAGCACGTTGACCAGCCCGTAAATCGGGGACTGCAGGCTGCCCAGCGCTTTTGCGACCAATTCCTCTTTTGAAGGGAGCGTGGCCAGCCGGTTCACGCCGTCGGCATCGATCACCGAACCTTCCACGAATCCCGCCTTGATGTTAAATGTTTGGATTTTGTCGGCGTAGGCTGTGAGTATCTTTGCCGGAGCCACCGGATCGTTTGAGCTCACCGCGATGGCGGTCATCTTCACCAGCGCCGGGAGCAGATCGTCAAAGCCGCATTCTTTTGCCGCGAACCTCGCCAAGGTGTTCTTGAACACGAAATAGTCGACGCCCGCCGCGCGCAGCTCGCTTCTCATCTTCGTGTCCATCCCGACGTCGATTCCCTGATAATCCACCAAAACCCCGCTCGCCGAGTTTTTGAACTTTTCGGACAAGTTGGCGACCAATTGCTTTTTTTCTTCAAGCACTTTTGCATTCGGCATTTTTCTTGATTTCACCTCAATTCATTTGTTTGATTTTGGAAACAAAACAAAAAAATCCCCTTTGGCTGTCGAGACAAGCGCAAAAAGAGATCACAAAGCAAAAACAGCCGGAACCGCGCTTCCGTTTTTGTCTTTGGATATTTCTCCTCGACAGGCAAAATTATGCGGCAGATGCAAATCACGCCCGCGCCTGTTGTCTCAGGATTATTTTTGGTTACATAGGCAAAGTATATCATATTTTTTTTCTTTTGTCAAGGAAAATTCCGAAATTTTTTCAAAATTTGTGGTATAATAAAAACAAAACGCAAATTATCGCCAGTTGAAAGGGAAAAATCATGAAAAAAATACTTATGTTCACCATGGATACCTGCCCCTATTGCAAAAGCGCCCATAAATGGATGGACGAAATCCTGAAATCGGACGCCAGATACAAGGCGATCCCCCTGACAATAGTGGACGAAAACAAAAATCCCGAAATATCCGCGAAATATGATTACTCCTATGTCCCCACATATTACCTCGACGGTGAGAAAGTGCACGATGGCGCGGCGAGTTTCGAAATCGTGAAGAAGATTTTTGACGCTGCGCTGAACTGAGCCGGCCGGCGGCGATAAATTAATTTTTTGTAAACATTTTCCAAACGAATTGAAATAACCGTAAATATATGATAAAATTTGTGTATAATGTTTTCATGTCCAACTTTATCAGGGAAGTGTGTTTTTTTATGAAAAGGATTTTATCGATCGCTTTGCTTGTTTCGCTTATGGGGTCTTTGGTTTTGCTTGCTGCCTCGTGCGGGGGCGAAACGGTCTCAACCCAAGAAAAAAATGACGCGAACGAAGGCCCGACGGCGGAAAATGGCGGCGAAGCCGCAGAAACCCCGACAGAGGAATCGTTTGACCCGGGATTGCCGGACATGGATTTCGGCGGGGCGGAATTTCGGATATTGAACTTGGACCAAGAATCGATGTGGTGGGCGATATCCGATTTGGACATGGACATCGACTCCATCGACAAAGTGGGCACGGCGCTGAGCGACCCTGTGGTCAACGACGCAATCTACAAAAGAAACAGGACTTTGGAGGAAAAGTACAATTTCGTCGTCAAGGAGACGAGGACTTCGTCGGCGCAGGTCGCCTCCATACTCAAAAACAGCGTGAACGCGGGCGGGGACGATTACGACTTGGTTTCGCCGCATACGCAGACCGCGCCTTCGATGGCCACTTCGAACCAGCTCGTCGATTTGAACAAAGTCCCGTACCTGAACTTCGACAAGCCGTGGTGGAACAACTCCGTGAGCCATTATTTCGCGATGGGAAACAGGCTGTTTTTCACTTGCTCGGATTTTACGATCTCTGACAAAGACAATGTGGCCGTATTCATGTACAACAAAAAGCTCGCGGAGATTTTGGGAATAGACGGCGCGGAATCGCTGTACGGCCTTGTCGAGGAAGGCAAGTGGACTTATGGCAAATTTATCGAACTTTGCAAGGCCGCCCCGGCCGATTTAAACGGCGACGGCGTGATAAAAGGCCCGGACGACAGGTACGGCCTGTCGTGCTGCGGCTGGCTCTACACATACCTGCTCGCCGGATTCGACGAGACCGTCATAAAAAAAGACGCCGACGACTTGCCCTATATAGCGGCGAAATCCGAACGCTTCGCCGAAGCATATGCCGCCATGGTCGATTTTCTGTTTTTGCGCGAGGTGGTCGTGAGGGAATACACCGATACACCAAACCTCAGGACGGAAGAAATGTTCGTAAATGACAAAGCGCTGTTTTGCGCGCAGGTGCTGGCCTGCGTGAGGCTGTATAAAAACATGGGAAGCGATTTCGCGCTGCTCCCATTCCCCAAATACGACGAAGCGCAGCCCACATACTGCACGCCCGCCTTGGGTTCGCAGTGCCTCGTAATCCCCACCACAAACCCGAACTTGGAACAAACCGGGTTCATCCTCGAAGCGATGAGCGCGGAGAGCAGAAAAGTTGTAATCCCCGCCTATTACGAAATATCGATTGGAACGAAATACCTGCGCGACGACATCTCGGTTAAAATGCTCGACATAATACTCCAAAACAGGATATATGACATCAACGACTCGATGTACAACTGGGGCAATTTCCCGGGCGCCTTTTCGGCGGCGGCCTCGAAAGGCGACAAGAATTTCGCTTCCCTGCTGGAAAAAAACGAAACGAAACTCGAGGCGGCGATGCAAAAAACCATAGACGCATTCAACGATATCGATTAATTTTGATTATAATTTTTTAAGGAGGATAATTTTACAATGAAAAAGCGCATTTGTTTGTTTCTGGCATTTTGCATAGTCATTTCCTTGGCAAGCGCAATAACCGCATCGGCATGGACTGGCGGCCCCGCAATTGCAAGCGTCGGGGCGACTACGGACGACTATGACTACGAGGGCGAATTGGCATTTGACAACGACCCCGAACAGTTCTGGCACAGCCAATGGCGCGCCGACCCCGACGACGAGGACGAATATGTCGCCTTGGATGATTTCCCGCAGACATTGATAGTCGAACTCGACAACACTTACTGGATCGACTGCGTGGGCTATCTCCCCAGGCCGGACGCTTCCCGCAACGGATCGGCTCTCGAGGCGGAAATCTGGGTTTCGACCACAGGGACTGTAACCGATTTCGACAATGACTCGGGTTGGACCAAAGTCGCCTCCGCCACATGGGACGAAGACCACTGGCTCGATTTTAAGGAAGCTTGGGACGATACCGAAGCAGTCGTTTTTTCCAATGTGGAATTTGATCCCGTGGAAGCCAAGCTCGTAAAATTTAAAATTGTCGACGGCATGGGCGGCTGGGCCTGCTGCGCCGCGCTCGAACTCGGGTTTTTGGGCGTCGGCTACACGCCAATGGAAGGTTTCGTGCCAAAGAGCGCGCCCGGGACTCCGGCCCCTGCAGTCGAAGAACCCGAACCCGCCCAAGAAGAACCCGCAGCCGCAGCCGCCCCGGAGGCCGCCCCTGAACCGGCCGCCCCGGTGCCCGAACCCGCGCCGACCGCCCCGCAAACGGGCGACGGAGCGGACATCGTGATATTTTCCATCATGCTGCTCGCGGCGCTGTGCCTTGTTTCATACAAAACGATAATAGTAAAAATCAATTAGTTTCGGGGCTTTTGCTGTGGGGCGGCTATGGCCGCCCCATGGCAAGCAGTTTGGGAGGGGCAAAAAATCTTGAAGATACGCGACGCAAAATTTTATTTTTATATCCCGCTTATTTTGTTTCTGCTGTTTTTGCCGGCTTGCGCGGCAAAACCGTCCGAGCCCGCCGCGCCCCTTGTGAAAATCATGGTTTCCGTGCCCGATGGGGTGGCGGTCGAAAGCGAAAACCCGGTGTATGTAAGTTCGGGCGGGACGGCGGAGTTCATGCTGAAAATCGACGACGGGTTCAAGCTCGAAAGCATAGAGACGGTGGATTCGGAACTGAGCGCGCTGTCGGGGGGCGACGGCTTTTGCGGAGCGTTTTACGAAAACGGCCTGTTGCGCTTTGAAGGCGCGGTTTACCCGTCCACGCTGCGGCTTGACATAAGGCCGATAAAAACATACAGGTGTTTCATCGAAAACAACATAAAAATGGGGATTGCCACATCCAACGTGGAGCAGGGCAGGATCCCCGAAGACACTTTTGTTTCAGTTTCTGCCGAAGCTTTGGAAGACTGCATTTTCATAGGCTGGTCAAAGGGCGCGCTGATGTCAAAAGGGGGGCAATTTCTTTCGCATTCCCAAAATTACAGCTTCACCCTCGTTTCGGATATGTTCATTTACCCGAACTACCTCTCCAAAAACGGCCAATATATAAAATACAGCGCCAACGGCGGCGTTTTGGCGGGGGCGGGCCCGGAACAGGATGAAGCCGACATATTGTACTACGAAGTGAACACGAAGCATTACCCGTGCCCCAACGCATTTGGCGATACCGGGATATTTTCCCGCGAAGGCTATGCGCTGATCGGATACAATACTGAGCCCGACGGCGGCGGCGTTTCCATCGGGCTTGGGTGCAATGTGGCAGTGATGCCCCAGGGCGAAAATGTGCTCGAACTATATGCCCAATGGGTGAAATACAGCGACGCGGATTTGTTTTCCTATACCGAATCAAACGAGAAAATAACGATAACCGGTTATGAAGGAAACGAGGAAATGCTTGTGATACCCGAAGAAATCGACGGCCTGCCCGTGGCCGCGGTTTCAAACGGGGCGATAAAAAGCAATGAACTCAAAACATTGTTTTTGACCAGAAACATCACTTCGCTTTCAGTGCGGGCCATATCGAACTGCCCGAACTTGGAAACTCTGTACATTTCGGACAGCATCACGAAAATGCCGAACGAAAGCATATCGAACTGCCCCAACTTATCGAATTTTTATGTGAGCGCGGTTATTGCGCCCCGCTATTCCGATGCCCTCGGATGGGGGAGTTCGATAAAATACAAACGGCTGATTACCGCGCCGGGCAAGCGGCTGACGGTCATATCGGGGTCAAGTTCCGCTTTCGGCCTCAATTCCCCGCTGCTCTCCGAACTTTTGGACGGCGAATACTCGATAGTCAACTACGGCACCCATGCGGGCGTCTGCGCGCTGTTTTTCCTCGAGTTCACCGCAAACCAGACAAGGGAAGGCGACATCGTGGTCATGGCGCCCGAACCGGTATGGGAAAGCCAGCAGGGGGCAAATTGGCTCGATGCGCTGACATTCCAGATTGTGGAAGGGGCATATGACGCATTCCGCCATGTGGACATAAGAAATTATGCGAATGTGTTCGCCGCTTTCGCCGATTTCAATTCGACCAGGAAAAACATGGGCGCGGGCAGCTACGATGAATATATCGACGATGTGAACATATACGGAGACATACTCACAAACCAGGCCGACCACCCGGTGGACTATGTAGCCGGAGGCCAGTGGATCTCCTTTGGCAACATCATGAACCGGGACGGCGCCGCGAGGATAAACCGCGTAAACGATATAATAAAATCGAAAAACGGGCGTTTTTACTTGGCCTGTTCCCCGGTGAACCGCAACGCGCTGGTCGATAAGGGCGACACGGAAAAAAGGCAGTTGGCTTACAGGGACAATTTGGAGCGTCTGCTCGAACTTCCCGTCATATCCTTTCCCGGCGACTATGTCTTCCCCGGAAATTTTTTTTCCGACACGGACCACCACTTAAACGACATCCATTCCGCCGACCGCACCATACAGCTCGCCAAAGATTTGAAGGCGCAATTTGAAAAGGAGGAGCTTAGTGATTAGCGATCAATTGGCCGGCGGCAAAAACTAACCACTAACCAACCTGAGTAACCATGTTCTACATAACATATCTGGTTCCCGCTTTGGCTCTGCTTGCTTGCGCCGTTTTGTATGTCCTCGAAAACAGGGCGAAACAAAAAAAATGGATTTACGGAGCGGCGATTTTCGCCCTGCACGTTTTTTCGATTGTGTATTTTTTATTTGCCGAACTTACTATGGACGTACTTCTGGTGTTTTTGCTCGCGTCGTTTGCTTTGGCGATAAGCGCCAAACCACTTAAATAGGTTGCATAATTTTATATGATATTTAATTCGTTCGCGTTTTTCGTGTTTTTTCCCATCGTTTTATTGGGACATTTTTTTCTGCCTCATAAATTTCGGTGGGTCTTTTTGCTTCTTGCCAGCTACTATTTTTACATAAGCTGGAATTTTGACCTATTGTACCTCATACTCCTGACTACGGCGATTTCGTACGCGAGCGCGCTGATCATCGAGAAGGTTTCGAGCCCCGGAATCAAAAGGCTGGCTCTTGTGGTGACCCTTGTTTCGTGCCTCGGCATTTTGTTTTTTTTCAAATACTTCAATTTTTTGTCCCTCGCCTTTTTCCAAGCGGCGAACTTCTTTGGCGCGGGGGCGTCCGAATTTACGCTGAATGTCGTGCTTCCCGTGGGCATATCTTTTTATACCTTCCAGACGCTTTCATATGTCATCGACGTGTACCGGGGAACCATGAAAGCCGAGCGCCATTTCGGGTATTACGCGCTGTTCGTGTCTTTTTTCCCCCAGCTCGTGGCCGGGCCCATCGAAAGGCCCGAAAACCTGCTGCCGCAGTTCAAGGCAAGAAACAGACCCGACCCTGCGGATTTTTCCGAAGGGCTGAGGATCGCGCTCAGGGGGTTTATAAAAAAAATAGTGGTGGCGGATCTTTCGGCGCAGTTTGTCAACAAGGTCTACAACGACCCTGCGGGAGCAAACGGCCCGCTTGTCGTCGTGGCCACGCTTTTGTTCGCTTTTCAGATTTACTGCGATTTTTCCGGTTATACGGACATCGCCACGGGCTGCGCGCGCATGATGGGCATAAAGCTGATGAAAAATTTCGACCAGCCGTATTCCTCGAAAACCATAAAGGAATTTTGGGCGCGCTGGCACATCAGCCTTTCTTCCTGGTTTCGCGACTATTTGTACATACCCCTCGGGGGCAATCGCTGTTCCGCGCCGCGCTACCTGACCAACATATTCATAGTGTTTTTGGTCAGCGGGCTGTGGCACGGGGCGGACTGGACTTTTGTCATATGGGGAGCCCTCCACGGTTTTTACCAGATAACGGGGCACATGACAAAAAACATCCGCGAAAAGGCCTGCACCCGGCTCAAAATCGACCCGAAAAGCAAAATTGCCGCAATTTGGAAAAACGCCTGCACTTTTGTTTTGGTTTGTTTCGCCTGGATTTTTTTTCGCGCGAACAACGTGTCTGATCTCGGCGTGCTTTTAAACCGCTTGTTTTTTTCGTGGTCCGGCGGCTTTGGCCGAATTTTCGATTCGTTCGGCGAAATCGGCTACAAAACGGCGCAAATCGCAATCACGGTATTTTCCGTGTATATAATAAATGTGCTGGACGCCTCCCCGAGGGCGCTTTCGGGCCCGCAAAGCGGGGAACTTGATTTTTTTTCCGTGAGCAAATATGTCTTGGCCGTATGGGTTATCGCGTTCGCCTGGCTCATACTGCTGACCGGGAACGGGGCCAGCGCGTTCATATACTTCCAATTCTGAAATCGGGGGTTGCTTTATGAAAGGTTTTGCCATAAAATTCATAGCCGGGGTTTTGGCGGTATGCCTGCCCCTTTTCGTCGTGGCTGTTGCGGGGCTTTCCTTCGAGCCGCAATTCGGCGAAACGTTTTTGGGCGAGCTCGCGGCCAAAAACAACCGCCTTGAAATCATCGGCAAACCCAAGATCGCGGTAGTGGGCGGCAGCAGCATCGCCTTCGGGTTAAACAGCGACATGCTTTCGGAAGAGCTCGGGATGCCGGTGGTCAACTTCGGGCTTTATGCGACGCTGGGCACAAAACTCATGCTCGATCTCGCGCAGGCGAGCATAAAAAGCGGGGACATAATCGTCGTCGCGCCCGAACTCGACGGCCAGACGCTGTCGCTCTATTTCAACGCGGAGAGCGCCTGGCAAGCGTTTGACAGCGATATGTCTATGCTCAAAAACGCAAAATTTGAAAATTACGGCGCGCTCGCCGGAAATTTTTGGGGCTATGCGATTTCAAAGCTGAAATACAAACGCTACGGCGGGCTCAAGCCCGAAGGGGTGTACAGCAAATCCTCTTTTAACGTAGACGGGGACATCGTATATCCGCGCCCGCACAACATCATGCCGCTCGAATTTGGCCCGAACCACATGATAGACTTGGAACCGGCGATTTTAAGCGGGGATTTCGCAAAGTATTTGAACAAATTCGTGAAATTCGCGAAAGGCAAGGGAGCGGCGGTGTATTTCGATTTCCCGCCGATGAACCGCTTGGGAGTCTTGCAATACGGAGACGAAAACGCCATCTACGAATTTTACCGATCTTTGGCAAAAAATCTCGACTGCGAAATAATCGGGAACATAAACAGCTATATCCTCGACGAAAGATATTTTTTCGACAGCAACTACCATTTAAACGACAGCGGCGTTTTTGTAAGGACCGCGCTTTTGGCGGAGGACATAAAGCGGGCCTTGGGCGTCGCCGTCCCGGTGGCTATAGCGCTGCCGCTTCCGCCCGAAAAGCCTCTCGAAGAATATGTTTCCGGCGAGGACGCATATTCGGAGTATTTTTTGTATGAGCCGTACGCCTCGGGGCTGATAATTGTGGGGGTTTCGGATGCGGGAAAGGGCATGGGAGAACTCACCGTGCCGCGCATGGCAGACGGAAAGCCGGTTCTGGCGGTCGGCGAAAGGGCGTTTGCGGGTTGCAATATGCTCGCAAAGGTCACAATAGGCGACAACATCGCCCAATTTTACGATTATGCGTTTGAAGGCTGCGAACGCCTGGAAATGATAATGCTCAACATGACCGATGCCAGCGCAGTCGCGGTCGGAAACGACTTTTTGGGCGGCGCCAGGGAATCTTGCAGAATATATCTGCCCCGCGAGGCTTTCGGCAATTTCGCCGTCGATTATTTTTGGAGCAGATATTCAAGCAAAATGGACGTCGCGCCATGATATGGATTTTGCCGCATATAGACCGTCACCATTCAGCGATATTCGGCCTTTTTTTGTACCACCAAACCTCGTTGTCATCGACAAACCTCGTCAAAACTTCGGAATAGTCTTTTGGCGGATCGTAGTCAATGAAATCCAAAACGGCTTTGACAAATTCGTTTTTGGATTCCTCCGTCAAATTGCTTATGAAGCAGTTTGCTTTTTCGACAATATCCTCCGGTTTGTTTTCTAAATTGCCTACCGTTTCCAGCAATGCCTTGTGGCACGGAAACAACACTTCGTTGTTTTGCAGAATCAGCCTCAACCCGAACAAAACGATGTCGGAAGCGGCTTTTATGCGCAGATACGCGTTGTTTTCCGAACTTCCCCAAAAGTATCCGCAGCTCAGGCTGAACGCGCTGTAAAATGACAGCATTTTGTCATTTTTTTCCTGTTTTTGAAAAACCGGTATTTTTTCGATGAGTTCCGCCACCTTTTTGTTTTCGCCAAATACGCATTTAGATGATTTGAATGCGTTTCGCGACGGTTCGCTCCCTCTCTCCGCAAGGGCTTCGAGATATTCTATCGTGGTGTATTTTATGTCAAAATACCCTTTTTCATACGTGCAATAACCGTAAATACATTCAGATAATCTGTTTTCCTGTTCAAGCGCGGCATATTTCGCATCGGTCACAACGACGATGGCATCTATGTCCGAATCAATGCGTTCGCAGCCTTTCGCTATCGATCCGCCCAATATCACCGAAACGACATCGACGTCGTTTTTGAAATAATCCACCAAATTTTCCAAAGATTTTTTATGATGCCCAAACATTGCGCACACACCTTCATAAATAATTTTTAAATTCCGGGAAGCCACATTGTGGAATACTTTTCCAGAGCCTGCGCAAGCGCCTCCACGTTTTTTATCGGGGTAGGGGGGTACAACCCGCAGATGAACATCAGCCCGCCTTTGGGAGAGCCGAGTTTTTCCATTTCCTCGCGGATCAGATCGTCTATGTCGCCGGGGGTCCCGTATGGGATCACCGATTGCCTGTCTATGTCGAGCCTTATGCATGCTTTGCCCTTTATGCGCCGCGCCAGCTCGTCGATTCCGTTGCACAGATCCTGCGGGTTGACCACATCCACGCCCGCTTCGATCTGGTCTTCGAGTATGTCGAGCGTTTTTCCGTCGCTGTGCAGCCCGACATACATCCCCGCCTTTTTGCACGGCTGCATGAGCGCCGAATATGCCGGCTTTATCCATTTCCTGAATGTTTCGGGCCCCACTATCGTTCCGGTTTGGGTGCCGAGGTCTTCGGCGAATTCCATATAGTCGCTGCCGCGCCTTATGTGGTGATTAACCAGTTTCATGTTGTAGTCCACGATCATGCCGTATATGCGTCGCAGATTTTCGTGCGCGCTTTCATCGGAATAATCGAGCATGGCGTTGTCAAATCCCCGGAGATACGTGTGCCTTAAAAACAAAAACCCGTGCTCCGTTCCGCCCGAAACGATTTCCCCGCGCATCTTTGCCGCTTCCACGCTCTTTATTTCATTTTCCCATTCCTTTTCGCTCAATTCGGGCACGGGCGAGGCGGGCGGCACAAACGAGCCGAGTTTTGATATGTCTTCGAGGGGGTGGCCGATGACCGCCCCGTCCATGTACCTGAGCGGATAATGCCATTTGCAGCCCCAGGCGTCAGTCACATAATTTTCGTCGAGCGTTTCGGTGGAAAAAGACATATTGGCGTAATCGGCGCCGCCTTTTTTGTAACCCCTGAAAGCCTTCGGGTGCTTCAAGACGACCTCTTCGAGCTCGCCCTTGTACACCGCCCACATCGCGGGGTTTATATGGATGTCGTAATGCAGCCATTGGGGGTTGTTGAAAGTTATTGTGCGCAAAAAATTTTCGCGGTGATTCATCGATTTTTTTCCTCCAAACAATTCATTAGAAATTTCACTTGCCATTTGCCCTTAAAGCCCGTAGCCGGATTTGAACCCGGCGCCTTCGACGCATATCACGTGGTCGAACAATTCGCCGAAATCCACTCCGTCGCGCCGTATATCCGCCGTGACGGGGTAAATCCCGGGCGGGACAGGCTTTTCGGCCCGGACATAAAATGCGAGAGTCAGGCGCCCGCCCGCCTGCAGCGTCGCGTCGAAGCCATTTTCAAAACAGCGAAATCCTTCGGGCAGGCAAATGCAGCCTTGAAATCTGGCGGGACTTTCGCTGTTGTTTCGCAATTTGACCCGGACAAAACAGCCGCGCTCGCCTTTTGCGATGATCTGCCCTTCCGGCGTCGCCCAAAACGGGTCGGCATACCACTCATATTCCGTTTCCGGCGAAAATTCGCGCAATTTTTCGATCAAATCCAAAGCGAAGCGTTCCAAACGCAAAATCTGCGGCATCGGCTTGTCTATTATATGCGAATGGCCGCACATCAGGCGGTCGGGCCCAAGCTCCTTTAAAACCCGCGCACATTTTAGATATCCTTCTTTTTCGGGCAAGGCGCGGTTGTTTACGGCGAAGCAGTCGTGGCCGCTGACAGCTTCGTTGGGCGAATAATATATATTGTCGCCTGTAAAGGCAAGCCTCAGGCCGTCAAGCTCCATATAAAAACCGCAGCCCATGTCCGTTTGCCCGGGAAGATGGAACGCTTTTATTTCGTGGTTGGCAATGGCGAAAATTTCCCCATCGGACAAAACCCGGTCCACCGCCGTGTGCGGCATTTTTGTTTCGAAAAAGCTCATGCCCGAATTTTCGCCGCGGTCGTAATAAGGCAAAGTCGCAGGAAACTTATAGCAAAACGGGTTTTCGACCACATCAGCCATGTTTTCATATACCCAGAGTTCAGCGCCGAAATTTTTGCGCATTTCGTCGTAGTTCAGCAAATGGTCGCCGTGGTAATGCGAAAGCAGGACGCATCTGTATTTTATTATGCCATATCTCTTTGCCAACGTTTCCATCATTTCCGAAAAGGGCGGCAGATTGCCCGAACCGCTGTAGCCGTTCGCCCAGCAATCGACCAAAAACGCCGTATGGTCTTCGCAGATGACTATATAAAGATTCGAATAGTTTTTGTGGACGCGCAGCAGATTCGGCGATATTTCGTCGACGCCCTCCACGCCGGCGGGCTTGGTCAAAAAACCGGAATCTATTGATTTCGAATCGAAACTTTGCGTTTCATTTCCCGAAGCCATGTAGTCGCGGAGCAGAAAATGCGCGAAATCGTCCAAGCGATCGGCAAATTTGGCCAATTCGCCCGTGCCGCCCAAAATCGGCCCGCTGCGGTCCGGCAGCAATATGTCCGGCTTGCATGCCGTCAAAAGCCTGAGCGATTTTACCGTTTCAAACAGGCCGTTCATATAACCGTAATCCCACTCGCAGTCATACAGGTTCGGCAGCTTTCCCCCCTGATAGATGAGCCCGCCGGTAAATGCGTATCTGACGCCGCCCGAATCTAAAAGATAGACGGTGTGCGACGGCGAATGGCCGGGCGCGCCGATTGCGGCGAGGGGCGCAATGCTGCAATTTTCGCCTTTGGACACTTTTGAAGGCTGCCGTATCGGAGGCCTGACATAAGGAGTGCCAAGGCTTTCGTAGACAAGCCCGTATTTTTTCCAATAACCGGAAATGTCGGACAATATCCCGTATTCATCGCCAAACGCCACGATTTCCCGGTCGAACAGCCACAAATCCGCGCAGTTTTCGCGATGGGCGTGCGTGAGCAACACCCTGCTGATGTCCGCGCCATTCAATGCTTTTTGCATTTTGTCGTGCCTTCCGTAATCGACGAGAATGTTTTCGCCATTTATGCCTATCAAATAACTGTTGCAAAATCCCCCGTCGATCGTCTTTATTTCCGCATCCATTCTATTTCACCCCTTTATTTTCACTTGCCAAGATGTTTTCAATCAACCCATATGCGCGCGCTATTTTTCCCTCGTCATAAATTCCGTGCAGCAGCATGTCGCCTTTATAGCCATATTGGCCGAGCAGTTCGAAAAACAGCCCGAAATCGACGATCCCTTCGCCCGTCGGGCAAAATTTTATCCCCTCCGACTCTGCTATGTCCTTGCCGTGGGCGATCACGGCCTCGCCGCCGAAAAGCTCAAAAGCATGGCGCATGATGCCATGGACGTTTTCTTTTTTTGCCTTGCCTGCGGGAAACAGGTTCGCGCAGTCCATGATCATCTTTATATTCGGCGAATTGGTTTCATCCATCATTTTCCGCGCCTTCTCGGGGCTGTTGACGATATTTGCCATTTCGGTTTCGACAGCTGCGACAATGCCGTGGCTTTCGGCGATTTTCGCGGCTTTTTTCATGGTGCCGATCATCGCCTCCCACGCTTCTTTGGTGTCGTTGTCTTTGTGGAAAGTCCACAAATGGCTCTCGCAGCGCGTCCCGCTGCAAAGCGAAACCATGCCGCAGCCGAGTTGTTTTGCGGATTTTGCGAGCAGCTCGAAGCGTTTTATGCCCTCGCCGCGCACCAGCGCGTCGGGGTGCGCCATGTTGAAAGTGCCGCTGCATACCGTTATGGGGACATCGTGCCTTTTTGATGCCCCGGCGATTACGCAGATGGCGCAATCGCTGATTTCTCCCGGTATTTCGTATTGCCCGTTTGATGCATATTCCATTTCGCTGACTGAGGAAAAACTCAATTGCGCGGCGCCAAAGCCGAAACGCTTTATTTTGGCGAACAACGCCTCTGCGGGCATCGGCCCGGATTTTGTGAATTCCGATGTGAGCACGCCGATTTTCACTTTGCAATCGCCTCCAATATGCTGTTTTTGCTTGTACCTGCTATAATACCACTATTTGATGCGTTTGTCAACAGCGACGGAAAAATTTTCAGATCCCCAAAAAATTACGCCCATGTCGGCTTGAAACCCTTGACAAATCGCTCCGTTTGGGATATAATGGGAAAAAGCGTCAAAAATAACCCAAAACTGAAAGCGGATCTGGTGAAATATGCAAAAAACGACGGTGCGGCCAAACGAATACAGGCGATATGCCGGCAATGCCATTAATATATCAAGCAATTCAAACGAATTTGACGCAGTCATAATCGGCTGCGGCATAGCGGCGATCTATGCGGCGCTGCACATGGACAAAAGCAAAAAAATAGCGCTGATAAACAAAGGCGAAATAAAGTCCGGCAGCTCCTATTACGCCCAGGGCGGCATAGCGGCGGTCATGTCGAAAAGCGACAGCTACGATCTGCACATTGAAGACACGATAAACGCGGGGGCGGGGCTGTGCGATCTCGAAGCTGTCAAGGTTTTGGTGAAAGAGGGGCCGGAAAACATCCGCGAGCTTGTGGAATTGAATGTTCCCTTCGACGTGAATTCCGAAGGCGAGCTGGTGACCACGCGGGAGGGCGGCCACAGGGAGCGGCGCATCGTCCATTGCGGCGGCGACGCCACGGGCAGGGAAACCACGCAGCGGCTGTATCAGATTGCCTGCGGCAGGGAAAACATAAAATTCTTCTTCAACGCATTTTTTTCGGATATAGCCAAAAACGAAGATACCGGCGAAGTTGCGGGGGTCATCTTGCAAATGGAGGGCAAAAACGCCGTTTTCGAAACCGAAAACGCGATAATCGCGACGGGCGGAATAGGGCAGATTTACAGCTACACCACAAACCCAAAAGGCGCGCTCGGCGACGGGATCGCGGCCGCATACAGGGCAGGGGCGCAAATTGAGAGCATGGAGATGGTGCAATTCCACCCCACCACGCTGATTCCGCATTACGAAACAGACAGGCTTTTTCTGATTTCGGAAGCGGTTCGGGGCGAGGGCGGCATACTGCGAAACAGGATGGGCGAAGCGTTCATGAGCGGCATTCACCCGATGGCCGACCTTGCGCCCAGGGACATCGTGACCCGGGCGATATACAGGGAAATGCAAAAAACCGGAGACAACTGGGTGTTCATCGACGCGGGCAGCATGACAAAAGAGTTTTTTGCCGCGAGGTTTCCCACCATATACGGCGAATGCGTGAAATTTGGCATAGATGTGCCCATCGATTTCATCCCGGTGCGCCCCGCGCAGCATTATCACATGGGCGGGATAAAAACCGATTTGGACGGAAAAACCAATATACCCGGGCTTTACGCCTGCGGCGAGGCGGCGAGCACGGGGATACACGGGGCAAACAGGCTCGCCTCCAATTCCGTTTTGGAATGCTTGGTTTTCGGGAAGCGTTGCGCGCTTCACATAAACGGAAAAGTCGCCGCTCACAAAGGCGCATGGGGCAAAAAAGCGATCAATTCGATAAATGCGCAAAATCGGTTGTTTGGCCGCGAAATGGATACCCACCAAATAGAAGGATTCGCCAAAGAGATAAAAAACATCATGAGCCTTTATGTGGGCGCGGTGAGGCGAATCGACAAAATGCTGTACGCGCTCGAAAGGATCAACAAAATCATGGGATATATAGACAAAACGGATATTTCGTCCCAAAATGGGGCTGAAATTTACAATATGGCGCAAACCGCGCAAATGGTCGTGGAATCCGCCCTCGAGCAAAAAGAAAACATAGGCGCGCATTTCGTCGAAGAAGCTTGATAGTTTTCAGTTATCAGCGGAGCGAGTTTTCAGTCAAAGTTAGTTTTTACTGACAACTGACAACTAAAAACGAGGAGAAAAAACATGAACATAAGCGATATTGCCGTAAACGAAATAATATCGAACGCCCTCAAAGAGGACATGGGAACAGGCGACATAACCACAAACGCCACGATTTCCGAAGGCGCGATGGCCAAGGGCCGTTTCATCGCGAAAGAGGACGGGATAATCTGCGGGCTTTGGGTTTGCCAAAGAGTTTTTGAAACATTGGACAAAAACGCAAAATTCACCGCGCTCAAAAAAGAGGGCGAAGCGGCCAAAAACGGCGAGACAATCGCCGAAATTTCGGGCAGCGCAAAAAATCTGCTGACAGCGGAGCGAACCGCTTTGAACTTGCTCCAAAAAATGTCGGGAATCGCCACAAAAACCGCCGCTGCCGTAGCGCAAATCTCGGGCGCGAAGGCAAAAATCGCCGACACGCGCAAAACCACCCCGGGCTTGCGCCTGCTTGAAAAATACGCCGTTTTGGCCGGAGGCGGCACGAACCACAGGTTCAATCTGTCCGACGGGATATTGATAAAAGACAACCACATAGCCGCCGCCGGAAGCATAGCCGCCGCTGTCGGGCTGGCTAAGGCAAATGCACCCCATACGCTAAAAATCGAAGTGGAATGCGAAACCCTCGCTGATGTAAAAGAGGCGCTCGATGCCGGGGCCGATATAATCATGCTCGATAACATGACAAATGCCGACATGAAAAAAGCGGTGGAACTTATCGGCGGCAGGGCGATCGTGGAGGCCTCCGGCAACATGGGCGACAAGGATCTGCTCGAAGCGGCCATGACCGGAGTGGACATAATCTCCGTGGGCGCGCTCACCCATTCGGCAAAGAACTTGGACATAAGCCTGAAATTACGTGTTGAATAAATTTATGAAAATAAAATCGATAAAATCAAAACAAAGCGATAAAACGGCGCTGATATTGGGCCAGGCGCATTTGGCGCTGGCTTCCGGCTCGGCGGTTTTCTTTTCGGTTATCGCGGGAACCACCGTGAAAACAAACCCGTTTGGATGGATGATCGGGCATTTGCCCGCGTTTTTGCTGTCGTTTTGCATCGTCTTTGTCCTCGCGGAAGTCATATATCTTTTTACTTTTCAATTACTCGCCTCCCTTTTTGCCGTATACCCGGTCGCGGTTTTGTTCGCTTTCGTCAATTACATAAAAGTGCTATACAGAAACGAGCCTTTTGTGTTCAGCGATTTTCTCATACTAAAAGAAACCGGCGACATCGCGGGAAATTACGAGATAAAACTCACTGCGGCGGTTTATTTTGCCATCGTTTTTTTCGCAGCCCTCGCGGCGGCCGCGCTTTTTGTAAAAAGGCCAAAACTGCCGCTTATCCCGCGCCTCGCGCTGCCCGCCGCCGCAACGATTCTCTCGGGCGCGTTTTTTTGCGCCATTTTGCTTTCGCCCGATTCGCTCTTGGACAAAATATATGTGTCCTCCACCATGGACTTGACCAGGGAATACAACGAAAACGGTTTTATTCTCGGCTTTTCCACCAGCTTCAAGCGCGGATTGTTTTTCGCGCCGGATCGCTACGACAAAAACACGGCTCAAGAAAGCGCAAAACAGCTGGGCTACGGCGCGGCGGACATCGGAATGCCCCTGCCCGAAACGCTGCCCAACGTGCTCGTGGTGATGAGCGAATCGTACTGGGACTGCTACAATAATTTGACCGGGGTGGCCTATAACGCCGATCCGATGGAAGCGGTCCGGGGCATCATGGAATCCCACGGCTCGGGAAAGCTTCTCTCGCCGCTGTTCGGCGGGGGCACCTCGAATGTGGAATATGAGTTTTTGACGGGAAAGAGCATACTGTACTATCCCCCCCATTCCATAATGTATCAGCAGTATATCACAAAAAAGCAGTGGTCGCTGGCCTGGCATTTCGGGGGATTGGGTTACCAAACCCTCGCAATCCACCCCTATGCCCACTGGTTCTGGAAGAGGAGCACGGTTTTCCCCCTGCTCGGCTTTGACAGCATATATTTTGACGCGGATATGAAGTTCACGGAAAAAAAAGGCAAATACATATCGGATATGTCGCTTTCAAATGAGATAATTTACCGGTACGAATCGCTTTCAAACAGCGGCGCCGCTCCGGTTTTCGGGTTTTTCATATCGATGCAAAACCACGGGGGCTACTACGCGGAGACCTACGGCGAGACCCAAATCAAGCTCACGCGCGAAGCGGACGGCAGAAACGAAATCGCCTGCGAAGTGTTCGGAGAGGGGATCAGGTACGCCTCGGAGGCGTTTTTGGCGCTTGCCGAATACTTTGAAAACGAGAGTCGGCCCACCTATATCATAATGTTCGGCGACCACGGCCCCTCGCTTGCCGCCGACAAATATCTGTACGCCTTGGATGAAGACGTGAATATGTACCCCGAGGACAAATTCAACCAATATGTCGCTCCGATTGTGATATGGTCGAACACCGGCGAAAATTTCGGCGACATCGGCGCGTTTACGCCGACAATGCTCGCCGCCGAAATATTCGAGCTGACAAAACTGCCCAAGCCGCCATATATTCAAATGCTTTGGGATATGAGGGAAACAACCGCCGGATTTACCCATATGTATTGCCTCGACGCTGACGGAAATTTGAGCGACGATGCCGAATTGATGCGAAAAATCGAAGAAATAAGCGAAAACCTGCGAATTTGCCAATACGACGCAACCTTAGGCAAAAACTACGCGATCGACGAGTTCGCGGATTGAAAGTTCATATCAAAACGAAATGAGGTATGTGTAATGTTTTACGTCCAAAAAAGCCGGGCAAGCGACTATGTCTATATGTGGTGGCCCAACGGCTGGCAGGCGCAGACAAAAGACAAAGGCGACCTTTATTTCAGATCGGGTGCTTACGCTATGGTTTGGAATGTGGCAAGCGGCTCGATAAACCGCCTCGGAGTGGCCGTTGACGGCAAAACGCAGGCGCAGGCGGCCTTGGAGGAGAACGGCGTCACGGAGGCCATGCCGGAAAGCTCCAGCTCCATTTCTTTGTCGGTGGGGGGCAGACAGTACAGCCCCTTGTCGTTTGGCACGATAAAGACCGACATGACCAAGACCCCCTCGCTGAGCTATGCCATGGGCCAGGACACCCAAAATCCCAGCAGGATCGAGGACAGCGGTATGTACATGCAGCGCTCCGACATACCCTACATCGCATTCGAGGGCGGATATGTGGGCAGGCTGAAAGTGGCCGCCGCCCCGAGGCACATAACCTTGGAGTACAGCATGCGCAACATCGAAACGGCATTCGAGGACGCGACCCTCGCATTCACGCTCAAGCCAAGCGAAAAATATTCCAACGCCGAGTGGAGCGACGACAAATATGCGCTGACCCTTTCCGCCGCCGACGGAAGCGGATTCACCTTCGTTTCGCCGATCGAAGAAAACCGCCCCGCGATAAGCCTTTCCGGCACCTCGGTCACATTTACGAAAACGGGAGTGTCCGGCTCCCCTGATGCCGACGGGAGCATGGGTTTTTCGATTATCCCGTCCAAAAATGCGTCGGTCGCCGACGGGCTCGATTTTTTGAGCGCGCAAAACGATGTTTCCATCGAATACGCCAGGCTGTCGCCCGGGGGCGCGGCCGGCAATTATTCGCCTTCGCGCTATGATCCGCTGCGCGGCATGCATGTCATATCGCTGGAGGCGCTCAGCGCGGACCGGAATGCCGGCGAGCACAATGTCTACAACCGGGTGCATTTCACGCTCGATAACCCCATCGGCAGGGATCTGTACGTCCCCTTGGCTTTCGACGACGATATCGGGGCCGCCGGGCTGTACATCATCGGGGGCGCGCCCATGCTGCGCGACGCCGAGACGGGAGAGCCCATTGGCATACCCGTGCAGATATCCAAGAACTGGCACGACACGCTCCTCGGGCATAGCTGGTACCATCTGTACACCGG